>Ga0209698_10005420_pt1 | contig 13807 bp, 11 predicted proteins | sample LitLauG_LLR_2012_FD_187203 | JGI IMG/M metagenome (GOLD analysis project Ga0209698, IMG submission 187203) | Freshwater sediment microbial communities from Pennsylvania, USA - Little Laurel Run_MetaG_LLR_2012 (SPAdes) (version 2) | ecosystem: Environmental > Aquatic > Freshwater > Creek >... | reverse complement strand
CCTTCATCTCGGGCATGTCCGCCATCTGGAGGCCGCCCGGCGCCAGGGAGACGCTCTCATCGTCACCGTCACCGCAGACCGGTTCGTGAACAAAGGACCCGGCCGCCCGGTCTTTGGCGAGACCTTGCGCGCCGAAATGCTCGCGTCGCTCGAATATGTGGATTGGGTGGGCATCAATGAGGCACCCGATGCGGTAAGCGCCATCGCGTGCATCCGGCCGCAGGTTTACATCAAGGGGCAGGATTATCAGAACCCGCAAGGCGACATCACGGGAAAAATCTCCAAAGAGCGCGATGCCATAGAGTCATGCGGTGGCCGGATCCATTTCACCGACGAGGTCACCTACAGTTCAAGCGAGTTGATCAATCGCCATCTCAACGTCTTCGAACCGCATGTCCGCGATCATCTCGACATCATACGCCGCGACGGCGGGCTGGGGCGGATTCTGGAATGGATCGATCGCATCAAGGACTACCGCGTCCTTCTCGTCGGCGACGCCATCATCGACGAATACCATTACGTTCTCCCGATGGGGAAAAGCCCCAAGGAGAACATGATCGCGACGCGCTATCAGGATCGCGAACTCTTTGCCGGCGGTGTTTTTGCGGCCGCCAACCACGTCGCTTCATTCTGCTCCGAGGTCGATATCGTTACCTGTCTCGGCGGCGATGAAAGCTACGAGGATCTCATCAGACAGGGCCTGCGGCCCAACGTTCGGCTGCATGCCGTCAAACGGCACGGCGCGCCGACCACCCTGAAACGCCGCTTCGTCGATCCGTCATACATGCGCAAGCTGTTCGAAGTCTATTTCATGGACGACGAGACGCTCACCGCCGGCCTGCAGGGGGAACTGAATGCGCTTATCGGCAAGCTCGCTCCCCGGGCTGACGTGGTAATCGCCACCGATTTCGGTCACGGCCTGATTGCGCCTTCGTCGATCCAGAAGCTCACGCATGCGTCCCGCTTTCTTGCCGTGAATACGCAAAGCAACAGCGCCAATCTCGGCTACAACCTCATTACGAAGTATCCGAGAGCCGATTATATCTGCATCGATGCGCCCGAAGCGCGCCTCGCCGTCAGCGACCGGATTTCCACCATTGGGGACATCGCCAACCGGCTGATCGGCGCAGCCCGCGACGACGGGCGCTCGCCCCTGTGCAGCATCGATTGCGGAAAGGTCATCGTGACGCAGGGCAAGCATGGATGCGTCACCTGCGAACGAGACGGCATCGTGCACACCATTCCGGCCTTCGCCAAGAATGTCGTCGACACCGTGGGAGCCGGAGACGCGTTTCTCTCCGTGACTTCGCCCCTGGTCGCTGCCGGCGCTCCGATGAACCACGTCGGATTCATCGGCAACGTGGTCGGCGCCCTCAAGGTCGAGATCGTCGGGCATCGCCGTTCAATCGACAAGCCTTCGCTCGTCAAGAGCATCACCGGTCTTTTGAAATAGCTGGAAAGCTCCCCATGAATGCGCCTGTCCGGAAATATTTCGAGACTTTAACCGACGCGTTCACCAAAGCGGAGGTGACCGACGCGGATGACCGATCGTTGTCGCTCGACCAGGGCTTCGAATGGGTGCGGCGTGCGGCTCACGCCGCACACGATGCCGGCAACAAGCTGATGTTCATCGGAAACGGCGGCAGCGCGGGAATTTCCAGCCACCTGGCGATCGACTTTGCCAAGAACGGCGGGTTGCGCTCGCAGGCATTCAACGACCCCTCGGCTCTGACCTGCCTTGGCAACGATCTCGGATACGAGAACATCTTCGCCAAGCAACTGGAGTTGCATGCGCGCTCCGGCGATTTGTTGATCGCGATCAGCAGTTCGGGCCGGTCACCGAATATTCTTGCCGCCGCCGAAATGGCGCGCACCCGCGATTGCGCGATCGTTACTTTCTCCGGTTTTACGCCGGAGAACGAACTGCGACGCACCGGCAATGTGAATTTTTACGTAAATTCCAAGGAATACGGGTTTGTCGAGGTGGCCCACCTGGCGCTGTGCCACGCCATCCTCGACCTCGACATGGGATGGGGCAAGACGTGACGGAACTTGGACATCGACACAGAGCGACAGAGATGGCGGACAAACCAAAACGGGTAATGGTGACGGGCGGCGCCGGCTATGTCGGTTCGAATTTGGTTCCGAAACTGGTTCGTGCCGGCTACGAGGTCGTCGTTCTCGATCTATTCATTTACGGCGACGACGTCTTCGCCGATTTGCGCGGCGATCCCGCCCTTACGGAAATCAAAGCCGACGTGCGCAATTCGGCCGATGTCAGACGGGCTCTCGCGGGGTGCGATGCCGTCATCCATCTTGCCTGTATTTCCAACGATCCGTCATTCGATCTCGATCCGGATCTCGGACGATCCATCAATTTCGATTGTTTCCGCCCGATGGTAAAGGCAGCCAAGGCGGAGGGAGTTCGCCGCTTCATCTATGCTTCGTCATCATCGGTTTACGGAATCAAAGAGGTCACCGATGTTACCGAGGATCTGCCGTTGCAGCCCCTCACCGACTATTCCAAATATAAAGCGCTGTGCGAAGACGTGCTGGATCAGGAGCGCGAGCCTGGCTTCGTGACCTGTACCATCAGGCCGGCGACGGTGTGCGGCTATGCTCCGCGGCTCAGGCTGGACCTTACCGTCAACATTCTCACCAGCCACGCCATCAACAGCGGCCGCATCACGGTGTTCGGCGGCGAGCAACTGCGGCCGAATCTCCATGTCGAGGATATGACGGACCTTTATCTGCGGCTGCTGGACGCGCCGGACGATGCCATCGACGGCAAGGTTTGGAATGCCGGATATCACAATCTCAAGGTCCGCGAGATTGCCGAAATGGTGCGAGAGGAGATCGGCAGCGGGGTCGACATCGCGATTACCCCCACCAACGACCACCGCTCCTATCATGTGTCCTCGGACCGGATCCGGCGCGAATTCGGGTTCACCGCAACGCGGACCGTCAGGGATGCGATCGCCGACCTGAAGGCGGCGTTCACTGCCGGCAAAGTGCCCAATGCCATGACCGACGATCGTTATTGCAACATCAAGCGGATGCAGGGACTGCAGCTGCGATGACCGCACCCGGAAACGGCCTGCCGCGAGCAGGGGCGATCGAGACCAGGTCCGGAACCGGACAACGGCGGCCGCCACCCAGATCCGTGCAGTTTCTGCTTCCGATCTGGGGTAGCCGCTACATTACGCAGTTTCTGAACTTCGGCCTGCCGACGCTCCTGGCACCCGGCAACATACCCGCCGTCGCCGGAGCTCTGCCCTGCAAGTTCGTGTTCCTGACGAACGCGCAGGATGCCGAATTCATCCGCGATCACCCGCAAACCCGATCCCTGGCATCCCTGTGCGATATCGACATTCAGCCGATCGACGACCTGATCACCGGCGACAATTATTCCACGACGATTACGCTGGCCTATGAACGTGCGGTTCGAGCGACGGCTCAGGCCATGCTCGATACATGTTTTTTCTTCCTGATTTCCGATTATCTCGTTGCGGACGGTGCGCTTGCGCATGTGCTGGCCCGGATGCAGGCGGGAGCGAGCGGTATCCTGGCGGGAAATTTTCAGGTCATAGAGGAGGACGCGGTCGAGACGCTTCATGCCAGGTTCGCGCAGGCCGGGCGTCATGACCTCGTCCTTCCCGCACGCGACCTCGTAGCCTGGGCGCTGCCCCATCTGCATGCCATGACGGCCGCCAACACCGTCAATTTTCCGCTGTGTCACAGCGCTCATTCCAATCGGCTGTTCTGGCGTGTCGACGAACGGACGCTGATCGGCCGCTTTTATTTGATGCACATGATCTGTATCCGCCCGGATACCTGCGATTTCATCATCGGGGCTTCTTGCGATTATTCGTTCATTTCCGAGATGTGCCCGTCACAGCGCATCGAGGTGCTGACGGATTCCGACGATTATCTCGTGGTCGAAATGCAGCCGCGCGATCATGAAAAGCATTTCCTGAAACTGGGTCGCATGCGCATCGATTCGCTTGCCGCCAGCCTGTCCGAGTGGACGACGGCGCGTCACCGGGAAAACGCCAAATCCATGCTCGTGTATCACGCTGGCGAAATCCCGGACACGCTGGGAGCGGTCGCCGCGCAGTCCAACGCATTTGTCGAGGAGATCGGCCGCCGGCTGGCGCCGATGCCCCAGCCGCACCGCGACCATCCCTACTGGCTGGGCGCCATTGCGGCGCATCGCTGGGCGCAAGGCAGGCGCATCGGCGCTACCGTTCCCGAGCCGGTTCGCGACCGGAGTCTGCGCGATCGAATGAAAGATGCGGTTCATTGGCTGCGTGTCGCCACGTTCGGCCAGCCCCCGAACGTCCGCAGATGTCATCCGCGGTGGCCCGACTACCATGCCTTGACCAGGCAATTGCGCCGTCGATTGACCGGCGAGAACCAGAAACTCATGGTGCTGTTCGACTCACTCGCATTCGTGACCGGTCGCATGGATGGGCTGCCGGCGCGGGCCGTTACCTACGAATGCAGTCGGCTTTTTGAGCTGAGTCCCAGGCAATATGCCATGCTGGCGGACAGTTTCGACGGCTGCATGGTGGTGCTGCAAGGCGAGGAGGAGCTGTCGCGCGGCCGGCGTCTGATCGCCCGGATTCGACCGTTGCTCAAGACGCACGGCTTCATCCTGGTGTTCGCCGTCAACGGGCGGGGAACCGCCATGAGCCGCGAGTTCCAACAAAAACTCGTGTCGTCCGCGACGCAATTCCTCGACATGGAAACCTGGCTGAACGAAGTTCATTTCATCTCCGCCGGCTGGCTGCGGGTTGCCATCATTCGCACCATGATGCTGCTCAGTTCCGCGGTAACGCGCCGCCCATTGCTGTATTTTCCCGTGGCAACGATCGCCGGGGCCTGTCTCGCACCGCTCAGCCTTGCCTGCAACTGGTTCGCGATGATGAGCGGGTCGGAAACCGCAAAGCCGAATGCGAATTGCTCAAGCGTCTGCATGGAACTGCGCCCTTCGGCGGCCCGGGCCGCATCTGCCCCTTCGAATGTCGATGAAAATCCCACAGCCAAACTTGCCATGTACGGTACTTAGTCGTTTTGGGGCCATCACGATGCGGATTGGAATCGATTTCGACAACACGATCGTCACCTATGACGGCGTGTTCCTTGCTGCGGCGCGTCAGCGGGGCCTGGTCGATCAGTCCTTCCCGGCGAACAAACGCGAGATCCGGAATCATATTCGATCGCTGCCGGAGGGCGAGTCGTCATGGCAGGAGTTGCAGGGCTACGTCTACGGCAGCGGAATTGCCGCGGCGACGATGTTCGACGGAGTCGCGGGGTTCCTCCAGCGCTGCCGTTGCCAAGGCGTGCCGGTCTCGATCGTGAGCCACAAGACCGAATACGGCCATTTCGACCCGTTCCGCGTCAACCTGCGCAACGCCGCTCTCGAATGGATGCGCGTCCAGGGCTTCTTTGATGACGACGGCTACGGCATCGGGATCGACGACGTATTTTTCGAGAGCACGCGTTGCGAAAAACTCGCCCGCATCGGGCATCTGCGCTGCACGCACTTCATCGACGACCTGGAGGAAGTCCTCGGCGATCCGCAATTCCCGCCCGGGGTTGCCGGCATTCTGTTTTCGCAATCGGGCCGTGGACCTTATGCCGTTTGCTCATCGTGGAGCGCCATCGAAAATCGGGTATTTCATGACCGCGCCTGAACCTTGTCCTGCCATGGCCGAGAAGGTCGCCGCAGCGCTCGCCGGCGGTCCGGCCGTTGTCGTGCCCCTGCATCGCGGAGGGCGCAACAGCCGCATCTACCGGGTTCGCACCGGCCCGCACATCTACGCGCTCAAGCAATATCCGTCCCGGCGGGACGACCCGCGCGATCGGCTTTCGACCGAGGTCGGGGCGCTTCGGCTGATGGAGCGGCACGGAATCGATTCGGTGCCGCGCGTCGTCGCCGTCGATCGCGACCACGGCTACGCACTGCTGAGCTGGCTCGACGGTTCGCCGACTGCGGATATCGCGGATGCGGACGTCGACGCCGCCGTCGCTTTTCTCGCCGCTATTCATAGGTTGCGGCTTCGCCCCGAAGCCGCGGACCAGCCGAAGGCCGCCGAAGCATGCCTGTCCGGCAGCGAAATCGAGCGCCAGATCGGGCAACGGCTTGATCGATTGCGCGGCTTGTGCGGACAGGAGCCGGAACTGGCCGCGTTTCTCGAACATGCCTTCGCACCCGCCTATGCGCGTCTGCTGGCCCGCGCGCAGGCGCAACTCCACGCTGCCGGGCTTGATTTCACAGCCGAGTTGCCGCCGCGATGGCGCAGCCTCGTTCCGGCGGATTTCGGCTTCCACAACAGCCTGCGCGACGCAGGCGGGGCACTCACCTTCGTGGACTTCGAATATTTCGGCTGGGATGATCCGGTCAAGCTGACAGCCGACATTCTGCTGCATCCGGGCATGTCGCTCCCGCTGCGCCAGCGCGAACGTTTTCGCCTCGCCGCCACCCGCCTCTATGGGGAGGATGTGACGTTCGGACAGCGGCTCGATGCCTTTCTCCCGCTGTTCGCGCTGCGCTGGGCTCTCATCCTGCTCAACGAATTCATTCCGGAGCGCTGGCGCAGCCGCGTCTTCGCCGGCGCGGCTGAATCCTGGCACGAGGCCAAGATGCGGCAACTGGGGCTGGCGCGAGACATGCTGTTTTCCGTCACCCGCCTGATGTCCGTCACCAGCCGAGAGGAGGATTGATCCATGGGCACAAAACATCAAGCCGCGGAAGTCCTGAATATCAGCACGCCCCCGCTCGACGAACGCTCCAAACATCTGCGCCGTCATATCGTGCGCGCGCTCGAAGGCGGCGGGCGCGGACACATCGGCTCCTCGATGTCGCTGGTCGAGATCATGCGCGTACTCTACGACGACGTGCTGCGCTATCGCGCCGCCGAGCCCAAATGGGCGCAGCGCGATCGCATGATCCTGAGCAAGGGGCATGGCTGCCTCGCGCTCTATGTCATGCTCGCCGACAAGGGTTTCATCCCGGTCGATCTCCTAGATGGCTTCTGCCGGCGCGATTCGATTCTGGGCGGCCATCCGGAAGCTTCGAAGATTCCCGGCGTCGAAGCCTCCACCGGTTCGCTCGGCCACGGGCTGTCCTATGGCGTCGGCATGGCGCTCGCCGCGCGCATCCACGGCCGCGACAGCCGCATCTTTGTCGTGATGGGCGACGGCGAGATCGACGAAGGCTCGGTGTGGGAGGCGGCGATGTGCGCCGGCAAGCACCGCCTCCGGAACCTGACCGCCATCATCGACTACAACAAGATCCAGTCGGCCGGCCCGACGCGGGAAATCCAGGATCTGGAGCCGCTGCTGGACAAGTGGCGCGCCTTCGGGTTCGCCGCGATCGATGTGGACGGCCATGACGTCGCTGCGTTGCGGACGCTGTTGCGGCGTCTGCCGCTCGCCGACGACAGACCGACGGCCGTCATCTGCCATACCGTCAAGGGCAAAGGCATTCCCTTCGCGGAACACGATCCGAACTGGCACCACAAGGCAAAAGTCCCGCCGCAGATGGTGTCAGACATGTATGCCGCGCTGGAGTGACCGATGCGCAATACCTGCCTCAACATGGTGCATGAACTGGCCAAGCGCGACGGGCGCCCGCTGTTCATCGGTTCCGACCTGAGCCCCGGCCTGCTTGGCGAGATGAAGCGGGAGATGCCGCTTCGCCACTACATGGAAGGCGTCGCCGAAGCCAATGTGATCGGCATGGCGGCCGGTCTGGCGATGGAGGGTTTCATTCCCTACGTCAACACCATCGCCACCTTCATCACGCGGCGCTGCTATGAGCAGGTCGCCGTCGATCTGTGCCTGCACAACCTGCCGGTCCGGCTGATCGGCAATGGCGGCGGCCTGGTCTATGCGCCGCTCGGCCCGACCCATCTGGCGATCGAGGACATGGCGATCATGCGTGTCCTGCCCAACATGGCGGTCGTTGCGGTCTGCGACGCACCGGAAATGATCCGGTTCATGGAGCGGTCGCTTGACTGGCCGGGTCCGATTTACATCCGGCTTGCCAAGGGCGGCGACCGGATCGTGAGCCTCGACCGGAATGGATTCACCATCGGAACAGCCATCAGGATGCGCAAGGCCCGGGGCCGTCACCCCGTCGTATTGATCTCCACCGGCGTGATGACCGCCAACTGTCTCGCCGCCGCGGACTTGCTCGAGCGTGAAGGCATCGATGCCAGCGTGCTGCATGTCCACACCGTCAAACCGCTCGATGAGACCGCGATCCTTGAGCACGCTGCCGGCGCGCGGCTGGTGGTGACGGTGGAAGAAGGCGTGGCGATCGGCGGCCTGGGAAGCGCGGTGACCGACCTTCTCGTCGATGAACTGGGCCGGGCGTTGCCGCCGGTCATGCGGCTGGCGCTGCCGGATGCCTTTCCCCACAAATATGGCAATCAGGACGATCTTCTCGACGTCTATGGCCTGATGCCGCACCAGATCGCCGCCTCCGTGGCGAATGGTCTGATCGAAAAGGAATTGGTGGCGTAAGCGCCACACAAAAAAGGGCGAGCGCGAGAGCCATCGGAGGCGGGCGTGAACGCCCCGATGTCTTCGCGGGCTGCCGGTGGGGCGGTTTGCTTCAGGATTGGACGATAAAGGCAAGGCCGGTGGACGTTGCCGGCACGGTAGGTACGATGTTTCTGCTCATTGGCGGCGATTCCGAAATCGGAGCTGTGACCTGTCGGCAACTGAAACGGGCCGGCCAGACGGTGGCCGCGACCACGCGGCGTCGCCCGCTTGTGGCCGATGACCGGCCGTACCTTGACCTGACCCGGCCGCTCGACGACTGGCGTCCGCCGCACGGCGTGCAGTCGGCCTGCATCTTCGCCGCGGTGGCGCGGCTCGCCGCCTGCGCCGATGACCCGGCCGGATCGGCGCGCGTCAACCTCACGCAGACTCTGGCATTGATCGACCGCCTGATCGCACGCGGCATTTACGTGTTGTTTCTATCGACCAATCAGGTGTTCGACGGCGCCGTGCCTCATGTCCGCGCCGACGCCCCGACGTGTCCGGTCAGCGTGTACGGACATCAGAAGGCCCTGACCGAAGAGGCACTGCATGCCCGCATGGCGAGAGGCGAGCCCGCCGCCATTCTCCGGCTCGGCAAGGTGGTGTCGCCGGATATGCCCCTGATGCAAAGCTGGATCGCCGATCTCATGGCCGGACGGCCGATCCGCGCATTCCGCGACATGCCGATGGCGCCGGTGCCGGTGGAGATGGCCGGCGCCGCCATCGTACGCCTCCTGCACGATCGGGCGCATGGGATTTTTCAGCTCACCGGCCCGCGCGATGTTTCCTACGCCGGGATCGGCGACCATTTGGCCGAAAGGCTCGGAGCGGACCCGGCCCTGGTTACCCCCGTCGCGGCGGCCTCGCTGGACATGCCGAAAGGCATGACGCCGCGCCACACGACGCTCGACTCGACCGCGTTGCGGGAACGCTACGGTGTGTGTGTGCCCGATCCCTGGGAGGTGGCCGAGACCATGCTGGAGAAGGAGCGCCAACGGGAGGTGGCTTAGGCAACAGGGTCGGAGCGTCATCCATCGGCACCATCGCTCCTTCCCGGCATAGTGAACGCGACGTTTCCGGCCGGGCATCTCCGGCGGAGATTTTGCACATCGTTTGAACGAGGCTTGTCACTGAGGATTCACATGGGTCGTATGCTGAATATCGTTACGCCGCTGCATCAGGCAACCAGGCGGGACTATCTGGGCCGCATGACGGACGACAAAGTCCATTGCATGATGAAGGCAAAGGAGTACGAGGCCGACTATTGGGACGGCAACCGCCGCTACGGCTACGGCGGCTATCGTTATATCGAGGGGCGGTGGGCTTCGGTGGCGAAAGCCCTCATCGACATCTACGGCCTGAAAGGCAACGCCAGCATCCTCGACGTCGGATGCGGCAAGGCCTTTCTGCTGCATGAGATCAAGAAGCTGCTGCCCGAAGCCAGGATCGCGGGCTTCGACATTTCGCTCCACGGACTGGCGGATGCCAGGGACGACGTCAAGCCGCATCTGTTCCGCTATCGCGCGCAGGACAAATATCCGTTCGGCGACAATCATTTCGATTTGGTGATCTCACTCGGGACACTGCACAATCTGCGCGTCTTCGAGCTGCAGACGGCGCTCCAGGAGATCGAGCGGGTCGGCAAGAACAAATACGTCATGGTCGAAGGCTACCGCAACGAGCTTGAGCTGTTCAATCTGGAGTGCTGGGCACTGACCGCGGAGTCGCTGTTCCACACCTCCGAGTGGATCTGGCTCTACGAGCATTTCGGCTACACCGGCGACTACGAATTCATCTATTTCGAATGAATGGCGGACGACAATCCATGAAGGTCAAGACCTCGAAGGCGGCGATCCTGGTGGAGTCCCGCAAACCGCTGGTGGTCGACGAGATCGCGCTGCCCGACGCGCTCGATGTCGGGCAGGTACTCGTCAAGGTGCTGCATACGTCGATCTGCGGCGCGCAGATCAACGAGATCGCGGCCGCCAAGGGACCGGACAAGTTCCTGCCGCACCTGCTCGGCCACGAAGCGTCGGCGGCGGTGCTGGAAATCGGGCCGGGCGTGACCAACGTCAAACCCGGCGACACCGTGGTTCTGCATTGGCGGCCGGGCCTGGGGATTCAGAGTTCTCCGCCCGCCTATCGGTGGCGCGGCAACAAGCTCAATGCCGGTTGGGTCACCACCTTCAACGAATATGCCGTGATTTCCGAAAACCGCATGACCGTCATCCCGCCGGATTACGACCTCAAGACCGCGCCGCTGCTCGGCTGCGCCGTCACCACCGCGGCTGGCGTCATCAACAATGACGCCAAGGTCAAGATCGGCGAATCGGTCGTGGTGTTCGGCGCCGGCGGGGTCGGCCTCAACATGGTGCAGTTCGCGCACCTCGCCGGCGCCTATCCGATCGTCGCCGTGGATATCGTCGCCGGCAAGCTCGACATGGCGCGGCGGCACGGCGCGACCCATGCGGTCAACTCGTCCGATATCGCGGATTTGGACGCGGCGCTGCGCGCCATCGTGGGCCCGAAAGGTCCCGACAAGGTGATCGAGACCACGGGCGTCAAATCCGTGATCGAACTGGCCTACGATCTCACCCACCCGGACGGCACCTGCGTGCTGGTCGGCGTGCCCAGCGAAAAGGTGTCGATCCATACCCTGCCGATCCACTTCAACAAGGTTCTGACCGGATCGCATGGCGGCGACGCAGTGCCCCAGATCGATATTCCGCGCCTCATCCGCCTCAACCGCGCCGGACGGCTGACGTTCGACGGCATCATCACCCACGAATTCCCGCTCGAAGAGATCAATGCGGCGCTCGATGTGATGCGCGGCGGCGGCGCCGGGCGGGTTTTGCTCAATGTCGGGTGAGTTATGTTGCTATATTTGCCCCCTGTTGCCTCGCGACCGGCCGGCTCTCCAGCGAAAGGCTTGCCGTATTCGGCGACGGCTTTGCCGCCAGCTTCCGCCGGAGCCATCGGCGCGACGGAACCTCAATGAGCGACCACGTTACCAGAGAAAGACCGATCGCGGCCAAGATGACGACGGCCAATTGAAGGAACGCCCCGACCGCCACCTGCCACGCCGTGATCGTCGCGGCCTCATAGCGGAAGGCATTGATCACCAGGAAATGGCCCAGATAGAGCGAATAACTGGCCTCGCCGCAGAGCACCATCCAGCGTGTCGAAACGAGCCGCGAAAAAGCGGTTTGATAGCGGGCGCAACAGAATATCAGAAGCGCCAGAAAAGGAGCGAACCCGAAATTCATGTGGAGAGCGGCGACGAGCTGGTGCCAGCGCGCATTGCTGTCGATGCCGAACATGAGCAGATGAAGGATCAGGATGCCCGATAGAGCGCCCGCGGTCAGCCATCGGCCAAGCCGTTGCTCACGTTCCGACGGCCCCGAGGCTTCGAGCTTCATGTAGATGGAGGCGCAAAGGCAGCCGAGGATGAATTCGAACACGCGGACATAAGGGGAATAATAGGCGAGCCATCGGAACAATGATTCCTGGGGTTCGGCTGCTACCGGGCCGAAGAGTGCAATACCGAACTGTTGAATTGGAGCATTGTTGGCGTGAATGATGGTGACGATCGCCAGCGCTGTGACGATCGCGATCGCCGCGGCAATCAATCTGGCGCGAATCGATGGTATCGAGGCGAGGGCAAGACAGACGAACGGAAAAGTCATGTAAAAAAACCATTCCGTGCTGACGGACCACGATACGCCGACGATAAGTCCAAATTGGGAGATTAGTGAGTTGTGGCCGGTCGGCTTATAAAGCCACGACTGGGTCAGAGTGGCATAATATGGAAGCGAGGCAATGTTTTCGGCCGGAAGCTGGAAATACGAGAACTTTACCAGCAGGCCGTAGACGACGACCACAATATACAAAGGATAAAGCCGTGCAAAGCGCGCCAGAAAAAAGTAGTAGAGCCCGGAACGCTGCCCGATGGAATGGGAATAGTTATAGTAGATCACAAATCCGCTGAGGACGAAAAACAGCGTCATGCCCTCCGCCCAGATTTGCGACAGCAGGGCAACCGGGACTGGAGGATTTTGGAACTTGACGATTTGCGGCAGGGCGTGCGCGATCAGGACGCAAAAGGCCGCGATAAATCGCAGCCCGGTCAGGCTCGGAATTGTCGTTCGCATTCGGCAAATACCTTGATTCGTCGCGCCTGAACGGGTCACCCAATCGGGAAACGCCGCGAAAAGTCAATTGGAAGCCGATTAATTGCCTGTGGATTCGCGGCTGGCGATAGTAATCAGTTTCGTGCGAAAATAAATGCTGGGAGGACACGCCTCTTGCCAACGGTAGTTATCGGATACCTCAGCACCGCGGATCGTTTGCCTCCCTAATCGCCGCATTGCTTGTACGCGCTCAACCTGCCATAAGCGACGAATATTCGATCGAGGAACCAAGTCATGGGTTTCAGCACAAGGGACATGGAACTGCTTATTCGGCTGAAAAAGGACGGATATTTTACGGGCGGACTGTCGGTTGTGGAAATCGGCGCCCAGCAGTTAAGTAACACGATTCTCAAGGCGCCCGAACTGGTGGAAGATGCCGGACGAATTTTCGGCGTCGGCCAGCCGTTCGAGCTCGCAAAGCCGGTCGAAAGCTATTTGATTCACGGCCATACGGAGCATCTGTCCACGTCGGCGCCTTTTGCGCGCGACCTTTGGAAATGGCTGGGTTTCGATTACGCTTCCATTGACATCGACGGAAGCCCGGGCAGCATTGCGCTTGACCTGAACTACGATGACGTTCCACGAAAAGCGAAAGGAAAATACCAACTGGTGACCAACTATGGCACCACCGAGCACGTCGCCAATCAGTTGAACGCCTTCAAGGTCATTCATGAACTCGCCGCGCTCGGCGGAGTCATGATCCACAATATTCCTGCACAGGGCATGATCAATCACGGGCTGGTGAACTACAATCCGAAATTCTTTTGGATGCTGGCGCGCAGCAACGGCTACAAGTGGCTCTACATGGGCCTCGATATGGCAGGCGTCGGCTACCCGATTCCGCAAAACATCATGGACATGTTGGCGGCATCCAATCCCGATATCCCGGCACCGCTGCGGGATAGCCGAATCGCCGATGGCGGGCTCGTCGTCGCCATGCAAAAGGTCTTCGATACGCCGTATGTGGCTCCGATCGATGTGCAAACGGGAACATCCACAGACAATCCGTCATTGAAGCGACGATATTGGACGGTGTTCCATCCGGACGCCTTCGCAAAGCC
>Ga0209698_10005419_pt1 | contig 13810 bp, 13 predicted proteins | sample LitLauG_LLR_2012_FD_187203 | JGI IMG/M metagenome (GOLD analysis project Ga0209698, IMG submission 187203) | Freshwater sediment microbial communities from Pennsylvania, USA - Little Laurel Run_MetaG_LLR_2012 (SPAdes) (version 2) | ecosystem: Environmental > Aquatic > Freshwater > Creek >... | reverse complement strand
CAGCCGCCGGTTCGCCCGGGGCGAGCCGGCGGCTGGGGCGGGGCGAGGGCACGCCCGGCTCCGGGGCCGGCAGCCGGGTCAGGGGTAGCGGAGAACGGATCCGGTGTAGTTCTCGGCCAGGGCGGCCGAGGCCGCCACGGACGACGTGACATGGCGTAGCTGTGTCATCTGCATCTGGAGCAGGAAGTCTCGGTCGGGATCATCCGCCGGGGGGGTGTGCAGCATCGACGTCATCCACCAGGAGAAGTAGGTCGACTGCCACACCCGTTCGAGCGCGTCGTCGCTGTACCGGTCCAGGAGGTCGTCGCTTCCGTCCTTGATGGAGCGAACCAGTGCCGCGCCGAGTCGCTTGACGTCGGCGATGGCCAGGTTGAGTCCTTTGGCCCCGGTCGGCGGGACGATGTGTGAGGCGTCGCCTGCCAGCAGCAGCCGTCCCCACCGCATCGGGGAGCTGACGAAGCTGCGCATGGCAGTGATCGACTTCTCCAGCGTCGGGCCAGAGTGCAGGGTCCACCCGTCCAGCTCCAGCCGGGTGGACAGGCCGTCCCAGATCCGGTCGTCAGACCAGTTCGCGATGTCGTCGTCGGGGGCCACCTGCAGGTAGAGGCGGCTGACCTTCTCCGACCGCATCGAGTGCATCGCGAACCCGTCGGGGTGCAGGGCGTAGATGAGCTCGTCCGTGGACGGGGCCACCTCGGCGAGCACCCCCAGCCAGGCATAGGGGTAGAGGCGTTGGCGAACGCTGCGCAGGCTCTCGGGGATGGTGGGGCGGCTGACGCCGTGGAAGCCGTCGCAGCCGGCCACATAGTCGGCCTCGATGGCGGCTGGGCTGCCGTCGCGGTCGACGAAAGTGACCGTCGGGTGGTCGGAGTCGGCTCCGAGGATCGCAGTTTCGGAGACCTCCCAGAACAGCTGCTGGCCGTCCGCAAGCCGGGCCTTGATGAGGTCCTTGGTGATCTCGGTCTGCCCATACACCCAGACCGAGTGTCCACAGGACTGGACGAAGTCGATGCGGCGCCGCTGGCCCGGCCACTGCAGGTAGACCCCGTCGTGGCGCAGGCCTTCGGCATGCAGCCGGTCCCCGACGCCGTACTCGGCGAGGACGTCCACTGCCCCGTGCTCGAGAACTCCGGCGCGGACGCGGGCCTCGACATAGTCGCGGGACCGGCTCTCCACGATCACCGACTCGATGCCGTGCTTGCCGAGAATCTGGGACAGGAGCAGGCCGGAGGGTCCGGCGCCGACGATGGCCACCTGGGTGCGCATGCATCGAATGCTGCGGGCTAGCGGCTGGGACCGCCAGCGGTGGCTTCCGTCCAGCGGAACACGGTCACGGGGCGATCCGGCGGGTGATCGACGCTGAGGCGACCCGCAGCGCGGGAACGAACTTGCCGGGATCGCGTCGGACGGTGCTGGTGACCAGTGCCAGCGCCGCAACCACCTGGTCGTCCCCGTCCACGACCGGCACTGCGATCGAGCACGTTCCGTAGCCCATCTCCTCGACGGTTCGGGCGTAGCCGTGCCTGCGGACAGCTGCGAGCTCGCGCAGCATCCGGCCGCGCTCGGTGATGGTGTAGCGGGTGATGGGCCGCAGGTCGGCCAGGCAGGCCTCGACGATCTCCCGCGGTGCCCAGGCCAGCAGCACCTTGCCTACGCCGGTGGCGTGCAGCGGTAGCGGCAGCCCGGGCCGGCTCAGGACGGGGACCGAGCTCTTGCCGTGGATGCGTTCCACGTAGAGGGCGTTCGGGCCTTCTCGGACGGCTATCTGCACGTTCTCGTGGGTCGCCTCGTAGAGGTCTTGCATCGCCGGAAGTGACGCCTCGCGCAGCTCGCGGGCGACCGGGGCGAGGGTTCCCAGCTTCCACAGTCGCCGGCCGACGACGTAGTGACCGTCGCCGTCGCGCTGGACTGCGTCCCAGTCTTGCAGCTCGTGCAGCAGACGGTGCGCCGTCGAGACCGGCAGGTCCGCCGCGTTTGCGATCTCGGTCAGGGTGAGGCGGGGGCGGCGCTCGTCGAAGGCGCCGAGGATTGCCAGCACCCGTGAGGTGACCGATGCTCGGGGTGCGCTGGCTGCCACGTCCGCCTGCCGTTTCCATCTGACGGAAACGAACCGTATCCCGTTCGGTTTCTGGCTGGGAAGGTGGAGCACCGTGTTTCGGTGCCCGAAGGAGTCGCTGGTGCCCGTCGTCGTCCGCAACACCCCTCGAACCGATCCCGAGCTGGTGCGCGCCCTCGGCGAAGTGGGCACGGCCACGGTCCATGAGGCGCAGGGGCGCACCGGGCTGCTGCACCACCGACTGCGCCCCATCTTCCGTCCGGTCCGGGTCGCCGGGACTGCGCTGACCTGCACGGTGGCCCCTGGAGACAACTGGTCGATCCATGTCGCCGTGGAGCAGGCCCGTCCCGGTGACCTGCTGGTGGTGACCCCGACTAGCCCGTGCGATGACGGCTACCTGGGGGACTTGCTGGCCGAGAGCCTTCGGGCGCGAGGTGTGGTGGGCCTGGTGATCGATGCCGGGGTACGCGACGTCGCCACCCTCACCGAGATGGGGTTCCCGGTGTGGGCCAAGGCGATCTGCGCGCAGGGAACGGTGAAGCAGACCCCCGGTGACGTCCAGGTGCCGATCGTGATCGCCGGGGTTGAGGTCGAGCCAGGCGACGTGATCGTCGCCGACGACGACGGCGTGGTCCGGGTGCGGCGGCGCGACGCCGCAGCCGTCCTGGAAAGGGCCAGGGAGCGCGAGCTGGCCGAGACGACCAAGCGGGCGAGGCTTGCCGCCGGTGAGCTGGGCCTGGACCTGTACTCGATGCGCGAGTCTTTGGCCGACAAGGGCCTTCGCTACGTCGAGTGGTCGGAGCAGGCGTGAGCCAGACAGGGGTGCGCTGCGACGTGATGCGCGGGGGGACCTCCAAGGGGCTGGTCTTCAACAAGGTGGACCTGCCCGTCGACGACGGCGTGCGCGACGCGGTGCTGCTGGCGGCGATGGGGTCCCCTGACGCCCGGCAGATCGACGGGCTGGGTGGTGCCCACCCACTGACCTCCAAGGTCGCGGTCGTCTCGTCGTCGGCGCGCGAGGGCGCTGACGTGGACTACCTGTTCCTTCAGGTCTGGCCGGACCGCCCGGAGGTCTCCGACTCGCAGAACTGCGGGAACATGCTCGCGGCGGTCGGCCCGTTCGCCATCGAGCACGCGATGGTCAAGGCCGCGGACGGCATCACCGCGGTTCGGATCTGGATGGAGAACACCGGCACCCTCGCGACCGCCTACGTGCAGACCCCGGGTGGCGTGGTCCGCTACGACGGGCCGGCACGCATCGACGGGGTCCCCGGGTCGCATGCGCCGATCCCGCTGGAGTTCGCCGACACGGCCGGGTCGTCGTGCGGAGCCCTGCTGCCCACCGGGAACGTCGTGGACGAGATCGCCGGCCTGAAGGTCACCTGCATCGACAACGGAATGCCGGTCGTCTGCCTCGCCGCGGCCGACCTTGGGCTGACCGGCCGGGAGACACCGGCTGACATCGAGGCGCTGTCTCAGGTGACCGATCGCATCGAGATGGTTCGCCTCCTGGCCGGCCCGTTGATGAACCTCGGTGACGTCAGCGCCGCAACGGTGCCCAAGATGAGCCTGCTGTCCCCCGCCACCGGCGGCGGAACGGTGTCGACCCGGACCCTGATCCCGCACCGGGTGCACGACGCGATCGGTGTGCTTGGTGCGGTGTCGGTGGCGACCGCGTGCCTGCTTCCCGGATCGGTGGCGGCCCAGATCGCACCCACCGTCGACGGCGCCGGGCCGGTCGACGTGGTCGTGGAGCATCCGACCGGCTTCTTCACCGTGAACCTCGACGTCGACCGGTCCGGCGCCGGGCCGGTGGTCCGGCGCGCGGCGTTGCTGCGCACTGCGCGGCTGCTGATGCGCGGACATGTGATGATCCCCAGCTCGGTCTGGGCAGGGGCATGACCGCCGTTGCGCTCGTCGGCCTCGGAGAGGTCGGACGCGTCTTCGCCGAAGACCTGAGGGCCTTGGGGCTCGCCTCGGTCACCGCGTGGGACGTGGCCTTCGACGATCCTGCCAGCCGCGCGAGCCGCAACGCCGCCGACCTTGACCAGCCGCCGGCCGGGTCCGCTTCGCTGGCCGCGGCCGGCGCCGACCTCGTCGTCAGCGCCGTCACGCCCGCACAGTGCGTCGCCGCGGCACAGTCAGTCACGCCCGCGCTGCGGGGTGGGGCCTGGTACTTCGACCTGAACTCCAGCTCGCCGGGGCACAAGCAGGCCGCGGCTGCGGCCGTGGACGCGGCCGGCGGCCGGTACGTGGAGGCGGCCCTGATGTCGCCGATCTCGCCCAGGCGGCTGGACTCCCCGTTCCTGCTCGGGGGCCCTCATGCCAGCGCGTTCGCCGATGTCGCCGCCTCGTTCGGGCTCGGTGAGGTCAGAGTCGTCTCCGATGACGTCGGCCGAGCCGCCGCCACCAAGCTGTGCCGGTCGGTGGTGGTGAAGGGCCTGGAGTCGCTGCTGATGGAGTCACTGCTGACCGCCCGGCGGTTCGGCGTCGAACGAGAGGTTCTGGACTCGCTGCCGAACATCTTGCCGCCGGCGGACTGGGAGGCGGTGGCCGGCTACTTCATCGCGCGCTCGCTGGTTCACGGCCAGCGCCGCTCGCAGGAGATGGCCGAGGCCGCCGCGACCGTCGCCGAAGCCGGGATACGCCCGCACATGTCGCTTGCGGCGGTGCAACGGCAGAGCTGGGCCGCGCGGTACTCGAAGGCGGCGGCAGCGGGTTCGACGATCCAGATGATCGACGCCGTGCTGGACGCCGTCGACGCAGACACTGGGGAGCCGCCGACGTGATCATCGACTGCCACGGCCACTACACGACTGCGCCCGCTGCGCACAACCAGTGGCGCGAGTCCCAGCTCGAGGCCTTCCACACCGGGCGGCCGGCGCCGCCATACCCGGCGATCTCCGACGACGAAATCCGCGAGACGATCGAGCAGAACCAGCTTCGGCTGCTGCGCGAGCGCGGCTCGGACATGACCATCTTCTCCCCCAGGGCCTCTGCGATGGCCCACCACGAGGGCGACCTGCAGGTCGGGATCGCCTGGGCGCAGGTCTGCAACGACCTGATCGCTCGTGTGGTGGACCTGTTCCCGGCGACCTTCGTCGGCGTGTGCCAGCTCCCCCAGGTCGCCGGTGAGCCGCTGGACGCCGCCGTCGCGGAGCTGCGCCGCTGCGTCGACGCGGGCTTCGTCGGCCTCAACCTCAACCCGGATCCCAGTGGGGGCCGGTGGAGCTCGCCGCCGCTGACCGACCGCTACTGGTATCCGATGTATGAGGCGATGACAGAGCTGGACGCCCCGGCGATGGTGCACGTGTCGGCCAGCTGCACGCCGGTGTTCCACGCCACCGGAGCCCACTACATCAACGCCGACACCACGGCTTTCATGCAGCTGATCCAAGGTGACCTGTTCGCCGACTTCCCCGAGCTGCGCCTGGTCGTCCCGCACGGCGGCGGCGCCGTCCCCTACCACTGGGGCCGGTACCGGGGGCTCGCGGACATGCTCGGCAAGCCACCGCTGGACACCCACGTGATGCGGAACGTCTTCTTCGACACCTGCGTCTACCACCAACCCGGCATCAACCTCCTGCTCGATGTCATCGACGTGGACAACATCCTGTTCGGCTCGGAGATGGTCGGTGCCGTCCGCGGCGTCGACCCCACCACCGGCCACTACTTCGACGACACCAAGCGGTACGTCGACGCCGCGGACCTGACCCAGGGCCAGCGCGACCTGGTCTTCAGCGGCAACACCCGCCGCGTGTACCCGCGTCTGGACGCCGCACTGAAGGCGCAGGGCCGCTAGTGCCCACTTTCTCCCCGGACCCGGACTGGCTGGCCTACCACCCGAACCCGACGAAGCCCACCTTCGTCCCGCCGCCTGGCGCTGTTGACGCGCACTGTCACGTCTTCGGCCCGGGGGCGAGGTTCCCGTACGCGCCAGAACGCAAGTACACCCCCGTCGACGCCGGCAAGGACGAGCTGTGGAACCTGCGCGACTTCCTCGGCTTCGAGCGCAACGTCGTCGTGCAGGCCACCTGCCACGGTGCGGACAACTCCGCCATGGTCGATGCGCTGCGCAGCAGCGCCGGACGGGCCCGCGGGGTGGCAACCATCCGCCCGGCCATCACCGACGCCGAGCTGGCCGACCTGCACGACGCCGGTGTCCGCGCTGTGCGCTTCAACTTCGTCAGGCGTCTGGTCGACCCGAAGCCGGACGCCTACTACCGCGCCCTGGTCGAGCGGATCGCGGCGCTGGGCTGGCACGTGGTGGTCTACTTCGAAGCCGCCGACCTCGCCGAGCGGTGGAAGCTTTTCACCTCCTTCTCCGTCACGGTCGTGGTCGACCACATGGGTCGTCCTGACGTCACCAAGGACGTCGACGGGCCGGAGTTCGGCCAGTTCCTGCGGTTCATGGACGACAACGAGAACGTGTGGAGCAAGGTGTCCTGCCCGGAGCGGCTGTCGGCCACGGGTCCGCCGACCTACCGTGACGTGTGGCCGTTCTCCCGCACTGTCGTGGAGCGCTACCCGGACCGCGTCCTGTGGGGAACGGACTGGCCGCACCCGAACATGACGTCCCACATGCCCGACGACGGCCTCCTGGTGGACGTCATCGAGCGCATCGCACCGACGCCGCAGCTGCGCCAGCTGCTCCTCGTCGACAACCCGACCCGGCTGTACTGGGAGGCCTAGATGGTCGACAACTCCGCACTCGAAGACATCCCCGGCACGACCGTGTTCACCCCCGCGCGGGCCCGCGCCGGCTACCACCTCAACCAGTTCTGCATGAGTCTGATGAAGCCCGACAACCGGGAGGCATTCCATGCGGACGAAAGGGCCTACCTCGACCAGTGGCCGATGACCAGCGAGCAGAAGGACGCCGTTGTCGCCCGTGACTTCCAGCGGATGCTCGACCTGGGCGGCAACGTCTACTTCCTGTCCAAGATCTTCGCCAGTGACGGCCTGTCCTACGTCGAGGCGGTCGCCACCATGACCGACCTGTCGGTCGAGGAGTACCAGCAGATGATGCTGGCCGGGGGCCGCAGCCCGGACGGCTGGCGATCCAAGAGCGAAAGGCCCTGACATGGCTCGGATCACCGCCGGGCTGACCACCAGCCACGTACCCGCGATCGGTAGGGCCGTCGACCTCGGCAAGACCGGCGAGGACTACTGGCGCCCGGTGTTCGCCGGCTACGAGTGGACGAAGAAGTGGGCGCAGGCCGAACCCGCCGACGTTGTCATCCTCGTGTACAACGACCATGCGTCAGCGTTCTCACTGGAGATGATCCCCACGTTCGCCCTCGGAATGGCCGACCGGTTCTCCCCGTGCGACGAGGGATACGGCCCGCGGCCGGTGCCCGAGGTCCTGGGTCACCCGGAGCTGGCGGCCCACCTGGCCCAGTCGCTGATCCTCGACGAGTTCGACCTGACGTTGATGAACGAGCTCGCCGTCGACCACGGCCTCACGGTGCCGATGTCGCTGGTGTTCGGTCAGCCGCAGGAGTGGCCAGCGAGGGTCATCCCGCTGGCAGTGAACGTCGTGCAGTACCCGCCGCCGACCGGTCGCCGGTGCTTCAAGCTAGGTCAGGCCATCCGCCGCGCCGTCGACAGCTACCCGGACGACTTGAACGTCCAGGTGTGGGGCACCGGCGGGATGAGCCATCAGATCCAAGGGGCTCGCGCCGGGCTGATCAACCGCGAGTGGGACAACCGCTTTCTCGACACCATCATCGACGACCCCGAAGCCGCAGCCGCGATCACGCACCTGGAGTACCTGCGCGAGACCGGCTCTGAGGGCATCGAGATGGTGATGTGGCTCATCATGCGCGGGGCCCTGGGCGACAGGGTGGAAGAGCTGCACCGCTTCTACCACGTGCCCGCGAGCAACACCGCGGTCGGGCACCTGGTCCTGGCGGCCGCCAGCTGACGTCGACGCCCTTCGCCCAGGACGACCGCAGCACCCCGGCCGGCAAGACCCGCACCAGCAAAGCCCTGCACCTTCCGACCATCCGAGAGTGGGACCATGCGCATTGCAGTCGCCGGAGCCGGCGCCTTCGGCATCAAGCACCTCGACGCCCTGACGGCGATCGACGGGGTCACGGTGACCTCGGTGGTCAGCCGCCGCCTGGAGCAGGCCCGTGAGGTCGCCGACAAGTACGGCGCACCTCACGCATCGACCGAGCTCGCGGACGCGCTGGCTCGTGACGACGTCGACGCCGTCATCCTGTGCACCCCGACCCAGCTGCACGCGAGCCAGTCCATCGCCGCGATGCGCGCCGGCAAGCACGTCCAGGTGGAGATCCCGCTCGCCGACTCCTGGGTCGACGCCCTGGCTGTCCAGCAGGTGCAGGCCGAGACGGGCAAGGTGTGCATGGTCGGGCACACCCGCCGCTTCAACCCCTCCCACCAGTGGATCCATCGCCGCATCGCCGCCGGCGAGCTGTCGATCCAGCAGATGGACGTGCAGACGTACTTCTTCCGGCGCTCGAACATGAACGCGCTCGGCCAGCCGCGGAGCTGGACCGACCATCTGCTGTGGCATCATGCGGCGCACACCGTCGACCTCTTCCAGTACCAGACCGGGGAGCGGGTCAGTGTCGCCAACGCCGTGGCCGGACCGATCAACGCCGACCTCGGGATCGCGATGGACATGTCCATCCAGCTGCGCACCGAGACCGGCAAGCTGTGCACTCTTTCGCTCAGCTTCAACAACGACGGCCCGCTGGGCACCTTCTTCCGGTACATCTGCGACAACGGCACCTACATCGCCCGCTACGACGACCTGGTGACCGGCAGGGAGGAGCCGGTGGACGTCACCGGCGTCGAGGTGTCCAGCAACGGCATCGAGCTGCAGGACCGCGAGTTCGTCTCGGCCATCCGGCAGGGACGTGAGCCCAACTCCAGCGTCGGATCGGTGCTTGACTGCTACCGCGTGCTCGGCGAGCTCGAGACACAGCTGGCCCTACAGTCCTAGTTCGGAGGCACTGGTGAAGTTCGCGATCAAGACCCGACCCGAGCATGTCACCTGGCAGCACATGCGCGACCTGTGGACCGTAGCCGACGACATCGAGATCTTCGACAGCGCCTGGAACTGGGACCACTTCTACCCGCTCACCGGCGACCTGGACGGACCCAATCTGGAGGCCTGGACGTCGTTGGCGGCGCTGGCGCAGGCAACTCGACGGATCAGGGTCGGGGTGCAGGTCACCGGAATGATCTACCGGCACCCGGCGGTGCTCGCCAACATGGCCGCGACAGTGGACATCATCAGCGGCGGCCGCCTCGAGATCGGGCTCGGGGCCGGCTGGAACCAGATGGAGTGCGACGCGTACGGCATCACCCTGCCGGCCTTGGGTGAGCGCTTCGACCGCTTCGACGAAGGCGTCCAGGTCATGGTGGAGCTGCTGTCGGCGCAGGTCAGCGACTTCAGCGGCGACTACTACACCCTGACCGGGGCCCGCTGCGAGCCCAAGCCGGTTCAGCGCCCCCACCCGCCGATCACCATCGGCGGCCGCGGACCGAAACGGACCTTGCTGGCCGCCGCGAGATGGGCGCAGCAGTGGAACGCGCTGACCCAGACTGTGGACGAGTGGACGGCCCTGAAGGCTGTCCTGGCCGAGCACTGCGCCACGGTGGGACGCGACCCCGGTGAGATCGAGTGCTCGGTCAACGTCAGGGTCCCGCCCGACGGTGACCTGTCGCCAGTGGTAGAGCAAGTGGCCGCCTACCGCGACGCGGGCGCAGACATCGCCGTTATCGGCCTCCCGGACGGGGCCGAGGCCTCGCTGCTGGACGACCTCGCCAACGCACTGTCACAGCTGTGAGCCGGGTTCGCTGACACCACCGGCGCGCACGATGGCGCCGTGCATCGCGGCTCTTGGCTTCGGGGTGCGGACGAAGGTCCCGCAGTCGACACGGTGTAGCCCGAGCTGCTGGCTGTACCCGAAGGATCCACTCGAAGTTGTCGATCAGGGTCAAGGGCAGGTCGGCGTGCACCGGCACACCGCCGTCGATGACGGCCCGAGCACGGCCAGCGTCGCTTCGATGAAGGCAGCCCTGCGCTAGTCGTCCGCCATGGTCAAGCCGTGCTCGTTGGCCAGGACGGGAAACACCGGTCGCCTCGAACGGATTTCGGACCGCGCCGGCCAGGAGGCAGGAAGGACACCGGTTGACAGTCCAGGCCGCGACCTCGATGTCCGACCTGGGCATGACGGGAGGGTTCGTTGCCATGGGGGCTTCGGGACCTTCTGGCTCAGTGCGACTCGCGCGTGACTTTGTCTCCGCTGCTGCCGACCAGGAAGTCCAGGTCGGCCCCGGTGTCCGCCTGCCGGACGTGGTCCACGTACAAGCGCTCCCAGCCGCGTGACGGCATCGCATATCCCGCGGCCGCCGCCGGCGACGGCACTCGGGCGGCCCACTCGTCGGCGGGGACAGCCGTGTCCAGACGCCGGCCGGGGACGTCCAGCACGACGACATCGCCGGTTCGCAGCAGCGCCAGCGGTCCCCCGGCGGCTGACTCGGGAGCCACGTGGAGAACCACCGTCCCGTAGGCGGTCCCGCTCATCCGCCCATCGCTGACCCGGACCAGGTCGCGGATCCCGCGCTCGAGGAGCTTCCTCGGGAGCGGCATGTTCGCGACTTCGGGCATGCCCGGGTATCCCCGGGGGCCGCAGCCCCGCAGGACCAGCACGCTGTCCTGGTCCACGTCGAGGTCGGGGTCGTCGATCCGGGCGTGCAGGTCTTCGATGCTGTCGAAAACAACGGCGCGACCGCTGTGGCGCAGCAGCTGCGGGGATGCGGCGGCGGTCTTGATGACCGCGCCGTCGGGGGCCAGTGAGCCGCGCAGCACCGCGATCCCGGCGTCTGCGACCAGTGGGGTGCTGCGGGGCCGGATGACGGTCTCGTCCCAGATCGGCGCGTCGTCGAGGTAGCTGACCAGCGGTCGTCCGGTGACGGTGACCGGGGTCGGGTCGAGGAGGTCGCCGACCTGCTGGAGCACCGCGAGCACACCGCCGGCGCGGTGTAGGTCTTCCATGAGGTAGCGGCCGGCGGGCTGCAGGTCGACGAGCAGAGGGACGCCGGACCCGGTGCGGTCGAAGTCGTCCAGGGTCAGCTGGACCCCTAGCCGTCCGGCGATCGCGAGCAGATGCACCACGGCGTTTGTCGAGCCGCCGGTGGCTGCCAGCGCCACGATGGCGTTGAGGAAGGCGCCCCGGGTCATCACCCCGCTCGGACGACGGTCGTCCGCGACCATGCGGACAGCGAGCGACCCGGTTGCCTGAGCCTGCTGCAGCAGGCGGCTGTCCGGGGCTGGTGTTCCCGCGATCCCTGGCAGAGTCATCCCGAGGGCCTCGGCGACGATGGCCATCGTCGAGGCGGTTCCCATCGTGTTGCAGTGCCCGCGGCTGCGGATCATCGACGACTGCGATCCGGCGAAGTCCGCCTCGGACAGCGTCCCGGCCCGGACTTCCTCCGACAGCCGCCACACGTCGGTACCGCAGCCCAGCGCGACCCCGCGGAACGTCCCAGTCAGCATCGGGCCGCCCGGGACCACCACTGCGGGCAGGTCGACCGACGCCGCCGCCATCAGCAGCGACGGGATCGTCTTGTCGCAGCCGCCGAGAAGCACCACGCCGTCGATGGGGTTGGCGCGCAGCATCTCCTCGATCGACATCGCCGCCAGGTTGCGCCACAGCATCGCCGTGGGCCGCACCTGCGTCTCTCCCAGCGACATCACCGGCAGCTCCAGCGGGATACCCCCGGCCTGCCAGATGCCCTGTTTGACTGACTGCGCCACCTCGGTGAGATGGGAGTTGCAGGGGGTCAGGTCCGAGGCCGTGTTCGCCACCGCGATGTGCGGGCGCCCGTCGAATGCGTCGGTGGGCAGGCCGCGTCGCATCCAGGCCTGGTGGATGTAGGCGTTGCGGTCAGAACCGGCGTACCAGTCCTGGCTGCGCGTCACCCGCCACCTTCTTCCACTTGCCGGAACGATGACCTAACATCCGGAATGTGAGCCAGCCTACCGAGCGTCTTGAGCCAGGGGAAGGGCGCGATCCGGGCCGCCTGGTGGGCTCTGACCGGGTGCTGGCGGTCCTGCGTGAGGTCGGTGGCCGCCCGGAGGGGGCCACCTTGGACGAGCTGGCGCATGCGGTTGCCAGCCCCAAGCCGACGGTGCACCGCGCACTGGTGGCTCTTCGCCGGGCGGGCTTCGCCCAGCAGGACGGCCACGGCCGGTACTGCCTGGGCGATGAATATCTTCGGCTGGCGTTCAGCTACCACCAGGCCCGCCCCGACCACCTCCGGGTGCGGCCGGTGTTGGAAGAGCTGGCCAAGCGGTTCGGCGAGACGGCGCACTACGGGGTGCTGGATGGCCGTGACATCGTCTACCGCGCCAAGGCGGACCCGGTGAGTGGGGCGGTCCACCTCACCTCGACCGTGGGCGGCCGCAACCCGGCGCACAGCACAGCCATCGGCTTGGTGCTGCTGGCGCACCGGCTGCCCGACCTCGGCGCGGTCCGCGGCTGGGTGGGGCAGGGCCCGCTCGAGCGGCGGACGGCCCGGACGCTGACCACCGCAGCCGAGCTGCACGCCTGTCTGGTGCAGATCCGTCACAGCGGTTTCGCCGTCGACGAAGAGGCGAACGAGCCGGGGGTGGCTTGCGTCGCCCTCCCGGTCAGCCTGCAGCCGGACCCTTGGCCCACTGGGGCCATCAGCGTCACTGCCCTGACCTTCCGCACGCCGCTCGCCGACATGGTCGGGCGGCTGCCGGAGATCGCCGAAATCGTCGGCCCGCTGGCCTACCGCGGTGCGAGGTGACCAGCTTTCATGCCGGCCCGGCGTTCGGCCCGGTGCACCAGCTCGCCGAGGGCCCTCGCTGGGACGACCTGCTCCAACAGGTGTCCTGGGTCGATATCGCACGCGGCCACGTCTTTCGGGGTGCGCTCACATCGGAGGGCGTCGAGACCATCGACCGGCTCGACTTCGGCAACACTGTCGGCGCGGCATCGCCCACGGCCGACGGCGGCCTCGTGGTCGCGGCCCACGACCGCATCGTCATCGCCTCGCCGGATGGCAGCCGCCGCGAGTCCACCCCGGTGCTCGACCGGACGCAGCGGCTGCGGCTCAACGACGCGGCTGTGGACCCCGCGGGTCGACTCCTGGTCGGGAGCCTGGCCACCGACGGCCGGTCCGGCGCGGCCCGGCTGTTCCGCATCCACGCCGACGGGTCGGCCAGCGTGCTACGGGCCGGGATGAACCTGGCGAACGGCATCGGATGGTCACCCGACGGCACGGTCCTTTACCTCGCCGACAGCGTGCCCGGCGTGCTGTGGTCCGCCGGCTACGACCTCGACAGCGGCCGCATCCACGGATGGGTGCCGCTGGTCACCGAGTTCGGAGGTCTGCCCGACGGGCTGTGCGTGGACACCGAGGGCCGGCTGTGGGTCGCGATCTGGGGCGCGGCGCAGGTCCGCTGCTACGCCCCGACGGGGCGGCTTCTTGCAACCGTCGCTGTCCCGGCGCCGCACGTGACCGCAGTCACGTTCGTGGGTCCCGACCGTGACCGGCTGCTCATCACCACTGCCCGTGACGAGCTCGACCCGAAGGATCTGGCCAGCTACCCCGACTCCGGTCGGCTGTTCTTGGCCCAGGTCAACGCCGTCGGGCTCCCCAGCACCACCTGGAACAGCCATGCCGCTCAGGCAGACCCGGCGCTGTCAGCCGGTGCGACCTGGCACTTCTCCCCGGACCCGACCC
>Ga0209698_10005418_pt1 | contig 13811 bp, 11 predicted proteins | sample LitLauG_LLR_2012_FD_187203 | JGI IMG/M metagenome (GOLD analysis project Ga0209698, IMG submission 187203) | Freshwater sediment microbial communities from Pennsylvania, USA - Little Laurel Run_MetaG_LLR_2012 (SPAdes) (version 2) | ecosystem: Environmental > Aquatic > Freshwater > Creek >... | reverse complement strand
CCGCTTTCAGCCAATCGGTTTCTACAATGGAATTCGCGTGCTCCACCAGGGCGTTGGCCAGAATGGCGCGGGCGAGAGAATTGTTTTTATCCAGTTCGTAGGCTTTGCGCAACAACTGAATCGCTTCGGCGGACTTCCGCTGCGCGAAGAGTTCCTGGCTTTCGGTGATAAGACGGTTGGCTTCGGTATTGCGCTTGACGCCATCGTGGGCGAGCTTTTCCAGTTCGAACAGCTCCGCATCGTTGGGGAATTCGGCGGCTCTGCCTCGCAACAAATCCAGGGCGCGAGAATAGTCGCCCGAGCGCAGACAGGTGTTGATCTGCTCAACGAGCCGCGTTTTGGATTCGGTGCGGGTTTGCTGGTCGCGTCTCTTCTCCAAGCGCTCTAGCCTCGAAGGTTAGATCTGGATATCTACTGTAGCTGGGGCCTATCTCCCAGTCGTTCTGTCCATCGTTGTACGATCCTTGTTCTTCGTGCAGATGTGCCCGGGCGCTGATGAAGATGAAGATGACCGTCCCCTAGTCTTGCGCCCGTCGCGTTCAAAATCCGACTCTCCGGGACCCGGATCGAAAGCCCAGCCACCGGCCGACCGTCCATGGCACCATTGACATCATTTCCCCGGGGCGCGACCGTTTCGTCGGCCCGGAAGGCGAGGTCCTTGGCGCTCTGGACGAGGACTTGCCGGAGTTCGTAACTGCCGGCCAATTCCCTGGGTGAAGAGGAGATTTTCATGGCGCACCCCACTGTGCGGGGGCCTCAAAAATCTTACTCGATTGGGCGGAAAAGGGTAGTGTCCGGGTAGTTGCGTCGCTAGCCGTGTCCCCTTATTGCGAAGGGTTTCCTGTTCTTAGCGTATTTCAAGGACTCGGAATTCCCGCTTATCATGCACCTCTCGGAGGGCGGTCCAGACGCGCTTGTGGGACATTTTGCGGGTACCCGCAGCCACATTCTTAAGCGAGCGCTTATGAGGGCGTCTGCCCCGGATCCGAGCGAGCCTCCACAGGATCGAGAATACTTCCTCCGCATTGACTCCGTCGTTTTCCCCCGCTATCGTCCGCGGTATGAATTTCGTTAAGGCTACGCGCCGTTATGAACAGTGGCTCGCCGATCGCACGATAATCGTCAAACAAGATCTCCGCCTGAAGCACTCCAACATGAAGGCGGCCGTCTTCCCATTTCTCCGCGCCACCTACTATCGCTGGGCTCAACTCTGGCCCGATGTCTGCGCCAATCTCGCGAAAGCTCCCCGCGTGCTTGCAGTCGGCGACCTGCACGTGGAAAATTTCGGGACCTGGCGTGACATTGAAGGCCGCCTGATCTGGGGTGTGAACGACTTCGACGAGGCTTACCCCCTCGCCTACACCAACGACATCGTTCGCCTCGCCGTCAGCGTGCATCTCGCCGCCGAAGCCGGTCACCTTCCCCTGCAACGGGAAGAGACTTGCAACGCCATCCTCGAAGGCTATCGCGAAGGATTGCAGCACAATGGCCCGCCCTTCGTCTTGGGAGAGAGACATGTCTGGCTGCGTCAGATCGCTGAGGGCGAACTGCGAGATCCCGTCCGCTTCTGGGAAAAAATGGATGCTTTGCCCACCTACAAAGGAGAGGTTCCGCTGAGCGCGATCGATGCCCTCGAGCACCTCATGCCAGCCCACGATCTCAACTACCGGTTAGCCCATCGTGTGGCTGGACTGGGCAGCTTGGGGCGTGCTCGCTACGTCGCCATCGCTGACTGGAACGGTGGCAAAATCGCGCGCGAGGCCAAAGCCTTGGTCGCGTCCGCATGCTATTGGGCCGCGGGTCAGAAAGGCTCGCCCGAAATTCTGTATCAAACCATTATCGGCAAGGCATTGCGTTGCCCCGATCCCTTTGTGCAACTCCGCGGACGCTGGATCGTGCGTCGCCTCAGTCCGCACTGTTCGCGCATCGAACTCGCACAGATGAAAGCCCCGGGGAAGGAGATCCGCTTACTTCATTCCATGGGATGGGAGACGGCCAACATCCACCTTGGAACCAAGACGGCCATTAAGCCCATTCTGCGTCACATCAATAAACAAAAAGGAAAATGGCTGCACGAGGCCAGCGCCGCTATGTTGAAGGTTGTTCGTGACGACTGGAAAACGTGGAAAAAGCAGGGCTACCCATAGTTGACGCTCAGGCCGCGCCGCTTGTTGCCGCTGTTACCGCGACGCTCGTGACTGGCCTCCTCACCGGAGCCAGCGCAACCCCACGCTCACGATCGTAGATTAGCGTCCACTGGGCCGCGCAGTCATCGCACAACCAGTAGTGTTCCACCTGCCGTTGCTGTTGCCGCGCGCGGATAAACGGTGGAGCCGAAGGCGTTCCCGGTTTCGCTAAGCGATCTGTCTCCACCAGGAATAGCTTTCCTTCCCGAAGCCGGAGAAAAGGTTTGTGGCACTTTGAGTTGGCACAATGGCTAAGCATGACGTGACTGCTTTCCGCCCTCTCGAAAACACTACGGAGAGCTCTCAAATTCGAATCTAAGTGCACGTCATGTGCCACAGCGTCTCGGGGTCGCACTAACGCGTTTTCTCGGGTCATCGCGCTGCCGATGCAGGGAACAACATCTCGTTCCGACGAATGTTCGGCACTCCTGCCGATGCTCCGTCTTCTGTGCTTGCTTCGCCTCGGACGCGACCGCTACCATCCTTTTGTATGCCGAAGGTGCTCGTCTGTCCTCCGAATTATTTCGATGTCGTAGATCAGAAAAACCCATACATGTCTCAAGATCACGCAGTCGACAGAGTGAGAGCGCGCACCCAGTGGGAAAATCTCTGTAGTGTTTTGCAACAAAACGGATGCGAGGTCGAAACCATCGATCCCGTCGAGGGACTCGAGGACATGGTCTTCGCCGCCAATCAGGTTTTTGTCGGCGAGAAGGCGGGATACGGAAAATTCGTCGTCCCCAGTCACATGGTCTACTCTTCTCGCCAGCGCGAGGTCCCTTTCTACGCCGAGTGGTACCGTTCGCACGATTATCGCGTCATCGAAATTGATTTTGGTAAAGACTACCTCGAGGGTCACGGCGATCTTCTCTGGCATCCCGATGGATCGCGCATCTACGGTGGTTATGGTTTCCGCAGCACAAGGGCCGGCATCGAGAAATTCGCCGCCGTAATGTCCGAAATGGGAACTCCGGTGGTCGCGCTGCACTTAATTGACCCGTATTGCTATCACCTCGATACCTGCCTCTGCCCTCTGAACAACGAAGCTGTGCTGATTTTCGTAGGAGCCTTTTCCGCCGACGCGCTCGCCGCCATTCACGAAAACTGGAGCCGCGTTCATCTGCTGGATTGTCACGAAGCGCACCACTTCATGGGAAACGGCATTGTCGTCAATGGCCGCTACATCACGCCGTATATGACCCCACAGCTCGATGCCATTCTTCACCAGGAAGGTTTGACCCCGCTCATCGTCGAAACCTCCGAATTCGAGAAGGCAGGCGGCAGTTGCTTCTGCCTCAAGACGTTTCTGCCATGACCTGTACACAGAGGGTGCCCCATCCTTGTCGCGTTTTGTGCGACAGGGTGGGGGTTTTGACTTCGTCCCGAGCTCTTATAGCGGAGTTTCGACAGAGCGATCAACATATGGGAACTGTGCGTGCGATATTTCAGTGCGGATTGCTCGCCCACTACCAATCTAACTAAGATAATCAGCGAATCACTGAGGCGCCTTCTGCACAACCATCGGCTTCGCTTTCGCGAATGAACTCTCCCCAAACAACACTGATTCGCGCTGCCCGCTTTCCTGGCCTGCGAGCGCTCGCCTGGGTCGACAACCAGCTCTTCGCCTCACGCGGATATGAGTTGCTCCGCGCCCCCATCGAAGATGCTCGCCACATTACCTGGCAGCCCGTCGCACTCTTCCGACCCTCGTTGCGCCGCCGCCTGTCAGTGACGAATCACTTTACCGCACGCCTTTTTCGTGACGGATTTCACGCGCTCGCGATTCTTCCCTCCGGTGCAATCATCGGGGCCATCCCCCATTCGATCGTCACCCTGCGTCCCGGCGAATCCGAATTCCGCCAGACCCACGCGATCACCCGCGGCACGCGTCCTCTTCACATCACCACAACTCCGGGCGGCGCCGTCTATTGGGGAGAATACTTCGACAACGCCGCGCGCGACGAAGTCCATATCTATGGCTCGATCGACGCCGGTGAAACTTGGAGCGTTGCTTACACGTTTCCCAAAGGCGCGATTCGCCACGTGCACAATATCGTTCACGATCCCTGGGGCAATTGCCTATGGATCTTGACCGGCGATTATGGCGACGAATGCCGCATCCTTCGCGCCTCCTCCGATTTCTCTCGCGTAGAGATCGTCATGCAGGGCAACCAACAGGCTCGCGCGGTCGCGGCCGTCCCCACAGAAGACGCTCTGTATTTTTCGTCCGACACTCCGCTCGAACCGAACCACATCTATCGCATGGACCGCCAGGGAAAGCTATCGCAACTCACCCCGATCAGCAGTTCCTCTATCTACGGATGCCGCGTCGGCCGACACGTCTTCTTCTCCACGATGGTCGAACCCAGTAAAGTCAACCGCGATCGCACGGTCCGAGTCTATGCCGGCGACGCTGCAGTCCCAGATTCGTGGCAGCCGCTTCTAGCGTGGGAAAAGGATCCCTTACCGATGGGCCTCTTCCAGTACGGCAACGCGTTCCTGCCGGACGGCGAAAACTCAACGTCGTTTCTAGCCGTCTCCACGATCGCGGTTGAGTCCGATGACATGGCAACGTCGCTTTACGCGCTGAACCAACCCTGAAGCGTTCCTTTGTGTACCTTTGTGCCCTTCGTGGTTCATGCTTTTCTGGCGCTGGCCTCCACCACCGGGTCCGCAACATCCCGCCTACCGTAATATGAACACGGATCAAATCCGTGCCCACCCTCGCCTACTATCGCCGCATCTTCAGCGCCTACTTGCTCGGCGGCAAAAGCCACCTAACCTTCTGGCACGAGACTCCAACCGAAAATCCCAATGCCAATCCCCAAGAGCTAGGCGACTACTACATGCTCTTCGCCGAAAAAGCCGACTACCAGGGACACTACGACGCCTCCCGAGTCCCCCAACTCGACTATCACGGCCAAATCGGCCTGCAGTACAACCCCATCGCCATCGCGCAATATGGACTCGGCAACTACAACCTGTGGCGCCACACGTCTGATGAAAGCAGAAAGAAAAAGTTTTTTCTGATCGCCGACTGGCTGGCTTCCAACCTGGAGCCGAACCCCAAAGGCATCGATGTGTGGAACCACCACTTCAACTGGGAATATCGCGACACTCTTAAGGCGCCGTGGTACTCGGCGCTGGCGCAAGGGCAGGGAATCTCAGTCCTGGTGCGCGCCCACAAAGAATCCGGCGACGCGCGCTATCTCGAAGCCGCCCGCGCCGCCTTCGTAAGCTTCCAGCGCCCCATCGAAAAAGGAGGCGTAGCCTTCACCGACGAATCCGGCGATCTCTGGTTCGAGGAGTACATCGTTTCTCCGCCCACGCACATTCTCAACGGATTCATTTGGGCCCTCTGGGGAGTCTACGACTACGCGCTCGCGACCAAAGAACAAGCCGCGCAGGAGCTATTCGCGCGCGGCGTCCGAACCCTTCTGCATAATCTCGACCGTTACGACCTCGGATTCTGGTCGCTCTACGAGCAATCCGGCACGCGCTTGCCGATGGTGGCAAGCGCGTTTTACCATCGCCTGCACATCGTGCAGTTGCGCGTCATGTATCGCTTGACCGGAGAGGAACTGTTCGCTCGCGTCGCTGATGGTTGGGAGGGTTACACCCGTGGCCGCATCAATCGTGCCCGCGCCCTCTGCTACAAGGCCGCATTCAAGCTCTCTTACTACTAGAAGGTATTCACTTTCTAGAATGCCTCAGAAGACGATTTGAAAGGGCGCGGCTTTAGCCGAGCCGTCCCGAGCCAGAAAAGAATTGGGCTTCAGCCCGTGATGGAAGACAGTCCTAGCATGGTTAAGAACCTTGCTTTCTGTAACGCCTCTCGTAAAGAGCGGTGTAAAATCTCTGTTAGTCCGGGAGGTTCAGCATGCGTCCCTCATGCGCCTGCCTTCTCGCTTTTGCCGTCATCACAGTTCCTTCCGTTGCCCAATCTGAAAAGCCATGTGTAGCTGGGCTAGCCGCCACGCTTTCTGACCGCGACCGTGTCACCACGAAGACCGTTTCGTTCACCGGCTCATTCGGTACGCTCACCGCCCACGTTTTCCTTCCAGATACAGCGGAGCAGGTTCCTGGCATTGCCTTTTCCTATTCGTCAATCCAGTACCCGGATTCGCTGACGGATCTGCTTCCCTTTGCACGCGCCTTGGCGCGGGCGGGAGCTGCCTCCATCATGATCGATGGCACCATCGATTGGCACACGCCCAACGACGACTTCAAGCGACCTTGGAAGGAATACAACTGTGCCGCACAGTGGCTGATGGCCAATGCCAATCTCGATCGAGAGCGACTGGCAATCGGCGGTCCGATCAAGTTCGAGAATGAACCGTCACCCTTTTGTCCCTCGCAAAGCAAGGACCCATGCCAGCCGTGGATCTACGTCAACTATGGTTTCGACGATCCGAATGCGATCCGCGCAACCAAGCTCATGAAAACTCCGCAAAGCCAGCTCCATATCACAGCGGGACTGACAAGCGATTTTCATCTGAATGAAGTTCAGTTGGCGTGGCTCTTGGAAAGTGCCACACCCGCGGCTCCAACGCAACTTTCCTTCGAAAATCACTAACGTAGCCGAAGCTCACCCGCGGCCGGCAATCGCCCGTCCACACTTCACACCTTTTGCGATACCCTCTAGCTTCGCGTGAAAATCCTCTACGTCTCCCAATACTTTCCGCCCGAGATGGGCGCGCCCGCCGCCCGCGCCGCCGAACTCGCCCAACACTGGTCCCAGGCAGGACACGAAGTCTCCGTTCTAACCGGATTTCCGAACCACCCCACCGGCGTCGTTCCCCCCGAATGGCGTGTCCGTTTGCGACGCCTCACGTATCAAGAAAAAGCCGGCCGCGTGGATGTCTTTCGCACCTGGCTCTGGCCTCTGCCCAATCGCAAGTCGCACGAACGCACGCGCAACTACGCATCCTTCTGCCTCTCCGCCGCACTCCGCGGACTCGCCCTCCCGCGTCCCGATGTCTTGATCGCCACTTCGCCGCAACTTCTCGTCGGCCTCGCCGGATGGTGGATCGCCTTCTCCCGCCAGATTCCCTTCGTTTTCGAAGTCCGCGATCTCTGGCCCGAATCGCTCACAGCGGTGGGTGTCGGCAGCGAAGACTCGCTGCTGCATCACACCCTGGGAGGAATCGCTCGCTTCCTATATGAGCGCGCCGACCGCATCGTCGTGGTGACCCCAGCCTTCAAGGACCGCCTGATCGAAGACTGGCACGTCCCCGCTGAAAAAATTTCAGTCGTCGAAAACGGCGTCGAAACCGAGGTCTTCGCCCCCGCTCCGCCCAGCGAAACCCGCGAACTTCGCAAGCAGCTGAACGCTGAAGAAAAATTCCTCGTCAGCTACATTGGCACCATGGGCAACGCGCACGGCCTCGAGACCTTGCTCGATGCCGCTTCCCAACTGCCGCAGCAACATCCCGACGTGCTCTTCCTGCTCCTCGGCGAAGGTGCGGAGAAACAGCGAATCCAGGCCCTCGCCCACTCGCGAGGTTTAAAAAACGTCCAGTTCCTCGATCAGCAACCCCGCGAGAAAGTCCCCGCCTTCATCTCCGCATCCGACGCGTGTCTGGTGCTGCTGAAGAAGAGCGACGTATTCAAAACCGTCATCCCCACAAAGATGCTGGAATTCATGTCCTGCGCCCGGCCGGTGATACTCGGCGTCGATGGCCAGGCGCGCCAGATCGTCGAAGAAGCAACTGCCGGAATCGTGATCGAACCGGAAAATCCCGACGCTCTTGTAGCCGCCATTCAACAGCTACACGCCAACCGCGAACTCGGTCGCTCCATGGGTCAAAAGGGAAGGGAATACATCGTGAAGAACCTTTCCCGCGCGAGCACCGCGGAAAAATACATCGACGTGCTTGATCTTGTCGTGAAAAAGCCCTGAACGCGCTTTACGGATGGATCGTGTAAATGGCCATTGTAGTCGCCAACGACATGGTCGCTTCAAAAGTCCGCGCCGCCAGCACCCGCCCGCCGCTGACCGGTACAAATAAGATATCGTCGGCCTGCAGTTGCACGTCGGGAACCTTCGCTTCCAACATCTTCTTAATCGCCACCTTCATCTCCGTCACCCCGCCATCCGGCCCTTTGCGAAGAATCCGCGAGGCGCCCAGCTTGGCAGTCTTGTTCGTTCCTCCCGCTAGCGCCAGCGCCTGTAGCACGGTCAGCGTTCCGTTATCCACCAGCACTCCGCTGGGACGTCCTACATCTCCGACCACGTAGATGATCGGCGCTCGCGGCACCGTGATCATATCCCCTGGCATGATCTCCACGTTGCCGCTGAAGTCGTCCGCCAGATTGCGGGGAAGGTTCACCCGGATTGGCTCCGCCTGATCTCGCCGCAAGATGGCGATCTTGCGCGACGCATTCTGGGTGAATCCTCCGGCCTGCGAGACTACCTGGTAAAGTTTGTGTTCCCCGATGTCCGGGTAGATGCCGGGCTTGGCGACTTCCCCGATGATCGTCACACCCTGAGAGGTGAATTCATCCACGAAAATCGTCACATGCGGATTGCGCACGAACCCGCCATCCCCCAGCCGCTTCTCGATCAAGCTCTGCGCTTCTTCCTGGGTCAGACCTTCGACGTGGACATAGTCGATGAGAGGCAGGTAGACGTCCCCGGAATTGCTCACACGGACTTTGCTGCTCAGCTCCGGAACGTTGTAGACGCTTACCTCAATCAGATCGCCCCGGCCCAGCGTTGTAATCAGGGACTTCCCTGGATTGTCCTTCGAAGGGTCATCAGTCTTTTCTGCATTGCTGGCCGCTTCGGAAGGGCTCACAGCCGCTTGCGATGCTGGCTGGACAGGGGGAAGAGCTGCGGGCGCGCCGGTTTGCTGTTCCGCTGGCGTGCTGCCCGTAGATTGCTGGGCCCAAGCTCCGCCGACTAACAAAGCCAAGAGAACCATTGAAAGCGAGCAGACGCGGCGAGCCAGACTGGTACCCGACCTCATCGACGACACCTAACCTTCTGGATGAATTTTGAACAGCAGTTTAGCACAGCAAAATGGAGTTGCATCCCGCAATCCATGCACCTCCGGCTTAGTTTTCCACAGCTTTTTTCGTCGCCGCTCATTGAAAGTCCCATTCTGGTACTGCTACAGTCGAAACCTTATCACCCGGAATCATTGCATTCACTTCTGGCAGCAACGTCTCGCTGCCATACTCGTAGCAGAAGTACGGAATCAGTAGTCGCCTTTGTGTCGAGGTGGCGTAGTTGACCCTAATTTGTCTGGGGCTGTTCTTTACCGGTTTGCTATCGGCGTTCGTTCTTACCAGGTACGTGCGCGACTTCGCTATTTCCCACGGCTTGGTCGCCCTTCCCACCCAGGAACGCCACATGCACTCCAGCCCTCTGCCGCGTCTGGGCGGAGTCGCTATCTTCCTGAGTTTCTGCTCTTGCATGGGCATCGCCGCCGTCTGGGCCGTGCGCCATCCCGCCCTGCACTCCCCATATTTCCTGAAGACGTTGTCCACAATCTTCGTGCCCGCTGCCATTGTCTTCCTGCTCGGTGTATACGACGATCTTCGCGGCGTCGGCCCTTATGTGAAATTCACGGTCCAGGGAATTGCCGCCACCATGCTGTACGCCGGCGGTCTCCGCATCGTGAACATCCCCGTGCTGCTCGGTGACCGCGTCCTCCCCTGGTACATCGGTCTCGCCGCCACGGTGATCTGGGTCCTCGCCATTACCAACGCCTTCAACCTGATCGACGGACTCGACGGCCTGGCCGCCGGTTCCGCTCTGTTCTCCACAATGGTCGTCTTCGTAGTCGCGCTCCTGCATGGCCCCGCGCTAGTCGAAGTCATGACCATCGCTCTCGCGGGCGCTATCCTCGGATTCCTGCGCTACAACTTCAATCCCGCAACCATCTTCCTGGGCGATTCCGGCAGCCTGTTCATCGGATTTCTCCTTAGCGCTCTCGCCCTCTACGGTGCACAAAAAGCGCCAACCATCGTTGCCGTCGCGATTCCAATCGTCTCCTTCGGCTTGCCGATTCTTGAAACGGTTCTCTCCATTATTCGCCGCCTCATCAGCGGTCGCCCCGTCTTCACCGCCGATCGCGAGCACATCCATCACAAGCTCCTGCAGCATGGCATGACTCACCGCCAGGTCGTAATTGTTCTTTACGCAGTTTCGGCCTGTTTCGCCATGCTGAGCCTGTTCCTGTTGTGGCCGACCGGAAGCTCGCTCGGTCTAGTGCTCGCCGTGTTGGGAATCGGAATCTGGATCGGCGTTCAGCACCTTGGCTATCTCGAATTCGGTGAACTGGCCCGCGTCGCGCAGCGCACGCTCAATCAGCCCCAGATTTTCGTCAACAATCTCGCGATCCGCCGTGCCACCGAGGAACTCAAAGTCGCTCGCGACTACGAACAGCTCCGCCGAATTCTCCTCGCCGCCTTTGGCAGTAATGACTTCGATGGCTTCGAACTAAACGTCGCGCTGCTTCCCGGGGAGAATGTCGCCGTCGAGGCCCTCGACGCTCTTCCTGTGCGCCGAGCCAACCACTCCTTGCACTGGAATAAGCCAGGGCGGGCCTCCATGGACAACTCTTCTGCCTGGACCATCGCGCTCGATCTGCTCACCTCCGCCAATCGCCGTCGCGGAACCCTGACCGTATACCGCCTCTACTCCACCCGCGACCTGCAACTCGATGTCAATCTCCTCACCGGAGCCTTCCCGACCGCCCTCGCTGATGCCCTCGACCGCACGCTCGCGCACTCTGCGGAAGTTATCCCTCTGCCCGAGCACGACCCTTCGCTCGTCACCGCCCAAGCCGGATAATCGACACCGACCAGAAGGTCACGAAATCGCGCCAGGAATTCCTTCGTGAACCTTCGTGCCCGTCGTGGTTATTGCCCTTTGCAATCTATCTCGCCTGAGTCTTTTGCCTAACGACTAACGACCAACAACCCATATACAATCTCGCTTTGCCACCCCATGCACATCCTCCACGTCGTCGGCGCACGCCCCAATTTCATGAAAGCCGCGCCTGTTCTGCGCGCCCTGAGTGCTGCCTCCGAAGTGCGCCAGACCCTCGTTCACACCGGCCAGCACTACGACTCCGCCATGTCGGATGTCTTTTTCCAGCAACTCGGAATGCCCGACCCGGACTGTAACCTGGGAGTCGGCTCCGGCACTCACGCTCAGCAAACCGCCGCCATCATGCAAGCCTTTGAGCCCGTACTGCAAGAGCGCACGCCGGACATGGTCCTCGTCTACGGTGATGTCAACTCGACGGTGGCCGCCGCTCTCGTATGCTCCAAACTCGGCGTGCGAGTAGCTCATGTCGAAGCCGGCCTGCGCTCGCACGACCGCACCATGCCCGAAGAAATCAATCGCCTTCTAACGGATCAACTCTCCGATCTCTTATTCACTCCCTCGCCAGACGGGGATGAGAACCTCATCCGCGAGGGAATCGAATCATCCAAGATCCACCGCGTCGGAAATGTGATGATCGATTCCCTGGTTCGCCTCCTCCCCAGTGCCGACCAATGTTTCCCCGATGACGTAACCTCCCCGTATGCACTGGTCACACTGCATCGCCCCTCCAATGTCGATGATCTCCCCTGGTTGAGCGATTTGCTTTCCACACTGTCGGAACTCAGCGCGCAACTGAGTGTCGTATTCCCAGTCCATCCCCGCACCCACCAGCGTCTAAAAGAAGTAGAAGTCTCCACCGCACGTGTGGAGACGGGCGCCTCGCCCGTCCAGCGAAGCGAAGCGAGCGCCAAGGGCACGGATGTTGCCTCTTTAGGAAGCTTCTCGTCCCCAGCCCTCCGCCTGCTCGATCCCCTCCCATACTTGGAATTTATCGCCCTGCAGCGCCGGGCCGCAGTCGTAATCACCGACTCCGGCGGAATTCAAGAAGAAACGACCTTCCTCGGTGTCCCTTGTCTAACGGTGCGAGAAAACACCGAACGTCCCATCACCGTGACAATGGGCACGAATCAACTAGTAGGAAGAGACCTGAGGAAACTGCGTACTGCTGTAGCGAGGATCCTGAATTCCAACTCAGAAGGATTAAAGCCACCGGCCCCATCCAGAATACCCTTGTGGGATGGCCACGCGGCCGAACGTATCGCACAAGTCATCCTGAATCGCTGAGCACATGCGCGGAGCAGGCCTATATGTAGAAATTCAGAGGAGGCCGCGAAATAGTCGGCACCGGGCGCAGCCGCGAAGCGGCGAAAGAATAAAGCCCACGGCGCAAGCCGTGGGTCACAACCGAAACCAGGATGAGTTCCGAAGGAGCGAAAGAAACACCACTACGCAGACCAACGCGCAGGCGGCGTTACGAGGCCCAGAAAGGAATTACAGCTTGGCGCTTGCGTAAGAGTTGATCTCGCAGTTCAAACAAACTTCTTCAAAAGCAGGTGCGGTCCATTCCATGATTCCCCCAGCGGTCCAAATCTGGACCGTGAATTGTACCTAAGAATATCTGACTCGCAGTTCAAAAGCAACACAAGGGAACCGCCCCCCACAGACTGACGTCCCCGATTTGGAAACTCTTGCACAACTTACGCGCAAGACAATGGTTTAATCCCTCTTTTCCACATCCAGGAACCAGCGCCGCCACTTTTGTACCCTCTACTCCCTATTTACTTTCATCAGCATCCTTAATGGAACGAGGACGGCAATCATGTTTGGCAACACCGTGTATGGCAAGACTTTCAAGGACGTCAATTTCGTCCCCTTGCAGTCCGCCACATTCTGCGTGCAGTGCGAGATGATCTGTGCCAATCCCCGTTCCTATTGCCTGGCCTGCGGCAGCCAGGCCCTGATCGGACTATCTCGCGTCCTAGGAGGCTCGCTCCGCCACCAGCAGACTGCGCACCTCATCACCGACTCCGAACTCGACACTCTCGTACGCGATCTGCTTCGCACCGTCCCGGTTCCGGACTCCTTCGCCAGCGAAGTGCCCTTTCGCATGCCCTCGCTCGCCCAGCGGAGCCAGCTTCGCGTGGCCAACGCAGTGCATCCAGCCTCCGGATTCCGCGCCGTACACGTGTCCGAAGAAGTTGAGATTCACGCCGCCGAACTCGATCTCGAGCCCGCAATCAGCGCTATCACCGAACGCGCGCAGCACCTGACCGGAGCCACTGGCGCCGCCATCGCTCTGCGCGCCGGCGACGAAATCGTTTGCCGCGCCCGTGCCGGCCGCACCGCTCCCGATCTTGGCGTCCGCCTCCAGACCGACGTCGGCATCTCCGCCGAAGCCGTTCGCTCCGGCGAGATCATGTTATGTCACGATGCCGAGCGCAATCCTCGTGTCGATCTTGCCAGCTGCCGCCGCTTGGGCGTCCGCTCCATCCTGGTCTCCCCGCTGCGCCACTACCGCCGCACCCTGGGAGTCTTCGAAGTCCTGTCGTCGACCCCTGGAGCCTTCGACGACAGCGACGTAGCCACCATGCAGCTTCTATCAAGCATGATGGTAGCTGCCATCTCCCGTATCTCCACCATCCACCGAACCGAAGCTCTTCGCCGCGCAGGCTAACTCAAACCCTCCAGGGTGCCCCATCCTTGTCGCGTTTTGTGCGACAGGGTGGGGGTTTTGACTTTCTCACGCCGGTAGGAAGCGGAACAAACGACCGGTAGGGATTTCC
>Ga0209698_10005416_pt1 | contig 13813 bp, 12 predicted proteins | sample LitLauG_LLR_2012_FD_187203 | JGI IMG/M metagenome (GOLD analysis project Ga0209698, IMG submission 187203) | Freshwater sediment microbial communities from Pennsylvania, USA - Little Laurel Run_MetaG_LLR_2012 (SPAdes) (version 2) | ecosystem: Environmental > Aquatic > Freshwater > Creek >... | reverse complement strand
GCCCTGCCCCGCCCACCTACGGCGGATCGGTGCAGGCGCTGGGCGAGAAGATGGCCGCGGCCCGCGGCTGGACCGGCGGTCAGTGGCGGTGCCTCGACGAAGTCTGGACCCACGAGAGTGGGTGGAACGTCTCGGCCCAGAATGCAAGCGGGGCCTTCGGAATCCCGCAGGCCAGCCCCGGCAGCAAGATGGCCTCTGCCGGCGCGGACTGGCGGACGAACCCGGCGACGCAGATCGCCTGGGGGTTGTCCTACATCAGCGAAGCGTACGGAACCCCTTGCGGGGCCTGGGGTTTCTGGCAGCAGCACTTCTGGTACTGACATCCGAAACCCGCTGTTGCCGTTGACGGGCACAGTGGGTGCCCACTACTGACCGTCTGCCATGGCACGCACGTCGAGTGCCTCGGTCAGCTGTTCAGCGGTGATCCGGCCCGCTGCAACGTGGCCGCGGTCGATCACGACCTGCTGGATCGGTGATCCCTGCGACAGCGCCTGCTTGGCCACAGCGGCGGCCTCCTCGTAGCCGAGGTACCTGTTCAGGCCGGTGACGACGGCCGGAGACGACTCGGCCATCGCGCGCATCCTGTCGGTCGCCGGCACAATCCCAACAACGCACCGATCAGCCAAAAGTCGTGATGCAGCAACAAGAATCCGCAGCGAGTGCAAGATGTTCCGGGCGATCAGCGGCAGCATCACGTTGAGCTCGAACGCCCCCGCAGCACCACCCCAAGTGATCGCCATGTCGTTGCCGACCACCTGGGCGCACACCTGAAGCACTGCCTCGGGCACAACTGGGTTCACCTTGCCCGGCATGATCGACGAGCCGGGCTGAAGGTCGGGGATGCTGATCTCGGCCAGGCCTGCCCGTGGCCCCGACCCCATCCAGCGAAGGTCGTTGCAGATCTTCGTCAGACTGACCGCCAGCACGCGCAGCTGCCCGGACAGCTCAACCAGTGCGTCTTGGGACGACTGGGCTGACAAGGGGTCGCGAGCAGGCACCACAGGCAGACCGGAAAGGTCAGCCAGACGCGCCACCACCTCGCGGCGCCAACCCACGGGCGCCCCAAGACCGGTGCCGACAGCCGTTCCACCCAAAGGGATTTCGGCGACCCGCGGCAACGTACAGGTGATCCGCTCGGCGCCGGCCCGGATCTGCTCGCTGTACCCGGCGAACTCCGCTCCCAGTGTTACCGGCACCGCATCCATCAGATGTGTGCGCCCGGCCTTGACCACGTCGACGAACTCAGATCCCTTGTCGGCCAGAGCCTGCTGCAGGTGTACCAGGGCCGGGAGCAGCCCGTCGGTGGTCTCCCGCAGAGCAGCCAGATGGATGGCCGACGGGAACACGTCGTTGCTCGACTGCGACGCGTTGAGAATATCGTTGGGGTGCAACGGATATCCCAGCGCGTGGCCGGCCAAAGCAGCGAGAACCTCGTTCATGTTCATGTTGCTCGAGGTGCCTGAGCCGGTCTGGAAGACGTCGACCGGGAACTGGTCGCGATGGGCGCCGCCGGCGACAGAGTCGGCCGCGGCCTCGATCGCTGCCACGACGTCCGGTGGCAGAGTCCCCAGTGCACCGTTGGCCTGAGCCGCTGCGCGCTTGATCAGGGCGACGGCCCAAATCATCTCGGGTGCGAGCTGCTCGCCGCTGATCGGGAAGTTCTCGACGGCCCGCTGTGTCTGTGCCCCCCACAGCGCCCCGGCGGGGACCTTGACCTCGCCCATAGTGTCGTGCTCGACGCGCTCTTGTGTCATGACAGCATCCTGCCCCCCGGGGCGGCGGTCAGCGTCCTATCGTCAACGTGACCGGGCGGGACACCTCGGCGAAGAAGTCGTTGCCCTTGTCGTCGACGACGATGAAGGCGGGGAAGTCTTCGACCTCGATGCGCCAGACGGCCTCCATGCCCAGCTCTGCGTACTCGAGCACTTCGACCTTCTTGATGCAGTCCTGGGCCAGTCGTGCCGCCGGCCCGCCGATGGATCCCAGGTAGAAGCCACCGTGCGCGGCGCACGCCTTGGTGACTGCCGGCGAGCGGTTGCCCTTAGCCAGCATCACCAGGGAGCCGCCGGCCGCCTGGAACTGGTCGACGTAGGAGTCCATCCGGCCGGCTGTGGTGGGTCCGAAGGAGCCGGACGCGTACCCCTGCGGTGTCTTGGCCGGGCCCGCGTAGTAGACCGGCATGTCGCGAAGGTAGTCGGGCAGTGACTCACCTGCGTCGAGGCGCTCCTTGATCTTGGCGTGTGCGATGTCGCGGGCCACCACCAGCGGACCGGACAGCGACAGTCGAGTCTTCACCGGGTACTGCGACAAGCTGGCGCGGATCTGGTCCATCGGCCGGTTGAGGTCGATGTGGACCACGTCGTCGGACAGGTGCTCGCCGGTGGTCTCCGGCAGGTACTGGGCCGGGTCGCGCTCCAGCTGCTCGAGGAAGACACCGTCGGTCGTGATCTTCGCCCGCGCCTGCCGGTCGGCGGAGCAGGAGACTGCTATCGCCACCGGACAGGAGGCTCCGTGCCGGGGCAGCCGCACCACTCGCACGTCGTGGCAGAAGTACTTTCCGCCGAACTGCGCGCCTATCCCGAACTCTTGGGTGAGCTCGAGAACCTTGGCCTCGAGCTCCACGTCCCGGAATGCGTGACCGCTGGGTGAGCCGGACGTGGGGAGCGTGTCGAGGTACTTGGCGCTGGCGTACTTGGCTGTCTTGAGCGCGTACTCCGCTGAGGTGCCTCCGACCACGATCGCCAGGTGGTACGGCGGGCAGGCGGCTGTCCCGAGCGCCCGTAGCTTCTCGTCCAGGAACCTCATCATGGATGCGGGGTTCAGGACGGCCTTGGTCTCCTGGTACAGGTAGGACTTGTTGGCCGAGCCACCGCCCTTGGCCATGAACAGGAACGAGTAGGCCGGGGCGCCGTGGGTGTCGGTCGCGTACAGCTCGATCTGTGCGGGGAGGTTGCTGCCGGTGTTCTGCTCCTCCCACATGGTTGTCGGCGCCAGCTGGCTGTACCGAAGGTTCAGCCTGGTGTACGCGTCGTAGATGCCGCGGGCCAGCGCCTCCTCGTCACCGCCGCCGGTGAGCACCCCTTCTGACTTCTTTCCCATCACAATGGCGGTGCCAGTGTCCTGACACATCGGCAGCACCCCGCCGGCAGCGACGTTGGCGTTCTTCAGCAGGTCCAAAGCCACGAACCTGTCATTGGGGGAGGCCTGCGGGTCGTCCAGGATCGAACGCAGCTGCCGCAGGTGCGCCGGACGCAGATAGTGCGCGATGTCGTGCATGGCCTCGTAGGCGAGCCGGGTCAGCGCATCGGGGCGCACGCGCAGGAACGACTGCCCTGCCGCGTGGACAGTGTCCACGCCGTCGGCGGTGAGCAGCCGGTAGGCGGTGTCGTCGGGACCGGTCGGGAGCATCTCGCTGAACAGGAACTCGGGCATGGGGCCAGCGTAGATGCCCAGCCGGGCGGGGTTCAGTCCGCGTCGGCGCCGGCCGATATCGATCAAGCCAGGCGTCACCGCCGAGGACGAGTGGGGGAGCAGCGTGAGCCAGTTCGGAGGGGGCCCCGTCATGCCCGGGCAGCCGGGCGGAACGCCGAGTTCACTGCCAGGCAGCGGCGACCCGTGGCCAGGACATGGCGCACTGTTCGCAGCCGCCCCGGCAGTGGAGATTCTCAGCAGCGACGGCGGGTTCGTTCAGACCCCGCCCCGGCGGCGCCGCATGCGACTGGTAGGCGGCGTCGCCGCTGCCGCCGTGCTGATCGCCGGCGGTGGCGCCTACGCCGCGTTCAGCGCCTTCAACGGCAGCGGCACCCAGCCCGAGGACGTGCTCCCCGCATCGGCCGTCGCTTTCGTCAAGGTCGACCTCGACCCCTCCGCAGGACAAAAGCTCGAGCTGTTCAATCTCCTGCAGAAGTTCCCGCAGGCAGCGCAGGTACAGGGCAGCGACACCACCTTCGGCGACTGGCTCGTCCGCCGCCTCGTGGAGTCCGGTTCCGGTCCCATCTCCTATGCCACCGACGTCAAGCCCTGGCTGGGCAAGCGGTTCGCCGTCGCCGTCATCCCCGGCGCAGCGGGCACCAGCACAGTGGACACTGTGCTGGCGCTGCAGGAGACCGACGATCACGCCGCCGGAGCGGCCCTGGACAAGATCAAGAAGGCGTCCTCGTCGCACCGGTTCGACTACGCGTTCGCCAACGGGTACGTCGTCGTCTCCCCCGACTCCGTCGACGCGGCCCACCGCGCGGTCGCCGCCGGCACAGCCACCCCGCTGGCCTCCAACCAGCAGTTCGTCGCCGATGTCGCCACGTTGAACTCAGACCAGGTCGTCACCGGGTGGGCAGATGCCACCAAGCTCGGCGCCCTCCTCAAAGCCCAGCTGGCCTCCACCGCCGGAAAGGGCGCCCTCGGCGCCCTGGGCGGCGCAGGCGGCGGACTGGGCGGCCTGAGCGCCATGGTGGACAACGCCTACCAGGGCAGGTACGTCCTTGGCGTGCACGCCGCCGACGGCACGATCGTGGTCCAGATGGCCTCGCTCGGCGGGAAGCCCTCCCCACCCATGCCTGCGGTCGGCGGAGTCGACCATGTCGCCGCAAACGCGGTGGGGGTCGTCGCGATCGGCGGACTCGGGTCCCGTCTCGCGGCGCAGTGGCAGCAGCTGTCCACCATCTCGATGTACCGCGGGCTCTTCGCCCAGCTGCACGCCAGCACCGGCCTGAACCTGCCGGCGGACCTGCAGACGCTCCTGGGCTCCGAGCTCGACGTCAGCGTCGGCGGTGACCTGTCACGTGCACCAGCCGTGGTCGCTGCCGCGACGTCCAAGGACCCGGCGGCCGCCAAAGCGGTCCTGGATCGGCTGCTGCGCGGCATGGGCGCGCCCACCGGCGTCCTCGCCGAGCGAACCACCGGCCATGTGCTCTACGTGGGCAGCTCGCCGGCAGCGGTGAACGCCGCCGGTACCGGGCATCCGATCACCTCGGACCCGCTGTACTCCCAGGCCGTCCAGGACGCGGCGGGTGCGCAGCTGGTCGGGTTCGTCGACCTGACCAAGGTCTGGGCGGCCTTGGGCTCAACAGCGTTGCGCACCCCCGCTCAGCTTGAGGCAGAGCATCTCGCCGCGCTCGGGTTCACCGAGCACAGCAGCGGAACCAGCTCGTCGTTCACCCTGCGGCTGGTCTTCAGCTGACCTTGACTGGCGCGCGGGCTCACGGTGGCGAAGCCGTGAGCCACCATGCGGCATAGGGCGGCAGCGCGAGAGTCGCACCGTTCAGGTCCACCGCGGCACCGCTGAGGCGCTGCGTCGCCGTCCCGGTCATGCCGTGACGGGTCACCGAGGAGGTGTCGACCACCTGGACGTGCTCGGACACGTTGTACAGCTGCACCACGTTTCCGGCCGCATGCCGGCGCACCGTGGCCAGCACCGATGCGTTGCCGGTCTCATGGACGGTCGCCTCGACCGCCGCGTGCAGCGCCGCGAGTGTCGTTCGGGTCGCAATGAGGTGACGGATGCCGTCGAAAAGCCGACCCTGCACGCTGCGCGGGTCGGCCCGCAGCTGCGCCTGCTCCCAGGGCATCTTCGGCCGGTGCATCCAGCGGTTGTCGTCGGCGTGCTCCGGGTCGTCGCCGTAGCCGCGGTCGTTGAGCAGCCCAATCTCGTCGCCCATGTAGAGCAGCGGAGGGCCACCGAACCCGAAAAGCACCGCGTGCGCGCACAGCAGCCTTCCGATCGCCTCGTCCACAGCCTGGGGGTCCTGTGCCAAGACAGCCTCCTCCAGCCCAGCCAGGCTCGCCGCGGTCCCGCTGATCCGCCGGTCGCCGGTCGCCGGGTTGTCCTGGAAGACCTCTCCGCGGGAGAAGGATCCCGGTGCCAGGCCGGCGTAGAAGTCAGACAAGAAGACGCGGTGCAGGTGACCGTCCCAGCCGACTGCCAAGGCGTCGTCGTCGTCGACTGCCCATCCGATGTCGTCGTGGCACCGCAGATACGTCGCCCACGCCGTCGTGGTGGGCTTGGGGGGGAACCGGCGCAGCGAGCGCACGAGCAGCCGGCAGTCCCGCGAGGCCAGCGCGGACCAGATCTGCACCATCAGGGAGTTGTGGTAGGCGAGGTCCGAGACTCGTCCCTCCCGCCGCCCGGTTCCCAGGTACTCGACTACCTGGACCGGGCCCACGATCGCCTCTGCCTTGAAGATCATCGACGGGGCGCCGATCCGCGCCGCGGCCCGAAGCGCCTGGGTGATGGCATGCACCTCGGGCTGGTTCTGGCAGTTCGTACCCTTCCGCTTCCACAAGAACGCGATCGCATCCAGGCGAAGGCAGTCCACGCCCTGGTTGGCCAGGAACAGCACGATTTCCACGAACTCGCAGAACACGTCGGGGTTGGACCAGTCCAGGTCCCACTGCCACCTGTTGAACGTCGTCCACACCCACGCGCTGGCGTCCTCATCCCAGGTGAAGTTGCCGGGGGCGAAGGTCGGGAAGACCTCCGGCAGCGACCTCTCGTACTGGTCAGGTTCGGTGCGGTCGGCGAAGAGGTGGAAGTACCGTCGGTACCGCTGTTCGCCCGCTCGCGCCCGGGCGGCCCATTCGTGCTCTCGGGCGACGTGGTTGAGCACCAGGTCGAGAGTCAGGCTGATCCCGTGCTCGTGCAGGGTCCGAGTCAGCGCCTCCAGGTCGTCCATGGTGCCCAGCGGCTCGGCCACGGACCTGTAGTCCATGACGGCGTACCCGCCGTCGTTCGCGCCGGGCCGGGGCTTGAGCAGCGGCATCAGGTGCAGGTACGTCACCCCAAGCTCGGCTAGGTAGCCGACTCGTGAGCGCACCCCTTGCAACGTGCCGCCGAACCGGTCGGCATACGCCGCATAGCCGATGGTCGAGGGCAGCTGGAACCAGTCGGGCCGCAGCACCCGTGCGTCGTCCCGGGCCCGCAGGTGCTCGGGACGGGCCCGATGGGCCCTTACGACCAGCTCGACCACCCGGTCGGCGACCGCTGGGTCGTGATACACCTCGGCCAGGCCGGCAACCAGGTCCGGCAGCCAGCGGTCCATGCGCGCGAGGAGGTCAGGCTCCATGTCGTGGGCTCTCCGCGTTCCGGGTTGCAAGCGATGACGCTGCAAGCGCTTCCAAGGTGCCACAATCTGACACCTGAGCGCTGCTTCGTCCAGTATCCAGCCCTAACGACGGGTGCAAGCGCTTGCTTGTCGGGGGCGCCCGCTCTAGATTTTCTGCAAGCCCAAACTGTGCCTGCAACGGAATCACGATCCGGTGGGAGCGCCTTGCGCATGACCGTCAGCATCGAGGATGTGGCTGCGCGGGCTGGGGTGTCGACGGCCACCGTCTCTCGGGCGCTGCGTGGGCTGCCCAACGTGTCCGAGCTGACCAGGGAGCGCGTTCGGGATGCCGCCCGGGCACTGGACTACGTCGTGTCGCCCAGTGCCTCGAGCTTGGCGACCGGTAGGACCAGCACGGTGGGCGTGGTGGTTCCGTATGTGGGGCGCTGGTTCTTCGGGCAGGTGATCAGTGGGGCCGAGGCGGCGCTGCGTCAGTCCGGCTTCGACCTGCTGCTGTACACGGTCGGGGCTGAGGACAGTCGTCGGCGCTTCTTCGAGGAGCTGCCGGTGCGGCGACGGGTGGACGCGGTGCTGGTGCTGTCGCTGCCGCTGACCGATGCGGAGGTCGAGGCCATCGCGGGGCTGCGGCTGCCCACTGCCATGGTGGGTGCCTCGGTTCCGGGGTTCTCGTCGGTGCGCATCGACGACGTCGGTGGTGCCAGCAAAGCGGTCAACCACCTCATCAACTTGGGTCATCAGCGGATTGCGATGATTCATGGGGCGGGGATCGAGCCGGCGCAGTTCACCGCTCCGGAGGACCGGCGCCGCGGATATCTGTCGGCGTTGTCGAGTGCGAGGCTGGAGTACGACGCCTCCTTGCAGGTCGATGGTGGTTTCACGTTGGCTGGTGGCGAGCGTGCGATGGCGTCGCTGCTGTCGTCCAAGCACCCACCGACGGCGGTGTTCGCCCAGTCGGACGAGATGGCGTTCGGTGCTTTGCGGGCGATCCGTCGCGCGGGTCTGCGCTGCCCGGAGGACGTGTCCGTGGTGGGTTTCGATGACCACGAGATGGCGGAGATGCTCGACCTGACCACTGTCGCTCAGCCGGTCACAGAGCAGGGTGTTCTGGCTGTGGGTCACATTCTGGCCGAGCTGCGCGGGGAGGCTGCGCCTTCGGAGGATCTGGTGCCCACCCATGTGGTGATCCGGGGCACCACGGCGCCGCCGACCGCCAAGCCGATGCGGTCCAGGACGCCGGCTCGGTCGGCTTCCAGGTCGGTGGGCTGACTGGCCGTGCGGCTAGCTGGGCCGTCCTACGGGTGGCTCGAAGTTCACGGCGGCGTACTCGCTGGCGTTGTCGAACTTGTGCTCGCTGGCGAGCGAGCGGATGGTGCCGCTCTTGCTGCGCATGACCAGGGAGTAGGTTTCGGCTCCCCCGCCGTGGTAGCGCACTCCGCGCAGCAGTTCGCCGTCGGTGATCCCGGTGGCCACGAAGAAGACGTTGTCGCTGGTGACCAGGTCGTCGGTGGTCAGGACCCGGTCCAGGTCGTGGCCGGCGTCCAGGGCCTTGCGTCGCTCGTCGTCGTCCCGCGGCCAGAGCCTGGCCTGGATCACGCCGCCGAGGCAGCGCATCGCGCACGCCGAGATGATCCCTTCTGGGGTGCCGCCGATGCCGAGCAGCAGGTCGATGCCGGTTCCTTCCCGCGCCGCCATGATCGCGCCGGCGACGTCTCCGTCGGAGATGAACTTGATCCGGGCTCCGGTCGCGCGGACTTCCCTGACGATCTGCTCGTGCCGTGGCCGGTCGAGGATGCAGACTGTGACGTCTGCCGCCGTCTCGCCCTTGGCTTTGGCGACCCGGTGCACGTTAACCCCTACCGGCGCGGTGATGTCGACGACGTCGGCGGCCTGTGGCCCGGTGACGAGCTTTTCCATGTAGAAGACCGCAGACGGGTCGTACATGGAGCCGCGCTCGGCGACGGCGAGCACGGCGATGGCGTTGCCCATCCCCTTGGCGCACAACGTGGTCCCGTCGATCGGGTCCACGGCGACGTCGGCCTCGGGTCCTTCACCGGTGCCCACGTGCTCGCCGTTGAACAGCATGGGCGCATCGTCTTTCTCGCCCTCCCCGATCACCACCACGCCGTTCATCGACACCGAGGCGATCAGGCGGCGCATCGCGCGAACGGCGGCCCCGTCGGCGCCGTTCTTGTCTCCGCGACCGACCCAGCGGCCGGCGGCCATGGCCGCCGCCTCCGTCACCCGGACGAGTTCGAGGGCGAGGTTTCGATCGGGGACCTCGCGTTCGCCTGCCATCGTCGTGATACCTCCGTGGGCGTGGCCGGGTGACTGAGTCCGACCCGGGGATGCTACCGGGGCGGCAGGTGGCAGGCTTGCAGCCATGACGCGACTTGAGCTCGACCCGGTGGAGATCGGGCCGGCGGCGACCTACGGGTGGCTCACCTCGTTGGTCGTGCCGCGGCCGATCGCATGGGTGAGCTCGACCTCGTCGGCCGGGGTCGACAATCTGGCCCCGCACTCGTTCTTCACGGTCGCGAGCCAGGATCCTCCGGTAGTGCAGTTCACATCCGTGGGTCGCAAGGACACGTTGCGCAACGTTGAGGAGACCGGCGAGTTCGTGGTCTGCTCGGCCACCGTGGAGCTGGCTGACCTGGTCAACGCGACAGCGACCGACTATCCCCGCGCGCTAGGGGAGTTCGACACCCTCGGCATCGACCGCGAGCCCTCCCGGATGGTCGCCCCGCCTCGTGTCGCGCGCTCTCCTTCTGCACTGGAGTGCGTTGTGGAGGGCTTTCACGCCTTCGGGGACACCGATCGGTCCTGCACCGTCGTGTTCGGCCGCGTGGTGCACGTGGCCGTTGATGAGCAGGTCGTCGGGGACGGAAGGGCCCGGGTCGAGCTTCTTCGGCCGGTGGCCCGCCTCGGTGGCGCCGAGTGGGCCGCGATCGGTGCGGTCACTCGCCGCCGGCGGGTCCCTTTCACCGATGTGGCAGGCAGCTGATGGCTGCCAGGCGTCGGGGGTTGGAGTCCGTTGCCGACATGGCCCGCTCGATGGGGGTGGTGCTGGCGGTCGTCGCGCTGGTGGTGCTGATCACCATCCGGACCAAGGGTGAGGCTATCCGGACCGTCGACGTGGTCGGGATGTACTCCCAGGCCAAGATCGGCGGCACACCATTTCCGCTGTTGCGGCCGGTGGGGCTAAGCGCCCAGTGGAGGCCGACTTCGGTGTACTTCAACCCTCCGGAGGCTACCGGCGTGCGAGGTGTCTCGCTGTGGCACATCGGATACGTCACCCCCCTGGACCAGTACGCCGGGATGGAGCAGAGCAACGGGTCTGCTCCTGATGCGCTGTCGGCGGCGATGACCTCCCCTGAGCCCGTCGGCTCGACCGAGGTCGCGGGCGGAAGCTGGCAGCAGTTCTCCGGCGATTCGGGCAAGCGCAGAGCGTTGGTACGCACCGCGGGAGCGGTCACCGTGGTCGTGGACGGAACTGCCACCTGGACCGAGCTGGAGGAACTTGCTGGCTCGCTGTCCGCGACGTGAGCGTCCCAGGCCAGGCCCCACGGCATTGCTACCCCTGGCGGTCGGGTGGCCCTGGGCTAGGCGCTGCCCGGCTCCGGCGTCGCGGCGGCGGTAGCCGGGTCGAGACGCGCAGCTGCGGCGGCAAGGCGTGCCCGGGCCCCATCGAGGTGCTGCTGGCAGATCGCGGCGAGCTCCTCGCCCCGCTCCCACAGCGCCAGGGACTCCTCCAAGGTGGCGCCTCCGGCTTCGAGGCGGGCGACGACGTCCACCAGTTCGCCCCGGGCTTGCTCGTAGCCGAGGGGTTCGCTGGTCATGGGATCACCCTATTGCCGGGCGGTTCGATGCGCGGTGAGCTCCCCCACCGCTAGCCGCACCCTCAGCAGCTGACCTGGTGCGACGTCGGCCTCGTCACGGACCACCTGGTCTCCTTGCTGGACGACGGCGTACCCGCGGGCCAGCGTCGATGCCGGGGACAGCGCCCTGACCCGGGCGCGGGTGTGATCGAGCTCGTCTGAGGCCCGGTCCAGGTGGTGGTTGACCGTGCGCCGTGCCCGCTCACGCAGGCGGTCGATGTCGTCAGCGCGTGGAGTCACCAGCCCGGACACCGGGTCAGCCAGAACAGGGCGGCTGCGCATGGTCTCCAGCCGGGCGCTCTCCCGTGCCACCAATTCGACCACCGCCCGCCTTAGGCGTTCACGCGTGCGGACGACAGCGGCGAGCTCCTCTTGCACGTCGGGTACGACCCGCCGCGCCGCATCAGTGGGTGTCGAGGCCCGCACGTCGGCCACCAGGTCGAGCAGCGGGGTGTCCTGCTCGTGGCCGATGGCGCTGACCACCGGGGTGAGGCAGACCGCCACCGCCCGGACGACGGCCTCGTCGGAGAAGGGGAGCAGGTCTTCGACGGAACCGCCTCCGCGGGTCACGATGATCACGTCCACGGCGGGGTCCCGGTCGAGTCTGCTGACTGCTTCGACGACTTCCGCCACCGCGTAGACGCCCTGGACGGCCACGTTCTCGACCCGGAACCGCACCGCGGGCCACCGCTGCCGGGCGTTGGCCAGAACGTCACGCTCGGCCGCGGAGCCGCGCCCACAGACCAGGCCGACGGTGCGAGGCAAGAACGGCAGGGCCCGCTTGCGGCCCGGCTCGAACAGCCCTTCGGCAGCGAGCACCGCCTTCAGTCTTTCCAGCCTGGCCAGCAGCTCTCCCAGTCCCACTGGGCGGATTTCGGTCGCAGCCAGCGACAAGGTGCCGCGTGCGAGGTAGAAGTCCGGTTTGGCGTGGATCACTACCCGCGTGCCCTCGGCTAGGGCCGGAACGACGGCGTCCAGCACGGCCCGCGGCACGGTCACCGAGATCGAGACGTCGGCCACCGGGTCGCGCAAGGTCAGGAAGGAGGTCCCGGCCCCTGGCCGGCGGCTGAGCTGAGCGACCTGGCCCTCAACCCAGATGCGCCCGAGCCGCGCCACCCATTCGGAGATGTGACGGGCCACGGTCCGTACCGGCAGCGCCTGCTCCGGGGAGGTCTCGATCGGCATGGCCGCAGCGTAGGCGCCTACTATGGAGTCATGCCCACTGCCGCTACCAACCAGCTGGGGCGACGCGTCCTGCTCGCGTCGCCGCGTGGCTACTGCGCCGGCGTGGACCGTGCAGTGATCACCGTCGAGAAGGCCCTGGACCTATACGGGGCCCCGGTGTACGTACGCAAGCAGATCGTGCACAACCGGCACGTCGTCGCGACCCTCGAAGCCCGTGGAGCGGTATTCGTTGAGGAGACCGGCGACGTCCCTGAGGGCGCCATCGTGGTGTTCTCCGCGCACGGGGTCGCCCCGTCGGTGCACCAGGACGCTGCCGCGCGTGGCCTTCGGACCATCGACGCGACCTGCCCGCTGGTGACCAAGGTGCACCACGAGGCACGGCGGTTCGCCGAAGAGGGGTTCGAGATCCTGCTGATCGGCCACGAGGGCCACGAGGAGGTCATCGGAACCTCAGGGGAGGCCCCCGAGCACATCACCGTGGTGGACGGACCGGACGGTGCACGGGCCCTAAAAGTAGCGGACCCCACCAAGGTGGCCTGGCTGTCCCAGACGACGCTGTCCGTCGACGAGACCAACGAAACTGTTGAGGCGTTGCGGTCCCGGTTCCCGCTGCTCCTGGATCCCCCCAGTGACGACATCTGCTATGCGACGCAGAACCGGCAAGAGGCGATCAAGACGGTGGCCGCCGAGTGCGACCTGGTCATCGTCGTGGGGTCCGCGAACTCCTCGAACTCGGTGCGCCTGGTCGAAGTCGCGCTCACCGCTGGCGCACGGGCGGCGCATCTGGTCGACCTCGCCCTGGACATCCAGCCGGACTGGCTGCAGGGCGTGTCCACGGTCGGGGTGACCAGTGGCGCGTCAGTGCCGGAGATCCTCGTGACCGGTGTTCTTGAGTGGCTCGCCGAGCACGGCTTCGGCGATGTCGAGCCGGTCAGTTCGGCGGAGGAACATCTGCTGTTCGCGTTGCCTCCGGAGCTGCGCCGGGACCTGAAAGCCAGCGAGGCCGCCGCTCCTGCCACATCCTGAACCCGACGATGACCACCGCGAGTCCACTGCCGATCCACAGCATCGGCCCGTAGTCCAGAAGTGAGTTCAGCGCCCCGACCGACTTGGCGAACAGGTCGCCAGTGCTGCCGATGAACTTGTCCGCCATCACCAGCGCCGCGAAGACCAAGGGTGGGGCGATGATCGCGGCGACGCGGTCGGACCGGCGTACCTGCAGCGCCGCGTAGGCGCTCGACGCGATGAAGAACACACCGAACAGCCATCCCACGCCCGCACCGGTGAACACGTCGAGAAGCAGCCCCACCAGTGAGCCGGCGACGACGACCACGGCAACACCGGGTGCGGTCAGCCCCGGCGATCCCGCAGGCCGTGACTGTTGCACAGGCGGCCGTGAGGTCGATGAGACCGGGCGCGCCGCGCGGCGTGTTAGGGCCTCCGACGAGCCAGACGGGACCGCCTCAGGTAGAGCGCTTCGCGCCTCGAGGTCGGGTGCCAAGTCTGGGAGCGGGATGATCATCGGCATCACCGGGGGCTCGTCGACCGAATCGACAGGCGCAGACAAGCGAGCCGGCTGAACGTCCGGCACTGATCCCAGGGCCGGAGAAACCGCGTAGCGTGCGACCGGCATCGCGATCGCCAGTGCAGCCAGGCGCCGCGCAATCCGCTCGATCCGTTCGCGTCGCCCGGATT
>Ga0209698_10005415_pt1 | contig 13814 bp, 12 predicted proteins | sample LitLauG_LLR_2012_FD_187203 | JGI IMG/M metagenome (GOLD analysis project Ga0209698, IMG submission 187203) | Freshwater sediment microbial communities from Pennsylvania, USA - Little Laurel Run_MetaG_LLR_2012 (SPAdes) (version 2) | ecosystem: Environmental > Aquatic > Freshwater > Creek >... | reverse complement strand
TGCTACTACTTTTGCCGAGTTATCATCTATTTAAGTTTATCCCCTCAGTTATTTTCGGTGGCTCCTCAAGCTTCGGTGCGCTGAACGCCGCAGGATCCAATGAAGGTGACTAAGGGCACAGCAATCTTGTTCAGGCTGCCCCTGCCTGACCCGTGGGAGCATTCGGTTAACAGCCGAACAACCAATTTGATCAGAACTTGCCGGAGTTGGTGCTAATCGAAGGAATTCAGCAAGTTGCGATGAAACAGGACGAATCACTTTCTCCTTCTTTATTCACTTTTCGTTCGCATTTAACCGCCGTTCACCACCATTAGTATTACGTTTTTATGACGGCGCACTTTTTGTCTTTCGCTTGTTAAGGTTTCCGTGACTCTTGATCGACTCGCGTCACGAAGAGGTCCAAAGCCAGACAGCCCGAGAAAATCAGTCCGGAGAAAACCGCAGTTGGGACAACTGCTCCCGAGTGACCTGCAAGGAAAGTTTCTAGAGTGGCGCTTAGCAGCCAGATTTGGACAACGAGCAGAATAACGATGAGGGCCATCGCCCCATCGATGGCGACTAGTCCCCGCCGCTGCTTGGAAGGTTCCAGGTTGGCCATGTCAGCTTCCCTTCACAGCAATCGCACGTAGCTTTGTGCCCTCGCGTTCGAGAGCGATTTGCGGGAGAGGACGGGGTGGAGGACCTTGCAAAACGGAACCATCTTTCACCGAGAAAAAGCCTTGATGGCAAGGGCATTCGAGCCGGTCATTTTTCGCGGAGTAATATACGGCGCAGGATAAGTGCGTGCACTTTTGACTGTAGGCTACGTATTCTTCCTCGCCGGTTCGAATCATGATGCAATGGTCCTGCGGTGTCGGGTAGGTGAAGAGTTTCACGCCGCGAACCGGGATTTCGTTGATCTCGGCGACTTCAGCCGTTGGAAACGCGGGCGTCTTGGTAAGACGCGATTTCGCCAGAATCCAGAGGTTGCCTACGAACATCCCCAGGCTCGCGAGGGTGAGAAACTTCGTGAATTGCCGACGGGTGACGTAGCGCTCGTCGCTCGTAAACACCGAAAACTCGTCTTTCCACAGCGGCTCCTTACTGGGGTTGCGAAAAAGCGGCATACGACTCCTCCCACATGTAATCCAGAACATCGAGTGAAACCGCATCTGTCTCGGCGGGAACCATCATGTGCACGCGGGTGACAATCTTCTGGTTTCCAAACTGAAATACATTGTTTGGCTTTTCCCGCCGCTTGGCGATCTCCTCGGGACGAACATAAGAAAGCGCCTGACTGGGGCAGACCGTGGCGCACATGGGCTTTTTCCCAACCGAAGTGCGGTCGTAGCACATGTCGCATTTCATCATCTGCTCGTATTCCGGAAAGATCTTGGGAATGCCGAACGGACACGCAAGGACACAGTTCGAACAACCGATACACCGAGGCTTCAATGAGGAGTGGACGATGCCGTCATCGCCTTTCTTGATCGCGTCCGCGGGACACACCATGGCGCAGGTCGGCTCCTCGCAGTGCCAGCAGACGTAGGCTGCGGTCGCCGTCGTTCCTTGCCGGTCGATGAAGTCAAAATTGATCATCGACTTGCCACGATGGGTTTCACATTCCCCACAGGCTTCGACGCAAGATTGACAGCCGATGCAACGCGAAGGATCGACGTAGAATTCATAACCGTGCATCAGGTTTTGCCTTTTTTCGGTTCGGATCTGTTTTCGTTTCCATTGCGAGCCCAGTCGGGCGGTCCCACTGCCTTTTTAAGTTGGCACGCGGAGACCTTGAACTCGGGAATCTTGCTGCGCGGGTCGAGCGTGCGGTGCGTCAGCCGATTCGCGCTTCTCTTGCCAGCCCAGTGATAGGGGATGAACACTGTATCCGGGCGAATGGTCTTCACGACCATCGCTTGCAGGGTGATTTCGCTCCTACGCGAAGTGATGGTCACCCAATCCCCATCCTTGATCTGATATTGCTCGGCCAGACGCGGATGAATTTCGAGGCGCGGATTCGGGTACTGATCCAGGAGAGCGCCGATGCGGCGCGTCTGCGTCCCGGACAGATATTGGCTTACTACTCGTCCAGTCGTGAGATAAACCGGAAAGTCCACTGATACGGGATCGCCGCTCTCGCGCCATACCGTTACCAGGAAATGATGTTTACCGTCCGAATGAAACGAGCGTCCGTCCTCGAAAAGCCGCGGTGTCCCAGGGTGATCGAGGGTGGGACAGGGCCAGAAAATTCCCATGTTCTTGTCGATCTTTTCGTAGGTGATGCCGAAATAGTCCGCGTGGCCGCCCCTAGACGCTTCGCGCAACTCTTCGTAAATCTCCTTTGTGGAGTTATACGGAAAGTACTTTCCTTTGCCCAAGCGCTTGGCGAGTTCAACATAAATCCAGCTATCGCCTTTGGCGTTTCCCGGCGGGTCCACAGCTTTTTGAATATGAATAACACGCCCCTCGTTCGTGCAGCCGATTCCTTCCTCTTCTTCCTGCAAACTTCCAGCGAGAACCACGTCGGCGTGGTGCGCGGTCTCCGACATAAAGAAGTCCACAACACCGAAGAATTCAAGTTTCTCAAGGGCCTCCTGCGTGAACTTCGCATCTGGAAGCGAAACCAGGGGATTGAAACAGCAAGACAACAGCGCCTTGATTTCTCCGCGATGAATGGCTTCCATGATTTCAACAGCGGAGTAGCCGGCTTTGGGAATCTCTTCCGGCAAAATTCCCCAGACCTTCGCTGTGTGAGCACGAGCTTCGGGATCGTTGATCGAACGCTGGCCGGGAAGTTGATCGCATTTCTGGCCGTGTTCACGCCCACCTTGGCCGTTGCCCTGCCCGGTAATCATCGCGCAGCCCGCGCCTTCGCGTCCGATGTTGCCGGTCGCGAGACACAGGTTGATCAGCGCCAGGCAGTTTTCGACGCCTTTCGATTGGTGCTCCACCCCTCGCGCGTGAAGTACAATGGCGCGTTCAGCTTTCGCAAAGAGGTGCGCCGCGCGTTCGATGGACTCGGGCGGCACACCAGTCTTCTCCGCGGCCGTGCGCGGGTCCCAAGCACGGACCGATTCCGCCACTTGTTCGAACCCGGTACAGTGCGTGGCAATAAAATCGCGACGTTCGAGGCCGTCACGCAGAATGACGTGCAGCAAACCCATGTACAACGCCATGTCCGTGCCAGGCCGTACGGGAAGATACAAGTCGGCATTCCGGCAGATCGGCGTCATCCGGGGATCAACAATGATGAGCTTTCCGCCCGCGTCTCGGCATCGCCACAAATAGTCGGTCGTGATCGGAGCGCACTCGGCGACATTTGCGCCGGCCACGAGAACGACTTGAGCTTTGAGAATGTCGGCCCATGGAAGCGGGCTGCGGTCCACGCCGAACGCCAGCTTGTAGGCTGTGCCTGCCGAGACCATACACAACCGTCCGTTGTAGTCGATGTGGCGCGTGCCCAGAGCGACACGCGCAAATTTTCCGAGCAGGTAGGATTTCTCGGAAATCAGCGAGGCCCCGCCATAGATGGCCACGGAATCCTTGCCATACTTCTGTTGCACTTCTTTCAGTCGAGCCACTGTGAAATCCAGAGACTCATCCCACGTCGCCGTGCGGAATCCCTGTGGCGTGCGCATCAAGGGATCAAGTAACCGATCCGGATGCCCGCCCTGCATGTAGCGCTTCACACCCTTCGGGCAAAGCATTCCGTGGTTGAACGGAAATTCCTCCCAGGGCTCGAAACCGATCACTTGGTTGCCGCGAACCTTGAGCTGAATGCCGCACTGCTGGCCGCAGAAACAGCAATGTGTTTTCACCAAACGCTCTGCGGGGTTACGTGATTCATCTTGCCAACCGCCGGGAGGCGTGTACGCCGGATGCGGGCCAAAACGATCGAGGAGTGATTCTAGCGATACCGGTGCTTTAGCCACGCGAATTCTCCCTAAGCTGGAGTTGCGCGAGCGAGAGCGATTTTCGTTTGCACGCCGGGCACAGTTCCTGCCAGTTTTCGCCAGCGCCTTTCATGCGGTAATCGAATCCAACCTGTGGAAGGACGCGCTTCAAATCTTCGACGTGCATTCTAGAAGCGAACCGCTCACCGCAACGCTTACAGAGCGCGGGCTCTCCCGTTTCTCCTGCCGCCTGGTAGAACTTCACACCAAGCTGAGCGGGGCGCTGGAAAATGTGAAAAAACTTGCCGAACGGAAGATATAGCAGTGCAGCAATCACCGTGATGGCGTGCAGAATCGCCAAAAAACTGTAGAACTCCCCGCGCAGCCAGTTTTGCGAAACAGTGAGCGCAAGTCCGGTAACAGAGATCGCAAACAGCATGATGATCGGCAGAAAATCCAGCGCGAAGGATTGAACTGCTTGGGCGCCTCTATCGCGAAAACGCCTCCACAACGAAAGAGCAATTCCACCGAGAACTAAAATTGCCGAGATATCCAGACCATGGAACAAGAGTTCCGCAAGCAGCGTATGCAGGCGAAATGACTGCACAGGAAAGCCGTATAGGAGCACTACATACATCTCTTGATCCGTAGGCAGCGTCTGGAATGAGATCCAGCCGAAAACCAAGGGAAAAGTAATCAGTACCGCGAGGATGCATCCCCAGAAGAGCAGCTGGTGCATCCACCAGCGCAACATCGAACGGCGTCGAATGAAGGTTTGGGCCGCAAGGTGCGTGATAGCCGTGCGCACAAGCCCGACCGCCCCTCGAAAGACACCCGCCTCGCGGAAAAGTTGCCATCCCCGTTCCCAATACACTCGCGTGGGTGGCTTATCGAGCCACACGCGGTAGTGATAAACGACGCCCCAGGTCGCAAAGACCGTCGCGAACGTGTAGATGACCAGGGCTGGATCAAAGTTTTGGAGGTTGCGCGAGCCGACAACGATGGCGGCTACCAGCAAGCCAGTGAAGAGTGTCGCCGTGACGCCCGCTCGAATGCGGTCCGCTGTCCGGGTCAACGATGTCGGCAAAGTCAGCTCGGCGGTCTGCTGCCTGGTCAGGAAAACCGCAGCATTGGTACGCCATAGCAGTGCGGAAAGAACAGCCAGCAGCGCGAAACCCGGCCAAACGGTGTGCAGGTGATCCCGAAAAAAACCCAATAATAAAGGTGGAAAGAATCCTCCGAGCCCACCCATGGCCCCCACCAGGCCGGTAACCGTCCCGACTTTTGTTGGAAAATACTGCGGCACCAACTTGAAGACCGCCCCGTTACCAATGCCCAGCAAGAACGCGCAACCAAGCGCGCCTACAGTGAACGGCGACATCGCGGGCCACGACATCAACAGAGCAAATGGAATGATTCCGAGAAAGACGGTTTGGAGAACGCGGGCGCCACCGATCTTATCCGATAGCCAGCCTCCTAGCGGACGGGCTAGGGTCGCCAGTACAACAAAACCCGCTGTGCGAAAGCCCGCGTCGGCAGGTTTTAATCCAAACTGGTCCTTGAGCAACACAGGCAGGTATATTGAAAACGCGACGAATCCTCCGAAGGTTAGGAAATAAAACAACGAGAGCACCCAGGACAGGCGCTCCCGCGAGAGGATCTGCAGCATCGCGCCCAGGCCGGAGGGCCGCACCGTTTTTGGTGAATTGCGAGCAAGGAGAAAGAATGCGACTCCCCAAATGACCAGCAAAGCCGCCATGCCCCGAAAAATATTCTGCCATCCCACGACCACCGCCAGGACTGGCCCGATAAATACGGCAGCGGATTGCCCGATGTTACCCAGCCCATATATGCCCAGTGCCCCCCCCTGTTTTTCAGGCGGGAACCAGCGGGAAACGAATCCCACACCTACCGCAAACGAGCTTCCAGCAATGCCCAGGAAAAATGCGACATACAAGAGTTTCTCGTAGCTCGGGACAAGCGGCACCACGCACGCGGGCACGGCGACGAGAATCATTAGCAACGCAAAAACTGTTCTGCCGCCGAAGCGGTCCGCGAGCATCCCTGTCACGATGCGCAGCAAAGCTCCGAGAAGAACCGGTACAGCCACAAGAAAGGCGGTTTGTGTTGCTGTCAGGTGGAAGGTTTCACGGAAACGCGGGGCAAAGGCGCTGATCAGTCCCCATGCGGCGAAGCAAACGGTAAAGGAGACCGTTCCCAGAGCTAACTGCAGGTTTGGTCGAGAAGTGGCTGGGGTCCTGTTCATCGCTGCTCCACGCAGCCCTCCAGTAGGCAGGAAGAAGTGGGTTCAGATTTGCGCTCGTTGGAAGGGAGTTTCAGCATACATCTCGCGCTCCCCTCCAGACAAACTGAAAGTTACTGCTGAAGTGTCTCCACCTTTAAGAAATCTTAACTGGCACGCCCACGACCAGCGGCTGTTTCTGTGCGTGGCGCGGCTCAAGGACGAACGTACCGAGGATATTGATCGCGTAAATCGTCAACCCCGCCAGCTCGCAAAGCGCCGAAATAGGCAAAACGGACCATGCCCAGGCCGCATAACCCTGATAGGCAATGATCTCGCAGGAAACTCGAAGCGTGCAGCCTAGAGTGACGAGCGCAAGCCCTGCGAACATAAGTTTCGTGCTCCACAGCATTCTCATTCCCGCGAACGCCGGCAGAATGCGTTGTCCAACGCTCAGGATCATCACCGATATGAACCCTACGGTCAGAGCATGACGCGACGCCCCCCAAATTCCACCCGACGTGTCCCCGCGCGTCGCGGCGACGCCAAGGGCAGCAGCCACGAGTAGCCATCCGTACGCCATGCGCACGAAAAAGGGGAAACTGGAATGCACGCCCCGGATCTTCGCTTCTTTCTCGGAGCGCTCAAACATGCGCAACGCCGTAACTGCCATCGCTGCACCCACGACAAATAGCCATGATCCAATCCAGCCCACTCCTGCCACGGTCAGTCCGAGCCCGATCAGATTTACGACCAGCGCAGCCAGCAGCCAGCTTGTCCGCAGTGGCTTCAGTCCAAGAAAGACGGTCATCCACTTCGCGCTGAAACCCCAGACAAACGGCACGAGGAATCCCCACGCCATCAATGCGAGGTGGCGTTGGTCGAACAGATGTGGAAATGCCGGCGATGTCCCGCGGAACGACACGAAGAGACACCCACCAAGATTCACAGCCAAGACCAGCAACAACCCCATGCTCGCGCTGATCACCACCCAAATCCAGGGGCCTAACTTTTCTTTGCCGGAGGCTTCCGGCCGATGATGCGAAACCGCGCGGAAGAAAATGAGAAATGCCCCTAATTCCAGAAAAGCAGAGAGCGGCAAAAGGAACCTCCACTCCCACAGGTACACGTTTGCGGCCCACCGCAATGCCGCGCCCGTCGTCCACATCGCCCAACACAACCATGCCGTTCCGAATGAAGACTTCGCTCCGCCGCGCATCTTCGGGATGGAATAGAAGCCGATTCCCAAGATAAAACTTCCTACCCATCCGAACACTTGCGCATGACCGTGGGCCTGCAGCCAGGCTGGAGAGATGGACGCAACGCTCTCTCGTCCGCTGATTTGCAGTAGGTTCCACACGCCGAGAAACGTCCCCGGAAACACCATGAAGATTAGCCCCGTGGTCACGAAGGCCATCAACAGCCGAGACAACGCTTCTTCCGTCGCGCGGGTAATTTGAAATAGTTGCGCCGGAGAAAGCGAAGGACGTTCCTGGACATCGGATCTAATCACAGGATTTGTAGGGGAGGTAGCCATGTTTCGCACGCGCGTCAGACGACCGCGGCCTCCAATTCCACTGCGCGCGGGAAGAGAATGTTGTTTTCGAGATGCACGTGCAGGTGCAAGTCTTCTTCAAATTGACGAAGTTCTTGGTAGGTCGCCTGATAGCTCGTGCAGGCATCGGCGGGAGCCTTGTACGCGTTGCTCGCCCTACGAATGCGCTTCACCAAGTCTCCTGCAGAGTCGTGCTCTTTCATCATGGCGTGGATCGGATTTTGCACGGTTTGGAAGAACGGAGGTTCGAGGGACACGTTGCCCCTGGCGGATCGCTCCATAGCATCGATGTAAGGGAACAAAATCTGCTCTTCCTTCTGCATGTGCGCGGTCATCTCGCGAGCAACGTCCCCGAAGAGTTTCTCGATCTCTTCGATTTCTCGGTGCCTCTCTCCGTGCTTCTCTCTGACCTTCGCCAGTAGCGCACGGACGCGAGGGATGGAGTCGCGAACGTATTGGTGGTGCCGTTCTCGAATGTGCCGAGTCAGGTCCGCAAGGGGTGCTTTCGTCCACTCGGCATCGGTAGGTCCTGTCAGTTCGCTGTTTTGACGCAACCGCTTCAGAATTTCATCGGCCGTCACTCCGGCGTGTAAGCAGGCGTCCTGCAGCGATTTACCTCCTCCGCAGCAGTAGTCCACACCTGCGTCCTCAAGAACGCGTCGCGCCCCCGGATTCGAAAGGACAATTTCGTTCACCCTGGTTTCAGTGCTGAAGTTCATGATTGGCCTCCCTCACGAAACCATTCTGGATGGGTCAAAGGGAGGGGGCAGTGACCAAAGTCACTAGCGGGTCGCAACTTTCAAGGATTTCGCTTTGGGCTCTATTCCGCGGAAGTGTGTTCGCGCTTCAAGCCGGGCAGGTCTTTGACCACGATTTTGCGACCTTCCACATCCAAAAACCCTTCGGCTTGCAACCGGCTGAGGTTCCGGGAGACTAGCTCGCGCACTGTGCCCAGTTCCGCCGCAAGATCCTGATGACTCTTTGTCAGCTCCACGCAAATGCCCTCTTTCGAAGGTGTCCCGTCAGCCTGTGCCAAACGTAAGATCAGCGCAATCAGCCTCTGCCGGACCGTTGTGAACGAAAGCTCCTCAATGATACCGACAAGACGACGCAGCCGCGACCCAACCACGGCGATCACTTTCAGCCCCACGTCCGGATGCTCGCGGCAGAAGTTCTGAAAATTCCTGCGCGAAATGAACAAAACCTCCGCGTCTTCCAACGCCGACGCGGCCGCAGGGTAATTGCCTCCATCAAAGACGGGTAGTTCCGCAAACGAGCTGCCGGGACCCTCTACCGCAAGGACCTGCTCGCGTCCAGATGCTGAAAGCTTGAAGATACGGATCTTCCCAGAGGCTACCAGGAATAACCCCGTGCAGGCATCACCCTCGGCGAAGAGGTGCTCGCCTTGCTTGTATCGCTTCCTGGAGGTTCGCGCGGCCAGAGCTTGCAGCTCGCCCTCCGTCAGGTTCGTGAAGAGAGGAGTTTTCTTGAGGACTGCTCCTGTGTCATCTCTCATGCCAAAGCCCGCAAAACATGGTCCGATCCACGGTTGCTCCAAAAACACACTTATGGATCTTACAGGCTTTTGAGCATGATCAACACAAACGCCGGCATTTTTGTCAGGTGAGGTTTGTTTCTGTAATGTTCTCCTATGTCAGCGCCACACGTCCGGGGCTTCAATTTCCCCGTAACTAGTATAACGAATTCAAATATTGGACGAGGTCGTGAACCTGTGAATCATTGAGACCGAGTCCGAAAAAGTTGTTGTAGTGCTGCACTACATCGTCAAGCGTGTGTGCGGCCAGATTCCCTTCAAAGGAGTGGTACGGTAACGCTTGTCAGGCGCTCGATTTGCTTGAAAATCATCAATGCCAATTTCGAAAGCTGAGTGCATGTTCCAACCGGCTTCCGTGAAGAGTGGCGTCGCGTGGTACGTCGAACACTTCGCAACTCCCGAGAAGAGAGCTTTGCCGCGTGCGGCGGCGTCTTCGTCAAAGCTTCCTTTTGGTGGTCGTGGCGCGGGTATCGCCAGCTGATAGAAATGCAGGGCCGCAAGCTTGCTGGTGACAAGGTCAGGCGTATTCTGAATATTGCCAAGACTGTTGGCAGCGGCTATGGGGAATTGAACAGGGTCGTTCAACCGCGGGTCGAAGAAGGTGCCCTTTCCATGCATCTCCAAATTGGCGACGAATGCGTTCCAGCAATGATGTCTCGCTGGACGGCTGATTGGGCTGGCGGAGTCTTATCGTTAGAGAATCTAGTGACTTTCAATGACTTCTACCTTTATAGAACTAATAAAGACTTAGCCCAGTTCTGCGTCTGCCTGTGTGTGAACGCTTGCCCGAAAGGTTCTGGAGCACGAATGGCGCCCCACCTGGCCATACCGACTGAGCTATTGTCCTGATAGAGAAGTAGGGGTACAGTCCGGAATTCCATCCAAGCGAATGAATTCATGCGAGGATTAAGTGACGTGATTATCTGAACGAATTCGCACCCAAGCTATTTCGGTGATGCATCTGACGCGTGGCGATGAAGAGTGGGAGGTCAAGGTGAAAAAGCTCTCAAGTCTCGTAGGGAAAGCTGGAACACTCATTATGTCGGCCGTCGTGGCGGTACCGATGTTATTTGCGCAGTCGCAGGGAATGCCGCAGCCGAAACACTATCCCTGGTCTGATACCACGTTGACGCCCGATGCGCGCGCCGACTTGGTCATCAAGGAACTCACCCTCGAGGAAAAGATTTCGCTGCTCCACGGTCAGGGTTCTGCTTTCAATTCCACAGGTCCAACCGAGTCCAACGGCGGAGCCGGTTATTCGGTTGGGATTCCGCGATTGGGTATTCCGGCGATTCAGATGGCCGATTCAGCCTACGGCGTCACTCGAGGCGCGGCCGTCGGGCGATATTCTACCGCCCTCCCCAACAACCTCGCCGCAGCTTCCTCGTGGGACCCGCAATCTGCCTTTGAATACGGCGCCCTGATCGGTCGTGAGTTACGCCAGGAGGGCTACGGGATGTCGCTCGGTGGAGGCGTCAACCTGGCTCGCGAGCCGCGCAACGGCCGCACCTTTGAATACCAGGGCGAGGATCCGCTGCTGGCGGGCACGCTGGTCGGCAACTTCGTAAAAGGTGTGCAGTCGCAGCACGTAATCGGCGACCTGAAACACTATGCCGTCAACGACCAGGAGAGTGGCCGTAATGCAGTGAATGCCAACATTGACAAAAGGTCCATGCGGGAGACGGATCTGCTTGCCTTCGAGATTGCTTTCAAGATTTCGGATGCCGGCGCTTTCATGTGCTCCTACAACCGGGTGAACGGGGACTATGCCTGCGAAAACAGTTACCTACTCACGGAAATCCTGAAGAAGGATTTTCACTTTCCGGGTTTTGTCGTTTCCGACTGGGGTGGCACTCACTCCACTGCGAAAGCCTCGCACGCCGGCCTCGACCAGGAGCAGCCGGGCAAGAACTTCTTCGGCGACGCTCTGCAGAAAGCAGTAGAGAGCGGAGAAGTTTCCCAGGACGAGCTCAACGACCACGTGCATCGCATTCTGCGAACGATCTTTGCTTCCGGTCTGTTTGACAATCCGGTGGTCAAGCAGGTTCCTGACGTGGAGCGTGGATACGCGGTGGCGCAGGCACTCGCCGAGAAAAGCATCGTTCTGCTCAAGAACGAGCACAATATTCTTCCTCTGAACGGTGCCGCCCTCCGTTCCGTCGTCTTGATCGGCGGCCATGCGGACGTGGGTGTGCTCACCGGCGGCGGCTCGGCGCAGGTCGATGCACCTGGAGGCTCCGTGGTCCCTCCGCCACCGGCGCAGCCGGGTGCGAATCCCATGCCGAACTTCATGAGGCGCCAGGTCTGGCTGCCCAGTTCACCGCTGCGCGCGTTAACCGCCAAACTCCCTTCCAGCAAAGTCACCTACGTCCCCGGCGATGATCTGGCTGCTGCAGCCTCCGCCGCCAAAGCGGCCGACATCGCCATCGTCTTCGGGTATCAGGCGGAATCGGAAGGCTCGGATCTGAAGTCGCTGGATCTTAGCGAGGAACAGAACAAACTGATTGAAACGGTTGCCGCCGCTAATCCGAAAACCATCGTTGTTCTGGAAACGGGCAGCCCGGCCACAATGCCTTGGATCGACAAGGTGGCAGGCGTGGTGGAAGCCTGGTATCCCGGAATCCGTGGCGCAGAGGCGCTATCTAATCTGCTCGTCGGAAATGTGAATCCAAGCGGCAAACTTGCCATCACCTTTCCCAGAAGCGACGCCGATCTTCCCCACCCTACGTTGGTATTGCCTCCGCCTGCCTCGCAGCCCGCACGTCCGGCACCCGGCGCTGATATTTCCAGTTTCATGGCTATGATGGCCAAAGGTCTGCCGCCGTTTGAAACTTACTACGACGAAAAGCTGAAGGTCGGATACAAGTGGTATGACGCGGAGAAGAAGCCCGTCCTCTTCCCATTCGGCTTTGGCCTCTCCTACACAAGCTACGCCTACTCCGGATTGACAGTGAAGAACGGCGATGCGGTTACCGTTTCATTCACCGTGAAGAATACTGGCAAGCGTGCTGGGACGGAGATAGCACAGTTGTACGCCTCTTTGCCAGATTCAGCTGGCGAGCCGCCCAAGCGTCTGATCGGTTGGGCTCGTGTTGAGTTAGCAGCGGGCGAGTCAAAGGTGGTGACGATCCCGGTTGATCGCAGTCATCTCACCGTCTTCGATGATGCAGTGGATGCCTGGAAGCTTATTCCTGGCAGCTACACCATCATGGCCGGAGGCTCTTCGCTGGATCTGCCACTTCATCAGCAGATCGCGCTACAGTAACTGATTTTCCGCTTGTGATCGTCAAGGCCGAATTAAATGTACAGTTTGCACGGCGGACTGATGGCTAGCACGTGCTAGACGAACCTTCGCTGCCGCGTATTTTGGGAGGATCACATGGCACAGAACAATCTTGCGCTAATGCGGACGCTTGACGATTCGTGGAACGCACAGGACCGGGGTACGTTCGGAGGATGGGGTCCGTTTGCGGCGGTATGATCCCCGGTTACATCATCATCAAACCGGACTTTCTGGAGTGCATCGACGACTTCGGCATGCTCTGGTTTGAAGACGAATACACAGTGAGCGCTGCCAGTCAGTGGATTCTGACGGCCAATGCAGCAGAAGCACTCACCAAATAAATCGCTCCGAGCGCGAAGCCGATGCATCTGGCTTCCCTTCTCGGAGCGCGTCGTAACGGTTGTACTAGCTAAAGCAATCTGAATCATTTGCGTCTGCCGCGACAGCATCAATTCTGATGGTCGCGGCAGACGCAAGTCATACGCAGATTATTCCGGCAAGGCGAGCTGGCCATCGATCTGGAAGTGCCCGGCGACGTTAGGCGCTCCGGTATCAGGCTGGCCTCCTCCGATGCTGATGGTGTAGTTACCAGCGGCAATGATCGGGTCGCCATTCTCAGTGACCATGACCAGATCGCGGTCCTTCAGGTCGAAGTGGACCCTCTGGCCCGCGCCCGGCTCCAGATGGACTTTCTGGAATCCGCGGAGAGCGATCTGCGGCGCACCCTCGACTGCGGGGAACTTGATGTAGACCTGGACGGACTCATCTCCTGCAACTTTCCCCGTGTTGGTTACCGTGACATCAGCGGCGACAGGTTGTCCCGCAGCTACAGCCTGCGTCGGGACACTGAGGTCGCTGTACTTGAAGGTGGTGTAGCTGAGTCCGTAGCCAAACGGATAGAGTGGCTTGCCTTTGAAGTACCGGTAAGTCCGATTTGTCATCTCGTAATCTTCGAAGTTAGGCAACTGGCTGACGTCCTTGTAGAAAGTAATCGGCAGCTTTCCGCCAGGATTGTTCTTCCCGCTCAGCGTCTCAGCAACAGCGGCGCCGCCTTCTTCGCCTGGGTACCATGCTTCGAGAACAGCATTGGCGTGATCGTTGATCCAATTGACAGCCAGGGCGCTGCCATTCAACAGAACGACGGCGAGTGGCTTGCCAGTGGCTGCTACTGCTTCCACCAGTTCTTCCTCAGGCTGGGGAAGATCGATGCTGATGCGATCGCCGCCCAGGAATCCTGGAACGGTCACCGGCATCTCTTCACCTTCGAGCCTGCTGGTGATACCCACGACTGCAATCACGACGTC
>Ga0209698_10005413_pt1 | contig 13815 bp, 14 predicted proteins | sample LitLauG_LLR_2012_FD_187203 | JGI IMG/M metagenome (GOLD analysis project Ga0209698, IMG submission 187203) | Freshwater sediment microbial communities from Pennsylvania, USA - Little Laurel Run_MetaG_LLR_2012 (SPAdes) (version 2) | ecosystem: Environmental > Aquatic > Freshwater > Creek >... | reverse complement strand
GAGCGAGGCGCACAGAACGCCGAGGATCTCGCCGCCGCGCTTCGCGTCGATCGTGGTCCGAAGCCGGATTCCGGCTCGGAAGCCAAGCATCAAGCCGCGTCGGAGGGGCTCGCCGCGGCACGTGAGGCGATGTCGAAGGCGTCGAAAGAGCTTGGCAAAGCTAGCGAGGGGGGATCGAGTTCAAAGTCGCTCGACGCGGCCAAGGGCGCGATGAAAAGCGCCTCGGAACAACTTCAGGCCGCGTCGCAACGTCAGAACAGTCGCAGCGCGAAATCGTTGGCCAAGAGCCAGGGGCCGGCGACCGAGTCCGCCACGAAAGAACCCGAAGGTGCCCCCGCGGGAACCGGTAAGCCCGAAACGCTTCGCGACCTGCAAGAGATCGTCCGCCGCAAAACCGGTCGGTCTTGGGGAGAACTGCCCGGGCATCTTCGAAGCGAGATCTTGCAAACGTCGCAAGGCCGCTATCGCGAAGAATACACGCGGCTCATTCAGCTCTATTTTCAAGAGATCGCGGCCGGCGCGGAGAAAAAACCTTGACTCTTTCGAGATCCGAGTTCCTGTTTATATTCAACTGTGCATTTTTCCTAACGGCAACGCTCCAAGCACAGGATCTTCCCGCGCCCAGGCCGGCCTCTCCCGCGGCCGACATCGCAATGAAACGCGGGTTGGACCATCTGAAGTCGACCCAGAAGCCCGATGGAGCCTGGGAATCGGGCGGGTTCGGGCGCGCGACTTCGGTTACGTCGCTCTCGGTAATGGCGTTCCTTGCCGCGGGGCATGTCCCTGGTGAACCCGGGCCTTATCGCGACAGCGTCGAGCGGGGAATCCGCTACGTCCTGGCTCATCAACGCACCGATGGCATGCTCGTGTCAAACGCAAGTCACGGGCCGATGTACTGTCATGGAATCAGCACGTTGATGCTTGCGGAAGTCGTCGGAATGACATCCGACGCCGCGCTTGCCGATCAATGCCGCGCAGCGCTCACGAAGGCGATCAAACTGATCATCTCGGCGCAAAATCTCGCCAAAAACCCCGAGAACGCCGGCGGCTGGAGGTATCAGCCGGTCAGCAGAGACAGCGACATCAGCGTCTCCGGCTGGCAGCTCATGGCGCTTCGAGCCGCGCGCTCTGCGGGTTGCGCGGTCCCTTCGGAAAACATCGACAAGGCGATCGCCTACCTCAAAAAATGCTCCGTCAGCGGTGGAGGATTCGCCTACCAGCCCGGCCAGTCGCCGAATAATCCGCGGACCGGCACCGGTATCCTCGCGCTTGAGATTTGCGGAGAACACCTCTCGACCGAAGCGCTTGCCGGGGCCGATTATCTGCTCGGACATCCTCCCAAATGGTCAAGCCCTTACTTTTTTTACGAAGTGTATTATTGCTCTCAAGCGATGTTTCAGATGGGTGACAAGTATTTTCTGTCGTATTATCCAAAGCTGGTGCAAATTTTGCTCGACCATCAAGACCGCGACGGAAGCTGGCTTTCCGGAGACGGCAATGATCGTTCCGGAGGCCGAAACTATTGCACGGCGATGGCCATTCTGGCATTGGCGGTCGAATATCGGTATTTGCCGATCTATCAACGATGAATTGCGCAAGAAAAGGACCGCGCCCAGTTGGGGCACGGTCTCGTTGAATATCCGTCTGATCAACCAGGGCATGCCTGGTTCGAATTAGTTGGCCTTCTTCTTGGCGACGGCTTCGATCTTGGAAGCAGTGGCCTTCTCGTGGGTGATCTTGACCATCACCCCTTTGCGGCCCTTTTCGATGGCCTTGGCGACGTTCTTCTCGACCTTCTCCAGGTCGATCTTCGACTCGCCCTTGGCGGTCACCCACTGGGTGTCGTCGGTCACCTTGACTTCGATTTCCTTCTCTTCGCCCTTGGGAAGGACCATCAAAACCTTCTTGGCGGCGTCAACCTTGGTGATCACGCCCATCAGCTCGTCGGCGATCACCGGAACGGCCAGAACGGCCAGAGCCACGAACGCAGACGTCAAGCCCATCAAAAACGTGCGGCGGTTCTTCATCGGTTTCCCTCTTTGTTTGAATGCGACACAATCGACCGAACCGGTAATCGGTTCGATCAATCCCCCCCGACTCCGCCGCGTTGAACATTCGTTCGATCGGCGGAGTCCCGTCTGCTCAATATCAACCCCAACGCTTGAAAAGAGTAGTGAAATCTGCGGAAAATTGTGATTTTTTGCCCGATCGCATCATGCATGCACGCTAGACCACCGATTTCCCAAGCGCCTCCAAGAGCGTCCAGCGCGTGCGGAGCAGGGCGGGGGTATCAGCGAATCCCACGCCCAATCGTTGCACGGCGAACGGGTTCGTGGCTCCAGGTCGGTTCAACCCGGGAACCGACGAGAACGCGACGTGATAACCGGTCTCGCTCGCGAGCCGCTCGGTCGTCGCGTCATACGCCCCAGGCCAGCCGTAAGGATAAGCCAGCCCGCGGATTTCGATCCCAAGCGTCTCTTCCAGAATTCGCTTGGAACGCGCAAACTCTTCACGCTGCTGATCTTCCGTCAGCCACAAGAGCCTGCGATGGCTGTGCGCATGCGACCCGATATTCTGCCCAGCCGCCACAAGTTCTCGAAGCTGTTCCCACGACATGAACCGATTTTTGCTTAACAAAGCAACATCGGCGAAAACCCCGGCGCGTTCCTCAAGCTCCTGGAAATACGCCGGTTCATCGTCGACCCGGTGGTCGCGAAACGCCCGCACGAACCGAAAAACCGCGTCGGCAATGGGCGTCGAGGTCAGGTCGACCTCCACCGGCACGGGCTCTTTGACCCGTAAAATCGACACAGTCGCATGACGAACCGTCCACGCGATCCTGTCCCACCAGGGGACGAACGGGCCTTCAAAGAACCGTGTCGGGATGAAGAAGGTCGCGGGAACCTTCAGCGCTTTCAAGACGGGCAGGGCCTGTTCGAAATTGTCGCGGTAGCCGTCGTCAAAAGTCACCAGCGCGGCGGGCCGGTCGAGCCGGAATCCGTTTTCCGAGAGGCTGCAAACCTCCGCCAGATTCATGATGTCGTGAGAATTTTTGAGTGCCCTGAGAGTCGATTCAAGGCCCTCGGAACTCGCCGAGTAAACAGGCCCATAATCCTCGCAATTCGCGGGATTACCGATGCGATGATACGTCAAAACAAGCAAGCCCGGCCGTCTGGCCAGGCGTTCGATCACGCGAATCACGCCCGAGACGCTCAGCCCCTTGGCAAGCATTACACGTTTATTGGGGATCAACACCATGAATAATGGCTCAAGCGAAGGCCTTGGGTGCCACGTCGTTTGGTACCGCGAACCTGTGTCGGCAACTCCTGGCCGACGGCACGAGTGTAAACCTTCGTGTGAACCGGGTTCAATGGCGCGAGGACTCGAACCATCTCAAGGCGTCGGCGGCAGCAATTGTCCCGCGAGCCATTTGTACGCCGGCATATGACTACGATGGAAATATCTCAAATTGTGGCCGGCAGTTTCGTCGATGTCTCTCGCCACGGCGATCCCTCTCTGCGAGGCGAGCCAGACGAACGATTGAATCTGGGCGTCGATGTTGTAGCCGTCTCTTCCCGCCTCGTTCAGATAAATCGCGATTTGGCCGGGCTTCAGATCGGTCGAGGTGATCAGATTCGCTGGATTTACTGAGGTCAGTCGCGTGATGACCTCATGCGGGTCGTGACCGAACACCTGTTCGACATGATACCGCGCCCGTATCTTCATCAGGCCGCCGTAAAACCTCGCGACGACCTCGTTGGGGTCGTAAACGGTCTTCCAGCGATACGTTTCCGGGTGGAAATCTTCGAGTGGATCGTGATGGCAGTTGTCGTAAAGCATATTCGCAGGCGCCGCGATCGTGGCGACCGACCCGAAGAACGAGCGATAACGGATCGCCAGCGAGAGCGCTCCGAACCCTCCGCCGGAGATTCCCATGATCGCATGGGCTTCACGCTCGGGACGGATCGAATATCGGGACATCACGAAGGGAATTAATTCTTGGATAATATGATCTTCATAGCGTCCGTGGATTCCATTCATGTAAAAAGAGTGTCGCTCATTCAAACGGTTCCTGCCGGTGATCGTGCCGTCGGGGCAAACCACGATCACGGGGGGGAACGTTCCTTCCTGGATCATGCGGTCGAGCTGGAGGATCGCGCGCGTTCCAATAAATGCATGTTCATCAACGCGAGAAAAGTGAAAGTAAAATAAAAGCGGATATTGCTTGGCTGGGCTGTAACCGGGCGGGAGATAAATGTAAGCATCGCGAGGCTGGTTCAAAACGGTCGAAAAGATCCGCCGATCGGCGCCATGGTTATGGGTATGGTCGACGACGTGGCCGGCAAGCTGATGGTTCAGCCGATCAAGGCTCGCCAAGGCCAAAAATTGGGCACGCGCGGGCGTCCCGAAAGCGAGGACCAGGATCATGACCGCGAAATATCGCATCGGAGTTCCGTCTCGCGTCCTAGTCTGTAAGAAGTCGTACTTCCTTGTGATGATCGGCGTAACGGTCTTGAAAACTCGAATCGAACTCAGCGTCGCATCGGTTGCGAAGCCTCGTCTCGCTGTTTAGCGGCGACTTTCCGCTCCTCCCACGAGGAGAAAAAGAGCGAATCGTGAAGGAATGATTGATCTCGAACGGGATATGGTGGAAAAAAGCGGCACCCGTCATTTTTCCTTTGCCTGGACGCGTCGGCGGCGTGTATACTCGTTTCTCCAGGGACTCCGTGTCACCACCGTGGACGAGGTTTTTTGATGAAAGTTAGTACACTCGCACGACTTGCGTTCAAACATACCTACAATCATGTCGCCGAAGAACTCTATCTGAAGACCGGACAGGACGCCACCAAGCCCGTTACCTTTTATGGCCTGGTCAACGAGCGTTGCAACGTCAAATGCCGGTACTGCGAATACTGGAGACTGCCGAATTACAAGGATGAGATGAGCATCGAGGAGTGGCAGAAGGCCTTGATGAGCATCAAGGACTTCGTGGGCACCTACTCGATCAGCTTCAGCGGCGGCGAACCGTTTATTAAGCCGGGATTCCTCGATTTGATGGCGTTTTGCTCGGCGAACGGCATTCATTCCGGGGTCACGACCAACGGTTCGGCCCTGACCAAGAAGAACGCGGCGAAGCTGGTCGATGCCAAGCCGTTCAACCTCTGCGTCTCGGTCGACGCGCCCAACGCCGAAACGCACGATTACCTGCGAGGCTGGCCGACCCTCTTCCAGAAGCTGAGCGACGGCATTCAGTACGTCCGTGAGGAACGGGACCGTCGCGGGATGGATTTCCCCATCATCATCAAGACGACGGTGAACTCGAAGAACTTCCGGATGCTGCCCGACATGGTTGATTGGGTGAAAAAGGTTGGCGCAACCGCGCTGAACTTCCAGCCGATCGACCGTTGGACCAAGGAAACCTACGACGAGCTGTGGGTCGAGGAGCCGGAATACGACGACCTGCAAAAAGTCGTCGACAAGATGATGGAGCTGAAACGCCAGGGCGAGCCGATCATGAATTCGGACCTGGTGATCTCCTTGATGGTCAAGCACTTCCGGGAAGAGAGCGCTCCGCCCGAATCGATGCCTTGCCGAGTGGGGATGCGAGACTTCTTCATCCGCACCAACGGCGACGTCGAAGTCTGCTTCTTCTATCCGGCGATCGGAAACATCAAGGAAAACTCGGCCAGAGAGATCTGGTACAGCCCGAAAGCCCGAGAGATCCGCAAGGAAACGGTGGAGTGCGACAAGCTTTGCCTCTACACGTGCCTTTCACAGAAGACGATCACCGACAAGGTGAAGATGGGCCTCGTGCTCCTGAAGGGCCAGAAAACGCACTCTCAGCCGCTGATCACCAACATCCAGCCCCTGGAACCGACCGGAACCGGAACGGGAACTGGTGTCGGAGTGGGTTGAGCGATCGGGGGATTGCACCACAATCGGCGTTATTTGCAAGGAACGGGTGCGTTGCCTCGACGTACCCGTTTCATGATTTTGGCAGCGGAATCAGGCGAAGTCGTCCTTCCTCGGCGACTGCGAAATGGCCTTCCCAGTCGTGCTTTTGGTCGAGTACGGCTCTGGCGAAACGGATGAGCACGTCAGGCGACTTTAGTCGAGGTCGAAGAAGGATTACCCCGGGAGTCGCGGCTTGGCCGAGGCGAAACGCCAGTTCCCCGAAGTCTTTATCAAACGTGAGTAGGACTCGGTTTTGGGCAAAGGCGAGGGCAAGCACGAACTCGTCTGTCGAACTTTTAGCGACCTCGGTGATCCAGGTAAGATCGTGGCCGTCCTCTCGAAGCGCCTGGACCACATCGGCCCCGATATTTTCATTCGCGAGCAATCTTGCCAAGTTACACCGCCAGAGGATAAACCCGCTCTCGCTTCAAGGTTTCGGCTGCGTAATGGAGCGTTGCCTGAAGGTCTTCGTCGGTCAGCGAAGGGTAGTTTCGACCGATCTGATCACGAGTCCAACCTTCGGCCATGAGTTCGAGAATGAACTCGACCGCGAGCCTCGTTCCCTTGATAACTGGCTTGCCCGTCAGAATGGCAGGGTCCACCAGGATCCGTTCTTGCCAGGGCATTCTTCGGTTCCCTTCTGAGAAATATGGGCATCTTGAGGTCCTCGGCATATTCTACCGGAAGTCACTGGCCATCGGCACTGTCCATCTCCTTTGTGAATAGACGTCTCAAGCGAAAGGCAATGCGATGGGTTGGATGCCGGGATTTGGGTGCCACGAGGTTCGGTACTCCGAACCCGTGCCATAAGCCTTCGCTTACATCTCGTATACTTGCGGCAATGTCGGGTCGACGTCCAGTACAACAGGGCGAACTCCGGCATACCATCGGGCACTCGACCAGACCCATTCCTCTGGTTTTTCGACAAATCCACGTCGCACTGGATTCAGATGAATATAATCGATGACTCTTCGGGCCGTCATGGGTTCGATGATATTTCGATCATAGCCGCCTCCAGCCTGCCAGAATCTCGTTTCTTCGTTTCCCTCGTCTCGTTTTATTCTGAGTTTGGCAAGAAATGAAGGAGCATTCTCTCGAAGATACGTGATCGCCCGACGTCCCACGGGACGTTTGATCCGCCACAGGATTCGAGAGATCTCATAATCAGGATCGCGAGGAAGAATCAAAATGTGGACGTGCTCGGGCATGATCACGTAGGCCCAGAGATCGAAACGTTCGCGTACTCGAGCCTCGTCAATCGCCTCGACCAGCCATTCTCGCGTGCGATCCCGAGACAATAGTGGAAGCCGTCGAAAGCAAGAAAATGTCAATTCATGGGCATGGCCAGATTCGTCGTAACACCGACAACGTTTCCTGGCCATCCGGTCACCATCTCACGTAGCTTGTCTCGCGGGCTTACGGCACGGGTTCGGAGTACCGAACCGCGTGGCACCCGAAGGCCGGTCACCGTATCCGTTACAATCCCAGCAACCAACAAAAAAACCCGAAGCCCGAGTGTACCACTCAAGCCTCGGGCTTTGATGTTTTGATTTCGCAAGAATCTCAGCCGTAAATCTGCGACTGACGGCGGAATCTTCGGGCGAATGCGATGGCTCCGAGGCCTCCGGTGAAGATCACGAATGTTGTGGGTTCCGGCACGGGGAGGCTCAGCAGCAAAACCCTTTCATCCCCGTATCCAGAAGATAAGGAAGTAGTTAGGTAAGCCGTCGCGACGATGCTCCCGTTGTCGGCGAAGCCGAGTGCGTTGAAATAACGGTACTTCGCCAGGAGCGAGGCCGGAATCATCGAGTCGAGCGGGGTGGTTGTATGCGCATTCAGATCGATGATTTCACCATCGCTAAAAATTTTGCCATACTCGGAAAGGCCGGGGCTGGCGACCAAGATCTGGTTTTTCGCATTTAAATAAAGATTTGTATACGCGTTTGTCAAATTGGCGTTGGCGGGAACCGCGCCCGGGAATATCGGCTGGAACGGCCCGAAGGTTCCGTCGGGCTGAAGTTGCGCGTAACCCAGTTTCAGTTCACTCATCGGGTTATAAGAATGATCTGAATTCGGGAGTCCGCCGATAACGGTACCCTGTGCGTTCTCGGCGAAGACCCGCATCGTGTACTTCGTCCGGATCGTATATACAGAGCCCTGATCAGCATACGCGTACGGAAGGGACGACGGATCCCCGCTCGAAACGTAGGGTGTTACTGAAACCGGAAACGTGATTGATAGTGGGTGATGGTTCTCCGTGTCGGTAATATAAAAGGCTCCATCTCCAGCGGTGCCAGCGTAGACCCAAGTCGCGGAGCCGAGGTCCGTGGCCGAATACATCGGGGCCGCATCAGCCAACCTTCCAAAGGCCAGCAAGAGAGCCGAGGCAATCCATCCGCAAATCGGCCGAGGGGAGGAGGAGACTTCCATGTCTTTAAGCTCACTTGATCCGTGAATCGCTTCGATCGAGTCGGAAATTTATACTCGGCGCTGCGAATCGTGAGACGTTCAAAATGGCAGAGTGGAGCTCGTCCTGAGCCGTGGTCAGAATACAGCTCCACTAGAGTTTCTCCCTCCCGAAATGAATCAAATTCGACAGTGCGGAGTTTAGAAACCCCTTGCCATAAAAAAACCCGCCCCGAGCGGTTCACTCTCGAAGCGGGCTTCTCTATTTGTTTCGTGTGAACAACCCTCAGCCACAAATCTGCGACTGACGGCGGAATCTTCGGGCGAAGGCGACGGCTCCGAGGCCTCCGGCGACGATCATGAATGTCGAGGGTTCCGGCACGGGGCTCGCGGAAATGCCCGGCAGGGTCAGGAGAATTCCGTGCGGTCCGCCGGGATCGGTGCTCAGACCGACGGTTCCGATCAGGCTTCCGTTGTCGGCGAAACCGATGAAGTTGAATCGGTCATACTTCGCCAGCAGCGACGCCGGCAGCATGGAATCAAGCGGGGTGGTCGTGTGGGCGTTGAGGTCGATGATCACGCCGTCCTTGGTGATCCCGCCGGCGTTCCAGAAGCTCGGCCCGCTGGCGAAGATCTGGTTCTGGTTGTTGAGTAGAAGCCGGGTGTTGGTGTCGTTGGTCGTGAAGCCCGCGGCGTCGAACGGCGAGGTGATCGCCTGGAACGGCCCGTAGGTTCCGTTCGGCTGCATCTGGGTGTAACCCAACTTCAACGTATCGGTGCCGACGGGACCTGTGCCCGTCGGAAGGCCGCCGATGACCGTCCCCAGCGAATTTGCCGCGAAGACCGACATTGACTGGGTCGATGTGGTGCTCAGGCCCGCGTTCGTGGGCAGAACCGCCGTGCTCGACGTCGTGGCCGTCGGTACGATCGACACCGGGAACACGATCGGAATGTTGCTGTTGGTGGCGGGGTCAAACGCGGAGAAGCCTCCGTTGTTCCCGTAACCCGACTTGATCTGCACGTTGGGTCCGAGGTCGGTCACCGAGTACATCGAGGTCGTGCCGGTGATCGAGGCCGCGAAGGCCGAAGACCCGGGGGCCAGCAACAGACCCGCGACGAGCCAACCGAAACGACGTCCAAGGCGCGACAAGACATCCATGTCTAACACTCTCTCTTTTGTTCGCTAGTAAATTCGACGGGGTCGAGACAACGAGGCGAATCTCTACCTCAACCTAAAAAAAGCGTCAAGTCGAGATCTAAAAACGCAGACAAATCCCCAAAATGAGGAGACATTCTGGTTCTTCTCGGTAATTTGCACAATTCAGGTAATTATGCAACGCGATCCAAAACCCGGTAAATCGACAATCAAATTTCCTAGTTTTCCCATTTCGCGACGATAATTCAGAATGTCCCCCTTTTGGGGTTGGGCTTTATGCCGAGGGGTTACGCTGGCTATGATGGGGTCTTCCGTGGCGTGGCAGGCCGCGCGTTGTTTGGGGGTCGTCGTTTACGGAGGGGGCGATCGGTGATCGAGGGAAGGACCCGGTGACAACGACCACGCCTGCCTCGCCTCAGTCGCAAGAGCTTGCGCCCCAATCCCCAGGGGCGAAGAAGCTCCCGCCGGTGCTTGGCCGCCTGCTTAGCGGGTCATTCTGGCTTGCCTTGCGCACTCCGCTCCAGGCCTTCTTCGCGCTCTGGACTATCCCGCTCAGTCTTCAGGCTCTCGGTGCCGACGGCTTCGGTGCTTACGGGTTCGCCTGGAACTTCGGCTTCTTCCAGATGCTCTTCGAGTTTGGAATGGGCTCCGCCTTGCAGCGTCAGGTCTCGGAATGCTGGACCAAGGGAGACCGCGCTGGGGTTGATCGGGCGATCGCCTGCGGCATGAATTTTTACGCGGCCATGGCGTTTGTTCAGGCCGCCGCGTTGCTTTCCGTCGCTTACTTCGCCGTCCCCTACTCGGGTTACACCAAGGTTGAGTCTTACAACCTGATCATCAAGCTCTTGCTTCTTCAGGCGTTCACCGCGCCCTGTTATGGGACCTCGATGGTGGTCTCGTGCGTGCTCCAGGCGGCTCGGCGTTATGATTTTCTTCCGAGGTTCGAACTGGTGGTGATCGTCGCGAGGTTCCTGGTGCTCTGGGTGGGAGTACAAACCGGGGTCGATTTCTTCCTGATCGTCATCACGCAAACTGCGCTTCAGATCGGGCTCACGCTTGGGCCTTCGCTCTGGGTCATGTCGCGAGAGCTGGGTTATTTGCCGAGGTTCCAGGGATCTCGGCTCGAAGACTATCGCCCGCTTTTGCATGTCAGTTTTTACATGTTTTTGATCCAGATCAGCGTGGTCCTTGCCGACAAGATCGACACGACGGTGCTTGCCTACGCGCTCGACGAAGCCGGGCCGGCGACCGCCGTCTATCAGATCGTCAGCAAACCGTTCCTGCAGATTCGCCAGTCGGGCTGGACACTCGCCTACATGGTGATGCCTGCCGTGGTGAGTCTGGTGGCTGCTCGAGATGAGCGCGGACTTGAGCGGATCAAGTACGACGGCACAAGGCTGCACATCGGCGTTTTGCTTCCCGTCGCGCTCCTGGCATGGGTTTACGCCTCGCCGTTTTTGACGCTCTGGGTCGGCGACCGGCTCGGTTACGACGCCGCGAGGGTCGCCCCGCTGCTTCGTCTTTTCCTGATCGCGGTCATTCCGCTGGTTCTGTCGGTTCCCGTGCAGGCGTCGTTGGGGATGAACCGAATCAAGGTCGTCGCGCTTGCGGCTCTGGGCGGATCGCTTGTGAATCTTCCGTTGAGCTTCATCCTGACGAAAAAGTTCGGCGTTCAGGGAGTGATCTGGGGAACCGTGCTCACAACCTTGTTTTCAAATCTATTGATCCCTGGGATTTATGTTTTTCGAGTATTAAAGATCGATCCCAAGACATTTTTGAGACGTACCTTGAGTTCACCGTTCGTTGGAGCGATCGCGTTGCTGTTGTCCACGGCCGTGCTGCAAACGCTCTGGCCGCTGCAACCCAGCACCACGACTTCGGTCGCGTCGCTCCGATGGTTGAAGCATGGTGGAATCTCGGTGCAGTTGTACGGCTTTCTCGTCGTGGGGGGAAGGTCGCTCGCGCGTTGGCTGCCGCTGGCGTTGCACGTCGGGGTAGGGGGGATGGCCTACGCCGTCGGATACCTCGCCGCTCCCGCCGGGCGAGGAGACCTCGTGGAGATCCTCCGAAAACTAAGACGGCCGGGTTGAGCTTTGTTTTTAATAAACACTCGTAGGGTCCGCTGTGCGGACCGTCCGAGAGGGATCCGCTCAAATCGAAGGCGGTCAACCAATCCAAAGGGAAGCGAGAATGAGTGAGAAGCCCGAGATCAGCGAACGAGAGTATGACTTCCAGGTCGCTCTCTTCTCGGTTTCCTCGGCGCTTGTGGGGGTATGCCTGACGGCGATCGGCCTGATCCTTGTCGCCGAGCGGATGAGTGAATACCGTACGATCAGCGACGCCCTGCTTGTGTTTGACGCGCTGATCTTTCTCGCCGCCACGCTCTTCAGCTATCTCGCGATGCGGTCGCAAACGGCCTTGCGGTTCAAACGATTTCGACGCATGGCGGATGTTTTAATGTTCCTGGGGCTTTTGCTGATGATCTCTGGTTGTGTCGTTCTTGTGTTCACTTTGCTTTAACTTCCTATGAGATTCTTGATCCATGAACGGGGCAAACGGAAACGGGCAGGGCAAGCAGGTTCGATTCGATAGCCGAATCCCCGGCGGAGTCGCGCCTGAGCCGGTCGAGGATTCCAACGCGTTTTTCAGCTCGGGGCGAGTGCTCGTCGCGTCGATCATCCTGTCGGTGTTGATGCTCTGGGGAGGCTTGAACCTCGCGTTCCGACAGTGGCGAGCCGCCTATCGCGAACGTGCCGAGTACGGGGCGAAAGTCGTTGCGGGAGCGATCGACCCACTGGCAGATATCGTCCCCACGGGAGATGCTTCGACGAGCATTCCAAAGGAGCCCCTCGACCCGAAAGCCTGGCGTGATGCCGTCGAGCAAACGCACAAAATGCTCGTCGCGCTCACGGCCGCGAACGTCCTCGATCGCGACGGAATGACGAAGCTCGGAGCGAGCATCTCGCAGCGAGTGAAACGGTCGAAAGACCACCCCGAAACCGCGAAAAAAGAGCTCGGCGAACTCTGGGACGAGGTATCCAACGGAGCGGGAATCATCCTTGAAAAGAGGCACCCCCGGCCCAGCATCTTGCCGCCGAAGGTGCAACCTAGAGTTCACAAATAGTTAGTAATTAAAAGCTCATTGATGTCTCGATTTTCGGAATTCAAATTAATTTCCCGGCGACTTGCCACATTGTGCAACTGGTAACCCTCGAAAAGGTCGCGAACGAATGGAGTGTCGCTGTTGCTCACGGCCCAACGGACGCTTCTCTCGTCCAACTCTCGGCAAACCGCCGCGAGCCTAACGTGATCGTTCTCGCGAAATTTGTACTTCGTATAGCGGTCAAAATCAGCGAATCCTCCCTGCTTATAATAAGGCGGGTCCATGTAGATAAAGTCGTCGGAAGTCACGCCAGCCAGAGAGAGTTCAAAATCTCCGTAACGAATCTCCACCTTTTGAAAGCAGCGAGCGACGACTTCAAGATTCGCGGGGTCGTAATATCGGCGATCGTAGGCACCATAGGGGACGTTGAACTCCCCGCGGCGGTTGACGCGAAAGAGCCCTCGGAAACATGTTTTATTGAGATAAATGAGTTGCGCGGCGCGCGCCGGAAGGTCGAGTGTCTCCGGTCGAACCCTTCGAATTCTCTCGAATTCTTCCCTGGTGTTCGTCATTCCATTGAGCAATACAGCAATCGATTCGTGATCGGTGCGAATTTCCGAATAGGTGTCGAGTAGCCAATCGTTACGATCACCGATGACGGCACGTTCGGGTTGAAGTGTCAATAAGACGCTTGCCCCTCCGATGAACGGCTCATAATAGACGTTGAATTTGTCGGGAAAGTAGCGGATAAGGTGTTCCGCCAAGGCTTGCTTTCCGCCCGCCCATTTGAGAACAGGATTGGCTTCGAAGGTGAATTTCATGCCACTAATGATACTTCTAATCCTTCAGGGTAGATACCGCCAACCAGCTTCGGCGGTCGCCCCAGGATGGTGGGCGGTAGTACCCACGAGACGTTTGCCGTCGCCGTTTTGAGAAAAGGCCATACAAATTTGAGCGATGTGCGGCAAGTTTTATCGAAACGTAAGCCGTTAAGAAATAAGATGTTGCCGCGAAATCAGGGAGACGCTCATGAATATTTTCGGGAAAATTGAGGATTTTTCTTGTCATCCAACATACGTCGTGTTCACAATACCTTTCGTTGCGTTGAAATCGGAAGCGCTCGGATGTCTTGACACTAAAAGGACGAGTCCGATGCCGGTCGTGCCCCCAATCCACGACGATTCTGAATTTCCTC
>Ga0209698_10005412_pt1 | contig 13816 bp, 13 predicted proteins | sample LitLauG_LLR_2012_FD_187203 | JGI IMG/M metagenome (GOLD analysis project Ga0209698, IMG submission 187203) | Freshwater sediment microbial communities from Pennsylvania, USA - Little Laurel Run_MetaG_LLR_2012 (SPAdes) (version 2) | ecosystem: Environmental > Aquatic > Freshwater > Creek >... | reverse complement strand
CCCCAACCCCACCTCACTCACGTCCTGGAACTTCTCTGCGGCGTCGGCTTCGGCTTCGCCGTCGCCCTCGGCGTCTCGGTCGAGGGACGTGCGGCCCTCGCCAGCGCCGGTGGTTGGCCACTGGCCATCTCGCGCGTGAGTTCCTTCGCGGGTTCCTACCTCTTGCTCATCATGGTGATCCTCACGGCGCGCCTGCCGTGGCTCGAGCGCACGGTGGGCCAGGACAAGTTGGTGCGCTGGCACCGCAAGATCGCCCCCTACGCGGTGTCCCTGATCTCCTTGCACGTGGTCACCGTGGTCTGGGGCTACACCCAGATGCTCAAGACCAACGTCCTGCACATGATCTGGAGCTTCTGGATCAACTACCCCGACATGTTGAGCGCCACGGTGGGCTTCGGACTGCTCTTGATGGCGGCGTTCACCTCCATCCGCATCGCTCGCTCCAAGATGAAGTACGAGACCTGGTGGGTGGTGCACCTCTACACCTACCTCGGGCTGGCTCTGGCCTTCATGCACCAGATCCGCACCGGCGTGATGTTCTTGGGACACGAGAACACCATCCGGTTCTGGACCACCATGTGGGTGGGCACCGGCGTCATGATCGTGTTGTTGCGCGTGGGAGTCCCCCTGGTGCGCAACAAGCAGTACCAGCTGCGCGTGGCCAGCGTCACCCAAGAGGCCCCCAACGTCTACTCACTCACCGTCACCGGTAAGAACATCAAGAAGATGGCCGTCTCCGGCGGACAGTTCTTCCAGTGGCGCTTCATGGCCAAGGGGCTGTGGTGGCACAGTCACCCCTATTCACTGTCGGCCCTGCCGCGTCCGCCGTTCCTGCGCGTGACGGTCAAGGGGCTCGGTGACCAGTCGAGCGCCGTCGCCCACCTCAAGCCCGGAACCCGGGTCTTCGTCGAGGGCCCCTACGGCGTCTTCACCCACCACGCCACCACCATGGGCGACGTCACCCTCATCGCCGCCGGCGTGGGGATCACCCCGATTCGCGCGATGCTCGAGGACCTGCCCAGCCACGTCAACGTCAACGTCATCGTTCGCGCCACTCGCAGCGAGGACATCGTGCACGGCGAGGAGATGAAGTCGCTCGTGGCTCAGCGCGAGGGTCACTACCACGAGGTCGTCGGTAGCCGCGAGGAAGTGCGCCTCGACGACTCCTTGATCGAGTCCCTGGTGCCGAACATCCGATCGAGTGACATCTTCGTGTGCGGACCCGCTGGGTTCACCGACGCCATCGTCGAATCCGCACGCCGTCTCGGCGTCCCCCACGAGCACGTCCATCACGAGTCGTTCACCTTCTAAGAATCGAGATCCCACCATGTCAACGTCAGAAAGCCGCCCCTCATGAAGCGCTCACCCATCGTCGCCGTCGGGACCGTGGTCGGTCTCGCGTCGGTCCTGAGTTTCCACACCAGCCCCGTCAAGCTGACTCTCAGCCCCACCACGGGACCCACGACCACCCTGCCCGCCACTACGACCACGACCAAGAAGTCGACGACAACCACATCCCCGGTCACGACCACCACCGCGAAGACGACCACGACGACGACGAAGTCGTCGGGCTCGAGCCCCACCACCACCGTGAAGCCCACGACCACGACGACGGCGGCGCCCACCACCACCACGACCGTCAAGCCCACGACCACGACGACGGCGGCGACCACCGGCGTACGCACCGTGACGGGTCCTCTGGTCAATTACTACTACGGCGAGCTCTCGGTGAAGGTCACGGCCAACGGCAAGAAGATCACCGCGGTGACGATCGCCTCCATCAGCGACGGCGGCAACCCTCGCTCCATCCAGATCGACCAGTACTCGATCCCGATCCTCGAGCCCGAGGCCATCGCCGCACAGAGCTACAACATCCAGAGCGTGTCGGGAGCCAGCTACACGAGCGCCGGATTCGCCATGTCGTTGCAGTACGCCCTCAAGAAGCTCGGTATCTAGTGCCGCGGGCGGCCGCGTCCCGCCACCTCATCGAGGTCATGGGGACCGTCGTCACCGTCGACCTCTTCGAGTGCCGCGATGACGACGGCGCTCGCCGAGCCGTGCAACGCGCCAGTGAGTTCCTTCACGAAGTGGACCGGGTCTTCAGCACGTATAAGGAGTCGAGCCCGCTGAACCGCCTGCGCCGCGGCGAGCTCACCCTCGGCGAGACGCCCCCTCAGGTCGCTGACGTGCTCGACCTCTGCCAGCGCGCCAAGTCACTCAGCGGTGGTTGGTTCGACCCGTGGGCGATGCCCGGCGGTGTCGATCCCACCGGCTACGTGAAGGGCTGGGCCGCGCACCTCGCCCTCGATGAGTTTCGCGGCCTCGACGTCAACGGCGTGATCGTCAACGCCGCCGGCGACATCGCCACCTTCGGCGGACCCGTGGGCGAGGAGGCCTTTCGCACCGGTATCGTGCGCCCGGACGACGCCCAGCGTCTCGCCGCGGTGGTCGAACTGCGTGGGTGCCTGGCGACGTCGGGCGAGGCGCAACGTGGCGCGCATCTGTTCAACCCCTTCACCCGCGAGTTCGCCGGGGCCGTCGCCTCGGCCAGTGTGGCGGGGCCCGACCTCGGACTCTGTGACGCGCTGGCGACGGCACTGAGCGTCGGGGGCCACGACGTCATGGTTCTCATCGACAAGATCGAGGGCTACGAGGCGATGACGATCGACGCGAGCGGGTCGATGCGCGCCACGCCGGGCTTTCCTTTCGTGCGCGACTGACTCAGCGTCGCACGTGGCGACCGTGCACCGGCGCCAGCAGGATCAACGACAGGTACGTCACCACCGCGATGGCGATATGCATCCACACCAGGACGAATACCGCCTGAGCGGACTGTCCCAGGTACCAGATGGCCACATCGGGCAAGAACAGCACGAGGGTCACGATGACGGCCGCTCGCAAGAACAGCCACTTGGGCTGCGACGAGATGCGCGCCACGATGGGCCAGCCCACGCAGGCGATCAGCACGCCGATAATGGTCAGCTTCGAATAGTCGGAGAACTGGAAGTGCGAGTACCCCTTGGTCTTGGGGTAGAACGACACGCCGATGCGCACCAGTACGGCGTCGGCCGCCAAGGACCCCACGATCGCGACCACCGACGCCACGACGACGGCCAGCGTCGGTGGCGGCGTCTTGGGATTGAAGTCGACGTGGAACCGCCTGAGCCAGGGGCGAAGGAACGCCGGGAACATGTCAAGGGTCATCCCAGGGGCGCGGCGCGAGGCGTGAGGCGTAGCGGGCGACGTCATACAACAATCCTAATTTGCTCAGCCTACGGCGGGACGATCGTCGACCTCGAGGTCCTCGAGCAGGGTCCGCAACTGTCGTCCCATCTCGCGAGGATTCCCGACGAGCTCGCCGATCGATTCGCCCTCGAGGTCGCTGTCATCGCCGGGCGCGTAGAACGAGACCTGCATACCGCGACCGCGCGGGTGAGCCTTGACGACCCAGGGGTGCCCGATGTCGCCCGAGTCGCGCGTGGCCATCACCGCCCCGGAGCGGTCGATGCCGAGGCTCCACTGCGGCGAACGCGCCGCGTCGAGGAGTCGTTGGAGGGCGTCACGCGAGGAAAGGGCCATGAGCCACCCTAGGACCAGCCTGCGACGCGCGGCGGGGTTCAGACGAACTTCGACGATTCGCTCTCGTTGACTCGCTTGATCGGCGCGACGTAGGTCCATAGGATCAGGCACCAGGCGAAGCCCACCTCGAACACCACCTCGCCTTCGAGCATGTGATCGAATCCCCAATCCGGCAGTGAGAGAGCGGCGATGATGCCCCCGGCCAGCTGCAAGAAGAAGACCCAGGTCGTCGCGCGCCGGCGCTGTCGGAACAACAGGTACGTCGAGACGCTCATCTGGGTCACCCCGACCACGATGCCGATCATCATGTGCGCCCAGTTGAAGAACGAACCGTGGTTGTACGGAGTGAGCAGCAGCAGCGGAAGTGCCAGGGCGACCACGCGAAGCCCGGGGGCGAAGATGGCGGGCACGTCCAGGGGCGCGAAATACTTCGCGGTGCGCCACAGCCCCACTGCGCCCACGCCGTAGCCGATCGCGACCAGTGGCAACGTCGGGGCGTGCACGCCGTAGTACGAGATACCCGAAACCTCGGAATTGCCCGGATAGACGATCAGCACGCAGAGTCCCACGCACACGAAGAAGACCACCTGGGTGGCCACGAGTACCTGACGGGCCTGGACCGACGCCGGACTTACCTCGCGCACCTGGCTCACCCCTGGTATCTCACCCGTGACGCCGTGAGCTCGTTGAGCGCCGCCTCGCGTCCTTCATAGTTCTCCACCTTGACCCACTTGCCCTCATCGAGGTCCTTGTACACGGTGAAGAAGTGACTGATCCGGTCCAAGGTGGCCTTGGGGACATCAGTGATGTCCGTCGCCGACTTCCACGCGGGGTCGTAGGCGGGAACGGTGATCAGCTTGGCATCCTCGCCCTTCTCGTCGGTCATGACGCACATGCCGAGCACGCGGGCCTCGATCAGACAACCCGGGAACGTCGGGTACGCGGTCAGGACAAGGGCGTCGAGGGGGTCACCGTCACCGCCGAGGGTGTCGGGGATGAAGCCGTACTCCGCCGGATATCCCATCGAGACGATGAGGTGTCGGTCCAGCTTCATCATGTTGGTCTCGTGGTCGAGTTCGTACTTGTTCTGGCTCCCGGCGGGAATTTCTACGATGACGTTGATGGTCTCCACCGACGTCTCCTTTCGAGTGAAGCGCGCAGCGACACTGCGTCATCTCACTTTACCCAGTCGCCCCTGGTGAAACGCAAGGTCGCCGCTGACGCCCCCCTCGAACACGCTGGGCGGAGCCTAGACTTTCGAGGGCATCTCGCCCGTCGTCGATCGCCAAGGAGGCCCCGTGGAGCGAATCGGAGTCATCGGCTGCGGTCTCATGGGCTCCGGGATCGCCGAAGTCAGCGCTCGGGCCGGCCTCGACGTCGTCGTCGTCGAACGTGACCGTGATGCTCTCGACCACGGGCGCCGCCGCCTCGAGGCGTCGCTGCACAAGGCCCGCGACGCCGGAAAGATCAGCGCGAACGACACCTCTCTCGCCGAGCGCCGCGTCACCTTTAGCCTGGACTTCGCGGACCTCGCCGATCTCAGCCTCGTGATCGAAGCGGTGGCCGAGGACCGCGCGATCAAACTTGACGTCTTCTCGCGACTCGACGCGGTGCTGCGCGACCCCCACGCGATCATGGCCACCAACACCTCCTCGATCCCGATCGCCACGGTGGCCTCAGCCACCACGCGACCCGAGAACGTCGTCGGACTGCACTTCTTCAACCCGGTGCCCGTGATGAAGCTCGTCGAGGTGACCCCCTCGCTCCTGACCAGCGAATCGACCATCGCCGCCGCGCGCGAGTTCGCTCGCGATTCCTTGGGCAAGACACCCATCGCCTCGCCCGATCGCGCGGGCTTCGTCGTGAACGCGCTGTTGATCCCCTACCTCCTCGCGGCGATCCGCATGGTGGAATCGGGGGTGGCCAGCGCCGAGGACGTCGACACTGCGATGACGCTGGGTTGCGCGCACCCGTTGGGACCCCTCGCCCTCACCGACCTCATCGGTCTCGACACCACCGCCGCCGTCGCGGAGTCGCTCTACGCCGAGTTCCGCGAGACCCAGTACGCCACTCCGCCACTCCTCGCGCGCATGATCGACGCCGGACGTCTCGGGCGCAAGTCCGGGCGTGGCTTCTACCTTTATGGCACCTAGCGTCGTGAGCGACTCCACCCCCTCGGTCCGCACGCTACGACTCACCCTGACGCTGTTGGCGATGATGATGTCGATCATCGGTAGCCTGGGCGCGCCACTGATCGGCACGGTGGCCCAGGCGAACCACATCTCGCTCAGCACCGCGGAATGGATCTTGACGGCCACCCTGCTGACCGGCGCCCTCGCGACGCCGGTGATGGGTCGGCTCTCCGACGGCCACCTGCAACGTCGCGTGGTGCTGGTGGCCCTCTGTGTCGTCCTCGCCGGACTCGTCATGTCCGCGCTCTCCACCGATTTCACCTGGCTCCTGGTGGGGCGCAGCCTCCAGGGACTGGGTATGGGACTGCTGCCGGTCACGATGACCATCGCGCGCAGTCACCTCGAGCCGGCCACCGCCGCCAAGACCATCGCCGCACTGTCGGTCACCGCCGCGATCGGCGTCGGGCTCGGCTATCCCGTCACCAGCGTGATCGCGCAATACTTCGACTACCACGCCGCGTTCTGGTTCGCGGCGGCACTCATCGGGGCCACCTTGATCCTCGCCTCGCGGGTGCTACCCGACACCGCGGCGAGAGCGCACCGCGACTTCGACGCGATGGGGGCGCTCATCTTGACACTGGCGCTCGTGGGGATCCTCTCACTACTCGGCGAGGGCCAGGTCTGGGGCTGGACCTCGCCACGTTCGCTCGGTCTGGGCTTCGGTGGCGCCATCTTGCTTGTAGCGTGGTGCGTCTATGAGTTGCGCCGCCATGACCCCCTGGTGAACCTTCGACAGTCGACGCATCGCGCCGTGATCACCTCAGACGCGTCGGGCTTCCTCATCTCGGTGTCGATGTACCTGTTCATGCCCGTCGTCGTGGAGTTCGTGCAGGTGCCGCGCTCCGACGGTTTCGGCTTTGGTTCTTCCATCTTCACCGCCGGGCTGTTGCTCGTGCCCCTGTCGATCGGCACCTTCACCGCGAGCCGCTTCGTCCCGCTCCTGGTGCGCCACTTCAACGCGCGCGTCACGGTTCCGCTCGGGGCCCTGCTCTTCGCCGTTGCGGCCCTCACCTTCGCTCACCAGCACCACTCGCTGTGGGAGGCCTTCGTGATCATGGGCATCGCCGGCCTCGGTGGCGGCCTGACCTTCGCCGCCATGCCGGGCTACATCGTGCGGGCCACCCCGCCGGCCGACACCGGCGCCGCACTGGGGTTCTATCAGTTGTTGCGCAGTATCGGCCTGTCCATCGGGTCGGCCTGCGCCGGGGCGATCCTCGCGCACTTCACCGTCGCGGGCGCCTCTCTGCCCGAACGCGCGGGCTTCCTCACCGCCCTCAACGTCGCCGCCGCGCTGTTGGTGTTCACCGCCGTGCTGAGCTACCTCCTCCTCGGCGACACCCCCACCGGTCCGTCGTCACCGGCCACCATCGAGCTGATGGAAGAGGGTGCCGAACTCGGCGCCAGCGGTCTCGGACTCTCGGGGGACTAGGCCATCGTCGTAATGTGGTCCAAAGGAGATTCGTGAGCGTCTACGTCGTCACCCTGCAGTGCCTCGACCGACCCGGCATCGTGCTCGCCGCCTCGACGGCGATCGTGGGGGTGGGTGGCAACATCTTGGAGAACGACCAGTTCACTGACCCGGTGACGTCGCAGTTCTGTATGCGCACGCGTTTCGAGACCGAGAACGACGACCTCGATCACGTGCGCGACTGCCTGGTCGTGGCCCTCGCGCCCTTCGGGCCCGACCTCTCGATCCGACCCGAGGACAGCCGGCGGCGCGCGTTGGTAATGGTCTCGCAGTACGACCACTGTCTGGCCGAACTGTTGTACCGGCGCGACTCGGGGGACCTACCCCTCGACATCGTCGCCGTCGTGAGCAACCATCCCGATTGCGCGGAATTGGCCGCGCGCCACGCCGTGCCCTACTACGAGATCCCCGTCACGCCCACGACCAAGACCGGTGCGGAGAACGAGTTGCGCGAGTTACTCGCGCTCTGGCAGGTCGACTTCGTCATCCTGGCGCGCTACATGCAGGTGCTCTCCGCGAGTCTGTGCGCCGACCTGGCCGGGCGCGCGGTCAACATCCACCACTCGTTCCTCCCGGGATTCAAGGGGGCGCGACCCTACCACCAGGCCTACGAGCGAGGGGTCAAGCTCATCGGCGCGACGGCCCACTTCGTCACCGCGGAACTCGATGAGGGTCCCATCATCGATCAAGACGTGGTGCGCGTCACCCACGCGCGCGCGGCCGACGACCTGGTGAGTCTGGGACGCGACGTGGAGCGCAACGTGCTGGCGCGCGCGGTGCGACTGCTCGCCGAGGACCGGGTGGCCCTGGTCGGTCGACGCACGGTCGTCTTCTCGCAGTGACTCAGGTCACCGCGAGACGCACGGCGAACCTCGCGTCCAAGTGCTCAGAGGTCATCATGACGTCCACCAGGGTCGCGACGGCGTCGTAAACGTCGACGTAGCGGAGGTAGAGCGGCGTGAAGCCGAAGCGACAGATGTCGGGCGCGCGGAAGTCGCCGATCACGCCGCGCGCGATCAACGCCTGAACGATGCCGTAACCGTGTTCGTGGCGAAGCCCCACCTGACTACCGCGTCGTGCGTGATCGCGCGGCGTGACCACCTCGAAGACGCCCGGCAGGGCGTCCTCGACGAGTTCGATGAAGAGATCGGTCAGCGCCAGGCTCTTGACGCGGACCTCGGCCATGGTGGTGCGTTCGAAGACCTCGAGGGCGCCGTCGAGAGCGCCCAGGGCGATCACCGATGGCGAGGAGGTGACGTAGGCGCGCATGCCGGGCGCCGACTCGTAGATCGGCTCGAAGTCGAAGGGCCGGGCGTGACCGAGCCAGCCCGGCAGCGGGTTGCGCAACACTCCGTGCCAGCGCGGGGCCACGTACATGAAGGCCGGCGCGCCGGGACCACCGTTGAGGTACTTGTACCCGCAGCCGGCCGCGAAGTCGACATCGGCACCGGTCACGTCGAGGGGGACGGCACCAGTGGAGTGCGCGAAGTCCCAGAGCATGAGTGCGCCGACCGCGTGCACGGACGCCGTGATGCCCGCCATGTCCAACATCTCACCGGTGCGAAAGTCCACGTGGGTGAGCATCACGAGGGCCACGTCGTCGTCGAGATGTTCAGCCAACGTGTCGCGGTCGATCGTCTTGACGACGACGCCGCGACCCGCGAGCTCCGCCATGGCGGCGACGATGTAGAGGTCGGAGTGGAAATTGACGGCGTCGGTGATCACCACGTGGCGTTCGGGCCTCAGTTCGAGTGAACCGCCGATGATCTTGGCGAGCAGGAAGGTGAGGGTGTCGGCGACCAGCACCTCGCCGTCGCGAGCCCCGATCAGCGGGGCCAGACGATTGCCCAGCTTCAACGGCGCATCCATCCAGCCCGCCGCGTTCCAGGAACGGATCAGGCCCTCACCCCACTCGTGGTCGATGACCTCGTGCACCCGACGTCGTGCGCCGCGGCTGACCGGTCCGAGGGAATTTCCGTCGAGGTAGATCTCCTCGCCCACGACGAACTCCTCGCGCAGTGGCGCCAGCGGATCTCGTTGATCGAGGGCGACGCAGTCGTCACGGGTGGTCATAGGGCACTCCTCACTTCCCACAACAGGGGATAGAGACGTTGCGACAATGTGGTGTCGAGATAGGCCATGCCCTCGGACCCGCCGGTACCGGGGCGTCGCCCGATCTGGCGCCCGGCCATCAGCATGTGCTGGTGGCGCCACATGGCGAGGCGCTCATCGTGGTCCATCATCAGTTCCGCCACGGCGTGCAGCGCCGAGGTGACCGGCGAGCGGTGCTCGAGGTAGAGCTCACGCACCAGGTCCAGGGTCGTGGCGCTGTCGGCGGCGTCGAGGATCTGGCGGAGCGAGAGCTCGAAGCCTGCGAGCAGCGACGGCTCCTCGCTGGTGCGCGTGAGCCAGGCGCGCGTGTCGTCATCGAACAGGGGGAAGCTCAGCATGGCCGGTCGACCGGCACCGCTGAGGAATTCGATGGCGCGGAACTGGAACGATTGGAAGCCCGACGCCGGGTCGAGCGGGTCGCGGAACGCGAGAAAGCCCTCGGGCGACATCGTCTCGAGAACCCGCAGGTGCTGGATCAAGAGGTCCTCGATGCTGACCATGCGTCGCAGGTGACCCAGGGCGTTCCAGGGCTCCTGGTCCCACAAGGCGGCGCTGGCGCGGCGCAGCTCATCGATGATGACCTTGAACCAGAGCTCGTAGGACTGGTGCACGACGATGAACAACAACTCGTCCGGCGCGTCCTCGGTCAGGGGAACCTGCAGGGTCAAGAGGTCGTTGATCTTGAGGTACGAGGAATAATCGGTGCCGGCCACGTCCAGTAACACTACGACTCGCGCCACCGTGCGACCAGCGCGAGGGACTACCTCGTCAGGGGCTTGTAGCGCAGGCGATGAGGCTGGTCGGCGTCAGTGCCCAGACGCTTGTGCCGCTCGGCTTCGTAGTCCGAGAAATTGCCTTCGAACCATCGCACCACCGCGTCGCCCTCGAAGGCGAGGACGTGGGTGGCGATGCGGTCGAGGAACCAGCGGTCGTGGCTGATCACGACGGCACAGCCCGGGAAGGTGAGGAGTCCGTCCTCGAGGGCCCGCAAGGTGTCCACGTCAAGGTCGTTGGTCGGTTCGTCGAGGAGCAGGACATTGCCCCCGGTGCGAAGGACCTTGGCCAACTGGACGCGATTTCGCTCACCGCCGGAGATCTCGCCGACCTTCTTCTGCTGGTCGGACCCCTTGAAACCGAAACTCGCGACGTAGGCGCGCGCGTGGATCTCACGATTGCCCACCACCATGTGCTCCTGGCCGCCGCTGATCTCGTCGAAGACCGTCGCCGCGGCGTCGAGGTTGTCGCGCGACTGGTCCACGTAGGCGAAGGCCACGGTGGAGCCGACCTCGATGGTGCCCGACGTCGGCTGCTCCAGACCGACCATCATCTTGAACAGCGTCGTCTTGCCCGCGCCGTTGGCGCCGATGACCCCGACGATCCCGCCGGGGGGCAGGAGGAACTCGAGGTCCTCGATGAGCAGGCGGTCGTCGTACGCCTTGGTGAGGTTCTTGGCCGTGACGACCACGTCGCCCAGGCGCGGTCCCGGCGGGATGGCGATCTCGAGCTTGTCGGCCCGACGCTCGGACGCCTCGGACTCGGCCACCAACTCGTTGAACGCGGTGAGGCGGGCCTTGCCCTTGCTCTGGCGAGCTCGCGGCGACATCCGGATCCACTCGAGTTCGCGTTCGAGGGCGGCTTGACGAACCTTGTCGGCCTTCTCCTCGCCGGCCAGTCGCGCCTGCTTCTGTTCGAGCCACGATGAGTAGTTGCCCTCCCAGGGTATGCCGTGACCCCGGTCCAACTCCAAGATCCACGACGCCGCGTTGTCGAGGAAGTAGCGGTCGTGGGTGATCGCCACGACCGTGCCGCTGTAGTCCTGGAGGGTGCGCTCGAGCCAGGCCACCGATTCGGCATCGAGGTGGTTGGTCGGTTCGTCGAGCAGCAGGAGGTCCGGATGCGACAAGAGGAGCCGACATAGGGCCACGCGCCGACGTTCGCCGCCGGACAGCTTCGTGACGTCGGCGTCGGGCGCCGGCAGACGCAGCGCGTCCATCGCGATCTCGAGGGTCCGCTCGAGGTCCCACGCGCCCAGCGCGTCGATCTTGGTCTGCAGCGTGGACTGCTCGGCGAGGAGCGCATCGAAATCGGCGTCGGGGTCGGCGAAGCCCGCGCAGACCTCGTTGAACCGCGCCAGCAAGTCACGCTGCTCGGCCACGCCGTCGGACACGTTGCCCACCACGTCCTTGGTGGGGTCGAGCTGGGGCTCCTGGGGCAGGTAGCCCACGGTGAAACCGGGGGTGAGACGCGCCTCCCCGGTGAAGCCGTCATCCAACCCGGCCATGATGCGCAACAGTGAGGACTTCCCCGAACCGTTGGAACCGATCACGCCGATCTTGGCGCCCGGGTAGAAGGAGAGGTTGATGCCCTTGAGGACCTCACGGTCCGGCGGATAGAAACGGCGCAGGTCGCGCATGGTGAAGATGAACTGAGCAGCCATATCTCCAGTCTGACGCATCGTGCGCGCACCCCGCGAAGGTCAAGATGTGACCCCCCGCCCGTACACTGGGGGCCATGTCGTCGCCCGCCGTCACCACCCATCGGCACGCCCCCGATTGGCTCATCCTCACCATCGCCTGCGTCGCGCAGTTCATGGTGGTCCTGGACGTGTCGGTCGTCAATGTGGCCCTGCCACACATGGGACACGATCTGAACCTGAGCGAGAACAAGGCGCAGTGGATCATCAACGCCTACGTCTTGACCTTCGCGGGCTTCTTGTTGTTGGGTGGGCGAGCGGCCGACCTGTTCGGACGTCGCAAGGTGTACCTGTTGGGCATCGCGGTCTTCACCGTGGCGAGCATCGGCGCGGGCTTCGCGCACAACGGCACCCAGATGATCATCGCTCGCGCCATCCAGGGTCTCGGCGGCGCCATCTTGTCGCCCGCCACGCTCACCATCATCGTCACCACCTTCCACGGCGCGCGTCTCCCCAAGGCCATCGGGGCCTGGAGCGCGGTCGCCGGGGCCGGCGGCGCGGTGGGTGGCCTCGCCGGTGGGTTACTGACCGGCTACGCCAACTGGCGATGGGTCTTCTTCATCAACGTCCCCTTCGGCATCGCCGCCGCCATCATCGCCGGGCTCTATCTGCAAGAGCGCCGCAACCAGGACGCCACCTTCAAACTCGACGTCACTGGGGCGATCCTGGTCACCGGGGGACTCACGGCGTTGATCTACGGTGTCGTCAACACCACCTCGTCGAGTTGGACGTCGACCTCGACACTGTCGTGGCTCCTCGGATCGATCGTGCTGCTCATCGGTTTCATCTTCTGGGAGGCCCGCGTCGCCTCACACCCCTTGGTGCCCTTTCGCATCTTCAGTTCGCGTCCCCTCACGATCGCCAACATCGTCATGCTCCTGGCCGGCGGGGCCTTCTTCGCCATGTGGTACTTCCTCACCTATTACTTCCAGAACATCCTGGGCTACGACGCGGTCCGCGCCGGCTTCGCCTTCTTACCCATGGCCGTGGGCATCATCGTCGGCGCCCAATTGAGTTCGCGACTGCTCGTCAAGGTCGGCGTGCGTCCGTTGTTGCTCGTGGGCGCGTCCTTCGCCACGATCGGATTCATCTGGTTGAGTCTGATCACGCCCACGAGTTCCTACTGGGGCAACATCCTGGTACCCGCCTTCTTGTGCTCCTTCGCGATGGGACTGCTCTTCGCACCCCTGGCCACCGCGGCGACGGCGAACGTCGAACGCGCCGACGCGGGATTGGCGTCGGGCATCCTCAACACCGCGCGCCAGGTCGGTGGTTCCTTGTCGCTGGCCATCCTGGGCACGGTCGCCTACGACCGCACCCAGGCCTACGTCCGTACGGCATCACAGAACACCCACCCGCCGGTACTACAGAAGCTCGCGTACGTCGCCGGCTACAACCGCGCCTTCGAGATCTCAGCGGCGATCACCCTGGTCGCCTTCCTCGTCAGTTGGGCCCTACCATCCAAGGTGGGCCACCACTCCAACCACGCCCCCGCGGCCGATCCTGCGGCCACGGCGGCCGGCGCTGGACACTAAGTCTTAACATTCGCGGGACCCCGTGACCACCTCATTCGAGAGTAGTGTCGGCAGTTGACACCCAACGAGTGTGCCGCCCGGTCGGAGGCACCGCACCCGTGGTGTGGCCTCGTGGCCAACTACAAAAAGGGAGATTCAAATGAAGAGTATTCGTCGCCTCGGCGTGGTGCTGGGAGCCAGTTCGCTGGTCCTGGGTACCGTGACGATCGGCGTTGGAGCGATTAGCGCGACAGCGGCGGCCAAGTTCAAAGCATGCATCGTCATCGACACCGGTGGTGTGAAGGACAAGTCCTTCAACCAGTCCGCCTACCAGGGCGGTCTCGACGCGGTGAAGGTGAACTCGAACATTGCCCTGTCCTACCTGACCTCGACCTCGTCGACGGACTACGCGCCGAACATCACGACGTTCGAGAACAAGGGTTGCGGCATCATCGTGACCGTCGGATTCAACATGGAC
>Ga0209698_10005411_pt1 | contig 13817 bp, 5 predicted proteins | sample LitLauG_LLR_2012_FD_187203 | JGI IMG/M metagenome (GOLD analysis project Ga0209698, IMG submission 187203) | Freshwater sediment microbial communities from Pennsylvania, USA - Little Laurel Run_MetaG_LLR_2012 (SPAdes) (version 2) | ecosystem: Environmental > Aquatic > Freshwater > Creek >... | reverse complement strand
GTTCGTCACCCCCACCAGCCTCACATCCCACCCCAACAAGTTCGTGTCAGAGGGAACCGTAACCTGGAAGAATCCCCACTGCCCCGGCGGCTGGTTGGTAACGATAAAACTACTGCCTGCCCCATCGAACGGCAGAGGCTGGCCGGTAAGTAATCCGGCGTTGACGACAAAATTCCCCAGAGCCTGCACCGGGGTGTAGATGCCAATGTACCAAATATCCGCCTGATGGCCGGGTTGCTGAAGCAGGCCGTACGAGCTGGCGACATCCACGTAGCCTGCGTTATTGGTGGTGTAATTGTCATCCGCGTTGCGGTAGAACCATTGTCCCGGCACGGCGTTGCGTCGGATGGCGATCTCGCTGGCCGGTGCCTGGTTTGCGAGCGAGATGGCCCACCCAAGGGACCCCAGCTGCTGGTTGATGTTCGTCAGGACGTAGTATCTCCATCCGGCGCGATTCGGGGCGTCGTTCGTGGCCTGGAAAACGTAGGATTCCGGAGTGATCACCGGATTGGAATTGGTGAAGTCGCACGAGAAGGCGCTGGTGCCGTATAGGGTGACATACCAGCTTCCATCGCTCAAGCCAGGCACTCCTGTGCCGGAACCCGTTGGAGGCGGCACCAGGGCAATGCTTGCGCCCACATTTTGCGGGGTTTCCGAGAATGCGTCGTTGCGAAACTCGTTTGGAACCAAATTTCGCCTGACAGAAATGGCGGGATTGCCAGTTGCGGGAACCAGGTTCAATTGCCAGGCGATTTGCTGGACTGGCACCTGAACTTGGAAAGTCACGTAGGGGAAATTGGTGGCGGCGACCACGATATTTGTGAGGCTGCTGAAAGGAATGGATGTCACAGGTTGCTGGCGCGAATCAAGATTGATGCTGGTGCCGGGACTGCCGGAAACGGAGATGAAATAGGAGCCATTGTATGTGCTTCCTGCAAGGTAAGGCGGCACGACCAGCATCTGCCCGGATTGCGCCAGGTCATGCGAAGCGGCGTCTGGCGCGGCGGATTTCTTGACGTACATCTCGTTGTTTAAACCATTGAGCCAGAGTTGCCATGCAAGTGTCGCTGAGGGAATGGTGGTCTGGTAAAAAATCATGCCCTCGGCACCAATGGCGGCGTTGGTGCTGCTTGAAGCATCCGTGGCCAGCGAACCAAGATTGTAAACGTAAATGTCTCCGCTCACCAGATTCCACTGGGCGTTGCTCGTGTCGCTCACCAAAATGTAGTAATTCTGGCCCAACTGAATTTGCGACGAATCAAGAACAAAGCCATTTGAACCAGGATTAGCAGAGCCGTAGGAATGACTATTCGTAGTGGGCACGCTTCCCTGATTCATGTAAATCCCGGCCTGCCCCGAATTCACATTCAAAGCAGTACGCCAAACCCCGAATAATGGGCTTTGGGGAATGATTTTGAAAATATAACTGCCGCCATTGGTGTTTGGATTGGGCAACATGACCGTTCCGGCAGGCGTCTGGCCGGGATCCCATGAAAGGACAGTCATGCTGTTGGTTACGGTTATGGTGAGCGATGAGGAATTGCTCGTCGTGTCCGTAGCCGTGGCGGTGAGTTGGTAGCTCAGGCCGGAATTCAAGGCGGGCAAGGTCAGACCGGCAGGAGGATACCAAGAGTTACTGGAAACCGTCGCGCCAAGGTTCGTCAGCGTTCCCTGGAAAGAGGAGCCGTTCCACCAGCGTCCGGCACCGCCATTGATGTCCACCTCGTGAATGTTGAAGGCCACCGAAGCCACGGCATTGAAATTGTCGGTCACACTCCCGCCAATGGCTGACAAATCCGTGACAACCGAACCATTCGCGAGGGGAGCAAAGGTGGTGACTGGAGCGACGGAATCCGCCTGGACAATGATGTTCGTGCTTCCGCTGTTCGTGGCCGAGTCCGTGGCCGTCGCGCTGATCTGGTAATGCTGTCCGCAGCAAACTTGGGGAAACCCCACTGTTATTGAGGGGGACCAATTGGTCCCCGACAGAACAGTGGGGAGGCTGAAAACGCCCCCTTGGTAATTGGTTCCATTCCAATATTGGCCGGTGGACTGGTTGTAAATGGAGAACACAACCTGCTGAACCGGCGCATTGCTTGGTTGGACCGTTCCGGCGATGCCAGTCAGAGTGATGATCTGCTGGCCGTTTGTGGGGTAGTTGAAAGAGACCTTGGGCGCGGCCATGACCGGGCTGGCTCTCAAAAGCAGAATTGCCACCAAAAGCCAAATAGTTCCGTGGAAAAAGCGCTCCCAGTTGAGGCGATTGCTTGCCTCGTGCACGGATTTTTTGATGATTTGCATATAAATTTGCGTTTTTTATGTGGCGGGGTTACTCGACCAGACCGGAGATGAGCGTCCAGAAACCGCCCGTAAGAGAGTAGTTACCCCCGTTCAGCGGTCCGCTGGCATCATTCTGGCCGATGGTGGCGGAGACGGAATAATTCAGCCCCGTGCTCGTGCCGCCTCCGCCAGCGACTTTAGACCAGTCGAGGAAGTATTGCTGACCGTTAGCCGTCAGTTCCACCAGCAGCAATGGGACGATCAAAAAAGTTCTCATTGGACGTTCATGATGATGCCGTTGGTGATGTAAAAGGTATGACCGCCGATGATGATGTTGGTGGTGAATCCGCCGGTGATGGCGGTGGCCTTCAGATTGGTCAAGCCGCTGCCGTTGCCAGCAAAAGAAAAATAAGCGGTAGAACCAACGGTTGGCGTATTTGTGAACACCGTCAACGTGCGGGTAACATCAGTCAAGTTCGCGCTAATCAAATCCACACTGCCATCGCCGTTCACATCCGCAGCCGCGACTGACAAAGGATCGGTGCCCACGCTCAACGTGGCGGCCAGCACAAAGCCGCCGTTCCCGTTATTCGTCAACACCGTCAATGTGTTGGCGCTTGAGTTGGCGCAGATCAAATCCAGCTTGCCATCCCCATTGACATCCGCCGCCGTGACCGAACTAGGCCCGCTGCCCACGCTCGGCGAGGAGGCAAGTACAAAGCCACCGCTCCCGTTGTTCGTCAACACCGTCAGCGTGCTGCTACTGCCATTAGCGCTGATCAAATCCAACTTGCCATCACCGTTGACATCTGCCGCCGTGACCGAACTAGGCCCGCTGCCCACGCCTGGCGAGGAAGCCAGCACGAAGCCGCCGCTCCCGTTGTTCGTTAACACCGTCAGTGTACTGGCACCGTTGTTGGCGCTGATTAAATCCAGCTTGCCATCGCCGTTGACATCCGCAGCCACCACGCAAATCGGCCCCATGCCTACGCTAGGCGCTCCGGCCAGTGTAAATCCGCCGGTGCCATTGTTTGTCAACACCGTCAAGGTGTTGGCACTGTAGTTGGCGCTGATCAAATCCAGCTTGCCATCGCCGTTGACATCCGCAGCCACGACCGACCAAGGCCCGCTGCCCACGCCCGGTGAGGAAGCCAGCATGAAGCCGCCACTCCCGTTGTTCGTCAATACCGTCAGTGTGTTGGCTCCTGAGTTAGCACTGATCAGATCAATTTTTCCATCGCCGTTGACATCCGCCGCCGCGACCGATTTGGGATCGATGCCCACACCCGGCGAGGAGGCCAGCACAAAGCCACCGCTCCCGTTGTTCGTCAACACCCTCAGTACGCCGTCATAATAGTTCGCGGTGATCAAATCCACTTTGCCATCGCCGTTGACATCCGCCGCCACGACTGAATAAGGCGGACCGACGTTAATCGCATCGGCGAGAGTGAAGATTCCAGTAGATGAGAGATTGGTTGTGTAAGAGATCGCGCCCTGGCTGTTGACCGTCTGGAGATTCACATTGGTCACGCCTGCGCCGTTGCCGCTGAACGTGCCGGAGAAGTTGACGCCGCTGGCGCCATTGGTCACCACGCTGGCGGGCAGTTGCGCCAGCGGAATCGTCCCGGTCAACTGGGCCGCGTTCAGCGAAGTCAATCCAGCTCCATTGCCAAGGAAACTGCTGGCTCTCACCGTGCCATTGACGTCGAGCGTGGTGGCCGGATTAGTTGTCCCGATGCCGACGTTGCCGCCGGCGTAGGAGAGGCTCGTACCATAAGTGGTCCATTGGCTGCCCGGATTCACATTGGTCAATCCCGCGCCGTTCCCGCTGAAGGTGCCGCTCAAGGTGACGCCGCTCTGATTGTTCGTCAGCACTGAGCCCGGCAGTTGGGCCACGTTTAAGTTGGTCAACCCCGCGCCGTTGCCGGCAAAGGTGCCAGTCAGGATGACACCCGTTTCTGTGTTGGTCACAACGGAGCCGGGCAATTGGGCTAGAGAGAGGGTTCCGCCCGTGATTTGCGAGGCATTCAGATTGGCCAAGCCTGCGCCATTGCCGGCGAAAGAAGCGATGAATGTTGTTGTGTTCGTGAACACCGTCAGCGTGCCACCATCGCCTGGAAAATAATTATTCGCACTGATCAAATCCACCTTGCCATCGCCGTTGACGTCCGCTGCTGCAACCGAAAGAGGCCCGTAGTGCGCACTCAAAGTGGCAGCCAGCACAAAACCGCCGCTCCCATCATTCGTCAACACCGTCAGGGTGTTGTCATTATAGTTCGCGCAGATTAGATCCGGTTTGCCATCGCCGTTCACATCCGCCGCCGTGACCGAACTAGGCCCGCTGCCCACGCCTGGCGAGGAAGCCAGCACGAAGCCGCCGCTCCCGTTGTTCGTCAACACCGTCAGGGTGTTGTCATAGTAGTTCGCGGTGATCAAATCCAGCTTGCCATCACCGTTGACATCCGCCGCCACGACCGAGGAAGGATTGTTCCCCACACCAGGCGAGGAGGCCGACACAAAGCCGCCACTCCCGTTGTTCGTCAATACCGTCAAGGTGTTGGCACTTTTGTTGGCACTGATCAAATCCAGCTTGCCATCACCGTTGACGTCCGCCGCCGTGACCGACTTAGGCGAGGTGCCCACACCCGGGGAAGAGGCCACCACGAAGCCACCAGTCCCGTTGTTCGTCAATACCGTCAGGGTGTTATCATTGGCGTTCGCGCTGATCAAATCTAGCTTGCCGTCGCCGTTGACATCCGCCGCCACGACCGAGGAAGGATACCTGCCCACGCTCAACGTGACCGCCAGCGTAAAACCGCCGCTCCCGCTGTTCGTCAATACTGTCAGCGTGCTTGGGGAGACATTCGCGCAGATCAAATCCACCTTGCCGTCGCCATTGACATCCGCCGCCACAACCGAGCTAATCTCGTAGCCCCCGAACGGCGACGAGGCGAGCACGAAGCCGCCGCTCCCATTGTTCGTCAATATATCGACACTGCCAAGGTAGCTCGCGTAGATCAAATCCATCTTGCCGTCGCCGTTGACATCCGCCGTTATGATCGAGGAAGGATCGGCATCCACGAATAATGTCGAGGCCAAAGTGAAAATTCCAGAGTTGGTGGTGAAAGAGATCGCACCCATGCTGTTGACCGTCTGGAGATTCACATTGGTCACGCCCGTGCCGTTGCCGATGAACGTGCCGTTCAACACCACGCCGCTGGCGTTGTTGGTCACGACGGAACCGGGCAGATCAGTGGCCGGCAGGGTGCCGGTCAACTGCGCGGCGGGAAGCGTGCCGAGCAGGTTGCTTGCGCTGTTGGCCATGATGGCATAAGGCACAGGCATCACCGGTTCGCGCGGCGAAAGCAGCGTGAACGCGCCGCTGCCGTTTGTCCGCACGTCCAGTTGCAGCCACAGAGACGGTCCGGTGAACACGCCGACGCCAAAATCCAGGCTCACGCTAAACAGTCCGTTGCTGACACCGGTGGCGGCATTGGTGAGCGGTCCGCCGATGATGTTGCCGTTAGTCAGCGCATCGCAAACCGTGAAGCGCAAATCATAAAGCCCGTTGGCGGGGTTGCCGGTGTCGTTGAGCTTGCCCTGGTAGGTAAACGCCGTCGTCCCTTGGGCGCGAGCGGTTGAGAATAGCGAGGTGGAGATTGCGAGCAATGCCAGGGCAGCGAGGGAGCGTGCGAGCCAAGTTTTCATAAAGTGCGATCTGATTGAATTGTGTCCGGGTGGAATTCCTAGCCCAAATTCAGCCCTGAAGCAATCAACAAATGGTATATGCAAACAAATCTTGACGCCGGCATTGCCAATATTTTGGCGATTTTTTCATTGGAAAACCAGGGTTGGCCGCAGCGTGATTTTCGGAGGTGTATTTCCAGCGGATCAACCCGAACGATAAAAAGGGAAATATAGGGGTCGTATTCAAACGCGAGCGCCAGACACATGGCTTCGACTGTCAACCGCAAAAGCTGTGGGTCCCTGAAGCGTTTTGATTGATTTGTGGGGAACAGTTAAAGCCATGCTTGAGCTATTCGTCCTAAATCAATCCCACGGCAAGACTATTTTGAGCGGGGATTACAGCGAGGTTTTGCCCACCGCCTTCACTTTGGCCCACCGGGCTTTGGCTGCCGCCGAAATTTTGGCCCGGCCCGCCGCGCTCATCGTGGACTTCCTTTTCACCACAGGTTTGGCCGCCGGCGTTTTGACCTTCGCCCAGCGTGCCTTTTGCCGGCGCATGGAATGAAGGAGAACGGCACGCCATAGACCTCGGCGTATTCGACGGGAAAGGCTTCGATCTCAATTTCCTGTCCATCCACTGGAAACCGACGCATTTCCGTGGAATAACTCATGCGCCGCAAGCCGCGCCCGACCACCTGCTCGCACAGCAGTTGCGTGCCGAACGCTCGGACGCCGAGAATGTGCGTGACGGTATTGGCGTCCCAGCCTTCGGTAAGCATGGACACGGAAACCACGCAGCGGATTTGCTCGCCAAGCTTGCCGGGCTTGCCAACGGTGTTCATCACCTCGCGCAACAGGTCTTCATCGGCCAGTTCGTCGGGATCGCGACCGGGAAAGCGGAGCCGGTAATCGGCTTTGAACTCGTCAATTTCACGCGTGGCGATCTGCTTGAAATCATCGCTCATGGCCTCGCCGGATTCCAATTGGGCGCTGTCCACGAGGATGGTGCGCGGGCGGGCGGTCCAGGTGCCGTTGGCTTCGTTGCTAAACAGCGACAGCTTGCCGGGCACCACCACGGTTTTGTCTTCCGCGATTTGCTTCTCCCAGCCGGCGATGTGATCGAAAACCAGCTTAGAGACGTTGGTGTTGTTGCAAACGACGATGAACACCGGCGGCGTGTGCCCGCGCGCCTGGGCTTCGGCGTTCTTTTCCCAGCGGCGATAGTATTTTTCGTAGTTGCTGTAAAGGCTCTGCAACGCGCCTTCCAATTCCACCGGCAGCTTCGGCTCGCCCGTGATGGCGTCGGTGCCGCGCCCTTTCCGAGGCAACTGCTCGCGAATAAGCGGCCAGATGTCGCGATACACCGGCGCGTCGTGAAGCATATTGTCATCGGCCACCGGCACGCGCGGGACTTTCACAATGCCGGATTCAATGGCGTCAATGAGCGAGAAATCCGAAACCACCCACGGAAACAGCGTGCCTTCGGAATACCCGGAACCGCGCAGAAAAAACGGCGTGGCGGAAAGGTCATAAACCACTTTCACGCCAAGCTTGGCTTTGACGGCTTCCAAACCGGAAATCCAGATGCGCGCTTCTTCCTCGCGCTTTTCCGCTTCCTTGCGTTCGTCGCCGACGAGTTTGATTTCCTCGCCACCCGCGCGCCGACGGTAGCAATGATGCGCCTCGTCGTTGATGACGAGGATGTTTTTCTTGCTGCCCAACTCGCGGCAAACCCGGCGCACCATCTGGTCGGGCGTTTCCGTGAACGGGCTGGGCGCACCGCCCTTGTCTTGCAGCAGGCTCTTGGTCAGCTTGCCGGCGCTGGTGTGTTCGCGCTGCTGAAATGCGTGAAAATTGGTGATGATGATCTTGGCTTTGCCGAGTTCGGCCATCTGGTCGGGCGAGACAAGATCAAGGAAACGATAGTAATTGCCGGCGTCATTGGGCATGAGCACGCGCAGCCGGTCACGAATGGTGATGCCGGGCGTGACGATGAGAAACGAGTCGGTGAACCGCGCGTCCTGGGGATTGGCCAGCTTGTTCAATGTCTGCCAGGCGATGATCATGGACATGACCACGGTTTTGCCGCTGCCCGTCGCCATCTTGCAGGCGAGCCGGTAAAGCAGCGGGTTGGCATCTTCGTTCGCCCGGCGGATTTCGTTTTCAATCCAGGTGTCACCTTGCTGCTTGGCAACCTCGGTCAAATAAATCAGCGTTTCGACGGCTTCAATCTGACAAAAGAAAAGTCGGCGTTCGCGCCCGGGGCGCGTCCAGTATTGCAAAAGCTGGGCTGTGGTGCGCGTGACGCCAAAGTGCTTGTTCTCGCGCCACAGCTTCACCCGGCTGCGGACTTGATTGATGAATTTGTTTTCTTCAATCCGGTCCCGGGTCCATTCGGTTTCAAACTGTAGCTGCTTGCCTTTTTTCTTTGGCGCGGCGATGGGGATGAAATAGGAACTGGTGCGCCGCTGGGCGACTATTTCGTTGGTAATCCCTTCGTCGCCAAACCGGAAATGACGCTGCGGTTCCGCAAACGGCGAGTTGATTACCGGATTCTCAATGACAATCTGTGTGTTTCCCATGCCCATGCTCGGCGCGAGTCTGCGCTGGAAATCAGTAAGCGTCAATTCCCAGCTTTAGTGGGCGACAACCGAATTTCACCAGCGACTCTGCGAGGCTGGAAAATTTTGGTTTAGGGTTGTTGATGTGGCACTTTTTGTTTGAAGGAGAAACCATCCCAGACCGCCGTGACAAATGCGATTTTTTACTCGGTTCACCGGCGGCTAGTCGGCGCTGCCACCCACGACCACGCCGGTTCCGTTCGCAAAAAATCGCGCTAGTCACGAGCGGCATCGTGTGGCCAAATGATCTGCTGGCTGGCCTGGGTTTGCACCGACCAGGGCAGTGGTCTGTCCAGTTTTCAGACCTTCGTGGGTGTTTTTGGGACGAAGCTGGGCAGGCAATAGTTATTGCTCAAAAACCCCCGTGGAAAACCGTTAAAGAACACTGGAACACCGACCAGCGCCAACAATCACACAAAGAAAGCGCAGAGTGGATCAGCATCAGAACATGAAAATCGCGGGACATAACGCGGAGACAACGGCAACCTGGCGTTGCCGGGCTTCACGCTGTTCGTTTCCGTTTGCCGAACTAAAGCAGGCCCGGCAACTTCGCGGAACGGTTCTTATGCTGTGCGCCGCTGAAAGCAGCCACTCCATTTCTCAAATCTTGCTTGAACCAACCAGTGCAGATTCCGACAGGCCGAATGGCCAGAAGCCTTTTCCTTGAAAATAGCTAATGCATCTAAGATCTTGTCATTCCTGGCGCTCCTAGCTTGGGCCGGGGAGGGAAACCTATGGGCAGGAAACCCGCACGATGGTACCGGCACCATGACGGTTTTGCCTTCCAGCGCGAACGCGGGCAGCACGAATAACAGTTTCACCTTCAGTTATCGTGAGGGCAGCGCGGGCGGCAGTTGGCCGGCTAGTTCAATTCTCACAATTCAAATACCTGCCGCCTGGACTGCTCCGCAAACGTCAAGTTCTTCCACAGCAGGCTATGTGAGCACGGTGGCGGTCGGAGCGGCGACATTGAGTTCGACGGCCGTTAGCGGCAGCGGGCCCTGGACAGTGACCGTGACTTTTGCAAATGGCAGTTCAACCAGCGACGGTTTCAACATCACCTACTCAGGCGGCGGAAACAAGGTGAACGCACCCACCACTGCTGGAGTGAACGCCTTCACTACCAGCACCAGGGGAGGCAGTGGCGGAACACTTACAGCGATTGGTGCCAGTCCCACTATCACGGTCAATCCCGGGCCGCTGGATCATTTTGTAGTGACCACGCCGGGGACCCAGGCGGCCGGGACAGCGTTTAACCTGACGACGATCACGGCGCAGGATGTGTACAGCAACACGATCACCAGTTTCACTGGCACGGTGGATTTGACCGAGACCGGCGGCGGGAGTGGCGGCACTGTGAGTCCGTCGCAGTCGGGCGCGTTCACAGCCGGCGTGCTTTCCAGTCAGAGTATAGCACTGAGCAAGGCCGGTTCTTTGGTGACGATCACGGCCACCGACCACGCCGGAACCGGTAAGACTGGAGTCACTGTTACATTTACTGTTAATCCAGGTGCCTTCACCAAACTGCAGACCTTGCTGCCCAGCGAGACGGCGTCACCCGGCAGCGCCAGCGGCAGGACCGGTTCGCCGACGCCGCAGACCGCCGGGACCGCCTTCAACGTGACGGTCAACGCCGTGGACGCCAACTGGAATTTGATCAGCACCAACGACACGGTGGCCATTACTTCCAGCGACACCAACTCGGTATTGCCGTCCAATGCTGCTCTGAGCGCTGGTACCGGGAGCTTCAACGTCACCCTCAACACGGCGACAAACAGTGCCACGGTGACGGCCAGCGACGTGACCCACGCAGCAATCACCGCCAACACCAGCACTTCTGTAATCCTTATCCCCGGCGCGCTGCAACACTTCGCCTTTGGTGCCATCGGCGCTCAGACTTACGCCGTGCCCTTCAATGTCATCATCACCGCGCGGGACACAAACAATAACTCGGCGACCAACTTTACCGGCACGGTGAATCTAACCACGACCGCAGGCACGATCAGCCCGGCGGTGTCGGGGTCGTTCGTCAGCGGGGTATTGACGCAAAGCGTCACGGTGACCCTGGCGGGAATCGGCAAGACCATCACCGCCACGCGCACCGCCGGCTCGGAAACCGGCACCAGCGGCACCTTCACCGTCAACCAGATGCCACTGACCGTTACCGCCAACAATACCAATCGGGTGTATGGCGCCCCCAATCCGACTTTTACTGCCAGCTACAGCGGTTTTGTCAATGGCGACACAGCCGGTGTGGTGCAGGGTGTTCCAGGTTTCAGCACGTCTGCCACCAACATTAGCGTGGTGGGAACTTATGCCATTACACCATCCCTCGGGAGCCTGACCGCCACCAATTATAATTTTACCACGTTTAGCAATGGCACACTTACCATCACGCAGGCGACTTCCACCAACGTCGTTTCCACCTCGGCCAATCCGTCGCCGACCGGATCGAATGTCACTTTCACGGCTACCTTGACTGCGGTTGCGCCGGGCAGCGGCACGCCCACCGGCACGCTGCAGTTCCTGGCCGACGGCGTCGCACTCGGTGCGCCGGTGACCTTGAGCGGCGGGGTCGCCAGTTTGACCACCAACTCCCTTGCACACGGCACGCACACCATCGCGGCGCAATACGCAGGTGATGGCAACTTCTTCGGCAGCACCAATAACCTCAGCCCGAGTGAGCTGATTGACAGCGCGCCGGTTGCCGGGAGTGACACGCTGCAACGCTATCCCACCACCGGCGCGAAAGGCCGCGTAAGTACCTTGCTGGCTAACGACACCGATCCGGAGGGCGATTCCCTGTCGCTCAGCTCGGTCAGTGCCGCGAGCGCGCAGGGCGGCATCGTGACGACCAACTTCGGCTGGTTTTTTTATATGCGCCCGGCGGGCTTTACCAATGCGGACAGCTTCGCCTACGTGATCACCGACGGCAGTCTGCAGGCGACCGGCGCGGTGGCGGTCGCGATGGTTACCGACACCAACTTATCGCAGACCATCGAGCTTTCCACCAACCTTGGCAACGGCAGCACGCTCACCACCTTTTTTGGAATTCCCGGGCGCACTTATACCATCCAATACACCACGAATGTGTTGGCGCCCACCTGGCAGGCGTTGGGCACGGCGACCGCCGACGCCACCGGCCTGCTGCAATACACCGATTCGCCCGGCACCAATGCGCCGGCCCGCACTTACCGCTCGACCTATCCCTGACCTTTGAAAACCATGAACTGCCATAGCCACCATTCCACTCTCAACCCCGCGCTGGCGCAGACGCGGAGCAACCACGTTCACCTGCGCAACTGCCATCCCATCAAAAAATCTATGAAAAACCACCGAGCCATCCTACTACTGGTGCTCCTGGGAGCGGTGACCCCGCTGTTGCTCCAGGCGCAGACAACCGAATCCTACACCTTCACCACCAACCGCATGGTGACGGACGGTAACGCCGCCGGCCTGAGCGACGTGCGGAACCTCGGTTCCGCCATCGGCACCATCACGTCCGTGAGCGTACGCCTCAAGCTGACCGGTGAATTCAACGGCGACATGTACGCTTACCTGCGCCACACCAACGGCCTCGTCGTCCTGCTCAACCGGGTCGGTAAGACCGCCGCCAACAGCACCGGCTACCCGGACAGCGGCTTCAACGTGACCTTCCAGACCGGCGCGGCCAACGGCGACATCCACAGCTACCAAACAGTCACCACGCCGTCCGCCGGCTCGCCGCTGACCGGCATCTGGCAGCCGGACGGCCGCACGGTGGATCCGACAAATGTCACTGACCTCTCGGCGCGTTCCACTTCTCTGACCAACTTCAACGGCCTGAACGCCGCCGGCGAATGGGCTCTGTACCTCGTCGACGTGGAATCGGGCGGCACGAACCAGCTCACGGAATGGGGCCTGAACATCACCGGCGCGGCCTCGCCGACGCTGACCTGGACGAACCCGGCAAACATAGTTTACGGCACGCCGCTGAGTGGCACCCAGTTGAACGCCACCGCGATCTACAACGGGACGAACGTGCCCGGCACCTTCACTTACACGCCCGCCAGCGGTGCGGTGTTGAACGCCGGCCTGGCCCGAAGCCTTTCCGTTACCTTTACACCGAACGACACCACCAGCTTTCTGCCCGTCAGCACCAGCGTCAGCATCAACGTGACACCGGCGCCGCTCACGATCACCGCCAACAGCACCAGCAAGACCTACGGCCAGACCGTCACCTTCTCAGGCACGGAGTTCACCACCACTGGTCTGACCAACGGTAATACCGTCACCAATGTCACCCTGACCAGCAGTGGCGCGGCGGCCACTGCCACTGTCGCCGGATCGCCTTACTCGATCGTTCCCAGCGTGGCGCTGGGCAGCGGCCTGGGCAATTACACCATCACCTACGCCAACGGCACGCTGACCGTCGGCACAGCCGCGCTGACCATCACCGCCAACAGTACTAGCAAGGTGTATGGCACAACCAAAACCTTTGCCGGAACCGAATTCACGACCAGCGGCCTGCTGAACAGTGACAGCGTCACGAGTGTCTCGCTGACCAGCGCCGGTGCGGCAACGACGGCGACGGTGGCCGGATCGCCTTACTCGATCGTGCCCAGCGCGGCGGCCGGCAGCGGCTTGGGCAATTACACCATCACTTACGCCAACGGCTCGCTGACCGTCGGCACAGCCGCGCTGACCATCACGGCCTACAGTACTAGCAAGGTGTATGGCACAACCAAAACCTTTGCCGGAACCGAATTCACGACCAGCGGCCTGCTGAATAGTGACACCGTGACCAGCGTCACGCTGACCAGCGCCGGGGCGGTGGCCACGGCGACGGTGGCCGGATCGACTTACTCGATCGTTCCCAGCGCGGCAGTCGGCAGCGGCCTGGGCAACTACACCATCACTTACGCCAACGGCTCGCTGACGGTCGGCACAGCCGCGCTGACCATCACGGCCAACAGTACCAGCAAGGTGTATGGCACAACCAAAACCTTTGCCGGAACCGAATTTACGACCAGCGGCCTGCTGAATAGTGACACCGTGACCAGCGTCACGCTGACCAGCGTCGGTGCGGCAGCCACGGCGACGGTGGCCGGATCGCCTTACTCGATCGTGCCCAGTGCGGCGGTCGGCAGCGGCTTGGGCAATTACACCATCACCTACGCCAACGGCACGCTGACGGTCGGCACAGCCGCGCTGACCCTCACCGCCAACAGTACTAGCAAGGTGTATGGC
>Ga0209698_10005410_pt1 | contig 13819 bp, 15 predicted proteins | sample LitLauG_LLR_2012_FD_187203 | JGI IMG/M metagenome (GOLD analysis project Ga0209698, IMG submission 187203) | Freshwater sediment microbial communities from Pennsylvania, USA - Little Laurel Run_MetaG_LLR_2012 (SPAdes) (version 2) | ecosystem: Environmental > Aquatic > Freshwater > Creek >... | reverse complement strand
CCCGGAGACCCCGCATACGCGCTCGGGACTGCACGCAACACGCCCTCCTGCGGGGACTGCGGCCGGCATGTCGTGCGCGGGCTCTCACAGAGGCCGTCCCGAAGCGCGCGGTGCGTCGCAATCAGCGACGGGTCACGCCACATCACGGAGGGAACGCGATATGCAGCGACAGACGAACCCGGGGACCGCCACGCCGCTGAGGCCCGGCGCCCGCGACGCGCGCCCCGCGCGCACGCTCAGCGGCGCACAGACGCGCCGTGCGCGGTCGGCCCGCGTGGCGCGGCGCGAGCGGATGCTCGCGAGCTACACCGATTGGCAGGGGCATCCGCGCGAACTGCTCGCGTGGCGGGGAGTGGGCGGCAGCATGCTGGTAGTCGACCGCGACGGGAGCTCGGGAGCGGACCGCAGGCTGGTGGCTCACCTGGCCGCGGACGAGCCACCGGAGAACGCGGCGATCGTGTGCGAGGAGTACCTGCGGCGCGTGCGCACGACCGGCTGCGCGTGCAGGTTGGTCACGCTCAGCGACCTCTGCACGCAGCCGCACGTCGAGACGGTCACGGCGCACCACCACGCGGCGCGGGAACAGCAGCCGCTGCGGGCGGTGCTCAAGGACCGGGCGGGCCGTCGCTACAGGCTGATGACGAGCCGCTCGGCGGGTTCGATCCCGCAGCTGCGATGGGCTCGCGCCGAGGAAGCGGCGGCCGTGGCAGCGGGCGGGGAGGAGACTCCTCGCACGGATGACGGCGCGCCTGTCAGCCTGCGTGAGGCGATCGCGAGCCTCGAAAGCTACGAGCCGCTGCGTACGCTCACCGAAGCGGCGGTCGCGATCGCGGCCCGCGACGGGGCTGTCTCGACGACGGTGCTGCGCGCGGAGCTCGCGCGCGTGCAGCGCAGCCCGATCGTCCTCAACAGGGGGTTGCGCGAAGCGGTGCTCGCGGCGGTGGCGTGCGGGGAGCTGAGTATGAGCGAGATCGCGATTCGCTGCGGGCGCGTGAAGCGCGACTGCAAGGGCAACGAGAGCGGTGAGACGAGTTGGCTGGCGCGCCGCCTGGGGCTGCTTCCGGAGGGTGGCCAGAGGACACCGACGCCGTGGGTGCACAGCGAAGTGCTGGGCTTGATCGCCAGGCGCGGCATCGGGGTCGCGCCGCGCGAGGTCGAACTCTGAGCAGCACCCCGCGGGCGACGATCCTGGTTGTCGAGGCTGACCGGCGGCTGGGAGAGAGGATCGCGGAGCAGCTGCTGGACGACGGCTACACGGCGGCGCTGGCACTCAGCGCGGAGCATGCGCGGGTGCTCGCGCGTGCGTGCCCGCCGGCGCTCGTGCTGCTCGGGGGGCTCGATGAGCCCGGCGGCGGCCTCGGGTTGCTGCGCGAGATCCGAACTTCGGATGCGTCGCAGGCGTGCTGGGAGCACTCGCCGGCGGCCCTCGTGCTCGGCGCAGGCTCGGGGGAGCTCGAGCTGCTGCGCGCGTTCGAGGCGGGCGCGGATGACTTCGTGCTGCACCGCGCGCCCTACCTCGAGCTGAGGGCGCGGGTGGCGGCGCTGTTGCGCCGTGCGAGCCTGCCTGCGATGCGGGCACGGCGCCTGATTCGCGTCGAGGAGCTGCTGATCGACACGATGGCGCGCGTCGCGAGCATGGATTGCGTGGAGCTCGAGCTGCGTCGCATGGAGTTCGAGCTGCTCCTGCATCTCGCGCGCGATCCCGCGCGGGTGTACGCGAGGGATGAGCTGCTGCGCGAGGTATGGGGGTACCGCTGCGCGGTGCGCTCACGGACGGTGGACAGCCACGCGAGCAGACTGAGGCGCAAGCTCGATCCGCACCGCAGCGGGCGCTGGGTGACCAGCGTGCGCGGGGTCGGCTACAGGCTGACCTGACCGACCGCGCACCGGCCCCGGCCGGTCGCGCAGCCGCGCGCGCAGCGTCCCGCCGTCTTGAAAGCGGCCGGCCTTCGGCCGGCTGGAGATCCGCGTTCCGGCACGCCGGAGCGCAACATCGACAGAGAGGAGGGGCTTGATGCCCTCGATTCATGCTGCAACAGAACCGCGGGAGTCCGTGCTCAACGCGCTGCGCGAACTCCTGCACCTGCTTGGTCTCGCGACGATCGCGTGCGCGCTCGGCGTGGCGCTCGGGTTCGCGTCGGCGCGCGCGATGCGCCGCCGGCATGTGCACTACATCTGGGCGGCGGCGCCGCTCGCGCTGTCCGTGCTGGCGCACGGGGTGCTCGGAGGCGAGCCCGCGCTCGTGCTCGCCGTTGGCGCGCTGTGTGCGCTCGCCCGGGGCCGGCGCTGGCATCGCGAAGACGTGCAGGCGGGCGGGGACCTGGCCGACGTGGCCGAAGCGCGCGTCGGTCCGCTCGGGCTGGCGGTGCTGCTCGTGGCGCGGCTCGCGCTGCGCGTGCGCGGCGGCGAGTCGCTCGCGGGCGGCCGCCGCGATGGGGCGCTCGTGCTCGGCCGCGACGAGCGCTGGCGTCGCGTTCGGATCCCGCTGGCGGGCGCGAGCGGGGGGACGCACATGCTCGTGGTCGGCGCGACCGGCTCGGGCAAGACGGTGACCCAGACGCGCATCGCGGCGGCTGCGCTTGAGCGCGGCATGGGGGCGGTCGTGCTCGACCCGAAGGGCGACGCGGGCCTGCGCGACGGGCTCTCACGCGCGGCGGCGCGGGCGGGCAGCAGCTTCCTGGAGTGGACGCCCGACGGCGGGCTCGTCTACAACCCGTTCGCGGCCGGCTCCGATACGGAGATCGCCGACAAGGCGCTCGCGGGTGAGCGCTTCACCGAGCCGCACTACCTGCGCCAGGCGCAGCGCTACCTCGCGCACGCAGTGCGGGCGCTGCGGGCGAGCGGCTCGCAGGTGAGCCTGGCGGGCCTCGTGGAGTGCCTTGATCCCGTGCGGCTCGAGCTGCTCGCACGGGAGCTGCCGGTGGCTCGGGCGGGCGCGCTCCACGCCTACCTGGACTCGCTGAGCGCGCGACAGCGCAGCGACCTGGCGGGTGTGCGCGACCGCCTGGCGATCCTGTCTGAGTCCGACGTGGGCCCGTGGCTCGATCCGCGCGTCGGTAGCGCGCGCAGCTTCGAGCTGCTCGGCTCGCTGCGCGCGGGCGCGGTCGTGTACTTCAGCCTGCAGGCCGACCGCCGGCCGCTGCTCAGTCAGATGCTCGCCGCCGCGATCGTGCAGGACCTGCAGACCGTGGTCGCGGCAGCGCAGTCGCGGCCGCTTGCCGCGCTGGTGGTGATCGACGAGTTCTCGGCGATCGCGGCGGAGAACGTTGTGAGGCTGTTCGGCAGGGCGCGCTCGGCGGGCGTGAGCCTGCTGCTGGGCACGCAGGAGATCTCAGACCTGCGTCCCGCGGGCGGCGGGCGGCTGCTCGAGCAGGTGGTGGGCAACCTCACCACGGTGATCGCGCACCGCCAGGTGGTGCCGCGCTCGGCGGAGATGATCGCGGAGCTGGCCGGTAGCGAGGGTGCGTGGAGGGTCTCGCGCCGCAGTGACGGCGCCAGCACGCGTGTGCGCACGCGCCGTGCGCTGCTCGAGCCGAGCCGTGTGACATCCCTGCAGCAGGGCTGGGCGGCGGTCATCCCGCTGGGCGCGGGAGCACGGGTGCGGATCACGCGCGTGCTCGCCGTCGGGCAGCGTGGATCTGACCGGTCGAGGGAGAGGAGCGACTCATGAGGAACGTGGCCGGGTCTCATCCGGACGCGCGTCTGGAGATGGTGCGCTGGACGGCGCGCATCGGCGTGGTGACGGCGCCTTCGCTGGCGCGCTATGAGGGCACGACCGCGGCCAGTGCGCATGGGCGACTGCTCGCGGCCGAGCGGGCAGGCCTGCTGAATGGCTGTCGAGTCCTCGCCGGGCTGCCCACGCTGTTCACCGTGACGCGCGCGGGGCTGCGCGCGGCCGCCGTGAGCGGCATCGCTCCGGCGCGCGTGAGCGCGGCCGGCGCGCGCCACGCGATCGCGTGCGCGGACGCGGCCGCGGCGCTCGCCCGCGCCTTCCCCGACCATGTCGTCTCGGGCGAGCGCGAGCTGCGTCGCGACGAGCGCGCGTACGGCGTTGCGCTCGCGAGCGCGCGTGTGGCGCACGCGGGATCCGGCGAGCGCCTGCACCGCCCCGACCTCGTGCTGTGGCCCCGTGCGGGGGGCGCGCTGCCGGTGGCGGTCGAGGTGGAGCTCACGGTCAAGGCCCCGCGACGGCTGCTCGAGATCTGCGGCGCGTGGGCGCGCTGTCGCTGCGTGTCGGGGGTGCTGTATCTGCTGACGCGTGAGACGCGCGCGCCGGTGGCGCGCGCTCTCGAGCACGCTCACGCGGCGGCGCAGATCGTGCTCGTGGACCTCGACGCGCTGCTGTCTGCTCCGCAGGGCGGCTGACGCGTACCGTCGCATGCGATGCGTAGGTTGCCGGCGCGGGGTCAACCATCCAGCCAGTGGAGGACCAGACAGATGCCCAGCTTCCAGATCAACCGAGTAGTGCTCATCGGCCGCCTGACACGCGATCCTGAGCTCCGCTCGACGCCGGCGGGCTCGAGCGTGGCGAGCCTTCGCATCGCCTGCAACTCGAGCCGCAAGGAGCCCGACGGCACCTACACCGAGCGGCCCAACTACTTCGACGTCTCCGTGTTCGGGGTGGCGGCCGAGAACGTCGGGCAGTACACGCGCAAGGGCAGCCGCGTAGGCGTCGACGGGCGCCTGGAGTGGCGCGAGTGGGAGACCGCCGAGCATCAGAAGCGCCAGGCGGTGAGCGTCGTGGCCGACACGGTGCAGTTCCTGGACACGCTCGGCGAGCGCGCCGAGGGCGGCGAGGACGGCGACCTCGTGGCGGCGGGCGTCGAGGAGGACCTGGCCTTCTAGCTAGGGCGTCGGCCGTCTGCGGCCGGGAGCGCGCGCGAGCGCGTCCCCGGCCGCGGCGCGCGCCACGAGCGGTTCTTCCTGTTTCAGGGGTCGGCCGCGCGCACCGGGGGGCGAGCCCGCGCAGGCCTCTCCGGTCGTGGCGCCGCGTGCCACGCGCCGCGCTCTGTGCGTAAACTGGCGCGCCTCCGAGAGCAGTCCCTGACAGCGCAGCTCGAACACGAGGAGCACCTGGATGCCCGTGAACGCGAAGGCGATCGGCAAGAGCTATGAGCCTGTGCTCTACGCGGTGGGGCGCGAGAAGATCCGCGAGTACGCGCGCGCGGTGGGGGAGACCAACCCGGTCCACCTGGATGTCGAGGCGGCGCGCGCGGCGGGCTACGCCGACGTGGTGGCGCCGCCGATGTTCGCGGTGGTCTACAGCTCGCCCGCGGTGGGCCCGCTGCTGTTCGACCCGGACATCGAGCTGAACTTCGCGATGATGGTGCACGGCGGCCAGGAGTTCGAGTGGGGCGCGCCGGTGGTGGCGGGCGACGAGATAACCACGAGGGCGAGCGTGCGGGACATCTCAGAACGCGACGGGCGCGGTTACTACGTGTTCGTCTCGGACTCGACCAACCAGCGTGGCGAGCAGGTGTGCCGCGCGACATGGACCAACATCGTTCGAGGAGTGTGAGCGCCGATGGCCGAGCTTGACAGCGGTGACGCGATCCCGCAGCTACGGGTGACGCCGGACAAGTACGTGACGGTGCGATACGCGGGGGCGTCCGGCGACTTCAACCCGATCCACATCGACGAGGAGTTCGCGCGCGCGGTGGGCCTTCCGGGGAGGATCCTGCACGGGCTGTGGACGATGGCGCAGGTTGCGCGCGCGCAGACCGACGCGGCAGGTGGGCCGGAGCATCTGAAGCGCCTGTCGGTGCAGTTCCGCGGGATGGGCTTCCCGGAGCAGGAGATCGTCGTGAGCGGCACGGTGCGCGAGGTCTCAAACGGGCGCGCGATCGTGGACACGGTCGCGGAGCAGTCCGGCAATCAGATCATCCGCAACGCGGAGGCCGAGCTCGCGCTGTAGCGGGTGGGCGCGCACGAGTGCCGCGGGCGCGCGCGCCTACAATCGAGTGCATGCTCACGGCTAGGCAGGAGCTGATCCTGCGCATGGTGGTCGACGAATACCTGCACACGGCGCAGCCGGTCGCCTCGCGCAGGATCGCCGCCGACCCCCAACTCGACTGCGGACCCTCGACGGTGCGCAACGAGCTCGCGGTGCTCGAGGAGCTGGGGCTGCTCGCGCACCCGCACGTCTCCGCGGGACGCGTGCCGACCGACGCGGGCCACCGTTACGTGGTGGATCGCCTGCTGAGCGCCGGGCGCGAGCTGCCCGCGCCGCCGCGCAAGCTCGAGCTGTCGCGGATATACGGCGAGGTGGACGACGCGGTGCGCGCCACCTCCGAGACGCTGTCGCGCATGACGAACCTGGTCGCGGTGGTGACCGCGCCCTCGCTGAACACGGCGACGATCAGGCACGTCGAGGTGCTCGCGCTGCAGCCTCAGCTGGTGCTCGTCGTGATCATCACCTCCACGGGCGGCGTGTCCAAGATGCTCGCGACGTTTGAGCGGCCGGTCGATCCCGGGCTGGTGTCGTGGGCGGGCGAATACCTCGACGAGCGGCTCGTCGGCCTGGCCCTGGGCGCGCGCATGGTGCAGCAGCGCCTGCTGGAGCCGGGACTGTCCGCGCGCGAGTTCGCCTTCCTCGAGCGCTTCGCGCCGGCGTTCAGCGAGCTGGCCTCCGAGGGCGAGGACGCCGTGTACGTGGAGGGCACCGCGCGCCTGCTCGAGGCGGGCCAGATCGACGGCGGCACCCCGGTCAACGAGCTCGTCGACCTGCTCGAGCGGCGCGTCGCGCTGCTGCGCGTGCTGCGCACAGCGCTCGCGGAGCCCGGCGTCTACGTGCGGATCGGCCACGAGAACGAGCTGCCCGCGATGCACTCGCTCGCGTTCGTCGCCGCGGGCTACGGGATGCCCAGACGCAACCTGGGAGCGGTGTCGGTGATCGGACCGGTGAGGATGGACTACGCTGCTGCGATCGCGACGGTGCGCGACGCTGCGTACGAGCTGTCGCGGTTCGTCGAGGACAGCTACGCCGAGAAGTAGACAGCGGATGCCGCGCGACCCCTACGAGGTGCTCGGCGTCGCGCGCGACGCCTCCGAGCAGCAGGTGAAGAAGGCGTTTCGCGCGCTCGCGCGCGAGCTGCACCCGGACGTGAACGCGCACGACCCCGACGCGGAGCACAAGTTCAAGGAAGCCGCCGAGGCGTACGAGATCCTCTCCGACGCGGAGCGGCGCGCGACGTACGATCGCTACGGGCACGAGGGGCTTCGCTCGGGAGGCTACGCGCCCAACTTCGAAGGCTTCGGCTCGATCAGTGACCTCTTCAACGCGTTCTTCGGCGCCACCGGCGCCGGTCGCGCAGGGCCCGCCCATGGCGGCGACATCGCGCTGGGCGTCGAGATCGACCTGCTGCAGGCCGCGCACGGTGCGCGCGTGAAGGTGCGCTACGAGGCGGTCGACCGCTGCGAGCACTGCCACGGAAACGGGGCCGAGCCGGGCACGCCGATCGAGACCTGCGAGCGCTGCGCGGGCGCGGGACAATTGCAGGCCGTGACGCGCACGCCCTTCGGGCAGATGATGCGCACCGTCGTGTGCGACGCCTGCCACGGCGACGGTCGCGTACCCAAGCAGCCGTGCGGCGAGTGCCGGGGGCGCGGGCGCAGGGCCGTCAAGCGCGATCTCGACGTGGAGATCCCAGCCGGGATCGCCGACGGGCAGCGCATCCGCCTGAGCGGGCACGGCCACGCGGGGGAGCTCGGAGCACCGGCCGGCGACCTCTACGTGTCGGTCAGCGTGCGCGATGACGAGCGCTTCGTGCGCGAGGGCGATGACCTGATCACCGTGCTGGACGTCCCCGCGCCGCTCGCTGCGCTCGGCGCCACGCTCGAGGTCGACGCGCTCGAGGGCCCCGTGCCCGTCGAGCTGCCGGCGGGCACGCAGCCCGGCGAGGTAATCACGCTGCGCGGCGCCGGCATGCCGGGCTTGCGCCGCGGCCGCCACGGCGACCTGCGCGTCGTCGTCAACGTGCTCGTTCCGCGGCGGCTGAGCGCCGAGCAGCGCGAGCTGCTGCAGCGGCTGAACGAGTCGCTCAGCGAGGACAACCTGCGCTCGCAGGAGTCGATGTTCGCGAAGCTGCGGCGCGCACTCGGCACGCAGGCCGCTTGATCAGGCTCGCCGTCCGCGTGAGCAGCGAGCGCGCCGAGCTCGTGCTCGCAGAGCTGCTCGAGCTGCTTCCCGACGGTGTCGAGGAGGTCGAGCTCGGCGCGGGCGTGATCGAGTACGCCGCCTACGGAGCCCCCGGTGAGCTGCCGGCGCTGCCCACGCTCGAGGCCGCCGCGGGCGACGGCCTCGTCGAGATCTCAACCAGCGAGGTCGCCGATGACTGGAGTGAGCGCTGGAGGCTCTTTCACCGCCCTGTCCTGATCGAGCCGCCGCCGCTCGCGGGCGGGCGCCCGCTCGACGCGTTGCGCGTGCGCCCGCCATGGGAGCCCGCCGCGTCGGGCGCGGGAGCGCCCGCGCAGGAGATCGTCATCGATCCCGGCCAGGCGTTCGGCACGGGCGCCCACGCGACCACGCGCATGTGCCTGCAGCTGCTGATGGCGCTCGCCGCGCGCGAGTCGACGCGCGGCGCGCTCGTGGACGTCGGCACCGGCTCGGGGGTGCTTGCGATCGCCGCCGCGCGCCTCGGTTTCGCGCCCGTCCTCGCGCTCGACAACGACCCGCTCAGCGTGGAGGCCGCACGCGAGAACGCGCGCGTGAACACTGTCGAGATGGAGGTCGCCCGCTTCGATCTGCGCAGCGAGCCGCTGCCCGCGCCCGCCGCCGACCATGCACCCGTCGTGTGCGCCAACCTGCTGCGCCCGCTGCTGCTCGATCTCGCCGCGGTCATACACGCGCCACCCCGCGCGCTGATCGCGAGCGGGCTGCTGCACGCCGAGGTCGACGAGGTGGCCGCCGCGTTCGCCGCGCGGCACGCCCTGCGCGAGCGCCGGCGCATTCTCAGCGGCGAGTGGGCCGCGGTGATGCTCGCAGCGCCGTGATGCGCCGCCCGCCGCCGCGAGCCGCTCGCCCCGCGCGCGAAGCGATGGTGCGCCGCTCAGCCGGCCGCGTCGGGCAGCTCGGTCGCCGCGCGCACGATCGAGCGGTAGACGAGGTCGATCGCCGCGCGGATGCCGTCGTCTGACTGAAGCAGCACCGCGGCGGCGCTGAGCGCGGAGCCGATCGTCTCGAGCGCCTCGCCCACCTCGTCCGGCTCCGGGTCGCGGCACGCCGCGATCGCCATGTCGAGCATCGCGAGCGCCTGCTCGGCGACGCCCGTGAACAGCGCCGGCCCGACCAGGCTCGCGTAGCCGTACACGCGCGCGAGGCGTCCCGAGAGCGTGACGCGCGCGCCGCGCCGGGGCGCCAGCGCGGCGGGCAGCGTCCCGTGGTCGAGCAGCTGCGCCATCGTGCCGCCCAGCATCGCCAGCGTGGTCGACTCGTCCAGGTGTGCCTGGCGCGCCACGCGCAGCGCCATGTAGAGCGTGGTCGCAGGCAGTCCGTATGGGGGGTCCGACGCGAACACGATGCGCTCCGCTGGAGCGCGCGCGAACAGCTCGATCACGTCGAGCGGGAAGAAGCACGACATGTCGTACAGCACTCCTGGATGGTCCGCCAGGCGCGAGGTGAGGATGCCCTGGTCGCAGATCGCGCCGTGCGCGAGGATCAGCACCGTCTGCGGATGGCTGAGCGCGAGGTCCACGAGACCCTCCGCGAGCGGCGGGAGTCCGCGCCCGGCGTGGATCAGGATCGGCACGCGCGCGTCTTCGGCCAGCCCGAAGATCTCCCGCATCTCCTCGCCGTCGAAGTCGAAGTCCTGAGCGCGGGGATGCAGCTTGATGCCGCGCGCGCCCGCCGCGAGACAGCGCTCGCCCTCCTTCAGCGCTGCTTCGGCGGGGTCCAGGCGGCAGAACGCCGCCAGGCGCCCCTCGCTTTCCGCCGCCCAGCCGAGCACGCGATCGTTCGGCACGCTGTATGCGGGCTTGCGCTCCGGGTCGTGCAGAGGGAACACGCACGCGCGGCTCGCGCCCGCGTCGTCGAGCTGGGAGAGCAGCTGCGCCAGCGTGAGCGAGCGGCCGTCCTCGTCGAGGCCGAGGTGCGTATGCGCGTCGATCACCTCAGCCCTGGCCGGGCGCATACCCCGCACCTCGGCGAGAAAGGGAGCCAGCGCGTTCGCGTAGAGAGCCTCGTCCACGGGGCCCCAGCCTATTGTGTCCGTGGTGGCATGGCGTGTCGTGATAGCCGGCGGGGGCTTCGGGGGGTTCTACGCGGCGCGTGCGCTCGAGCGCCTGCTGCCCGCGCAGAGCGCGAAGGTGACGCTCGTCAACGACGCGAACTTCATGCTCTATACGCCCCTGCTGCCGGGTGCCGCGGGAGCCACGCTCGACCCGCGCCACGTGGTCGTCCCGCTGCGCTCGCAGCTGCGCCGCAGCGAGCTCGTCATCGGCAGTGTCGCCGGCGCCGACCCGCGCGCGCGAACGCTCGCGGTGAAGCGCATCGACGGCGAGTCCGTCGAGCTCGCCTACGACCATTTGATCGTCGCGCTCGGCTCTGTCTCGCGCGTGCTGCCGATTCCGGGGCTGGCCGAGCACGGCATCGGTCTGAAGTCGCTCTCCGATGCCACCGCGCTGCGCAATCAGGTGCTCAACTGCTTCGACATCGCGGAGTCCATCGAGGACCCCGCGCGGCGCGCGCAGTACCTGGGGTTCGTGTTCGTCGGCGCGGGCTACGCCGGGGTTGAGGGACTCGCAGAGCTGCAGGACTTCGCCGTGGGGGCGATCGAGCTGTATCCGCGCTGCCGTGCCCAGGGCATGCGCTGGGTGCTCGCCGAGGCCCGCGAGCGCATCATGCAGGAGGTTCCACGGAGCCTGTCGGAGTTCGCCGAAGGCGAGCTGCGCGGCCGCGGGATCGAGGTGTGCACCAACGTCACGCTGGTCGAGGTCAGCGCGGGCGCCGCGCGGCTCTCCGAAGGCGATGCGATCCCTGCGCGGACGGTCGTGTGGACCGCGGGAGTGAAGCCGAGCCCCGCCGTCGCCAAGCTCGGGCTGCCGCTCGACGAGAGCGGTCGCGTTGTCGTGGATCGCACGATGCGCGTGGCGGGCGGGTCGGGCGCCCACGCGGCCGCGGGCATCGACGAACGCGTGTGGGCGATCGGCGACTGCGCTGCCGTGCCCGACCCCTCGCGGCCCGGCAAGAGCTGCCCTCCCACCGCACAGCACGCGATCCGCCAGGGCCGACTCGTCGCTCGCAACGTCGCCGCCGCGCTCGGCGGTGGCAGGACCAGGCCGTTTCGCTACCGGACGAAAGGGGTCGTCGCCGAGCTCGGCGGAGGCAAGGCGGTCGCGATCACGCTCGGTGTCCGCTGGCGCGGCCTGCCCGCCTGGCTGATCGCGCGCACCTACCACCTGTTGCTGATGCCGGGCGTCGGGCGCAGGCTGCGGCTCCTCATCGACTGGAACGTCGCGCTGGCGTTCGGGCGCGACGTCTCCGCTCCGGGCAGGCTCGGCAGCCCCACGCCGCTCGGCGAGCACTCCACCTTCTAACACCCGCACGCCCCCGCGCGGCGTATCCTGGGCTCGAGTGGCTTTTCAGGAGCAGATCAAGGCCGACCTGCAGAACGCGATGCGCGCGGGCGACAAGCGCAAGGTCGGCGCGTTGCGGCTCGTGCTGTCCGAGCTGCAGAAGGCCGCCAAGGAGGGCGATGCAGAGGAGCTCGCGGTGCTGCGGCGCGAGCGCAAGCGGCGCCTGGAGGCAGCCGAGGCGTTTCGCGCGGGTGGCCGCGAGGATCTCGCCGGCGACGAGCGCGATGAGGCCGAGCTGATCCAGGCCTACCTTCCCGCGGAGCTCTCCGAGGAGGAGCTCCACGCGATCGTGCTGAAAGCGGTGAGCGAGAGCGGGGCGAGCTCCTCCAAGGACATGGGCTCGGCCATGCGCCACGCGATGGCAGCGGTCGACGGCCGCGCGGACGGCAAGCGCGTCTCGGGTGCGGTGCGCGCCGCGCTACAGGGATGAGGACACAGATCGAGCTTTCGAACGTCGTCGCCGCCGAGCTGGCAGGCAGCCAGGACGCGGTTCTGCGCGCCCTCGAGGAGCACCTCGACTGCAGGGTCTTCCTGCGCGGCAACCTGCTCACCCTCGACGGCGAGGAGAGCGAGACGCACGTCGGCGAACGCGTCGTGCAGGAGCTGTCCGCCCTGATCGCGCGTGGTCATCAGATCGGGCCCGGAACGATCACCGCCGTCACCGGCGCGCTCGACGCCCACGAATCGCCCGCCCGCGTGCTGGAGGACGTCGTCTGGAGCCACCGCGGGCTGCGCGTCGCCCCCAAGACCGTCAACCAGAAGCGCTACGTCGACTCGATCCGCAACAACACCGTCACCTTCGGCGTCGGACCCGCGGGCACGGGCAAGACGTTCCTGGCGGTCGCGATGGCCGCCGCATGCCTCGCGCGCCACGAGGTCAACCGGATCATCCTCACGCGCCCCGCGGTGGAGGCGGGCGAGCGCCTCGGATTCCTGCCCGGCGACCTGATGGCCAAGGTGGACCCCTACCTGCGGCCGCTGTTCGACGCGCTGCACGACATGCTCGACCCCGAGAAGGTCTCCCAGCACATCGAGCGCGGGGTGATCGAGATCGCACCGCTCGCATTCATGCGCGGGCGCACGCTCAACGACTCCTTCGTGATCCTCGACGAGGCCCAGAACACCACACCAGAGCAGATGAAGATGTTCCTCACGCGGCTCGGCTTCGGCTCGAGGATGGTCGTCACGGGCGACATCACGCAGGTCGACCTGCCGCGCGAGCAGCGGTCCGGGCTGATCGTTGTCGGCGACGTGCTCGACGCGATCGAGGGGATCGAGTTCGTGCGCTTCGGCGGCGAGGACGTCGTGCGCCACAAGCTCGTCCAGCGCATCGTCGAGGCATACGACGCGCACAGCCAGCGCGCCGAGCGCGGCGGCCCCGACGAGGGCGCCGACGCGGGCTGGCCGACGATACGCAGCGCCTGAGCCGCCACGATGATCGAGGTGGACATCCTCGGCGCCCAGCCCGCCGCGCGACGCATCGCGCCCTCACAGGTGCGCGAGCTCTGCATGCGCGCCGCCGAGAGCCGGGGCGTCGCGAGCGGCCATGTCGCAGTGCACTTCGTGACCGCCGAGCGGATCGCCGAGCTGAACGCCGAGCACCGCGGTCGTGCCGCGCCCACCGACGTGCTCTCCTTCCCGATCGACGAAGTCGAGCCGCTGCCCGAGGAGGCGATGCGCGAGCTCGGCGACGTCGTGATCTGCCCCGAGCACACGGGCGATCTGCGCGAGGCGATCCTGCACGGCATGCTGCATCTGCTCGGCATGGACCACGAGGCGGACGACGGCGAGATGCTCGCGCTGCAGAGCGAGCTGCTCGCGCTCGCGGGGGCGACATCCGCAGCGCCGCGCGAGTGAGCCCGCCTGCTCGGCAGATGCGCGCCCGGCGCCGCGCGGGCAGGCGCCGCGCATGAGCCGCGCCGGCTTCGTGGCGCTCGCCGGACGGCCCAACGTGGGTAAGTCCACGCTGCTCAACGCGCTCGTGGGCGACAAGGTCGCGATCGTCTCCGACCGCCCTCAGACCACGCGCCGCGCGATCCGCGGCGTGATCCTCAGCGGCGAGACGCAGCTCGTGCTCGTGGATCTCCCCGGCGTGCAGCGCCCTCAGGATGCGCTCACCGCCCGTATGGCCGCGCGCGTGCAGCAGGAGCTCGCCGGCTCGGACGCGGCGCTGCTGATGCTCAACGGCGAGCTCCTGCTGCACGCGCGCGGCCATACGGGCGGTGAGCGCATCCTGAGGGCGCTGCAC
>Ga0209698_10005409_pt1 | contig 13819 bp, 12 predicted proteins | sample LitLauG_LLR_2012_FD_187203 | JGI IMG/M metagenome (GOLD analysis project Ga0209698, IMG submission 187203) | Freshwater sediment microbial communities from Pennsylvania, USA - Little Laurel Run_MetaG_LLR_2012 (SPAdes) (version 2) | ecosystem: Environmental > Aquatic > Freshwater > Creek >... | reverse complement strand
CTAATGAAGAATAGCCCGTTCCGAAGTCATCGAGGGCGACCTGGGCCCCGAGAGCCCTAATGGCGCTGAGCTGAGCGACGGCTGCATCGGTGTCGCGCATCATTGCACTCTCGGTGACTTCGACAACGAGCTGGCCCGAGGTGGCTCGAAGATCCACCACGGCGGCAGCGACGTCGGAGACCAGTGTTGGGTCGAGGAGACGGCGGGCCGAGACGTTGATAGCGATCACGTAGCCACGCCCGTGATGCGCCCGAGGCCAGGTCCGAGCCTGGCGGCACGCTTCTATCATCACATGCCGGTCGACGGACTCGACAAGAGCGCCATCCTCGGCGATGGGGATGAAGGCCTCGGGAAGAAGGAGCCCGCGTGTAGGGTGCCTCCATCGGACGAGTGCCTCGAACCCGACGAGGCGGCCTTCGGTGATCTCGACGATCGGCTGGAAGTGCACCGCAAGCTGATCGTCCGGGACGGCGTGTCGCAGATCGTGTTCGAGCTCCAGTCGCTCGACGGTCGCGGTGTGCATCGCGGACTCGAACTCGACGCAACAGTCCTTCCCGCGCTCCTTGGCGCTGTACATTGCCAGGTCGGCATTACGGAGGAGCTCCTCGCTCGTACTGCCCGACTCGTGGAACGTGAACCCTATGCTCACGGTCGGCGACACCTCGGTGTGGTCCACGAGGACTGGGCTGCGCAGCACGGCGAGGATGCGCTCGGCGAGCTTGACCGCCTGCCCGGTATCGACGAGGTCTTCCATCAGGATGGCGAACTCGTCGCCACCAAGGCGCGCCACCGTGTCTGATGATCGGGCGCATCCGACAATCAACCATGCGACCTGGCGGAGGAGCTCGTCCCCAGCGGCATGACCCATGCTGTCGTTGACCGTCTTGAAGTCGTCGATGTCAAGGAAGATGACCGCGAGACTGAGCGACCTCCGCCCGACACGGCTGATGCCGTGGTCGAGCCGGTCGCGAAACAGCGCCTTGTTTGCAAGGCCGGTCAGGTCGTCATGGAGTGCCCGGTATACGAGCTCGCGTTCGAGCTGCGTGCGAGCCGTGGCGTCCCGGAAGCTCCAGACCCGTCCGACCACGACGCCATCAACTCGCTGGGGCCGCGAATACCGCTCGAAGACCCGGCCGTCCCTGAACTCCAGCGTATCGTGGCTTTCCGCGTCCGGCTTCGCGTACAGCTCCTCGACCTTCGCGAGGAACTGTTCCGGGCGGAGTAGCTGGTCGAGGACGAACTCGAGTGCATCGTCGTCGTTGCGGTTCGTGAGGACGTGCTCGGGGATTCGCCACATTTCGGCGAAATGAGAGTTGAACTGGGTGATCGCGCCCCCCGCGTCGACAACGAGAATGCCATCGGCGGTGGAGTCAAGGGTCGCCGTCAGGAGCGACAACGCCGAGCGCAGATCCTGGTCGGCCCTCGTACGATCCCTGATTTCAGCCTGAAGGTCAGCGTTCGCCATCTCGTTCTCCTCGGTCTTCATGCCGAGTAATCGCATGACGAACGCCGTGCCCAGGATGCCGAGTCCGGCGAGGCCGTCCACGTAGGGCCTAGGGACATAGCTTGGAACCGCGCCGAGCGCGATCGCGATCTGCCCGCCGGTGACACCGGCGACTGTCCAGCCCAACGTCGGGCGCCACACCCGTGCCCCGGCCCCGTCCAGAGCCCGCGAGAGCACGAAGAGATAGCCGATGGTCAGGGTCGGTCCCCAACCGATCAAATACATGGTCACTGTCACGAGAAGGACTTGGGACCCGATCGCGCCTTGCAATGGCAGCGCCCTCGCGTCACGTCTCACCAGACCACCCGTGAGCTCACCGGAGGTCGCGACGACGGCCAACAAGGTGAGGAGCAGCCAGAGAGGGAGGTCCCCGACCAGGCCGAAATGGGACAACACCGCGAAGGCACCCGCCGTCGACAGGCTCGGGAACACCACCGTCGCCACGCGTCGGACTCTCTTCGTGTCGGCGCCCGGGATCGGACCGATCAGCTCACCAGATCGGGTCCCACGACCCGCTCCTCGCGCCGGCCGATCTTCGAGGCGCCCGGGCATGAACGATCCATCTCTCGAGCTCGGGCAGTGGCCCTCATCGGACCCCGGCAAGGATTCGAACCCGCGTTCGCCACCAGGAGCAGGAGTGGCGAAGCGCTTTCGGATGGGGTCCGCCCGAGCGGTCGTTTCCCGTCTGAGCGGATAACTTGCGACGATGCCTCCGGGCGCGGGCGCGCGCCGAGCGGCACGATCCGTGTCGCCAATGAGAATGGTCTGGGCAAATCGTTTGCCGAGCGACGTCATCGGAGTCCGATCTGTGACTGCCGAGGCATCCTATGGCGACGGCCGCCAAGCTGAGGGGGACACTCCGGTCTTCACGCGACGAGGACCGAGTGCCCGTAGACCGGCTCGACCGCGATAACGCTGGCGCCAGCGCCGTGGTCGGACCCTCGCCGACCGGCCTGCCAATGCATGGCGATCACGTGCCCATCTCGGGTCGCGGCGTCGCGGCGGGTGCGTCTTGAGTTCTTGTCCGCAACCTCTCAAGGCGCCGGACCGAAGCCGACACAGGGACCGCTTGAGACCCCTGTGGCGCCGACGGGGCGAGGCAGTATGTGCCAAGGGATCCAGGGCCGCTCATTGCTCGCGGGCTGCATAATCCGCGACGGCGCGCGCGAGCCGGCTCCACGCCTCCGCTCGCCGGGTGCACTCCGCGACGACGGCCCCGGCATCCTCGGGTGGCACTGACCGGGCGAGAGCCGTCCAGTCCTCGTCTCGGGTCGCTGTGCCGTCAAGCCCCGCCAGCAGACGCCGGGCGTCGTGGAGCACGTCGAGCTGGGCGGCTTGCGGGGGCGTTCTACGGCTAGTCAAGGGTTGAGGAGCAAGATCGCCGACCGCGACCGAATCCGCCCCGTCCGCTCGGGGGAGCGCCGCCACCGTAGCGATCGGAAGCCCGCAGGTCGCGGCCACCCATCGATCACTTCGTTCCGGATACAGATCATGGATGGCCGCGGCAGCGTTGCGGCGCTCGTCCCGGTCGAGGGGACGGCCGAAGTTCACGTTCGCCTGAACGGAGAGGACGCGAGCATCCCTGTCGCTCACGTCGATGAGCACCGCGGAGATGCGCGACTTACCCAGGCGCCGGGCCGCCTCGACCCGATAGCGACCGTCGATGACCGCCCTCGTCTGGGCACGCACCAGGATCGATGGCAGACGGTCCCAAATGCCGGCAAGCAACTCGACGTAGTCCTGGTCGAGGTCACCGATCCGGGCCGACCAGACCTCCTGGAGTTGATCGAGCTCGACCAGAACAGGTTCGACCCCAACTGGCCCTAGGGGATGGCCGATGGCTTCGTGTTCGTGCCTCGTGCTTTCCGCCGCCATCCCCGTCCTCCCGTCCGCCGACGGCTTGTCGTCCAGTAGATCACGTCGAACGCGGCACGAACGACGTCGTTGAACCTCTTGTGCGGGGCTGCCAGGTGCAGCGAGTCCGGACCGGCAACTCCGGCCCGCTCGAGGCGGGCGCGAGTTTCTCGGGGGCTTGGGTCACTCACGCTGAGTGGTTGACTCGCCGCGGTCGAGAACCTAAGTCACGGCCAAGGCAGAGATAAATCTCGACTAAAAGTACGAAATCGCTGGACCGGAGGCTGTTCAGTCGGGCCAACGCCGACGAGATGACCGCGCAACGTGAGCGTGGAGCGCTACTCTCCCCACGGCCGCATGCAACCCGGACGCCGCTGAGCTGCGGCTCCGGAGGACTTCTCCCCTGGGGCAGGTGAGCTGGGATGACCGATATGGCCGAGCGTGAGGGTCGCGAGGTGCTCGGGTCGTTGGGGCTCGTCGCCAGCGCTGGACAGAGCGAATTGGGTGATCTTGCGTCACTGGCGACCATCACGCTCGATGCGCCGATCGCCACCATCGGCTTCGCAGGACCACAGCGGATCTGGTTCAAGGCGGTGATCGGCATCGAGGCCTCGAGCGCCCGGAGAGACGACGCGTTCTGCAACTACACGATCGAAGCGGATGAACTCGTCGTCATCGAGGACGCCCGGGCGGACCTTCGGTTCCGCGCAATCCCGCTGGTTACTGGACCGGTCGGCATACGGTTCTACGCGGGGGCACCCATTCACGATCGGCGCGGTCGGGCGGTCGGGTCGCTGTGCGTCATGGGCCGCAGTGCCCGTCGCCTCGGTGGCCGCCAGCTCTCCGCCCTGGCCCTGCTCGCCCGCCAGGCGGAACACATCGTCCGGATCCGCGAGCTAGAGCGCGAGAAGGTGCGCTTGGCTGATCACCGGTACCGCGCGATTGTTGACAGCCTTGAGGTCGGCGTCCGGGTTCAGGACCTCGCCGATCGCGTCCTCTACAGCAATCCAGCCGCGGACCGGATCCTTGATCACGGGTCCCTGGCTCCATGGGGTTGGCGGCCGGGTATGGGCCCGATGGTCGGCGACAACGGATCGCCGATCGGGTCGGGAGAGAGCCCGGCCGAGATGGCACGGCGCCAGGGCAGCCGCGCCGGACCAATGGTTCTCGGAGTCCCGAGCGAGTCGGGCGCGCCGAGCTGGCTGTCGGTCGTAGGCATGCCGCTGCACGATCCGGTGACGGGCGCCCTGCGGGAGGTGGTGAGCACCTTCGTCGATGTCACGGACCACAAGCTCACCGAGGATCGTCTCATCGCGGCCGAGGCCAGGGTCTCCCGACTGCTCGACAACCTCGACGTGGTGGTGTTTGTACTCGACAGCGCGAGCCGATTTACCTACCTGAACCCCGCGTGGGAGACCATGACCGGGATGCCCGTGCCCACGGCGATGGGGCGAGCGTTTACGGAGCTGATCGCGCCTGACCACGTTGCCGAGATCCGGGCCGTCAACGAGGCGCTGCTACGAGGCGAGCGGCTCGAGTGCCGTCAAATTGTGCCGTTTCGCCATCTCAGCGGAGCACGGCGTTATCTCGAACTGTGCCTCCGCCGGGCTCCCGACGGCCATCGCACTGCCACTGCGTGGGCCGAACGAGGCCAGGTCGTCGTCACCTGGGGAACCCTCACGGATGTCACCGCCGATGTCCTCGCCGAACGTGAACGCGACGACGCCCTCAGACAGGAGCGGGAGGCAAACGAACAGTCTGCTTACCTGAACCTCCAACAGGACCGCCTGTTGCAGGCGGTGTCGCACGACATGGGCGCTCCGCTCGCCGCGGCGCGCGTGCTGGCCGAGATCCTTGATCGGCGGGACCTCCCAACAGCAACCAGAGTCGACGCCACGAAACGCCTACTGGTCAACATGCGCCGGTGTGAGGCCATGGTCGTGGATCTGTTGAGTCTGCACCGGCGCGGTCCGAATGCTGCGCCGTATCCCAGTTGCGAAGTGTCGCTCGACGACGTCATCCGGACGGTACTCGGGGATATCGACGTTGATGGGCGGACCTTGGAGGTCGACCTCCACCCGCTGCGGGCCGTCATCGCCCCGGTGCCGGTCGAGCGGATCGTTGACAATCTCCTGTCGAACGCCGTCAGGCACACGCCGATCGACGCGAGGATCTGGGTCACCCTGTCGCGCGACGGTGACGGAATGCTCATCACGGTCGCCGACGATGGACCTGGCGTCCCGGACGAACTGCGCGAGACGGTCTTCGATGCCTATCAACGAGGCCGTGCAGGAATGGAGGTGCCCGGCGTGGGGGTCGGCCTCTACCTCGTGTCAACCTTCGCGACGGAACAGGGAGGTCGGGCATGGGTCGAACCGCGGCCGGGAGGGGGCGCTGCGTTCAAGGTGTGGCTTCCGGCGCGACCCTCCGATGCGTCTGAGCCCGCAAATGGACCTGCTCGACCCCAACTTGGGTGAACTGATCCTGATGCGCGTCGGAGCACTCTTCGATGGGCACGAGCTTGATACATCCGCGTCCGCGTCGCACCCAGACGTTCGCTCAGCGGCCGGTCCGGCCCGGCGATATTCCATCTCGACAGCAACGTCGACCAGCGGGCGGTGAGTGGCCTTGTCCTCCTTGACCAGTCACCTCGCAAAGGACTGCACCGCCACCGACGGCAACGCCGGGGAACGCCGAGACGTCCACTCGGCGTTCCCGGCGTTGCGCTGGGGCCAAACAACAACCACGAGGCGGCGACAGAGCGCTGAGCTGGTGACCGGCGCGGCTAGCCGACGATTCCACCCGCCCCCGCGGCTCGGAGGTCGTGACCGATCCTCGATGCAGGAGCGCATTGCGGCCTCGTCCACCCGCCGACCTAGCTCCCCCCCGAAGACGTGCCGCGGCGCTCGAACCTACCGGCGACCTACCAAAGGCGTGAGATGATAAGTTCACAGGTGGAACATACTGAGATGATATCTGTGGTCATCATCGATGACCACCGTGCGTTCTCCCAAGCGGTCGGGCTGGCTCTCTCACTTGAGCCAGACCTGACGTACGTCGGTGAGGCGTCGACAATGACCCTCGGGCTCGATCTCATCGCGCGAACCCGTCCGGCGGTGGCGCTCGTCGACTACGCCCTTCCCGACGTCGACGGTGTTGAGACCACGCGTCGCATCCGCCGGTCGTTCCCCGCGACACGAGTGGTCATGATCACTGGCCACGCCGACCTCGCGCTCATGCAGGCGGCGGCCGACGCTGGCGCCTCCGCCTTTCTACCAAAACAAAGCGCCGTCGCGGAAATTATTCGTGCGGTGAGGCACGCGGACGACGGCATTATGCTCGTCGACCACGGCACGCTCAGGCTCTTGATGGTCGATAGCGGTTCCCGGTCGCGTATGGACACCCGGGGCCTGAACGAGCGTGAACTCGAGGCTCTCGAGATGCTCGGACGAGGGTTGTCGCCACGCGGGATCGCGGAAGAGCTGTGCGTCAGCCTGCACACGGCACGTGGATACGTCAAAGCAATCCTCGCGAAGCTCGAGGCGCATAGTCAGCTCGAGGCTGTCGTAGCCGCCATTCGCCTCGGATTGATCGAGGCGCCATCGCCGCCACTCGTCAGCGCTGCCCCCTGACCGCCTCGGATCACGCATCCCACCGGGCACCTTCGCGCCGAACTTGGCCAACGATGGATCGAAGCCTACGGCCCGTTCGACGGCCGTAGGGCCCCTCGATAACGCGAGCGTGTCAGTTTCCCGCGCGCACAACTGCCCACCCGGGATTCACCCAACCTTGGGGGTGCGGACCCGCTTCTAGGTGCGAGGAAGCCGCACGCGGGGACCGAGTACCCCTCGAAGGCTCCTCCGGAAGATGCCCGCCTCGACGATGACCCGACGGAGGACGCGCTGACCGCAGCGCTCTCGGAGGTATCAACACGTGCGCCGGCCTCACCAGGGCTTCCTTCTCGGCCGTCGAGGCCGCCATCATCGACGTCGAAGGTCTCAGGTCAGCAAGCTTCTCGGGGCCATCGCCGTCGCGTCCGTCAGCGCGAGCACCATGGCTGTCGCCGTTGGCTACCTTGTCTGGGAGCCAGCGATGGTCTACGCCACAACGCTGAGCGCACCGACCGCTGCTCCCGAAACCGTGCTGTACGGCTCGACCCCGGCCGGGATCGCCGACCTCACCGTCAGCGTGGCGATCTGCCAGGGCGGCGCCCCCCGACGGGGCCCGTGGCCACGGGGGTGCACTCCAGTCGCATCGGTGCAGGCGGTCAACGGCACGTGGCGGATCGTCCTGACCTCTTGCGTCGGATCGAACGGCCCAACAGGTTGCCCGCTGTTAGTGCAGCTGCGCTCGAACAGTCCGGCGATCACAGGAACACGGCTGTTGGACATGATGCCCGGGACTGCGCGTCGTCTCGACGCCCGCGTCGCCGGTCGTCGACGCCCCTTCCTCGCCATCTTCCTCGGCGCGTCGTATTGAAATGAACAACCCACGATGACACTCGACGTCACAGTCATCGCATGGGCGATGCTCGGGATCGCTCTGTACTACCTCGGGCTCCTGATCCTGAGCAATCGGCAACACGCCGCTCAAGGTCGGGATCTGCAGCCCTGGATCATCCTGATCATCCCCGCCCACAACGAGGAAATGGTGATCGCACACACGATTGAGCGACTCGCATCCTCCACATACGAGCGCAAGCTCGTGGTCGTGATGAACGACGGCTCGACCGACCGGACTGCGTCCGTCGCCCGTGAAGCTGGCAAGGGCCGAGCGGTAAGGGTCATCGATCGGGCGCCCGATGTTGCCGGACGCGGAAAGGGCGCCGTGCTAAACCACGCCTTCGCGCTCATCATGGCAGGCGAGTTCGGCCCCGAGGTGTCAGCCGATGACCCGGCTCAGATCATCGTCGGCGTGATGGACGCCGACGGGCAGTTGGATCCCGACGCCCTCGACGCCATCGCACCCTACTTCGCGGACCCGAGGGTTGGTGCCGTCCAGATCGGTGTGCGCATCGTCAATGCCCGCGATGGGATCCTCCAGCGCGCTCAAGACATTGAGTTCGTCGGCTTCTCCGGATTCGTGCAAACGGCCCGGGATCGGCTCGGATCCGTGGGCCTCGGTGGCAACGGCCAGTTCACCCGCCTCAGCGCGCTGATGGGTACAGGCAGCGAGCCATGGTCTTCCTGCCTCACCGAGGATCTCGACCTCGGTCTCACTCTTGTCGAGCACGGCTGGCGAGTGCGCTTCTGTCCAGACGTGTTCGTGGCCCAGCAAGGGCTAGACCATATCCGCCCACTGCTTCGCCAACGGACTCGCTGGGTTCAAGGGCACTACCAATGCTGGCGTCATTATCCGCGATTGCTCAGCGCTCCGGACGTGCCGTGGTGGACGAAACTCGATCTGTCGCTGTACCTCGGACTTCTCGTCATGGTCGTCGTATTCACGGCCAACGCGGCGATCAGTGCCGCGCAGGTCACTGGCCTTGTGCACGTACGCGACGGTCTGCTCAGCGCCATCCCCTCCGACCTGGGACAACGAGTGATGGTCGAGGTCGTCTCGCTTGGGCCGCCGTTGTGCTTCGTTTCTGCCTACCAGCGTCGAGCCAAGGATCCGCTCCCGTGGTGGGCGGTTCCCGCCGCCACCGTGTACTTCACGGCGTACACCTACCTGTTCGCGGTGTGTCAGGTCTGGGCATGGACCCGCATGGTGCTCGGCAAGGGCAACTGGGCCAAGACGCAGCGCGTGCTGACTCACGCGTCCGTGACCCCCCGGCAGCCAGGTGGGGAGGCGATGTGAGTGCGATCCGGTGCCTCGTGGTCATGGGCACCCGTCCTGAGGCGATCAAACTCTCTCCGTTGGTCCGCGCTATGCGCGACGACCCACGGTTCGAGCCCCGCGTCGTATCGACCGGACAACACCGGGAAATGCTCGACCAGATCCTGACTCTCTTCGGTATTCGACCCGACCATCACCTCGACCTGTTCCTGGCCGGACAGACCCTTACCGGTCTCACGACTCGGGCGCTGGCCGGATTGGACACGGTCCTGGGCATCGAGCAGCCCGAAGTCGTGATCGTGCAGGGCGACACCACCACCGCACTTGCGGGCGCGCTGGCGGCGTTCCACCACCACACCATGGTGGTGCACGTCGAGGCCGGTCTTCGCTCCGGCAACCTCTGGTCCCCCTTCCCCGAGGAAGGGAATCGTCGCCTCGTCGCACAGGTCTGCGACCTTCACCTCGCGCCTACGACCGCAGCTCGCGACAACCTTCTCAGCGAGAATGTACCGCACGATCGTGTCGTCGTGACCGGTAACACCGGTATCGACGCCTTGCACTGGGCGGCCGCACTTGACGTACCGTACGGCGAGCATGCTCTGGCGCACCTTGACGACGATCCACGTCGAGTGATTGTCGTCACAGCCCATCGGCGAGAGTCGTGGGATGGCGGGATGGACCGTATCGGCGGAGCGCTGGCCCGCATTGCCGGTCGGTACCCGGATGTTCACATCGTCTTCCCAATCCATCGCAACCCTCGGGTTCGGCTCGCGATTCAGCGATATGTGCATGGCGTGCCCAACATCACCGTGGTCGAGCCTCTCGCGTACGGGGCCATGGTGCGTCTCCTGCGCAGATCGACGTTGCTACTGACGGATTCAGGGGGCCTCCAGGAGGAAGGACCGAGCCTCGGGATCCCGGTCCTGATCCTCCGAGAGACGACCGAACGACCAGAGGGTGTGAACGCTGGAACCGCGCGGCTGGTTGGAACGGACACAGAGCGCATCGTGGCAGAAGTGTCCCATCTCCTCGACGACGAGGCCGGCCGGCTTGCAATGATCCACCCCGAGAGCCCCTACGGAGACGGTCACGCGGCTGCTCGCTGCCTCGACGTCATCGCCGCGCGGTTGCCCTCAAGCGCTGGGGGTCGAGTACCAGCGCACGACGGATCCGGACGGAGCGATGTGCGAACTCAAGCCATGTCTGGCACAGCATGACTACCTGCCGACGTCCTTTCGGCGAGGCCCTGGGCGCAGCGGCCGGCGTCGCGTCCGACGCCTTTCCTCGCGCTCCTCAGTCGATTCCGAATGGACTGCCGGTAGTGTTCCACCGACTGACGGCCGCGCGCACGCACTGTGAGCCGAACGCACACGGCGTTCATCGTGACTCCTGCATGCCGAGTCGCGGGCCACAGGCGCCGGGCATGACGGCCGACCGCGTGTCGCCACTGGGCCCGCCGCACGTGTCGCGCGGGAACCGCAGGTTGATCTCGACCTGCCATCCCGTGACTGCTGGGCGGGCGAGTTGTTGGCGTTGCTTGAGATCGAGCTCGTCGATCTTGGCGGCGGTGGCGCCCGACGCGAGGTTCACGACTCATCGCTCGAGGCCAGGGGAGGTTGGCGAGGCGGTTCCGTTGCGGTCGGGGCGCAGCTGGCAGGGTCGCGTGACCCGTCCTGTGCGCCGGCCATGTGACGCTCGGGTGTCTGGCCGTCGGCTCGCCTCGACTGGCTGGCAAACCAGCCGATGAACCGCGGCGTGGACGGCCTCGCAGGTGATGACCGCGCCGACGGCGGACGAGCCGCAGTCGATGGTGACCAAATCGATCGTGCAGGTTGGTCGACGGGAGACACCCTCCCGCGCGACGCGGTCGACCGGATCGAGAAGCTTCACGCGGCGGTAGTACGGGATGAGGCCGAGCGCGGTGTCGGGCTGCTCAGGGGCAGAAGACGCCCGCAGCCGACCGAGGCGGAGTCCACCGAGGCCGCATTTCTTGCCGAGCACGGGTTCGCGACGTACAACGACTACCGGATGCGCATCCGGCGATCGACCGAGGCGGACGGGCCCGATATGGAGCGCGAGCTTGGGGGGGATCTCGACAATCCATGGTTCGCCGATAGCGACCCCATGACTTTCGGCCTAGATGCCGCTGCAACATGGTCGTCTGACCACCGCATCGGCGACCTCGACAGCAGTCAGCAGCGTAGGGCTGAGACAGGCGAATCAGTCGATCGGGCGTCCTCACCGCCGGCATCACCTGATCAAGGTAAGCCGATGACCGCGACGCCTCAAGCCCTGCTGGTCGTCGGCTTGCCCGGCGCTGTTCGTCGACTCACCCAACCGCTTTACGCTGCATTGGAGGCCGAGGTCGACCGGTTCGTGGCGTGTCGCGTCGACGCCGCCGACAGGCGCGCAGCCGAGATCGCCCAACAGGCCTCCACGCAGGCGGCCGAGATCGTCGAGCACGCCTTCACTCAGGCGGCCGAGATCCTCGACCGGGCCGCCCGTACCAACGAAGCCGCGCGGACGCTGGCCGAGAACGTCGTAGCTCGGTCGGAGGAGCTGCTCGGACTGACCGACGAGCTGCCCGCCGGCATCGCCTCCGCCCGGGATCACGTCAGTGATGGGCTTCGGGCGTGGCGGGACGTGGCCGACCGCGCCACCGACCAGGTACGGCTTCCCGGGTCGCCCACCAGTGGGAACGACCCCGCTGGAGTGGGATGCGCGAGATCCGCACCGCAGATGGCGGTGAGTTAGCTCGGCAAAACGGCACCCGCGGACCCTGGTCAACTTGGCGCCCGCCAAGACACCTCGGCGGTGAAGGCCCTGGCCACACGATGACAGACCTACCGGGACGGGGGGCATCTCCCGGTCCCGTAGGGTCTGCTCGGCTTCAAGTTACACGGCCGCCTCGTCGCATCCGCCCATCGTCCAGGCGACGCCTGCCATCGGCGACGCGCCTCATGGGTCAACTGCGTTCGACGGCGCTGCGTTGCGCCCGTCCCTCCTCGCCGCTTCCCGCGGGCACTACCCCACCAATGTCACCGGGCAGCGGATCGCAGCGACCTGGCCCGGGCGGGGGGAGAGGACGCCGCGGACCTCTACCCTCGGGCCCCAGCCTCGAGCCCGAGAGGGGTGGGCGACTGGGTGCGGCGCGCGGCACCCCAGAGTGGGTGGTGTCTTGTACCAAGCCGAGCAGCGCCCGTTCTTCGTGGCACAGCTCCGCGTAACGGGCCTGCTCGGCGAGGTTCAGCTCACAGAGGACACGGGCGCTGACGAGGGCTTCGAGCCCGCGTCGCACTGACTCCAACCCAACCGCGGCGCGTCGCTGGGTCTGAGGGGGGGCCACCGTGAGATCATCGGTCATTGGCCCGCCTCGGTGAAGCGCCCCACCGTGAGTCGCCCGAACAGGTGTCAGAATAGGTAACGACCGCCATGCCCAGCCGAACGGTCACCACGAACGCGCCATCGCGGACGCGGCTCATCGCGCAAGCAGCCGTCGACCAGTCGTGGAACTAACCACATCACGGGCCGGCGTCGCGCCGAGCGCGGGGGAACGGCAGGTGCAGGCGCCGGAAAGCTACTTGCCGGGGACCGAACCGCGTCGGCGAGCGCTGAGCGAAGCGACGCCGCGTGTTGCCAGTAGCGGGTGTCGGAACTGCGTCGACGGAGGACAAACAGCGTCGCGCCAACCACAGAGGCGACGAGCGCAAGGGCGACTGCAGCAAGCACCCGGATGGCCACCCCCATCGTCGCTACCCCACTCGGCGCGTCCGGCTTGACGGACGGCACCCACACGCGGAGGCGACCGAGGACATGTTACGCATCGCGCCACGTGGCTCAGATGTCGCGACTCGCGCACGCCCGACGTGCCACGCAGAGCCTTCGTGGACCCCAGGGCGGTTCAGGCCGCGCCTGGCGACAACGATGCGCTGCGTCGGGGTCGTCTCGCAGGTTGCTGCGATCGCTGTCGGGCCCGCCTACCACTCACCGCAGTCGCGGGGGACTCTTTCGCCAGACCACGCCGGTCCGGTTGGAGCTCGTGGAACGAGGCGTCGTAGCAGGCTGCCCATGTCGGCGCCGATCTGGAAGTTTGGTGGGGTGCACGGTGGCGTCATCCCGCAACGCGGTGCGTGATGGGAGGACGTCCGCGTGGCGGTGGTGGTGTGCGTGCGCTGGTCGTGGGTGTGCGTGCGTGCAGCCACGTTCCGAGCTGCGTGGGGGTGATGGGCCGTGACAGGTAGTAGCCCTGGGCGTAGCCACATCCGAGGGTCCGCAGGGTGTCCCAGGTGCGCTGGTCTTCGACACCTTCGGCCACGACGTCGAGGCCGAGGCTGCGGGCGAGGTCGATGACGGAGCTGACGATGCTGTGGGCGCCGGGGTCGCCCGTCATGGCGAGGGTGAAGGACTTGTCGATCTTGACTCCCTCGACGGGGAGTCGTTGGAGGTAGGCGAGGGAGGAGTAGCCGGTGCCGAAATCATCGATGGTGAGGCGGATGCCACGTCCAGCGATCGCGTTGAGCACGCCGATCATTCGGGCGGGGTCGGACATGATGCCGGTCTCGGTGATCTCGAGGATCAGCCGGTCCTGGGACACCCCGGATTCGCCGAGCAGGCGGCGGACGCGACCCGGGAACTGGGCGTCGAGGAGGGCCTGGACCGGAAGGTTGACCGCCACGCTGAGCT
>Ga0209698_10005408_pt1 | contig 13821 bp, 11 predicted proteins | sample LitLauG_LLR_2012_FD_187203 | JGI IMG/M metagenome (GOLD analysis project Ga0209698, IMG submission 187203) | Freshwater sediment microbial communities from Pennsylvania, USA - Little Laurel Run_MetaG_LLR_2012 (SPAdes) (version 2) | ecosystem: Environmental > Aquatic > Freshwater > Creek >... | reverse complement strand
GGCCAGCCGCTCCACGGCGCGCCTTGCAAGGCGCGCCGGCTCCGGCGGCGCGAAGCAGTGCTTCGCGAAACCCCGCCTCCGCCCCTCGTTCTCTTCCTCCCGCCTTTTCCGGCCGAAAACCGGAAAAGGGGCGGGGGTGAGGGCGATGTTCAAGAAGATACTGATCGCAAATCGAGGCGAGATCGCCTGCCGCGTGATCCGCACCGCGCGCAGGATGGGAATCCAGACGGTCGCGGTGTACTCCGAGGCGGACCGCAACGCGCGCCATGTCGAGCTGGCCGACGAGGCGGTGGCGATCGGGCCGGCGCCGTCCAAGCAGTCGTACCTGGACTCCGAGCGGATCCTGGCCGCGTGCAAGCAGACCCGGGCGCAGGCGGTCCATCCCGGCTACGGCTTCCTCTCCGAGAACGCGGCGTTCTGCGCGCGGCTCGAGTCGGAGGGCATCGTATTCATCGGCCCCAAGGCCCATTCGATCGAGGCGATGGGCGACAAGATCGCCTCCAAGCGCCTGGCCGAGGCGGCCAAGGTCAGCACGATCCCCGGCTACACCGACGTGATCGAGGACGCCGAGCAGGCGCTGCCGATCGCCCGCCGCATCGGCTACCCGGTCATGATCAAGGCGAGCGCCGGAGGTGGCGGCAAGGGCTTGCGGGTCGCCTGGAACGACGCCGAATGCCGGGACGGATTCAAGTCGTGCCGCAACGAGGCCAAGAACGCCTTCGGCGACGACCGGGTCTTCATCGAGAAGTTCGTGATCGAGCCGCGCCACATCGAGATCCAGGTGCTGGGCGACGCGCACGGCCACCTGGTGTACCTGTGGGAGCGCGAGTGCTCGATCCAGCGCCGGCACCAGAAGGTGATCGAGGAGGCACCGTCGCCCTTCCTGGACGAAGCCACGCGCCGCGCGATGGGCGAGCAGGCCTGCGCGCTGGCGCGGGCCGTCAAGTACCAGTCGGCCGGGACGGTCGAGTTCGTGGTCGACAAGGAACGGCGCTTCTATTTCCTGGAGATGAACACGCGGCTGCAGGTCGAGCACCCGGTGACCGAGATGATCACCGGGCTGGACCTGGTCGAGTGGATGATCCGCATCGCAGCCGGCGAACGGCTGACGGTCAAGCAGCAGGAACTCAAGCGCCAAGGCTGGGCCATCGAGTGCCGCATCAACGCCGAGGACCCGTTCCGCGGCTTTCTGCCGTCGACCGGACGGCTGGTGCGCTTCCTGCCACCGGCCGAACAGCCCGGCGAAGTGCGGGTGGACACCGGTGTGTACGAGGGCGACGAGATCTCGATCTACTACGATTCGATGATCGCCAAGCTGATCGCGCACGGCTCGGATCGCCAGCAGGCGGTGGCACGCATGCGCGAGGCGCTCAACCGCTTCGTGGTGCGCGGCATCTGCACCAACATCGCGTTCCAGGCCGCGCTGATGCGCAACGCGCGCTTTCTGGAAGGGCGCCTGCACACCGGGCTGATCGCGGAGGACTATCCCGACGGCTTCCACCCCTCGCAGGCGGTGCATCCGCGCCCGCTCCTGGTCGCGGCGGTCGCCGCCTATGCGCGCTGGCGCTACGTGGATCGCGCCATCAAGATCTCGGGCCAGCTGCGCGGACACGGGCGCAAGGTCGGATCCGAATGGGTGGTCCAGGTCGGCAACGATTGGATCAGCCTGAGGATCGAACCGAGCGGCGACGGCTGCGACATCGTGCACGGCGGCGAGCGCCATGTCCTGCGCACCGACTGGCAGATCGGCCAGATCCTGTTCGAAGCCGAGTTCGACCAGGACCCGGTGTGCCTTCAGTTCGAACGCTTCGGGCTGCGCTACCGGATCATCCACGAAGGCGTGCAGATGGAAACCGTGGTGCTGTCGCCCAGGGCTGCCGAGCTGCTCGCCCTGATGCCGCAAAAAGCGCCCCCCGATCGGTCCAAGTTCCTGCTGTCGCCGATGCCGGGGCTGCTGGTGGAGGTGTCGGTGAAGGCCGGGCAGGAGGTCAAGGCGGGCGAGCGCCTGGCGACGATCGAGGCGATGAAGATGGAAAACATCCTGCGGGCCGAGCGGGACGGCGTGGTCGAGGAGCAGCTGGCCGCGGCCGGGGAGAGCGTGGCGGTGGACCAGCCGATTCTGAAGTTCAGATGATGCGTGGAGCACCACGGCATCGCCGCCACCCTCATCCCCGCCCTCTCCCGCTGGCGCGGGAGAGAGGGAACTTCAAAACCCGGCCGCTCCTGGCCGTCTGCCGCGCAAACTCTTAGTGGATTTCGACCTCGGTCGCGGTGTTGGCCGCGAGTGTCTGCAACGGCGCGGGGGCCTTGGCGACCTGCACGACCTGCGCCTTGCTCTGCAGCGCGATCTGGTCCATCTCGGACTTGCTGTCCAGGAAGCGCGCCGCGGCGAACAGGACCGGGACGGCGATCAGGACGATGAACAGCTTGTCTTCGGTGCGGCTGCGGTCGCTAAACATGGTCGTATCCTTTCGTCGATGGGGTGTCGGGTTGTGCGTCAGAACGAAGCGTGCCCGACCGGGCGTCCGCGTTCTATTGACTAAAGTCCTGACGCCCGGCCCGTTGCACCGGGTCGATGACGAAAGTCATTTCGACGGCTTGCAGGCGAAGCCGGCGGCCGACCTGTAAACGCAGTCAACCGCCAAAGCGTTGTTCTCAGGGACAGAGCGCCCGGGGTGTGTCCGGGAGCGGTGCCGGGAGCCAGGGGCGCGCATCCCGGCTGAAAAGGCCGAACTGGCCGTCGATCGGGACCCGCTTTGCCGGTTCAGCGACGGCGATCTTGCAGTTTCATCCTGACGGCGCCCCTTTTGCGATGACATTCCATATGACCCGTGCCCTCCTCGCCGCGGTGCTTGCGCTGGCGGCGGGCGCTGCCGCCGCGCAGACCCCCGTCTACGACACCGCCCGCTGGCTCGCCGGCCTGCAGCTCGACGCCAGCGCCCCGGTTTCCCAGGCCCAGCTCGAGACGAACGCGGCCTGGGACCGGCTTCGCGTCACGCGCCTGGCGCCGATGAAGGCTTTTGCCGAAACGCACTTCGCCGACGAGCGGGCCCACTGCGATACCCTGTTCTATCCGTTCGGCGGGCCGGACATCATCAACGCGCTGAGCTTCTTCCCGAGCTGCAAGCGCTACATCCTGTTCGGGCTGGAGCACGTCGGCGAGCTGCCGCACCTGGAACGCATGAGCGCCCAGCAAAAGGAACTCGTGCTGGCCGACATGCACAAGGCGCAGCAATACATCCTGAGGCGCAACTACTTCGTCACGCAGTACATGTCCTCGGACCTGAACACGCCCAACCTGAACGGGGTGCTGCCGATGATGTCGGCCATGCTGGTGCGCATGGGCTACGTCATCCTGGACGTGGAGCTGGCGAACCTGGACGGCAGCTCGCCCGTGCCCGCGGGGACCCGCCCGAGGGCAGCCCATGTCCACTTCCAGGCACAGGATGGCGGACCGGTCCAGGAGCTTGTATTCGCCTCCTTCGACGCTTCCGATCAGGGTCTGGCCAGCAACCCCGCCTTCCTGACGTTCATGCAACCGATCCAGCCGACCGTCACCTTGATGAAGGCCGCCTCGTACCTGCTGCACGATGATTCCTTCGGCCGCATGCGGGAGCTGGTGGAAAGGAAGACGACCCTGCTGGTGCAGGACGACACGGGGCTGCCGTATGCAAAGCTGCTTGCGGACGGCTTCTCGGTCGAGCTGTACGGCAACTACGTCGACACGATCCCGGTGTTCCACTACCGGTACCAGAAGGACCTGGCGGGGGCATACCGCGCGCAATCGGCCCATGCCGAGTTGCCGTTTCCGTGGTCCTATGCGAGAAGGCGCGAGGAGGCTGCGCTCCAGGTCGCCCGGAAGAGGATTGCGACGGCCGCTTCTTCGACGTGATACGCAGTTCCCCGTCCCTTCGGTAAATCGCAAAGCGGCGCCGCGCGGGCACGCGGCGCGCCCGCCCGACCCGGACCGGGTTACTTGCCCGCCTCGGCGATCAGCACGGGCGCGGGGGCCTTGGCGACAAGCACCAGCGCGCGGCGCCCGCGTTCTATTGACCAAAGTAATGAGGCCCGGGCCGCCGCGCGCACAGACCGCGTGCGCGGCCGCACCGCACACGCGCCACCGCTGGCCCGTCCGTCAATGCGCGGGTCCCCGTTGTTCGCCGCCCGCTCCGGCGTGGCCGCACTGTCGGCCGCGATCGCCCGCGACGCCATGGGACGACGACACAGGCCGGGACTTTAGTCAATAGACGGGCCGGCCGGCCCGCCACACGATACGTCCTGACGGGTAGTGGTCCATCGTGAACACAACCCGCTCAACCGACAGAAACTCGCAAGGAGGATTTCGAGATGGAAGCCGCCAACCTGAGCAAGCGCAACAGCCGCCAGGCCCAGTTCGGCAACGGCAGGGCCGAGTACATCTTGATCGTAACCCTGATCGTCATCGGCTCGATCGGCGTCTACAACCTGTTCGGCAGGAGCTTGCCCGATCAGGACAGCAACCTGGCCTGCGGCCTGGTCAGCAACCAGACCTGCTCGATGGTCCAGAGTCCCACCAACGCGCAAACCCAGGCGGACCCGAGGCACGGCGCAACCAAGTGAAGCGAAGCGACCGCTTGACGAATCGGCCGGGGCAGCGCAGACAAGCGTTCCTGTGCCTGCTGGCAACCGGCCTGGCGTGCTGCGTGATGCTCGCATTGATCTACAGCGCGGGGTCCTCGAGCAACGAAAAGGCCAGCATCCGCAACGAAGGCGGCTTCGACGATGGCCCGTACACCCAGTCGGTCGCGATGCGAACCGGCTTGCGGCAACGACATCGCGGGCCGCAGGCTTTACCCGCAATCCAGGATCTGAGCAGCGCCGGCAGGTCCAACAGGGGTGATCCGTCCTGACCTTGGCTGGCGCCTCCGGCTCCGCCCGCTGCACTTAACCCGAGTTTTGCGTTGCGCTGCGTTGACGCGCAGCGCGCCGGTCTTTATTCTAGGTAGTCCGATTAGATGGCTGGCGCAACAGACGCCGGACCCGGCGGACTGGCAGATTCGCTCCCTCGGGGCGAATCGGGGAGAACGGGGTGCGCAGGTCGGCGAAGTTTTTCGTGCTGATCGCGGTGCTGATCGGCTGCGGGCCGGCGTCGGCAGCTGATCCCGTAGGCGTGGTCACGATCCTGGAGGGCGACGCCTTCGTAATCCGCGGTCTGTCCAAATTCAAGCTGTCCGAGGGCGTACGCGTGATGGCCGATGACCTCATCGAGACCGGAAAAGGTACGTACGGGCGGGTCGAGTTCACCGACGGGGCCATGTCGGACCTCGGCTCGGCAACGCGGGCGCAGTTGAATCGACCTTCCTTGCGGCGCTCCGATCGGCCGGCTTTTTATCTGCTGACGGGCTGGCTCAAGATCACTGCGGCCGGCGCGAGCAGCGGCAAGGCCTCGGTGGGATCGCCCCTGCTCGATGCCGCCGGACTGGCCGGGGCAACGGTTCTGTGGGTGGAAGGCGGGTCCGGCGCGGTCTTCGCCGAGGACGGCCCGGTTCGCGTGACCGATCGACGCACCGCAGCCGCGGTGCCGATCCCCTTGAAATCCCGCGATTTCGTCGCCTTGCGCGGAAGCGAGGCAGCGCGGGTCGATACCCGCCCTTCGCACGAGTTCGTCGCTTCCTTGCCGCGCCCGTTCGAGGACTCGATTCCTCCGCTGATCGACCAGTTCAAGAATCGGACAGCACCGGCCAAGCCGCTTGGGGTATTCACGTACGCCGAGGTAGAGCCCTGGCTCGATGCAGAGCCGGTCATACGCCGCCGCTTCGTGCACGATTGGGTCGTCAAGGCCGACGAGGGCTACTTTCGGGAGCGGCTGGACGCCGGGCTGGCCAAGCACCCGGAATGGGAGCGCGTTCTTTACCCCGAGCGCTTCGAACCGAAACCGCCGGTTCCCCCTGTGGCGGTGCCTCAATCGCCGGCTTCTGGCGGTTCGATACCCCGCAATCCGTCTGTACCTTCAGCGACTCCCGCTGCGGGCACGCAAGGCGGTCCGCCCTTACATTAAGGGACTGGCTGACAAAAATGAGACTACTGCTGAAGTTCAACCTCGTATTCCTGGCGCTTTTCCTGATCGCGATCAGTGCCGTCGGCTACATCACGCGCGATTTGCTGCAGCGCAACGCCCGCGAGGAGATCGCCGAAAACGCCAAGCTGCTGATGGCCAACGCGATTGCGGTGCGCCGTTACACGATCAGCCAGATCAAGCCGCTGCTCGATACCCAGATGAAATACACGTTCCTGCCGCAAACCGTGCCCGCCTACGCGGCCACCGAGGTGGTGAACGACCTGCGACAGAAGTATCCGGATTACGCATACAAGGAGGCCATGCTGAATCCGACCAACCCCCGCGATCGGGCGGTCGACTGGGAGGCGGATCTCATCAACCAGTTCCGCAACGCCTCCGCCACCGGCGAGATCTTCGGCGAGCGCGACACGCCGAACGGAAAGTCGCTGTATTTCGCGCGGCCCCTGAAGATCTCGGACCCGGCCTGCCTGGTTTGCCACAGCACCGTGGAAGTCGCACCGCGCACGATGGTCGAGAAATACGGGCCGGCCAACGGCTTCGGGTGGAACCTGAACGAGGTCCTGGGCGTGCAGCTCGTGTCGGTGCCGACCGCGGTTCCGCTGATCCGCGCCCAGAGGGCCTTCCAGACGTTCATGGTTTCGCTGGCCTCCGTGCTGGTAGGCATCGGCTTCTTTCTGAATCTGCTGCTGTGGTGGATGTTCATCCGCCCCGTGACCAAGATCTCGGCGCTGGCGGATCGCGTCAGCCTGGGCGAGCTCGAAGCCCCGGACCTGATCGTGCGCAGCGGCGACGAGATTCAAACGCTCGCCGAGTCCCTGGCGCGCATGCGCAAGAGCATGGTGCAGGCGATGCAGCTTCTCGGGGGCTGATTACTGCGCCCGGAGACCGACCATCAAGCACCCGGCCGACAGCGCAAACGGGCCACGCCCGCCCCAGAGCCTTGGAAAGTATCCGATCCTCGGACAGCTCGGCAAGGGGGCGATGGGCGTCGTCTACAAGTCGCTCGACCCCGTCATTCGACGTCCCGTCGCGCTGAAGACGATCCGCAAGGAACTGCTGCACGACCAGGAGGACGCCGCGGCCTTCGCAGCGCGCTTTCGCAATGAGGCGCAGGCGGCCGGGCGCCTGCTTCACCCCGGGATCGTCGCGGTGTACGAGTACGGCGAGGAGAACGACTTCGCCTACATCGCCATGGAGTACGTCGAGGGCAGCAGCCTGCGCCAGTACTTCGAACGCAAGGTGCAATTCGCGGAGCGCGACGCGATCAGCATCATGGCCCAGCTGCTCGATGCCTTGCAGTACGCGCATGAGCAAGGGGTGTGGCACCGCGACATCAAGCCGGGCAACATCATCATCATGAACAACGGCCGCGTCAAAGTGGCCGATTTCGGCATCGCCCGCGTCGAAAGTTCCACCCTGACCCAGGTTGGAGTCGTGATGGGCACGCCCGGATTCATCGCTCCCGAGCAGTACCTGGGCAAGGAAGTCGATCACCGGATCGATGTATTTGCAGCCGGGGTCGTGCTGTACGAGTTGTTGACCGGTGAAACGCCGTTTTCCGGTTCCAAGGAAGGCGTCATGTACAAGGTCTGCCATGAGGCGGCACAGTCGCCCTCGGCGGCCTGCGGCAAGCCGGCACTGGCCCGGTTCGACCCCATCGCGCTGCGGGCGCTCGCCAAGCGGCCGCAGGAGCGCTATGCGTCGGCCGGCGACTTCCGCACCGAGCTGCTCGCGGCGTACGACGAGCCGGTCAGCCCAACCGTATCGGAGGGAACCTTGATCCGTGATGCCGGGCGCGCGGCTGACGCGGCAGATCCATCCCGCGGCGCATCGAAGAAGTCCAATGCCGGCTCGGCCGCGCCGGCGCCAGCGGCAGCTCCGCTTTCGGGTCGGGCCTCGCAGGTCTCGACCATGCCGACCGAAATGCTGGTCGCGGCGGGCTGGAATGTCGACGAGATAACCGCGCTGCAGCTCAGTCTGGCGCATTTCGTCGGTCCGATCGCGCGGGTCATGGTGCGGCGCGCCGCGCGCGACGCCCCGGATTTCGCCTCCCTGGTTCAGAAACTTGCCGATCAACTGCCCTCGGCCGTCGACCGGGCCAAGTTTCTTCAGCAAAACTCCCGCATCGCGGCAACCGGGACCGGTCCGTCGCGGGTTGCCGAACCCGTCGACGAGGACGCGACGATCATTCCTGGGGCTGCGAGGTCCACGGTCGCGGTGGGTCCGACCGCCGAGGAGATCGCTCGGGCGGCACGGCTGCTGGCCGTCCATATGGGCCCAATCGCGCAACTGCTGGCGCGTCAGGCGGCGCAGCCCGGCATTTCGCGCTCCGCGTTCCTCGCCCGCCTGACGGAGCGGCTGAACGACGCGGAAAAGAATCGCTTTCTGTCCGCCTTCGAGCACGGCCACTAGCGCGCAGTTCCCCGCGAAACTCAGACGAGCGAAACCCGGCGGGTTGCGGAAAGAGGATGAAGCCATGGAGGTCAAGAGCAAGAGAGTCCTGCTGGTCGAGGACCACGAACTGATCCGCCTGGGCACGGGACTGCTGCTGGAATCGCTGGGCCAGGTGCGATGCGATATCAAGCCATGCCGCTCGCTGGACGAGGCACGAAGCGCCTGTCGCGACGACGGGCCGTTCGACCTGATCCTCCTGGATCTGAACCTGGTCGATTCCAAGGGTTTGCAAGGTCTGCGCACGCTGCGCAACGAATTTCCGAACCAGGCGATCGCGGTGTTGACCGGCACTCAGGACGAGTTCGTGGTGCGGCAGGCGCAGGCGATGGGTGCGATCGGGTACCTGTTGAAGTCCTGGACCCCGGAACAGGTCAAGGCCGCCCTGCTGTCGCTGCTGGCGCCGCCCCCCAGTCCGGCGCGTGGGACGATCTCCGAACGCTTCCCGAAATTGGCCGGTACCTCGCACTACGATCGCGTGGCCGAGCTCGGTTCGCGCCACCTGCAGATCCTGGAACTGATCCTGGAAGGCTGCAACAACCAGGAAATCAGCACGACCACGGGCTTGTCCCTGGGCACCGTCAAGAACTACGTCTCGGCCATTTTGCTGGCGCTTGACGTCGAGAGCCGGGCTCATCTGATCAGCCTGTTCCATTGAGCGATACGCCCGAAACGGCGCGCCCGGACGCGCGTATCGACGCCGAGCTGTATCAGTCCGCGTACGCCGCGGACCGGCGTGGAGCGCTGGCCGGCATCCTGGCTGCGCTGTTCGCCGCCTTCGCGCTGCAAAATCGCGGCGCACCGCGCGGCGTCTGGCTCTGGGCCGGCGCCTACGTGCTGCTGGCGCTGTCCCGGCTGGTTCTGCTCGCGCGGGTGAGCGGCCAGGGGCCGCCGTCGGAACCAGGCCAGGCGCTCACCTTTCGCCGCACCTGGCTGTCACTGCTGACCGTGTCGGCAGCTGTCTGGGGCGCCGGGCCTCCGCTGTTTCTATCGCTCGGCTTCGCCAGCGGCGGATTGCTGTCGGGCATCTGGCTGGCGGCGGCCGGCCTTTCGGCGCCGCTGGTGGCCGCCGCCCGGCCAGCGATCTACCTGTGGATGCTGCCGTCCGTGGTGCCGATGCTGTTCGCGCTCGCCGTCTATGGTTCCGGCGAGGCGCTGGTGCTGGCCGTGCTGGGCTCGACCTTCCTGCTGCTGCTGCTCAGGCTCGTGCTGGAACAGAACGACTCGCTGGTCGCGGGGCTGACCGCCCGGTTCCAGAACGAGGACCTGGTCCAGCAGCTGCGCGCACAGGTCGAGCTGGCGGCCCGCGCCAACCAGGAAAAGACGCGCTTCCTGGCCTCGGCCGTGCACGACCTGCGCCAGCCGCTGCACGCGCTGGGCCTTTTTTGCGCCGCACTGGACCAGCGGCTGCACAATATTCCCGAGCGGCCGCTGATCAAGAACATGATGGCTTCGATCGAGGCGCTGGAGACCTCGTTCGGCGCCATGCTCGACATATCGCGCCTGGACGCCGGCGTGGTGCAGCCGGTGCCCCAGACGTTTCCGGTACGCGACCTTTTTCGGCGCCTGTATCAGCAGTTCGGCGGCGACGCCGAGGCACGCGACATCTCGCTGCGATTTCGCGCGGTGCGCCGGCTGGTGCTGAGCGATCCGCAACTGCTCGAGCGGGTGCTGGCCAACCTGGTTCAGAACGCGCTGCGCTACACGCGCAGCGGCGGCGTGCTGGTGGCAGCGCGCCGGCACCATTGCGGCGTGGCGCTCGAGGTCTGGGATACCGGGGTGGGCATTCCGGCCGAACAGCTCGAGCTGATATTCGAGGAGTTCTACCAGATCGACAATCCGGAGCGGGACCGCAGCCGCGGCCTGGGCATGGGCCTGGCCATCGTCCGGCGTCTGTGCAATCTGCTCGGGCACCCGCTGGAGGTTCGCTCCCAGCTGGGGCGCGGCACCATGTTCCGGGTCGTGGTTCCGGCCGGCGACGCGCGCGACCCGACCCGGCCGGCGCTCGAAGCCGAGACCCTGCCGCCGCGTGTGGACGTGCGCGTGACGGTGCTGCTGATCGACGACGAGCGGGCGATCCGCGAGGCCACGCGCGAGCTGCTGCGTCCGCTGCTGGTCGACGTGCTGGTGGCGGCGACGATCGCCGAAGCGGTCGAGCAGGCGCAGAAGGCGACGGCTCCGATCGACATGATCCTGTCGGATTGGCGGCTGCGCGGCGCCGAAACCGGCATCGAAGCGGTGCGCGCGGTACGCAAGATCTGCGGCGCATCGACCCCGGCGGTGCTGGTGACGGGCGACACCTCGGCCGACGTGCTGACCCTCGCGCACCAGAACGGGCTGGTGATCCTGCACAAGCCGCTGCAGCCCCGCGAATTGCTAAGGTTGATCGGGCGGCTGGAGCGATGAGGGCGGCGATGAATGGCGACCGCCTTCATGGTATGACTTTGGTCACTAGCCGGGCCACCCTGCGGCGCGCTCTACTCGCCGGCATGCGGGCTCTTGTTGCCCGGGCAACCCGGCCCGCAATGTCCGGGGCAGGTATTTCAACCCGCACAGACGGCTGACATGACGCTGGTTTTGCGAGGACTTGCGCTCAACGATGATTCGCTGAGCAATCCGCTGGTCGGCCGTTTCGACGATCGTGGCGGCGAGATCGGCCGATCGGACAACGCGACCTTCACGCTGCCCGACCCGGAGCGGCTGATCTCGCGGGTGCACGCACGCATTTCGCATTCCGAGGACACCTACTGGATCGAAAACGTAAGCTCGGCCGGGCCGATCGTGCACAACGGCCGCCCGCTCAGTTCGGGCATGCGGGTGAGCTTAAGCGACGGCGATGAGCTGCGCATCGGAGGCTATCGGTTGGCGGTCGGCTTCGAACACGACGAAACGAGCGCAACGATTCTGCGCGGCCGCACCACCGGCCAGGCTCCGGTACGCGCCGGACCCATCGTGCCGCCACGACCCGCCGTGGCGCCGCTCGCCGTCGCGCCGGCCCCAGCGCGCGGCGCCGCCCCGGCGCCTGTCCCCGCCGCGGCACCCGTGCAACGCGCCGCGGCTCCGGCGGCTGCCCCGGCCGCAGCACCGGCGCAACGCGCGGCGGGCTTGGCGCCTGCCCCCGCCGCGGCACCGGCGCAACGACCCGCGGCCGGTTCGCCCGCCCCGGCCGCCGCTGGCTCGCCTGCAGCCCGTGGCGCCAAGGCCGCGCCGCGCCCGCGCTCGGCCGAGCCGGCCGCCGGCAGCGAGGCGCTGTGGAAGGGCTTCGAGGAAGGCGTCGGTCTGGATCTGCCGCTTCCCAACGGCCCTTCGCCGGAGCTGTTCAGCGCAATCGGGGTGATGCTGCGGATCGCGGTCAACGGGATCCACCGCCTGGTTTCGATGCGCACCGTGTCAAAGACCGAAATGCACGCCGACCTGACGATGATCCAGGTGCGCGGCAACAATCCGTTGAAGTTTTCCCCGGAACCGGCGGTCGCGCTGAAGATGCTGCTGCAGCCGCCATTGCAGGGCTTCCTTTCCGGGCCGTCCGCGCTGCGCGACGCCGTCATCGACCTGCAATCGCACCAGGTCGGGGTGATGGCAGGAATGCGCGCCGCGCTCAGTGCCGTGCTCGACCGGTTCGATCCGACCCAGCTGGAGAGCCGATTGAGCTCGCGCTCGGTCATCGAGACCCTGATTCCGTCGAAACGGCGCGCCAGGCTCTGGGAAGCCTATCTGGAGCACTACCGTTCCCTGAGCGAGGAAGCCCAGGAGGATTTCAGCCGCTTCTTCGGGGAAGCCTTCCGGGAAGCCTATAGCGCCCAGGTTCAGAGCCTGGAGGCGGCCGACGATCCCGGCGCGTCGGTCGCTATATATCCGGCCGCCCCGAAGGCCTGATGATGCTGGCCGTCCGGATCTCGCAGCGATCGTGCACCGGCGCTCGCGATCACAACGAGGACTGCGTCGGAGTCGAGCACGTCGGCAACCACTGGTGCATGGTGCTGTCCGACGGTGCGGGAGGCCATCGCGACGGCGCGCTTGCCTCCAGGCTCGTGGTGGACCGGATACTGGCCGGCTTTCGCAGCCGGCCTCCGGTCGATGGCCCGGACCTGGGCGAGCTGGTGCTCGATGCGCATGACGGCGTGATCGCCGCACAAAGGTCGCGCGGCGCAACCGGCGGGACCAGCGCGATGCATGCCACCGTGGTGGTGCTGCTGATCGACGCGCAAAGCGGACGGGCGCTGTGGTGCCACGTGGGCGACTCCCGGCTGTACCTGCTGCGCGAGGGCCACGCGTCCGCCCTCACCCGCGACGACAGCGTGCTGCAATGGATGGTCGAGGCCGGCTTCTGGCAGCCCGACCAGTTGCACTCCCATCCGCAGCGCAACCAGCTGATGGCCGCGCTCGGGGCCGATGATGCGGTGCAGCCGCATGTAAGCGAGGAGCCGTTCGAGCTGCGCGACGGCGATGCGTTCCTCCTGTGCAGCGATGGCTGGTGGGGCAGCGTTACCGAGCCCGAATTCGAGAGCCTGCGCTCGGCGGCCGCGACGCCCGATCGCTGGCTCGACGCGATGGCAGAGCGCGCGACGGCACGGGCCGACCCGCGCCAGGACAATTTCTCGGCGATCGGCTGCTGGGTCGGAGCGGGGGCCTGATGAGGGCGCGCGTGACTCGTGGGTTGCGACCGGCGCCGCCGCCGCTCACGCCATCGAATGAGCACTGAAACAGCGAACCTGGCAGCCGATCCCATCCCATGCCGATCACCCCCCGTCCCAGCACCGTCGATCCGGATACGGATCCGTTCGCAACCGCTCTCGAAGTCCGGCGCGCCCCGCCGGCCAAGGCCCCCGCCTCCTTGGCACCGGGCGCCGCCGCCGGCCCCAATCCGCTGGTCTCGGAGGCCGATGCGCTGCTGGCGCTGGTGCCGCAGCTGCGCTCGACCCCGCACATCGCGGATGTGGCGCGCCTGCGCGCCGAGATCGTCGCCTTGCTGCAGCGCTTCGACGAGCGATCGCGCGCGCGCGGGGTCACCGCTTTCCAATGCCAGAAAGCGCACTTCGTGCTATGCGCCCTGATCGACGAGGTGGTCGAGGCCATGCCGTGGGGTGCGGCGGGCCAGTGGCAACGGCTCAATCCCTTGCAAGCCCCGGTCGGCGCGCGCCCCGGCGAAGGTACGCTGCGGCAGCTCGCGCAGATGGCGGAGGACCCTGGCGCCAGCCGCGACTTGCGTGAGCTGGTCTTCGTCGCGCTGGCACTCGGGTTCGATGCCCGGGGGCGCGGCGCCGGGACGGCGGGCGCCGAGGCCGATCAGATCCGGGCGCGCGCGGCCGAGC
>Ga0209698_10005406_pt1 | contig 13826 bp, 11 predicted proteins | sample LitLauG_LLR_2012_FD_187203 | JGI IMG/M metagenome (GOLD analysis project Ga0209698, IMG submission 187203) | Freshwater sediment microbial communities from Pennsylvania, USA - Little Laurel Run_MetaG_LLR_2012 (SPAdes) (version 2) | ecosystem: Environmental > Aquatic > Freshwater > Creek >... | reverse complement strand
CGGCGGCGGCCTGCAATCGGGCGTGCTCCACGACACTCGCCGTAGCCTTGGTCTGCGAGAGAGTGGCAACCGCGAACATCATTGCAAATAGGGAAATCAATCCTAGCCCACAGATGACCACGATAAGGGCAAAGCCACGTTCGCCGATTGGGTCCGAAGCGATGCTCGCAGGTGGGAAGTCACGATGACGAACATGCCACTGGGCGCCATGACCGACCTATCGCAGTACGCGGTCGATGTTCTCGCGAATGTCCGGTGTCGGCGCGAAGTACCGTTCCCCTCGTTACGATCGGCTGCAGAAAGTGCCTCTCAGCCTGAAATTCAATTGCTGTTTAGCTGTTTATGTGAGTTAGCAATCCGGATCGCCTCTGCTACGCTTAATGTAAAAGCAGGAGTAGTGATGGCCTTGAGGATTGAATTCATGAAGGGCGAAAAGCTCTTAGAACGAGTCTCGTGGGACAACTCGTTGGTGGGCGCGATAAAGTTTGCAAAACAAATGTTTCACTTACATCAGGCCCAAGATGGAGCCACCAAGGTCCTAATATTCGACGACAACTTCAATATGGTGTTCGCGTACCCCTGAGCAGAAAGTGCGTCTCGCGTTCAACCACGGGCATGTTCGGAGACTTGGCAGCCTCTTCGGGCCCGGAGTCGAGTTCCGCGCACTGGTCCAACCATGGTACTCATGGCTGCCGGGAACAAGAACGACCGGCATCGCATTGAGGCCGTCGGCCACAAAGCACAAGTCCCGATAGAAATCCCTGGTGAGCGTCTAAAGGCACCACGGACGACGTCGTCGAAAGTCGCTGTTGCAAACAAACGCTGGCGAGCGGTTGACGGTACCTGCGGTTAAGGGGAGATTCGACTATTGGCAAGGTATATACATGGCCCATGTGAGCTCGAAGCAATGAGGAAGCATTTATGCCCGGACTTCGCCCAGACGTAGACCCGAACGGTCTCCAGGAGTTCTCGGTGGTCTTCACCGATCGCTCCCTCAATCACATGTCGACGAAATTTCAGGCCGCGATGCGGGATATTTCGGCCATTTTGCGCGAAGCCTACAGCGCCCATGCCGTGGTCATCGTTCCTGGTGGAGGCACGTATGCCATGGAGTCCGTCGCCCGGCAATTCGCCAGCGGCAAGCACGCTCTTATCGTCCGCAACGGTTGGTTCTCGTTTCGGTGGTCTCAAATCTTCGAGATGGGGGGATTTGCCGCCCAGGCCACCGTGGTGATGGCTCATCAAACCGGGAACCGGGGACGCTCGCCCTATGCGCCGCCACCGATCGAGGAGGTGGTCGCCAAAATCCATGAGGTGCGGCCGGATGTCGTGTTCGCCCCTCATGTCGAAACTTCGGCTGGACTGATCTTGCCCGACAGCTATGTCATGACGATGGCTTCTGCAGCGCATGACGTTGGGGCGCTCGTCGTTCTCGACGGCATTGCATCAGGCGCGATCTGGGTTGACATGGTCGCAACCGGCGTGGACGTTTTGATTTCAGCTCCTCAGAAGGGTTGGTCGGCCTCGCCATCCGCCGGGCTCGTGATGCTGTCAAAACGCGCTGCCGAAAAATTGGAGAAAACTACCTCAAACAGTTTCGCCATGGATCTGAAGAAATGGCGGACCATCATGGCTGCCTATGAGAACGGCGGCCATGCCTACCACGCGACGATGCCGACCGATGCCCTGATGGGCCTACGCACGGCGATGGACGAAACAAAATCATACGGATTCGGCAGGCTGAGGGAGGCCCAATGGTCATTGGGAGATGGCGTGCGAGCGATGCTTGCGGCCAAGGGTGTGCTGTCGGTTGCTGCGGAGGGTTTTGGAGCGCCCGGTGTGGTCGTCTCCTTTACTGATGATCCTGATATCCAAAACGGCAAGAAGTTCGTGGCGGAAGGGATGCAGATTGCAGCGGGTGTGCCACTACAAGTTGGCGAAGGGCCCGAATTTAGAACGTTTCGCATCGGGCTGTTTGGGCTCGATAAGCTCGCGAACGTTGAAGGCACGATCGCACGACTTAAGGCGGTTTTGGATCGAGTGATGTAGTCCTTTCGTTTGGGGCCGCTTGGCCGCGCCTCACCATTGAGGACAGGGGTCAAGCGGACGCTTTTTTTTGAGCTCGGAGTTGACCGAAGCACAATTCGGGCTTCTACCGCGCAAGTACCGTTCGGGTGCCCTCCGAGGGGCACAAACCGGCCAACAAATAGTCGCCGCTGCGGGGTTCTCCTGCCGAAGTGAAACGCGTTGTTCACCCACTTCTGCAGCGGAATCGCACTCATCGGCATCGAGGCATGGCAAGCAGTCGGCCCATGCAATCGAGGCGCCGAGGTGATCGGTTGCTGCAGAGGTTCGGCTGCATTCTGGTGCTCGCTGCAGCCATCATGACCCCACCCGTCGTCGGTGGTCGATCCATGGCGCAGCAACGCTGGCCCTCAATGCAATCGTTCCCCGAGACCGGCATCCAAGTGCGCCTGACCGGTGAGGATCGCCGTCTGGACTGCATCGGCCTGCGCATCGAGATCGATGGTAATGTCGAGCAGGCGAGGAGCTTGCAGAAGGAAGCGCGCAAGGAGGAAGCTGGGCCTCCGGTCACTGTCGAGCAGATGTTCGGGCGGGAGGCCGGAAACCCCGAGGCCGGTGTCGAGGCGGTGCATCAGTTGTCGCTGATGCGGCGCAGGCTCAAGGCGCTCTCGGATCGCTATGCGGAAAAGGCATGCGGGCACCTTGATCCAAAGAGCCTGCTGACGCCAGCAGCAATCCCCGCCTCGCTGCTAGTCGACAGGTGCCAGACACGCAACGAGCTGAAGCTCGAAGATTGTGTCGAGGACATCGCCCAATGGCGGTGCAGAAGTTTTGCTCGCCAAGGCCACCCATATCTCGATTGCCTGCAGGCGGTTGCCAAGCACGCAATCGGCGCCAGCGGCTTCGACCGGCGGTCGCTCAGCCATTACGGACCGGCCTGCACCGACTCCCACTACGCGGCGCCGTCATGCACGATCTTCACCAACGACACGACCGGCGGTGGCACCCAATGGTGTCAGCGGCACGATGAAAGTACGATCGAGGTTTGCGAACAGTCATTGCCACCGTCCAGGCCGTCGCCCAAACCGAAGGCATCGCCGACGCTGGCGTTCGATGGCTTCAAGCCAAGCCCCGAGGCAACGCCCGCTCCAGCACAACCAGGCGGTTCGCATACCAACTGCCAAAAGCGCAGCTGCCCCTTCGTTACCTGCCATCGGCTCTGCGCACCGCCCCGCAGCGAAAATCCGCAACCAGGGCCAGGACCTCAGCTATTCGCGCCGCGGCTGTTCGATGCCAGTCCAGACGATGCGCAGTCAAACTTGGACCGGCAATGAGGGACGCGTCAGCGCCGCCATCGAAGCCGCTGCCTTACCCGCTCCGACGACGATCGTGTGTCCTTTTGGGGGCAGCGGCACATGTCGAGGGACGCCCTTGGCCGGAAGGGCCGCATCGATGGCGGTTTGGAACAGGCCGGTCAACGGGGGTCGGGGCTGGAACTCGTCACTTTGCCCTTCCCAAATCGGCTACGGGCAATGGCGAGCGGCCGAGAATGAGGTCAGCGGCCTTCTCGGCGATCATGATCGTTGGCGCGTTGGTGTTGGATGATACGATCTTGGGCATGATCGAGGCGTCGGCGATCCGCAGGCCATCGATGCCGCGCAGTTTCAGGTCTGGGGTCACAACGGACAAATCATCAACGCCCATGCGGCAGGTTCCAACGGGGTGGTGATCCGTCTTGGCGTTCTTGCAACCGTAGTCGAATAAGTCGCCGTCAGACGTTTTCTCGGGTCCGGGTAGCCGCTCGGCCAGAATGAATGGCTTCAGCGCTTTCTGGTCCATGATCTCGCGAGCGAGCCGCAAGCCTGCAATTGACATCTGGCGATCGTAGGGTTCCGCCCAATAGTTCGGATCGATGAGCGGCGCCGCCATCGGATCATTGTTCGCCAGGCGCACCGTCCCGCGCGAGAGCGGGCGCAGAAACGCCGAGTTGAGGGTAACGCCACCATTAGGCATTGCCGCAACGCCCGCTTCGATGCCTGATCCGAGGCCCAAATGGAACTGGATATCGGGCGACCGCGCGGAGTTGTCGGCCCACCAAAAGCCGCCGGTCTCGAACAGACTGGACGCTACCGGGCCATTCTTGAACAGGAGATATTGCAACCCGGCCCAAGCCGAGCGATGGAGCTTTGCGACATTGTCATAAGTGTGCTCGCCCGAGCACTCGGCGATGACGAACAGGTCGAGATGGTCCTGAAGATTGCTACCGACGCCGGGCAAATCCTGGACGACAGCGACGTTGGCGGAGGTGAGATGATCGGCAGGTCCGATTCCAGACAGCATCAGCAGTTTTGGGGTGCCGATTGTGCCGCTCGCCACGATCACTTCGCGGTCGGCACTCAAGATCCTATTCCGGCCGCTCTCGATGAACTCAACGCCGACGGCACGCGCCTTTTCAATCAAGATGCGCGTCACCATGACGCCAGTACACACATTGAGGTTGGCACGATTGCGGATCGGCCCGAGGTATGCACTTGCGGTTGACGACCTGCGAGCGTTCTTTTGCGTCAACTGATAGAAGCCCACACCCTCCTGAACCGCACCGTTGACGTCATCGTTGTACGGTATGCCCATTTCCTGAGCCGCTCGGAAGTAGGCGTCGCAAATCGGCAATGGCGAGATTGGCATCGAGACGCCGAGCGGCCCACCATAAGAATGATAGGCGTCGACGAATCGCTGATTGTCTTCGGCGCGCTTGAAATAAGGCAGGATCTCGGGGTAGCTCCAGCCCTTACAACCCTCCTCCGTCGCCCATGCGTCGTAGTCGAGTGCGTTGCCTCGAGTGTAAATCTGCGCGTTGATTGTAGAACCGCCACCGATCACTTTAGCTTGGGTGTAGCGCAGCACGCGGCCGTTCATGTGTCGCTGCGGCAGTGTATGCCAGCCCCACGAGCCGATGCCCTTGGTCATTTTGGCAAAGCCCGCGGGCATACTGTAGAACGGATGCCAGTCTCGTCCGCCGGCTTCAAGCAGCACGACCGTGATGTTCGGATCTTCACTGAGCCGGTTGGCCAGCACACAGCCCGCTGAGCCGCCGCCAACGATGATGTAGTCAGGCATGACTTCTCCCAAGTGCGGTCAAATCAAAGCCGCGGGATCGAGAGCCCGCCGTCAGCTTGGATGACGGTCCCGGTCGCGAAGCCGAACTTGCCGCTGGCCAGTCCGGCTACGATATCAGCAACGTCCGCCGGTTCGCCCCAGCGCTTGGCCGGTACAAGGCCTTCCGCTATAGCCTTGTCGTAGCGCTCTGCGACCTGTGCCGTCATATCGGTGCGAATGATCCCAGGGCGCACGTCGAAGACGGCAATACCTTCGGGCGCCAGGCGCAATGCCAGGCAACGCATCGCCATAGCGAGCGCGGCTTTGGAGACGCAATAGTCCGTGCGATCGGGCGAGGCCATTTCGGCCGACACCGAAGTGATTGTGACGATCGACCGGGCATGGCCGCTGCCGCCTTCGGCAAGCATGGCCTTGGCGACCGCTTGCGACAAAAATAGCGTTCCGCGTGCGTTGACATCCATGACGGCGTCGAAATTCTCCGGGCTGAGGTCAAGGACGTCACCGCGCGCGACGGCTCCTCGGCCCGCATTGTTGACGAGGCAATCGATCTGCCCGAAGCGCGCCGTTACGGCTTTCACCAGTCCGGCGTGTACCGCGATGTCGGCCAGATCGTGGGCAAAGAATTCCGAGTTGGCACCAGCAGCGGAAAACGCCACCGCTGACTCTTTGCAGGCTTGGTCGAGGACCAAATCCGTGGCTGCGATGTCGAAGCCGGCCTTGGCGAGAGCAATGCCGCAGGCCTGGCCTATGCCGCGGCGAGCGCCTGTGATGAGTGCGACGGGCCGTGTGACCTTGGTCATGAGCGAAGCTCCGTGTTCGCGACGTGATCGGCGGCCCGCAAAGCAAGTGCAGCCACGGTGAGTGAGGGATTGACGCCAGCCGAAGTTGGCAAAGCACTCGCATCGATCACGAAGAGATTGGGGTGGTCGTAAGCACGGCAAAACGGATCGAGCGGCGCGGCGGCCGGATCGGCACCGATACGCACTGTGCCGCATTGATGCGATGGTGTGCGCCGGTCAAACGCGCGCGAGAGCACGATCGGGTAGCCCGCCGCACGCAGTCGTTCCCGCAATTTGGCAACTAGGGCCAGATGCGATTTCCAGTTGCTGCGCTTCCAGTCCAGTCGGATTCCCGATCCATCCAGCGTGACGCGGCTATCGGGATTGGGCAGATCCTCGCTCATTGCGTACCAGTCGACTGAATGGCGGCTGATCAGGTTCAACGCAAATTCGGGCATCAGCTTGAGATTGGCCTTCAAGATCGCGCCGGTGACCCGACCGAGCAACTGGATATTGCCCAGCGGCGGCCCGCCCGCTCCGTCGTCCAGATAGAAATCGTTTATGCCAAGCGTCTTCTGGTGCACGCTGTTGTTGATCGTGCGCGGGTCGATCGCCAGCACCGCCGAGGCGTTGTGATTCATGAAATGTCGGCCGACCATGTCGCTCTTGTTGGCGACGCCTCGCTCAGTCGAGCGCAACAGCAACGCGGCGGAATTTACGGCGCCAGCCGACACTACGATGAGCTTGGCCCTGAGAACGCGCCGCTCGCCGCCGGCATCGAACTCGACGCCCTCGACCCGCTTGCCGTCGGGCGCCATCAGCAACCGCACAACCTTCGCTCCCGTCCGCAGCGTGACGTTGGGATTTGCGAGCGCGGCCGCCAGACCGCAAGTCTCGGCATCCATTTTGCCTGTGTGTGTGTCGGGAAACGCGTCCCAGGGCGTCGGTGCTCGCTTTATCCAGACATCGACGTCGACACCTAGCGGCAGCGATGCGGGATGCAGCCCGACCCGCCTCATGCGCTCGCGCGCAGCAGCAATGGCGGGTTCGTCGGGAACCGCCGGGAACGGGTAACCCGCCGAGTGCCTCGGCTCGGTGGGGTCCTCGCCGAGCGCTCCGCGAACGCGGTAAAGCGACTCGGCGCGGCTGTACCAGGGTTCCAAGTCGTCATAGGCGAACGGCCAGCCCTGGGTTGTCCCCTCGGCATGGGCGATTGGCGAGAAATCTTGCGCCCGGAACCGGATCAGCACCGCGCCATAGAACTTGGTGTTGCCACCGACGTAGTAATAGTTGCCGGGATTGAACGGCTTGCCCGCACCATCCGTCCAGGTTTCGGTGGGCCGATAAAAGCCTCGCTGGAAAATGGCGCGAGCGTCGCGTGTCTCGGGAGTATCCTTCAATTGCTCGCCGCGTTCGAGGATGACGATGCGAGCGCCCGTCGGCGCAAGACCCGCAGCGAACGTCGCGCCGCCCATTCCCGATCCGATGATGATCACGTCGGGGCTAGGCCGGTCGATTGCTACAGATCGCTCAAGCATCAGCATTCACGGGCTTCGAGCCAAAATATTGAGGGCAAGACGGTTCAAATCCGCTTCGTCGTCACCGGATCGAACAGGACTGCCTTGTCCAGATTGAGCGCAAAGGTGAAAGACTGACCCGGTGTAACAGCCGTCTCGGCTCGCATCCGCGCCGTGATAATCTTGCCCGCGAGTCGCGTGACCACAAAAGTATCCGACCCTGCCGGTTCCACAATCTCAACGGGGGAGTCGAACTTCGATAGATTTGCAGAATTCCGGTCCGCGCTTTCGGTGTCGGTCACTGCTTCGGGTCGGATGCCCAGGATGACCTTGGAACCGTCGACAAGTCTGCTCCGATCGGCGCTTTTGGGAACAGCGAGCGCGATAGTCGGCGCACTGCTTCGCTCAATGACGATAGAGGGCGTGCCGTTTGCGCGTGCAACTTTCGCCTCGATGAAATTCATCGACGGCGAACCCATGAAATCCGCAACGAACAGATTGGCCGGTGTGTTGTAGATTTCCGACGGCGTTCCCACCTGCTGCAATTCACCGTCTTTCAGGACTGCGATGCGCGTTGCCAGCGTCATGGCCTCGATCTGGTCGTGAGTGACATAGACAATGGTTGTGCCGGTGCTTTGATGCAGACGCTTGATCTCGATACGCATGTCCACGCGCAACTTAGCATCGAGATTGGACAAGGGTTCGTCGAACAGAAACACCCGCGGTTGACGCACAAGCGCGCGCCCCATCGCGACCCGCTGGCGCTGACCACCGGAGAGCTGACCAGGGCGGCGCGCAAGCAGATGCTCGATCTGCAAGGTTTTGGCCACGTCGGCGACGGCTTTTTCGCGCTCTGGCTTCGGCACACCACGCATTTCCATGGCAAATGCGATGTTCTGGGCGACGGTCATATTCGGATAGAGCGCATAGGATTGGAAGACCATCGCTATGTCGCGTTTAGAGGGGTGCAGATCGTTGATCGTCTCGCCATCGACCCTGATGTCGCCCGAGCTGATCGACTCAAGGCCAGCTATTGTGTTGAGCAAAGTCGACTTGCCGCATCCTGATGGTCCCACCAGAACGAGGAAGCCGCCCTTGTCGAGGGAGAGGTCTATCCCCTTGAGGATCTCTGTCGCGCCAAACCGCTTGCGGAGGCCTTCGATCTCCAGAAATGCCATGATCTTATCCTTTGACCGCGCCGGCCATCAGGCCTCGCACGAAATAGCGGCCGGCGACGACGTAGACGAAGAGGGTTGGAGCCGCCGCGATGATCGCCGCAGCCATATTGACGTTGTATTCGATGATGCCAGTCGAGGTGTTGACGACATTGTTCAGCGCCACTGTCATGGGCATTTGGTCGCCCGCCGCGAAGGTGGCGCCAAACAGGAAATCATTCCAGATGTTGGTGAACTGATAGATCACGGTCACGACAAAGATCGGTGTCGAATTGGGCAGCAGGATTCGCCAGAAGATCTGGAAGAACCCTGCACCGTCGATCTGCGCCGCCTTCACAAGTTCGGTCGGAAAGGCCTCGTAGTAGTTGCGGAAGAACAAGGTCGTGAAGCCGAGCCCATAAACCGTGTGAACGATCACCAGATTGACGGTGGGATTGCCGAGGCCAAGCGACCAGCCGATTGTATCGGTGAAGAAATTGCCCCACTGGCCGAGCTTGCCCAGAATGGTGGCCATCGGAATCAGTACTGACTGGAACGGAATGAAGCAGGCAAACAACATGACGCCGAAGATTAGCCTGTGACCACTGAACCGCCATTTGGTCAGCACATAGCCATTCAGGGCGCCAAGCGTCGTTGAAATCAAGACGGCGGGGACCACCATCTTAATCGAGTTCCAAAAATAGCCCTTGATCCCTTCGCAGGTCAGACCAACGCAAGTTGTTCCCCAGGCCTTCGCCCAGGCATCGAGACTAGGGGCGCGTGGCAGCGCGAACATATTGCCGCCTGTCACTTCATCGAGTGGCTTCAGCGACGTCATCACCATGACGAGCAGCGGCAGGATATATATGACGGCGAAGAATCCGAGCAGGCCATAGATCACCACGCGAGTCAGCGCCGAAGTCCGCGACGGCTCCCGACTCGGCGGCACAGTCAAAAGGTCGGCGGCGCTCATCGGCCCTTCTCCCTCAACTCGCTATAGAGATAGGGAACCATGATCGCGGCGATGGTCATCAGCATGACAACCGCGCTGGCCGAGCCGACCGCCATCTGATTGCGGGTGAACGTGTAGGAATACATGAAGGTCGACGGCAACTCGGCCGCGCCACCGGGATTCTTGCCGGTGACCGAGAGCACCAGATCATAGGACTTGATCGCCAGATGCGTCAGTATGATCAATGCCGAAAGGAATACCGGACGCATGATCGGAATGATGATGCGCCGATACATTGCGAAACTCGAGGCGCCGTCGATTTGCGCAGCCTTCAATATTTCCGCGTCGATCCCGCGCAGGCCCGCCAAAAACAGCGCCATGACGAAGCCGGAACTCGCCCATATCCCCGCGATTGCAACGCAATAGATCATCATGCGCGGATTGACGACCCAGTCGAACTTGAAGCTGGTCCAGCCCCAGTCGTGAACGGCCTTTTCCAGGCCAATGCCAGGATCGAGAAACAGCTTCCACGCCGTGCCCGTCACGATGAATGAAAGTGCCAGCGGATAGAGATAGATCGGACGCAAGAAGCCCTCGCCGCGGATTTTCTGGTCAAGCAGAATCGCCAGCGTCAACCCGAGAACGAGGCAGAGCGACACATAGAGCGAGCCGAAAATGCCCATGTTGACGATCGCGGTGTACCAACCCGAGGGTGGGTCCGTCTCGAAGGTCCAGGTCCAGAGTTTCTGATAGTTTGCCAGACCGACGAGATTGTTGTTGGCGAAGGCCTTTGAATTCGTGAATGACAAATAAATGGTCCAGGCGATGAATCCATAGACGAAGACCACGGTGATCGCGAAAGACGGCGCAAGGACGATTTTGGGCAAGGCATCTCGCAACAATGCGCGAAATGGCGGATCGCGCCTGGTACGGACTGGCCGAGCCTGGATGGTGGAGGCTGCGGTCGATATTGCCATGGCGAACTCCTCTATCCCTAATCAGCCTGGCAGAAAGAGCCTCCCTCCCCAAAGGAGGAGATGGAAGAGGAGAGAGGCTCTCCGCTGCGAATTACTTCGCCGCGTTGATCGCCTTGACGAGTTCCGTCACGGCAGCGTCGGAGCTCTTGATCTCGCCGTGGAAGAACTTCGTCACCACGTCATGATAGGCGCCCGTGCCGATCGCCGGCGGCTGAGCGTAGTTCTGTGCCATCGAGCCGACGAACGTGCCCTTGTCGTTCGCCGCCTTGACGTCGGCGATACCCTTTTTGCCGCACGTGTCGAAGTCGGTGTCCGGTACGTCCATACGGGCAGGGACGGAACCTTTGACCACGTTGAACGCCGACTGGAAGCTCAAGCTCATTGTCGCGTCAGCCAGGGCGAGCTGCGCCGCTTTCCGATCGGCCGAAACATCGAACATCGCGAACATGTCGGTATTGTAGATCACCGAACCGTCGGTACCGGGGAAGCGGAAGCAGAGGAAATCCTTCCCGGCCACCTTGTTGGCGGCCTTGAATTCGCCCTTGGCCCAATCGCCCATTACCTGAACGAGCGCGTCGCCCTTGATTACCATCGCGGTGGCCAGGTTCCAGTCGCGGCCGGCGTAGTTCGGATCGGTGTAGGCGCGCAGCTTGGCGAGGTTGTCGAAGGCCTTCTTCATCGTGTCCGACTTGAGAGCGCTCTCGTCGAGGTCGATGAACGCCTTCTTGTAGAAGTCAATTCCGCCGGTCGAGGCAACGACCGAGTCAAACATGGTCGCTTCCTGCCAGGGCTGGCCGCCAAGCGCGAGCGGAATGACGCCGGCCGTCTTGGCCTTGTCAAGCAAAGCGACGAAATCGTCGAAAGTCTTTGGTTCGGTTCCGCCGATCTTGTCCATCACGGCCTTGTTGAGCCATACCCAGTTGACCGAATGGATGTTGACAGGCACAGCGTCCCACTTGCCGTTGGTCGTGGTAAACTTTTGCAGCGCCTTGGGAACGACCTTATCCCAGCCCTCCTTTTGGGCAAGCGAGGAGATGTCACCAAGTTTTCCCGCTTCGGCGTAATCGACCGCGTAATAGCCTAGGATCTGCGAGGCGGTTGGCGGATTGCCGGCCGCCACCATCGCCTTGAGCGCAGTCATGGCCCCTTCGCCGCCGCCACCGGCGATCGGCACGTCTTTCCAGGCGTAGCCTTGCTTTGCCAGATCCTGCTTGAGCACGTTCAAAGCAGCCGCTTCGCCGCCGGAGGTCCACCAGTGCAGCATCTGCACTTCCTTGATGTCGGCGGCATAGGCAGAAACGGTAAAGCCAGTCGCCGAAATGGCCAGCGCACTTGCCAAGAGCATCGGATGCAACTTCATTTCTAAGCCTCCCAAAGGATCGCTCTACTTGCCGGATTCGGTCCGACTCCGCATGCAGAAGCCGCCGCTTGGCGGCCGCTGATTTCAGTTCCCCACCTCAGGCCGGCGCAGCCACCAGGAAGTGCGCGGACCGTTGTGGACGTGGAGTGCCTTTCCCTCGGTTCCGTCGCTGATGGCGTTGCGAGAGCGGTTCCCAGTTCAGCGGTATCCAGCTCAATCCGGGCCGGTGCGTTCACTGAAATCTCCTATCGGCCGTTGAATGTCGGTGCGCGCTTGCCGCGGAACGCGGCCACGCCTTCCGCGAGGTCTTCGGTCGTCGCTACGAGCGAGCCGGCAAGCCCTTCGATCGGCGCGTCCCTATCTTCGCCTTCGGCTGCGTTGATCATGGCCTTGGCGATTTGCGCGGCAACGGGTCCGCGAGCGGCGATCTCATTGGCAATTGCCTCGGCGCGGGTCATCCCTTCGCCGACCGCCGTCATCTCGTCAATCAGTCCAAGGCTCAAGGCTTCCTCGCTCGTGAACATCCTGCCGGTCAGCGTCATCCGGCGCACGGTCTGCGCGCCGAAGCGACGGACGAGGCGTTGCGTGCCCGACCACCCTGGGGCCATACCCAGACCGGTCTCGGGTAGGCCGAATTTGAGCCCTGCCTCGGCAACCCGGATGTCCGCCACCGCGGCCAACTCCAAGCCGCCGCCGAAAGCGTGCCCGGTGATCGCTGCGACGAGCGGCACACGCAAGCGCGCAAGCGATTCGAACGCCCTGTGGCCGACCCTGGTCCAGTCGCGCCACATCTCCAGCGGCGGGAGTGCGCTCCAGGCAGCAATATCGCCTCCGGCACAAAAGGCCTTTCCCTCGCCACTGATGATCGCCACGCGAACATCCCTCGCGGTTTCGATCGTCTCAGCAGCATTGGCGAGCGCGACGATCATCGCCCGGTCCAATGCGTTGAGTTTGTCGGCGCGTCGCAAAACGATGCGGGCGATTGGACCAGCGATCTCGACGCTTACATACTCGCTCATCGCGCCGCCCCCGCCTTGACAACGCGGCGCCGACCCTCTTGCAATACCAATTGCAACCGCGCCGGCTGAAGGAGTTTCGGCTCCACGACCTTCAGTTGGGAAGCCACGCGCAATGGGAATATTGCCTGGGCAAGAACATCCCGCTCGAGGTCGACGCCAGGCGCGATTTCCGTGACCGTCAGGCCATCAGGGAGAAGCTTCATAACGCAGCGCTCGGTGACATAGGTGATGTCGCGACCTTCGGCGAGCGCCCGCGGCCCGGAAAATGTCACCTGCTCAACGGCTTCGACGAGCTTCTTGACCTTGCCTTCCTTCTCGATCCTCAGCGAACCGTCGGCAATCGCGAGGGTGGCGCCGGCCGTAAAGAAACCCGAGAAGACGATTTTCTTGGCATTCGATGTGATGTCGACGAAACCACCCGCGCCTGCCGTGACATGCGGCCTCAAAGCAAGCTTGGAGACGTTGACGGAGCCTTGCCGATCGATTTCCAGAAAGGACAGCAACGAACAGTCAAAGCCCGCCCCCTGGAAGTACGTGAACTGATACGGCGAGGGCATGATGGCCTCGGCGTTGGACGCACAACCGAATTGGAAGTCGAGCAGCGGCACGCCGCCAACGGCGCCTTGCTCGATCACCCAAGTGACGTCGCCGTGACATCCTTCTTCGATCAGGATACGCGGCACATTGGCGGAAATGCCAAAGCCGAGATTGACGGCATCGCCTCGGCGCAGCTCCTGTGCGACGCGGCGCGCGATGACTTTGCCGACACCGAACTCGGGCAGCTCGAATGAGTCGAGCGGTCGACTTATCTCGCCCGAGATCGCCGGCTCGTAGACCGTGTGTGTGGTCTGCATTTGGTCGGGTGCGACCACGATCGCATCGACCAGTATCCCGGGGACGTACACCTGCTGCGGTTTCAGCGAGCC
>Ga0209698_10005405_pt1 | contig 13828 bp, 9 predicted proteins | sample LitLauG_LLR_2012_FD_187203 | JGI IMG/M metagenome (GOLD analysis project Ga0209698, IMG submission 187203) | Freshwater sediment microbial communities from Pennsylvania, USA - Little Laurel Run_MetaG_LLR_2012 (SPAdes) (version 2) | ecosystem: Environmental > Aquatic > Freshwater > Creek >... | reverse complement strand
GCGAGGTGCCTGAAGGGGGCGGAACTCGGCAGCGCTAGGGGTTGCTGGATAGTCCAACTCACCGAGCCATGATCACCGAGCCATGATACGTTTTGGAATAACGGCTCGTTCACCCCCGGGAACTCGATCGTCAGCGGATGATTCGATGGGGTCTGCGTTGGGTTAGAAGTACTCAAACTGCGATTTTCTATCGAACCGCTACAGCTAGTCGACAACGCGATGCAGGGACCAATCACCGCTGATACCTTGCAACGAATACGTGCCCTGATTGTCGAATTTCAATCCCGAACCGATGACGAGGTCCTTCACTGTGCTGGAAACGAGAATGCTGTTTGATGACGCCTTTGCTGCAATGCCCTTGGCAACTGAAAGCGCGACCCCGCTGACTGTGCCGCCGCGCCGTTCGCATTCCCCTGTATGCAGACCGACGCGTGGGTGCAGTCCCAAATCGTCCAGGTCGTGGATGATTGCACGGGCACACTGGATGCCGCGTGTCGGACCTTTGAACGCCAACATGTACTGATTGCCAGTGGTGCCTATTTCTTCCCCGCCGAATATTTGAAGCTCTCGCTGTACAATTGCTCCAGTTTGTCGCGCGTGATCCGCCCAAAGGGCTCCAGCAACAGCCGATGGTTTTACGGTTGGGTCCATGACATCGATCACCAGGATCGTCATCAAAACCCGGTCCGTCGGCGCGGTATCGACGACGCCCACCAAGAATTGTTCTATCTCTCTGAACAGCGGTTCCTGTTGACCCCACCACATGGCGTGATCGATTCCCGGCAGTTCTACGAACCTGCAACCGGGTATGTGCGCAGCCAAATAGCGCCCATTTTCGACTGGAACCCATCGATCGCCACTCCGATGTAGCACAAGGGTGGGTACGTGGGTTGACGGCAATAGGTTTCGGACGTCAAGCGAATAGCTCAGCCTCAGTGCAGCTTTGGCTGCGCTCAGGCTGGCGGAATGGCGAAGGTAGGCGCCCATCCAAGCGCTGGCTGCCTCGTTGCTAACTATGCTTGGCGCACAAAGATCCAACTGAAATGGTCCGCCCCAATCGCGTTCAAGCTCGGCAAGGCTGGCGTCGTGGAATTGCTGTGTGAAGCCAAAACGATAGTCCGGTGCCCAGGCCTCTCTCGCGTAGCAACCGTGGAGGATGAGCCCGGATATCCGCTCGGGATGTGTCGCGGCAAACATCAGCGACATATGACCGCCTTCGGAGGAACCGAGCAGCGTGGCCTTCTCTGAGCCGGCGGCATCCAGTACCGCGCGAATGTCGTCTACACGCTGTTCAAGTGTCCACGGCCCATCGTCACGGTCTGACAAGCCGACACCACGGCGGTCGAATCTGATCAGCCGTGAGATACTAGCCAGCCGCTTGATAAAGCGGGCATAGTCTGGACTTTCCCAGGCATATTCCAAATGCGAGACCCAGCCCTGGACATAGACGAGGTCGGTCGGCCCCTCCCCCGAGACCTGATAGGCAATCGAAACGTCCCCACTCTTGGTGTATTGCGTTTTCGCAGGCGCTCTACTGTCAGTGATGCTCTCTTCGACGATCGGTGGCTTTGTGGCCCTTGACTCCCTGACCACAGGACCGTCTGTCAGCGTCTCAAGTCCGGTTGTTGGTGGCCGCAGGATATTGGCTGGCGCGGTGGGGCCTCGATGCCGAATTGCCTCATGGAGTTTGGCCGTCTCAAGTTCCGGCTTTACCCCGAGGTCCCGGTGCAATCGATCGTTCAGTTCCCGAAATAGCTTCAGCGCTTGAGCCTTTTGGCCCTGCCCCGACAATATCTGCATCAGAGCACGATACGCGACCTCCTGTAACGGATCGAATTGGATCAGCCGCCGAGCTACTTCGCCAGCGTTTTCGTAATTTCGCGTCGCCATCAATTTCGCCAGGAGGCTGGTCAGGGCTTCCTCGAGGCGTCGCCGCAACTTCTGACGCTCCAGCAGCAGCCATTCTTGGAAGGCGGCATCGCGAATGCTAATGCTCTCCAGCAGATCGCCGCGAAATGTTTCGACCGCCATTAAGATTGCCTCGGTCGAACCTTGCTGGAGCAGCCGTTCGAATTCGGCAACGTCGATGGAGACAGATGTTGCGTTGAACCGCACGGAGTGCCTGTCGGCCGCGATTGGTTGAGGCGATACCCCTAAGAACGCGTGACGAAGTCGGGTCAGTGAGTGCTTGAGACTATCGCGTGCTTGCTTCTGACCGCGATCACTCCACAATAGTCCGGCCAGTTTCTCCCGCGTGTGGGTCATACCAGGTCGCATGGCCAGGACCCCAATGAGCGCCCGGTCCTTTTGACCAAGCGAGTCAGTCGACTTCGCTGCGGCCCGACGCAGCTCGAAGTCGCCAAAGAGAATGAGTTGGGCAGCTGGCATGGGGACGCTCTTTGTGGCCGCCAGAGGATTTAAACCTCTATTCCCGATCGGCACAACGCAACGACTGCCGTTTTTACGCTCGTATCCCGCTGCAGCGCACGCTCCTATCCCGATGTGCCAGTCATTGTCGGACCATCGCAGAGGCGGACGGGACAGAAAGCCCGAGTTAGGCAGTAGCCGAGATGGCCAAAGAAATTGATATCAGCACCCGCAATGGCATTGCAAAGGACGCTTGCAGCTCGCTCATGGGACGCGTTGCGTCCCTACTACGCGGGATGACGGTGGCATGCGCCAACGAGTTCAAGTCTTGGAACGATGACCGCTTAACGAATGCAGCGCTGGAACCGCTGAAAGATCACACGTTGCGGGATATCGGGTTGGAAAGGCTCGAGGTCAACCAAATTGTGGTGGACCCTGACAACTATAGCTCGCGACTAAGGGTCTACGTGGAACGCGATGCCACCTAGCAATCCTCATAATTTCACCCAACGCGAAAGGCATTGTATCGCGTTCAAGCAGCGAGATCTAGTCGCTCCGACAACGACTCAATTAGCTTGGAGATGCCGCTGGCAGGTATGGGCTTGCTGAAATAGTAACCCTGACACTCGGTGCAACCTTCGGCCTGAAGTAGATCGAGTTGATCAAGCGTCTCGACTCCTTCTGCCGTTGATGCCATGCCGAGGCTTCCAGTCAACCCAACCACCGCGCGGATGACGGCGAGTGAGCTTTTGTCATCTGCCGAGTGTTGAACGAACGAACGATCGATCTTTATCTTGTCGATTGGGAAGCGACTGAGATAGTTCAGGCTCGAATAGCCGGTGCCAAAATCGTCCATAGCGATTTTGATACCGCGCGAGCGGAGTATGCCCATGGTCTCGATTACCTTCTCGGTGTCCTGTAAGAGGACGGACTCGGTGATTTCGAGTTCAAGCCGGAGGGGCGACAAGCCCGAGGCGTCCAGTGCTGCAGTGACGGCCTGCTCAAGAGAGTTGCTTGCGAATTGGGTCGCCGAAACGTTCACGGCGACACCGATACCTTGAGGCCATGTCTGAGCCTCGATACAGGCCTGCCGAAGCACCCAAGTCCCGATGGCGCTCATCAGGCCTATCTCTTCGGCGACGGGGATGAAATCTAAAGGAGGGACTAGTCCCCGCTCGGGGTGGCGCCAGCGGAGCAGTGCTTCGAAACTCCTCAGGGTTCGGGTCGTTGCATCGACCTGAGGTTGATAGAAAAGTTCGAATTGCTGAAGGGCCAAGGCACTCTTCAGATCGAGTTCGAGCGCGCGCCTGACGTGCGCTTTTTCGTCCATTCCTTGCTCGAAAAACCTGAAGACACCACGCCCTTCGGTTTTGGCGGAATAAAGGGCTAGATCGGCCTTCTTGATCAGCGCGTCGGTCTCAATGCCATCGTGAGGTGCAACTGTGACGCCGATGCTTACCCCGACGGTGAGCTGTTGACCGTTGATCTCATAAGGTTCCGAGAGTTTTGCGATCAGCCTCTCGGCGAGAATGGTTGCCCCGTGCGGTTGCTCGGCACCCAATTCCAAGATCGCGAATTCATCGCCACCCATGCGGCCCACGGCGTCTTCGTGGCGCACATTGTGTTTGATGCGTTGAGCTACGATGCGAAGCAATTCGTCACCGACCGGATGACCATAAGTGTCATTGACCTCCTTGAACCGGTCCAAATCGAGCCACAACAGGGCAATTGGCTTGTCGCGATCGATCCGGCGTAGAGCAATCTGCATTTCCTCCCGGAACCAGTGCCGATTGGCTAACCCAGTTAGGCTGTCATTTCTGGCCAGGTGAATCATCTTTTGCTCTTGCATCAGACGAGGACGCAAATCACGGACCGCGTGGATTGTCGCCCCCGACGCACCTTGAGGACCGCGTTCGTTGTGACTGACGAGTTCGACCGGAATTGCGGTGCCGTCAGCCGACCGAAGAACCGTGGAAAAGGCCGTGGTCGCACCCAAATCGGGCTGGTCGGCAAGGAATTCGGCGATTGCGCGACCGGTCAGCTGGGAGCGAGGCAGTCCAACAAATCCTTCGAAGGTCGAATTGGTCTCCAGGACCCGGCCGTCGAGTTCGACCACCATGCCATCGACACTGCTTTCCATGAGGTATCTTTGCCGTGTGCCGGCCCGCTCGCGAGACTGAAGATCGACGATGTGACTTGCCAAGCCAGTGCCGACGACGAGCAGACCGACGCCGGCGATTGCATAGCCGAGAATCTGATGCGCGGCGTGGTCGGTGAGTTCCGCAGCCGTCGGTGCGAATGGCACAATTGTCATTGCCGCCATTGCCGTCAGGTGCAAGCAGACGATTGCCAGAATCAAGGTAGCTACCGCTACCAGGGTCGACCTGATCCCGACAGAATTGGCGGCCAGGTGTATCGCCAGTGCGCCAAGCGTCACGGCGAAAAAAACTGAGGCCGATACGTACCAATGATCCCAAATGACGACCGCATCCACTGCGAACGCCGCCATCCCGATGTAGTGCATCGCAGCAATGCCGGCTCCGAAGATTGCTCCTCCGAGCGCGGGTGCGAACGTCAGCGATAATCGCCCCACTGCCAACCCAACAGCGGACATCACGACTGCCACAAAAAGCGACAGCGCCGTCAATCCCAGGCTAAATGCAACCGGAACGCCGGGTTCATACGCCAACATATCGACAAAATGCGTGCACCAGATTGTCGCTCCTGCTGCGACGGCGCCAAGGAATATCCAGGCCGACGTCGCCTCGCCGGCCTGTGAGCGAGCGTGCTGGAATAGGCGAACAGTCGTCCACGAACCCAAACCGCAAATGATTACTGAAACAGCGACAAGCCAGAGATTGTGCTGGTACACAAGGCATGAAACAATACGCATGACCGTTGAAGACTCCCTGACGACAGGGCTGCCGCGTCTGACGACACTCGACACCGTACGGTTGATCCGATTGGATTGATGTGACGATCAGTCTGTGTGGAAGCCCGATAGACCAAAGCGTGCGATCGACATCATGTGCGATAGCGGCGCCGTAAGTCAGGCCAGTCATGACCGACGGATTGACAAGTACTTCGAGTAATATGGCGAAGCATGAAATTTTAAGTAAATGCGATCGTAGTTTTTAAAATTCTTGGAAATATGAATGACTCTTTAATATGAGATGGTTCATTGCAGTGCGGTAAAAACTGAGTACAATCGCACGACCTAAATATGTTACCGCTCGATCCGATTTTATTCGCCGATAGGAGGATTATTGGGGCTTACTGGCTCAGTGATTTGTGCGTCAAGTCGATCGTCGGCATTCAAACGATAGATCTACGCGCCCGAAGACTCAGAAGCCCTCGGGCAGCATTTGAATGGCCCCACAAGGGCATTCGGTCGCGCAGAGCCCGCAGCCCTTGCAGTAGTCGTAGTTGAACTCGAAGCCTTTGCTCGGGCCGAGCTTGTTGACGGCATTGTCAGGGCAGACCCCGTAACAATTGTCACATTCAAAGCAGTTGCCGCAGGACAAACAGCGGCGTGCTTCGTAAAGCGCATTGGTCTCATCGAGCCCGTGTACGACTTCCTCGAAGGTCGAGGTGCGGCGTGCCAATTCGAGCATGGGACGGACGATCTGCGGCGCATCGCCATAGTACCACGGATTGAGCTTGTCGTAGCTTGCCAGTTCGTGTTTTGGAGCCGGCTCATACTTGCCGCCGCGCAGCCAGGCATCAATGTGACGCGCGGCTTTCTTGCCGTGCCCGACGGCTACCGTGACAGTTCGCTCGGAGGGGACCATGTCGCCGCCCGCGAAAACTCCGGGCGCACCCGTCATCATGTTCGGACCAACCTTGACGACACCGTCTTCGACCACAAGCCCCGGCACACCTTGCAATAGCGCTAGATCAACGTCCTGCCCGAGTGCGAGCACGACGGAATCGGCTTCCAACCTCTCAAATTCCCCGGTGGGCTGCGGGAAGCCCTTGGCATCGAGGGCCATCTTCTCGACGGTGATCGAGCCGGCTTCGACATTCTTGATGGTCGAGAGCCATTTCATCATGACACCCTCTTCCAGCGCCTCTTCGATCTCGAAGTCGTGGGCGGGCATCTTTTCGCGGGTTCGCCGGTAGACAATGACCGCTTCTTCGGCGCCGAGCCGCTTGGCGGTGCGCGCGACATCGATCGCGGTATTGCCGCCACCATAGACAACCACCCGGCGGCCGAGCAGTGGCCTATTTTCGCCCTCCATGGAGCGCAGAACTTGGACGGCATCAAGCACCCTCGCAGCCTCACCGGCCGGGATATAGGCGCGCCTGGCAATATGGGCCCCGACGGCAAGGAAGGCAGCGTCAAATCCTCCGGCCTTCATGTCTTGTGCAATGTCCTCAACTTTGGAGTTGCACTGAATTGTAACTCCCATATCGACGATGCGCCCGATTTCGCAATCGAGGACATCGCGCGGCAGGCGGTATTTTGGGATGCCGAAGCGCATCATTCCTCCGGCAAGGGGACCGGCCTCGCGGATTGTGACAGCGTGGCCAAAGCGGCGCAGATGATAGGCAGCAGAGAGGCCGGACGGACCGGCGCCGACGATGAGCACGCGGTTTCCGGTTTCTGCGGCCGGCTTGGGGAAACTCCAGCCTTTGGCCAGCGCGGCATCGCCAAGGAACCGCTCAACTGAGTTGATGCCGACGGCGTCATCGATCTCCTTGCGATTGCACGCGCCTTCGCACGGATGATAGCACACCCGCCCCATCACCGCGGGCAGCGGATTGTGAACCGTGAGTTTGCGCCAGGCAGCCTCGTAGTCGCCAGATTCGGCATCGGCAAGCCAGCCTTGAATGTCCTCGCCCGCCGGGCAGGCGTTGTTGCAGGGGGGAAGGCGGTGAACATATTCAGGCCTGGAATTGCGCCAGGAGCCGGTGTGATTGGTCAGCGAGCTGCCGCTGTCCAAGGTAATCGCAAACGGATGTTCCATGTCATGCCCCGCTCAAGCGCCGTCGTCACGACCGTCGATAAGTCCGTATTCATCTATATTGGCATCGCACATCGCTTGCAGACGCGCGATGCGCCGGTCCGGCACCTCACCCTTGAACAAGTGCGCAAAACGCCGCTGCGGCCGCAAATACTCCGTCACCGGCACTTTTCGCCGAATCTTGCGGACAGCCGTCACTTTGCCGTGCTCGGCCTCGAATATGGGGTAGAAGCCGCTTTCCACGGCGAGACGGGCTAGCCGGATTGTGTCGTGCGAGGAGGCGCCCCATCCCAGCGGACAGGGCACATCGATCTGGATATAACGCGCGCCATGGATCGACATCGCATGGGTCACCTTGTGCTCAAGGTCGTGTAGGTCGGCGACAGTAGCGGTTGCGACATAGGGAATGCGGTGCGCAACGGCGATGCGTGGAACTGATTTGCCGGTGCCAAAGACGTTGCCTGGCTCCGGCCCGATCGCAGGAGTGGTGGCGGTGCGAGCGGCCGGGGGCGTGGCGGAAGAGCGCTGCACACCGGTATTCATGTAACCTTCATTATCGTAGCAGATGTAGAGCACATCGTCGTTGCGCTCGAACATGCCCGAGAGGCACTGGAAGCCGATGTCAGTTGTGCCGCCATCGCCGCCTTGGGCGACCACGCGAACTTCGGGGTGTTTCTTGACGCGCATTGCGGCAGCCACACCCGTGGCCACCGCGGCAGCGTTGCCGAACAACGAATGCAGCCAAGGGAGTTGCCAGGACGTCTCGGGGTAGGGCGTGGTGAAGACTTCCAGACAACCGGTGGCGTTGACGGCGATTAGATTGCCGTCGGTTGCCCGCATGGCGGCATCGAGCGCGTAGCGTGCGCCCAATGCTTCGCCGCAGCCCTGGCAGGCTCGATGTCCGCAGGTCAGGGCATTGGAGCGGTTGAGCGAAGCCTGCACGCTGCGACCGTCGTCACCGGTTAGTCGGTTACCGACCGTGAAGGTCCCTTTTTGATAGAATTTGAGTTTCTGGATAACTTCCGGGCTCTGAGCCGCGGGAACCTGTTCGCTCATGTCGAGGTCTCCTCGCCGGCCGCCACTAATTCGCCCCTCCGCCCGAGTTGACGCAATAGGCTCTCAGCGGTAGGTCCTGAGCGCCGGGTCTTGCCAATACGCTGGATCTCTCGCTGGATCACGGGCTCGTTGAGATCGAGAAAATGCGTGCCCTCCCACGGCTCTGCGACGGCTTGCCGGAACAGCCGATGCAAGGACCTGCGCCAGATTGGTCGGCCCCCTAGCCCGGCGACCGCCGAGTGCAGATTTGGTCCGTCTGGAAGGTTTCGTAACGCGGTGTCGACATCGTTGGCGAGTTGACCACCCAGTCCAACCGCGAAGCTCTTTTCCACAACAACGACATCTTTGGCCGCAGCCAACATGTCTCGCAAGGCCGCAGTCGGAAAGGGGCGGTAGGACACGATAACCACGAGTCCAATCCGGATGCCGGCTTCCCGCATTTCGTCGATTGTGTCTTTGATGGTGCCGCAGACCGAACCCATGGCCACGACAAGTGTTTCGGCATCCTCGTGGCGATAGCCGCGCAGGAGGCCCCCAGAGTCTCGGCCGAACGTATCCTTGAAAACGCCGGCGTTGATGGGGATCAGCTCCAACGCTCGCATTTGCTTGTGGTGGGCAAGGTACCGGACCTCGGTAAAGGCCTCGGGGCCGACCATAGCCCCTATCGAGATTGGATCCTTGGGATCGAGCACTTGAATGGGGTCATAGGGCGGAAGAAACTCGTCAACAGCGGCCTGGTCGGGAATATCAACCCGCTCGACAGCATGAGTTAGAATGAAGCCATCGACGCACACCATCACCGGCATCGACAGTTCTTCGGCGAGCTTGAAGGATTGGATGTGAAGATCGACGGCTTCCTGGTTGGTTTCGGCAAAGAGCTGTATCCACCCGGCATCGCGCATGGACATGGCATCGGAATGATCATTCCAGATATTGATCGGTGCACCGATCGCACGGTTGCCAAGCGTCATGACGATCGGAAGCCCGAGACCCGAGGCGTTGTAGACAGCCTCCGCCATGAACAGTAGTCCCTGGGAAGCAGTAGCGGTATAGGCCCGTGCACCGGCCGCCGAAGCGCCGATAGCTACCGACAAAGCGGCGAATTCGCTTTCGACATTGATGAATTCGCAATTGGCGAGATATCCGTCCTTGACCAGTTCGCCAAGGCGCTCGACGATATGGGTCTGCGGCGTGATCGGATAGGCGCAAATCACCTCGGGCCGACAAAGGGCAATGGCCTCGGCCGTCGCGCGCGAACCTTCAATCTGCTTCGGCATCGGCTGAGTTCCTTCAGGCGGCTGCGGTTTCGCGAAGTCTCACCAACGTGTATGCCTCTTGAGCCGCGGCGATGTTGGCCGTCGCCACTCGATCAGAGAACGCTTCCGAGATGGCTCGACTGACGGACTCGAAATTGACCAGTCTTGTTAGCGCGGCGAATGCACCAAGCAGGGCGGCGTTGGGCAGAGGCCGGCCGATGTGACGCTGGGCGATCTCGGTTGCGGGAACTGTGATCGCGTGCCCCAGTGGCAAGCGAAGGCCAGCCTCGGCAATATGCAAGTCCGCGAAGCTTCGGTTTGTGTTGACGATCAGATAGCCTTGGGGCCGCAGCCCAGAAAACAAATCAAGCACCTTGAACAAGGTTGCATCCTGCACGATCAGGCAATCCGGTTCCGCAATCGGTTCACGCGACCGGATTATCTTGTCACAGATGCGGCAGAAGGCGACGACCGGCGCACCCATGCGTTCCGAGCCGAAGCTAGGAAACGCCTGCGCATTGCGGCCATCGTGGAACGCTGCGACGGACAGTATTTCAGCGCCCGTGACGACGCCTTGCCCGCCGCGCCCGTGAATGCGGACTTCAAACATTGGCCCACCTCGTCAATGTTACTTGCCTGGTCATTTTGGGGGCTAGGAATTGGCCTTTCATCGAGGCTGATGCGTCCTCAACGAATCGCTACTTTCATCTTGGGCATGAGGCATCTCCTGGTGTCTATTTCGAGCAGACTGCTCAAGTTGAACTGCAGTCACCTTGATGCGAGTCAACTGTGCCTTGGCCGCTACCGGGCGGTTTCGCCGCGGCGCCGTACGACAACATCGACAGTAATTGAAGCAATCAACACCAGTGCGGTCGCAATGAGTTGCACCGCTGCCGGCAGACCCAACAAGGCCATACCATTGACGATCGCTGCGATGACGATGCCTCCGAGAACCGCATGCAACGGATGTCCGCGCCCGCCGAACAGACTCGTGCCTCCGATGACAGCCGCCGCGACCACATAGAGAACCAAGGTTCCGCCATCGAAGCTGGTAGACATCGAGCGGAGCCGCGACGCATAAATTATGCCCCCGATGCCTGCTGTGATGGCTGCCAGCACAAAAGCCAGCGTACGAATGAGCGCCAGATTGATCCCGGCTCGCTTTGCACCTTCGGCGCTCCCGCCGATCGCCGACACATAGCGTCCAAATTGCGTGCGACTCAGCAATACCGACCACGCCGCGAGTACGCAGAATACGATAGGGATGACCCACGGCATGCCGCTCAGCGGAAATTGAGGCACCCCGCGATCGACGTTGCACACCAAAACGAGCGCGGCCGCGGCAGCTGCGGCGGCAAATATTTTCAAGCCGGTCAGGCTCGGTGGCGGTGCCACCAATCCGCTCTTCCGCCTCCGCCGATCCTGTATCTCGGTCGTAGCACCGTAGATTGCCACTACGGCAATCGCCAGGAGCCAGCCAGTGCTTGGGCTCAACGTCGCATTGGCGAGGTTGTTGATCGTTTCGTTAGGGATTGGAATTGTGCCCCCGGTTCCGAGCAATTGTATCATCACGCCTTGGAAGCCGAGTTGCCCAGCAAGCGTCACGACGAAAGAGGGCAGACGCACCCTTGTGATCAGCAAGCCTTGAACAGCTCCCAAGGCTGCGGTGGCGACAAGTGCGGCAAGAATCGCAGCCCACCAAGGCCAAGCGTATTCCGGTTGCACGAAGAGCGTCGTCATCGTACCGCCGATGCCGGCGACGAACCCGAGGGACAGATCGATCTCGCCCAGGAGGAGCACAAATACCTCGCCCATACCGATCAGCATAAAGATCGAACCCTGCACCAGCAGGTTGACGAGATTTTCGGGCGAAAGGAACCTGGAATTCTGGGATTGAAAGATGGCGGCGATCAGGATCACGCCCAACAGCACAGGGAGCACACCGCTTTGTCCCGCGAGGATTTGCGACCGCACCGCCCGCGCGTAGTCGCCAAGGCTCTGAACATGGACTTCAGCGACGTCGACCAATTCCTCCGTGTCGCGATGGGTCAGCGAGCCAATCTGCTGCATCTCGCTGGAAAAGGGCATCGCGGGAGCCGCTGCGGGGGCGCCGGCGCCAACCAGCGACGGCTGATGCGACGAACGCCCCGTCGTCATCAGCTCGACGACGCGCGAAGGATCGAATTCGGCGGCCGGGCCGGTGCCGACCGTCTTGCCCTGGCGAAGCACGACAAACCGGTCGGCGACCGCGAAAATATCGTTCAGATTGTGGGAGATCATGATCACGGCCAGCCCTTGATCGGCCAGCCGTCGGACGAGCCCGAGCACCTGCTTGGTCTGTGCAACGCCCAGCGCCGCTGTCGGCTCGTCGAGTATGACGAGCTTGGAGTTCCACATGACGGCCTTGGCAACTGCGATAGCCTGGCGCTGGCCGCCCGAGAGCGAGGCGACCGCCTGACGCGAGGATTGCAGCGTCGCGACACGCAACCGCGCCAGAGTGCCCGCGGCTTCCCGCTCCATACCGTCTTCGTCCAGCAGGCCACTCGCCAGTCGTTCTCGTCCCAGAAACATATTCTCGACGACGTCGAGATTGTCGCAAAGCGCCAAGTCCTGGTAGACGACCTCGATCCCGAGTGCCGCGGCCTCGCGGGGGTTGCGGATGCGAACCGGGCGGCCTTCCCAAAGAATTTCGCCGGCATCAGGTTCGTAGATGCCGGCGACGCATTTGATGAGGACAGATTTGCCAGCGCCGTTATCACCTACCAAGGCGGTCACTTTGCCAGCGGGAGCTTCGAGATCGACGCCGACCAAGGCCTGCACCGGGCCAAAGTGCTTGAATAGCCCTTTCAGTTGGAGCAGCGGCATGGCGCTTCTGGCACCCATGCCGGCCTTGGTCAGCATCGAGCATACCCCTCGTCGATCTCAGCTGATGCCTGCGGCCTTGCAGTCCTTGGCCAGGTCGCCAGCGCACAGCTTTGACGGTTCAACGAAGCCATCCTTGACCACGGTAGCCCCGATGTTCTGAGGCGTGACCCAGATCGGTGTCAGCAGTACGGAAGGAACCTCCATCTTCTTCTGGCCGTCCGTGGTCGTGCCGTTGACCAGTTCCTTGGGCGGCGCAATCCCGGCCCGCTTGTAAAGGCTGAGTGCGGCGGCGGCCTGCGCCTCAAGGTAGATGGCCTTGTAGACGGTGCCGCACTGATAGCCCGAGACCACGTTCTGCAGTCCAGTCAGGGTCGCATCCTGGCCTGTGGTCGGGAACGTCCTCGGCGGCACCTTCAAAGTCTTGATGTAGGAAATCACGGCGTTCGACGTATCGTCATTAGGCATCACTACCGCGTTGATGTTGGAATGCGCCGTATATTGCTGTTCGAATGTCGTGCGGGCGGTAGCCGGGTCCCAGGTGCCGGCGGGTTCGGCAACCTTGACGGCCTGCTTGGAGTCGAACATCGGGTTCAGGACACCCATGTAGCCCTGAGCAAACAGGGTCGCGTTGTTGTCCGTCGGGGCTCCACGCATCACCAGGATCTGCGGTGCCTTGACCTTCCAGTCGGTCATGCACTGCGCCATGCCCTGCCCGATCAAGGTGCCGACAGCGACATTGTTGAAGCTCACATAGTAGTCGCGGTCGCCGCCGAGCGTGAGCCGGTCATAGTCGATCACCGGCACGCCATGCGACTTGGCATAGGTTTCGATCGCGGCTCCCACACCGGAGGAGATCGGATCCATCAGCAGCACGGTGGCGCCCTGCGAGATGTCCGATTGGGCCTGGGTCAGTTCCTGCGACTCGCTGCCTTGAGCATTCGTGATGATGTATTGGTCGGCCGGCAGACCTGCAGCATCGAACGCTTTTTTCAGGTAAGGCGCGTCGAACGAAGTGTACCGGGCCGAAGTCGTGGTTTCCGGCAGCAGAATGCCGATTTTGCCTTTACCCTTGGCCGCAAGTGCCTTCAGCTTGGCCATCGCTGAGAAGTCAGCAGTGAAGTCACTGGCAGACAGCGCCGGGGCAGTGTCCTGGGCGATGGCCGCGCCCATGAAAGCACCCGAAGCGACGGTTGAACATGCGAGCACCGCGACCCAAGCGCCAAACCTTGGCGAAAGCCATTGCACTCTTGCAATTGACATAAGGTCCTCCATATAGCCTGACGCATTCACCGGCAGGCGATGCCGAGGTCAGGTCTT
>Ga0209698_10005404_pt1 | contig 13828 bp, 10 predicted proteins | sample LitLauG_LLR_2012_FD_187203 | JGI IMG/M metagenome (GOLD analysis project Ga0209698, IMG submission 187203) | Freshwater sediment microbial communities from Pennsylvania, USA - Little Laurel Run_MetaG_LLR_2012 (SPAdes) (version 2) | ecosystem: Environmental > Aquatic > Freshwater > Creek >... | reverse complement strand
GGCCTAGATGGCGGCCCCCGCGCCGGCCGTTGCCGCCAGATGCCGGGCCAGCTTGTCGAATGCGACATTCCAGCCCCGGGTGTGGTCGTCGCGGCTGGCCACGCTGGGGAGCCCTTCCTGTCGAAACGCGAGTTCCGTCGCGCCGCCCTGCGGCTTGAACACGAGTGTCAGCAGGCTGGCGCGCGCCGGATCGTCGGCCCGACCCCAGGTGAACACCAGCGTCCTGGGCCTGTCGATGGCCTTGAAGATGCCGCCGACCGGGACCCGCTGGTCGGCGGTCAGGCGCATGGAGATGAGGTAGCGGCCGCCCACGTGGGGCTCGAGCAGCGGAACGTCGCAGTGCATCCCTTCCGGTCCGATCCAGGCCTGCCATTCTTCGCGGATCAGCCAGGCGTCGAAGACGCGGGCGGGCGCGGCTTCGAAATGACGCGTGACGCGCACGGTCGTGTCGGCGGTGTCCGGTGTCGTCATCGCGCTACTGTAGCGCGTTGTCCCGCAGCCCCGCCACCGGCTGGCCGGCGAGCGCGGGTCAGGCCGAGCCGAGGTAGCGGCCGCCGTTGACGCTGATCGTCTGCCCCGTGACGTAATTGGCTTCCTCGGAAGCGAGATACGCGCAGGCACCGGCGATGTCTTCCGGCTTGCCGGGGCGATTCATCGGCATGGTGGCCGCATAGGCGTCCACGTTCACCGGCGAGGCCCGCAGCATCGGCGTGTCGATGAAGCCGGGCGGCACCATGTTGACGGTGATGCCCTTGGCCGCGAACTCCATCGCGAGCGCCTTGGTCAGGCCCATCAGGCCGCCCTTGGAGGCCACGTAGTGGGCCATGTTGCGCGCGCCCGTCTGGATGGAGGAAGAGGTGATGTTGATGATCCGGCCCCAGCCGGCCGCCAGCATGTCGGGCAGGACCTCCCGGGTGCACAGGTAGGGACCCTTCAGATTCACGGCGATCATGCGGTCCCAGCCTTCCTCGGGCAGTTCCAGGAAGGGGACGCTGCCGGTGATGCCGGCATTGTTGACGATGATCGTGATCGGACCCAGTGCGGCCCGGGTCTGGTCGGCCGCGCCCTTGATGGCCGCGGCATGGGCGGCATCCACCTGGAGCGCAAGGGCCTTGCCGCCCGCAGCGGCGATCATCCGGGCGGTTTCGGTCGCGCCGGCACCGTTGAGGTCCCAGACCGCGATGGCCGCGTCGTCGCGCGCGAGGCGCTGCGCGACGGCCCTGCCGATGCCCGAACCTCCGCCCGTGACCACGGCGACTCTTCCCCTGAGCGACATCAGCGATTCTCCCTGTCGATTCCGGCGCAACCCAGGCACGATTGTCCCACAGGATGCCGCCGCCGGTGGCGCCGTCAGTGCGGGGCGGGAGGCGCCGCGGCGCCCCCGGCGGAGACATAGACGCTGCCCTGCTTCATCACGAAGAGCGGATGCTCGGTCACCTGCATGTCGGACAGGGGATTGCCGGGAACGGCGACGATGTCCGCGAGTTTGCCGGGTGTGAGGGTTCCGGTCTCCTCGGCGAGGCCCAGCAGGGCGGCGCCGTTCGCGGTACCGGCCATCAGAGCCTGCGCCGGCGTCATCCCGTTGCGGCTCATCAGCGAGAATTCGCGCGCATTCAGGCCGTGGGGTTCCACCGCGGCGTCCGTGCCCATGGCAATGGGCACGCCGATCTTCACGGCATGCTGGAACATCTGCTGGGACTGGGCGGCCGCGGCACTCGCCTTGGCGGCGATGGCGGGCGGCAGGCTGTCGAGGCGCTGGCTCAGCCAGGCGCCGGCAAACAGCGTGGGCACCAGGTAGACATGCCTTCGCTTCATGTCCTGCAGCGTGTCGTCCTGCAGGAAGGTGCCGTGTTCGATCGAATCGACGCCCGCGGCCAGGGCCATCTTCGCGGCGCGGTCGCCGTGGCAGTGCGCCGCCACCCGGCGGCCCCAGTTGTGCGCCTCCGACACGATGGCGTTCATCTCCTCCTGGGTCAGCTGCGGGTTGTCCACGGGATCGGACAGTGACAGGACGCCGCCGGAGGGCATGAACTTGATGACGTCGGCGCCATACTTGATCTGGTAGCGCACGGCCGCGCGGCATTCCTCGGGACCATTGCAGACGCCCTGAATGGGACCGGCCACCGCCATGCGCTGGGGCGGCACGGGATCCTGGTCGGCATGGCCGCCCGTCGACCCGATCGCATAGTTGGCGACCAGCATGCGCGGTCCCGGAATCATGCCGGCATTGATGGCATTGCGCAGTCCCAGCGAAACATAGTCGGTGGAGCCGAGGTCGCGCACCGTGGTCACTCCCGCCTCCAGGGTCGCCTTGGCGTAGTACGCGCCGTACAGCGCCTGCTCGGCCGGGAAGCGCATGACGCCATGGAACCAGTCCTGATACCAGTCGGGACCGGACTCCGCAGACAGGTGCACATGCGCATCGATGAATCCGGGCAGCAGGGTGGCATCGCCCAGGTCAATGATCTGAGCGTGGTCCGGAATCCTGACGTCGCTGCCGACGGCCTGGATGCGCGTACCCGCGACGACCACCATGCCCGGCTCGAGCAGCGTGCCGGACACGGCATCGAACAGGCGCGCGGCCTTCAGCACGATGGGACGGGGTGCCGTGGCGGTGTCCGCAGGGCTCGGTGGCGAACACAGGGTGGCGGCGATGCCGAGCAGCAGTGACAGGATCGCCTTGCACGGTTTCATGGCATGAATCTCCCGCTCGTGGGCTGACGATTCGAATCGGCTCGTCGGCGCTCGCCTTGAGGCGAGCGACCGTCGCCAAGGATCGTCGCCAAGGATCGTCGCAGCGCGTATCCATGGCAAGCGGGCCGTCGGTCGCGCCGTCCTGCATGAGGGCGTCGCGATGTGCAAATCATTGATATCATGATGAAAAGAAGCCAGGTCCCCAGCGGGACTCCGAGCGGGCGATGATGCATTACGACGAGCCGGTACTCCTGGACTTCGTGCGCGGCGATGCCACGGGACTGGCCATTCCGGCACACGGCGCCGCGCTGGTCGCCGCGGGCGAGGCCTTCCTTACGGAAGCCTTCCGGAGTTTCGGATCGCTTGCCCCGGACAACCGTATCGTCCGCATGACGCGCTGCGAGCCCTTCCAGGGCGGCAATTCGGGCCACAAACTGTCCCTGTCGGTCGAATACGCGCAGCCAGGCCCCGGACTGCACACCGAGCTGTTCGTGAAATTCTCGCGCGACTTCTCCGATGCCTTTCGCGACCGTCGCCGGCACGAGCTCGAGGCCGAGGTCCGCCTGGCGGAACTGTCCCGCAGCCCCGGCTTTCCGATCAGCGTTCCCGCCGCCTGCTTCGCAGACTTTCACCGCCAGTCCGGCACCGGCATCCTGATCACGCAGCGGATCGCCTTCGGCCGCGGCAACATCGAACCGCTCCTGCCCAAGTGCCGGGACCACGAGCTCTCCGAACCGCTTGCCTATTATCGGGTCGTCGTGATTGCGCTCGCCCGGCTCGCCGCCGCGCACCGTTCGGGGAGGTTGTCCCCGCAGCTTGAGCGGCACTTCCCCTTTGATCGCGCAAGGGCCGTCGCCGACGACCCCATTCCCTGGAACGAGCGGCAGCTGCGCGAGCTGGTGGCGCGCTATGCCCGCTTTGCCGCGACCTGTCCCAGGCTCCTGCCGCCCAATATCGCGGCGCCGCAATTCATCGCCCGGCTGGAACGCGAGGCCATCCGCTTCCTGCAGCACGAAGCGACCATCAAGCGCTTCCTGCACGCGGACCCTGATTACATCGCACTGTGCCACTACAACGCCAATATCGACAACGCCTGGTTCTGGCGTGATGCCGGCGGCGCGCTCCAGTGCGGACTGCTGGACTGGGGTCGGGTGCGGCAGATGAATGTCGCCTACGCGCTCTGGGGCTGCCTGTGCGGAGCGAGCCCGGATCTGTGGCACGCGCATCTCGACGAGCTGCTGGCGTTGTTCGCCGATGAACTGCACGCGCAGGGCGGTCCGCGGCTCGACCTGGCCAGGCTCAGGCTGCACATGGATTTCTATGTCGCAACGATGGGCCTCGCGACGATGATGGAGGCGCCGAAGGTGGTGCTCTCGCGGCTGCCGGAGGCCGCGGGCGCCAGCGGTCCTCAGGATGCGGTCTTCCGCAGGGACGATGTGGCGCGCGGCTTCCTGCACGTGTTCACGGCCTTCCTGAATCTATGGCAGACCCACGACTTCGGTGCGAGCCTCGACCGCCTGCTGCAGTCGGCATGAGGCCTGGCGCGGGGTCCGCCGGCCGCCTCAGCGGACCACGGTGGCGATGCGGGCGTTGACGTGAATATTCCCGGACTGGAGACCGGGCCTCCGGCCGTGATGGTCGAACTCGAGCTTCACCTCGGGGCGGAAGATGAGGCAGTGAGTGGACCCGCCGTAGTGGAACATGCCAATCTGGCTGCCCTTGCCGACATGCTGCCCCTCGTATGCGGTGATTTCGCAGCTGGACACCTCGGCCATGCCGACGGCCAGTATGCACATGAGCCCGATCTGCGGATTGTCGGCCTCGATGAAGATCAGGGCCCGCGTCGCCACCTCCGTGATGTAGCTCTGTGAATCGTTCGGACCGGCGGGATCGAAGCCGTGCGTGGCGGCCTCCGCATAGTAGCTGCCTTCCTTCACATACGCTTTCCTGACCGTGCCGCTCACCGGGCTGTGCCAGCGGTGGTAGCTCAGCGGGCTCAGGTAGGCCTGATAGACCGTTGCCCCGGTAAACAGCGGCGCCAGCGCGTCATTCGCCAGCATGTGCACGATCGAATACGGCTGGGACTTGATCCAGAACCGATCGCGGTAATTGACGTGACGCGCGATCCGGTAGGGGGCGGATTCACAGGCGTTGACGATGACGGAGTCGTCGTCGGGATGCGCGACCGGGCGGATTCCGGCGCGCAGCTCCCGCGTGAAGAAGGCATCCCACGATCGATAGCCCCAGTGCGGCTGCTGCGGATCGCAGCTGAACTCCCGCACGAAGTCGGGCATGGCGCGGCGCGCATCGGCGCCGAACCACCCCCTGCGCGGGTGTTCGTTCAGCACGATCGCGGAGTCCGGCGATGCCAGGAATTGCGCCCAGGCGTTCAGGATCTTCTTCAGCTGCGCGTTCACCCGTTCGTTCAGGAAGGCCGCCATTCCGGCCGCGGTGCCCATCGACCAGTCGAAGACGGCATTGATGGGACATCCGACCAGACCGGTCCGCTCGAATTCCGGGGCGTGGGCGATGATCGTGTTCAGCAGCTGGAGCATGTGCGGGTAGTCCCGCACCTGCGGACGGCCGGTCGGGTCGCGGTCGTACGGCGGCCGCCTCGGCACCTGCTCGAACATCTGGCTGAACAGCATGAAGATTTCCGGATCGGATTCGATGAGGTCCTGGAATTCCGCGATGACCGGGTGCAGTGCCCGGGGCACCGCATGCGTGCGGCGGATCATGGCGTCGAGCCATTCGGCAAGGAAGGCGTGATCGGATGGGAGCCATTCGCTCACGCGGTAGGGAATCCGGGCGCCCGGTGGCGTTGCCATCGCGGTCCTCCTGCGTCGACGCGACGCTTCATTGTGCACGCTGTGCGCGGCCCGGCGGGCATTTTTCACACGCGCTTTCCGCGTGGCGCTACACTGACGGCAGCCGTTGCCGCTCCCGCGGGCGAGGGCGAAGCCGCGCGGCGCGGTGGCCGCCGTCGGGATCGGGAAGCAGCACAGGAGAGGCACAATAATGAAGAGGCGCAGGCTGGGCGATTCCGGCCTCGAGATCGCACCGCTGGTCCTGGGCGGCAATGTCTTCGGGTGGACTGCGGACGAGGCCACCTCATTCTCGCTGCTGGACGCCTTCGTGGCGGCGGGCTTCAACGCCATCGACACCGCGGACGTCTACAGCAACTTCATACCCGGCAAGCAGGGCGGCGAATCCGAGACCGTCATTGGCCGCTGGCTGCACTCGCGCGGCCGGCGCGACGACGTGGTGGTGGCGACCAAGGTGGGCAACCCGATGGGCGGCGACCGCACCGGCCTGTCGCGACGCTACATCATGCAGGCCGTGGAGGATTCGCTCAAACGCCTGCAAACCGATTACATCGATCTCTACCAGGCGCACCGGGACGACCCGAAGACACCGCTGCAGGAGACGCTGGAGGCCTTCGATGCGCTGATCAGGGCGGGCAAGGTGCGCGCCATCGGCGCCTCCAACTATACGGGGGCGCGGCTCAGCGAGGCCCTGCGCGTGAGCGCGGCTGGACTGCCGCGCTTTCAATCCCTGCAGCCGCTCTACAATCTGTACGACCGCTCCGGCTACGAGACCGATCTCGAACCCGTGTGCATCGCCCATGACCTCGGCGTAATTCCCTATTTTTCGCTGGCCAGCGGGTTTCTCACCGGCAAGTACCGTTCGCGGGACGATCTCGCCCAGCAGGCCCGCGGCGGATTCGTCGCGAGCAAACTCAATCCCCGCGGCCTTAAGATCCTGGCCGCTCTCGACGAGGTATCGGCCGAGCTGCGGACGACGCCGACCTGCGTTGCGCTGGCATGGCTGCTCGCGCGCCCCAGCATTACCGCGCCGATTGCGAGCGCCACCTCGCTGGGCCAGCTGGACCAGCTGATCGCCTCGACGCGGCTCACGCTCGGCGCCGCGGCCATCGAGCGCTTGAACGACGCCAGCGCCTGAGGTGCGCTGACGGATCGGAATGCAGGGTACCGCCATGCCGGACGGCCGCTGGGCCATACGCGAAGACGACCTGTCGGGCGGCGCGACGCAGGATCTGCTGCGGCTGCACCTTCGGGGCATGCATGAGCATTCGCCGCCCGGCAGTGTCTTTGCGCTGGACTATTCGGGCTTGAAATCTCCGGCCGTGACGGTGTGGACCGCCTGGCGCGGCGCCCGGATCGCCGGTATCGGCGCACTCAAGGATCTCGGCGATCGCGCCGGCGAACTCAAGTCGATGCGCACGCACCCGGATTTTCTGCGCAGCGGCGTCGCCACGGCGCTGCTCGAACACATCATCGGCGTGGCGCGCTCGCGGGGGCTGGTGAGGCTGAGCCTGGAGACGGGCAGCGGTCCTCATTTCGAGCCCGCGCTGGCCCTGTACCGCCGGCGCGGGTTCGTCGAGGGCGAGGCCTTTGCGGACTATGAACGCAGCGCCTTCAACCAGTTCCTGCACCTGGCGCTGTAGGGGCTTGCTCAGCGAACCGAACCCGGCGGGTGGTGGCCGGCATCGTAGGCGGCGATGTCCGCGGCCGCGACGTTCTCCGCTTTCCAGAGCATGGCACGGTGGATGCGGTTCCAGCCGCTCGGGTGATCGAAGAAGAGGGCCTCTTCCAGCGGGCCGGGTTGCATCTTGCGGTACTCGGACAGCTTCAGGGCCGCCTGTGCGAAGCCGTCGGGTTCCCGGGCGGCGTTGAGCCCGAAGGCGTCCGCCTCGATTTCCATCGAACGGGTCAGCGAGTTGAGGAGCGGTGTCAGCACGAACAGGTAGCTCGTGAACAGCGCCACCAGCAGCGGCAGGCCGGCGACGTTCGTCACGCCCCGCAGGCCCCAGCGCGCACCGTGCCGCGCCGACACCCGATCGAAGCCCCACGACAGGAGGCGAAAGCCCACGACGATGATCAGGCCGTAGGCGACGACGATCTTGCCGGCGTGATTCAGCACGTAGTGGCCCATTTCATGGCCGACCACGGCGCGGATCTCCTCGGGCGAGGAGCGGTTCATCAGATTGTCGTTGACGCTGATCCGTGCGCTGCCGAACAGGCCGCTCACGTGCGCGCTCACCCGGGTGGTCTGCCGCGAGGCATCGAATTCATAGACCTGGTTCACCGGAATGTCATTGGCCCGCGCCATGGACAGGATCTGCTGCTTTACGGGGCTCTCGGGCAGCGCGTAGAAGCGGTTGAAGACCGGCTCCAGGAGCGCGGGACTGATCGCGACCTGGAACACCAGGAAGCCGACGCTCAGCAGTGAACCCCAGAGCCACCAGTGCTTCGCGCTGCGGCGAATCACCGCGTAGATCGCCGCGATGGCGACCGAACCCAGGATCAGCGTGATGAGGAGCGCCTTGCCCTGATCCACCAGCCACGTGAACACGGTCTGATTGGACAGTCCGTACTGGTGTTCCCGGAAATAGCCTTCATAGCCGGCCCAGGGCAGTGCCAGCAGGCCGGTCACGAGCAGGTACAGCACGGCGTAGATGGCGGTCTGCAGCGCACTGACGCGCGTGATGCGTTCGGCCAGATCGCGCATGCGTCGCGACCACCCGGCGCCCAGCAGCAGGCCGGCGATCGTCATCGCGACCAGGAAGTCCCAGAGCAGGAGCCAGTAGCCCCCCTCGAAATAGGCATCGGACCGCGCGCGCGCCTGCGGCGACATCGTCGCCATGTAGGCCGCGGTGGCGGCCTCGGCGTCAAAGGACGGGGTGGCCGGCGCCGCAGGCGCCGGGGCGGCCCCGGCCAGAATGCCGGCGGCGAGCAGGACCAGCAGGTGTTTCCTGATCATGGGGACCTCATGTGTTCAGACTGGCGACGGCCGGGCCCGGTGGCAGCACGTAGCACAGGACGTGCATGCCCGAGGTGTAGTGTAGGCGGCCAGGATCAGGAACCCGGCGCAGTTGAAGCGGTCGCGCAGGCCGATGATCCGGCACCATGCGGCGAGCAGCGGCACCTGGACAAGGAACAGCAGGTTGACATGCCGTTGCAGGAAGTCGCCGACGATGCTGGGCGCACTGGACGTCACGGCCCGAAAGCCAGAAAATGCGATGACGGTGGAGGCCAGGGCCACGACGACCACGAGAGACGACCACGAGCGAGGCGAACGGACCGAAATGGCGGCGCCGTTTGCTCTCGACATCATCGAGGGCGACTTTTCCCGGCCGCACGAGCAGCCAGAGTACCAGGGACAGGGCTTTCTGCCCGCAACCGGGGCAGCAGGCCCGGCCCTGGACCAGCGTGGTACCGCAGTTCATGCAGTGCTTGACGGCGTGCGCGGCGATGTTCAAATCGGCGGCTCAGGGTTGCTTAGGCGCAGTGTAGCTGAACTGGAAGCGTTGTCAGGACACCAACGGCAATGACCCCGCGATTCATCCTGCTTCGTGCGCTGGCGCTCTGCGCCGCCTGGCTTGCCGCGGCGGCGATCGCCGCTCCCGCCGCCGCTGCGGCCCCCTGGTGGACGCACGCGGTCATCTACGAGATCTATACGCGCAGCTTCCAGGACACGGACGGCGATGGGGTGGGCGATCTGCGGGGCGTCACGCGACGCCTCGACTATCTCAAGTCGCTGGGCGTGGACGCGATCTGGCTGACGCCGTTCTACCCTTCGCCGAACGCCGATTTCGGCTACGACGTGGCCGATTACACCAACGTGGCGCCCGAATACGGCACGCTGGCCGATTGGGACCGGCTGGCCCGCGAAGCCCGCAGGCGCGGCATCCGCGTCCTGGTCGATCTCGTCCTGAATCATTCCTCGGATCAGCACCCCTGGTTCAGGGAATCGCGCGCCTCTCTGGACAATCCCAAGCGCGACTGGTACGTGTGGCGCGACGGTGGACCCGGCAACGAGCCGCCGACGCACTGGGCGTCGATCTTCGGCGGCTACACCTGGACGCAGGATCCGGCGACACGGCAGTGGTACTACCATATCTTCCTGCCGCAGCAGCCCGATCTGAACTGGGCGAATCCCGGCCTGCGGCAGGCCATGTTCGATGTGGTGCGGTTCTGGCTGGATCATGGCGCCAGCGGATTCCGGCTCGACGCCACGCCCTATCTGTTCGAGGACCCGGCCTGGCCGGACGATCCGGATCCGAAGGCGGGGCCACCGGTGGCGCTCAAGCCCTACAATTCCGGCCGCCCCGAGAACCACGCAGTGCTGCGGGAGCTGCGCGCGATCCTCGACGGCTATCCGGGCGATCGCGTTCTGCTCGGAGAGTCGGCCACCGCCACGATCGAGGACCTGGCCGGCGTATACGGCCGTAACCATGACGAGATCAATCTGCCGATGAATTTTCTGATCGGCAATCTGTCGCGGCTGGATGCCACGGCCTTCAAGCAGCGCTTCGACGAGGCCGAACTCAAGCTCGGCGGCCAGACTCCGGTGTTATTCTTCAGCAACCACGACCACAGCCGCCAGTGGAGCGGCTTCGGCGACGGCGTGCACAATGACCAGATCGCGAAGCTCACCGCGACGCTGACGCTGACGGCGCGCGGCACCGCGCTCCTCTACTATGGCGAGGAACTCGGCATGGGCGACCTGCCGGCGGCGCAGCTGAGCGCCTTTCCGCTGGGCGTGCATCGGCCGCGCGCCGACGAACGCGATCGCGCGCGCGCGCCGATGCCGTGGCAGCCCGGTCCCGGCGCAGGCTTTACGCAGGGCGCGCCCTGGCTGCCGATCGAGCCGCGGGCGGCGCACTGCAATGTCGAGGACGAGCGGCACGATCCCGCTTCCCTCTACCACTGGTATGCGCAACTGCTGCGGCTGCGGCGCAGCAATGCGGCATTGCGCGAAGGGGACTACCTGCCGCTCGAGTCGGGCAACCCGCAGGTCTTCGCCTTCGCGCGCATGGTGCGCGGCCGCGGCGCGCTGGTGGTGGTCAATGCCAGCGACCAGTCGCAGCTCGTGCACCTCAGCGGCTGGCCGGGCCGCATGCCGTCGCCCGAGCGGGTGCTGATCGCCAGTCCGGCCGCGGGCCTGCCGGCGCTCGCGGCACTGCGCATCGCGCCCTTCGGGGTGCTGATTACGGCAATCCGCGGTGTCAATGCGGCTACCATGGGGCCATGACCTTACTGACCCTGCTGTCCGGCGAACTGGCCTATGGACTCACCCCGCTGCTCGACCAGGCCAGCTGCACGATCAACGAGGGCGATCGCATCGGCCTGATCGGGCGCAACGGTACCGGCAAGTCGACGCTGCTCGGGGTCATGGCCGGCCGGGTCACGATGGACGATGGCGAAGTGCAGCGCAGGGACGGGCTGCGCGTGGTCACCGTCGAACAGGAACCGGAGCTCCCGACTGCCGATACGCTGTTCGAGAGCCTGCGACAGCGCGGCGGGCTCGAAGACATCGACGATGATCGCCGCCGTTGGCGGGCGGAAGCACGGCTGGTGGAGTTTGCCACGCGCTTCAGTCTCGACGGCACCATCGATCCGGCGCGCGCCTCGGGCGGGGAACGCAAGCGTGCGGCCCTGGCCCTTGCGCTGTCGCTCGAACCCGAGCTGCTGATCCTCGATGAACCCACCAACCACCTGGATATCGCCGGCATCGAGCAGCTGGAGGAACTGCTGCTGAAGGCACCGGCGCTGGTCTTCGTGACGCACGATCGCTGGTTTCTCGACCGCGTGGCCACCACCATCCTCGAACTCGACCGCGGCCTGCTGCGCAGCTATCCGGGCAACTACTCCGCCTACGAGCGCCAGAAGGCCGCCGAGCTGGCCGCGGAGGCGGTGGGCCGGCGCAAGTTCGATAAATTCTGGGCCCAGGAGGAGGTGTGGATACGGCGCGGTGTCGAGGCGCGCCGCACGCGCAACGAGGGCCGGGTGCGCCGCCTCGAGGCCCTGCGCGATGCGCGCGCCGCGCGTCGCGAACGCATCGGCAACATCAGGCTCGCCATCGATTCGAGCGAGCGGTCCGGAAAGCTGGTCGCCGAGCTCATCAAGGTCAGCAAGCGCTACGATGAACGTCCGCTGGTCAGCGACCTGAGTCTCAGGCTGATGCGCGGCGACCGCCTGGCGCTGCTGGGGCCGAACGGTGCCGGCAAGTCCACGCTCATCAAGCTCATCCTGGGCGTGCTGCCGCCCGATTCGGGCGAGGTGCGCCTCGGGACCAACCTCCAGATCGCCTATTTCGACCAGTTGCGCGCACAGCTCGACCTCGACAAGACGGTGGCGGACACCGTCTGCGAGGGTTCCGACTATGTGGAAGTCAACGGCGAGAAGCGCCACATCAGCAGCTACCTCGGCGATTTCCTGTTCTCGGCCAAGCGCGCGGCGACCCCGGTGCGCGCGCTGTCCGGCGGCGAACGCAATCGGCTGCTGCTCGCGCGGCTGTTCGCGCGACCGGCCAACCTGCTGGTGCTCGACGAGCCCACCAACGACCTGGATGTCGAATCGCTGGAACTGCTCGAGGCCTCGCTGCAGTCCTTTGCCGGGACGCTGCTGCTCGTCAGCCACGACCGGACCTTCGTCGACAACGTCGTGACGCAGACGCTGGTGTCCGAAGGGCAGGGACACTGGCAGGAGTATGCCGGCGGCTACCGCGACTGGCTCGCGCAACGTCCCGCGAGCGTGATGAGCGTGGCGAGCGCGGCGTCCGCCGCCGCCGCCGCCCGGCCCGCCGCCACGGCCGCGGGCAGCGAGCCCCCCGCCGCGCGCCGCAAGCTGTCGTATAAGGAGGGTCGCGAACTGGCGGCGCTGCCCGCGGAGATCACGGCGCTGGAGTCCGAGCAGCGGGAATTGACAGCCCGCATGAGCCGCGCCGACTACTTCCGCGAAGGCGCGGAGCGCATGCGGCAGGATCGTGCCCGCGCCGCAGCGATCGAAGCGCAGCTGAGCGCGCGGCTGGAGCGCTGGGAATATCTCGAAAGCCAGGCGAGCGAGCCGGCGAGCTGAGGGCGGCGGGCAGGTCGCGCGCTATCGGAGCGAGCGCAGGTCGTAGACGCGGTAGGCAATGTAGTCGTCGACCAGCGCCCGGTCGGCGCAATCGAGCAGCAGTCCGCGGCAACGGCTGTCGACTTCGCGCGCCGCCCGCATCCCGGCATCGAGGGGTACGCCCGCGAACTCCAGGAAATGGGTGGCAAGAAACGGGATGTCGAGGGCGGCGGCAGAACGGCTCACGCCCGGCGGTCCGAAGTTGGCGGTCATCTGGTAGTAGGTCAGGTAGCGAAGCTGGTCGGCTCCCACGTTGGTCGCGAAGTGCGCCGGGTCCACGTCCGCCAGGGTGTTGATGAAGTCCCAGGCCACCTCGGGCTGGTGGTCGCCGAACCAGCCGATCACCCGCGGGCGGCTCGCTGCGAGCCAGGACCGGCGCAGCGCCGCCATGTCGCGCGCCGAGTCATCCAGGCGACTGAGGTAATCGGCCAGCGGCCGCCCGAAGGCCCGTTCCGCCGGTGCCGCCAGAGGCAGCAGCGGACGCAGGTCCTCGCCGTGCGGACCGTGATTGCGGATGGTGAGCATGAACACGAACAGCGGCTGCCGGTCGCTCCGGGCCGCGAGGATCCGCAGCGCCCTGTCGAAGAGGGTACTGTCGCGCACGGCGTGCCAGTCGCTCGACAATCGCAGGTCCTCGGCCGCATAGAATTCGTCGAACCCGTAGTAGCGGTAGGCCGAGCGAGCCCGCAGGAAATCGGCGCCGACGGCTGAGAACACCATGGTGTGGTAGCCGAGCGAACGCAGGTACTTCGGCAGCGAACGCTGCAGGCGAGGCGCCAGCGACACGGGCGCATAGGCGCCACCGCGGCCGAAGCTGCGCCAGTCGAAACCCGCCAGAAAGCCGAACTCCGACAGCCAGGTGCCGCCGCCGGTCGTGTGCACGAGCAGCGGGCTCATCTCGGTGCGCCAGGGACCGGGCGGCGCGCGGAACATGGGGCTGTCGCAGGCGGCGAGGTCACAGCTGCGGATCAGTCCCGCATCGAAGGTGCTTTCTTCGAGCACCATCATCAGATCCGGGAGCGCCGGCGTGGCTGCACCGCGCGCCGCAGGCGGGAGGTCGGCCGGCGCCAGCGGAAAGCGGGCCTGCGGACGGGGTGCCGGCAGCGTGGCCATCATGTCGCGGTTGTCGAAGAACACGTTGAGCCGTTCCATCCAGTGCTCGGCCAGCTCCAGGCGGCGCAGCGCCTGGTAGGCGCTGCGCCGCCTGGAGC
>Ga0209698_10005403_pt1 | contig 13830 bp, 13 predicted proteins | sample LitLauG_LLR_2012_FD_187203 | JGI IMG/M metagenome (GOLD analysis project Ga0209698, IMG submission 187203) | Freshwater sediment microbial communities from Pennsylvania, USA - Little Laurel Run_MetaG_LLR_2012 (SPAdes) (version 2) | ecosystem: Environmental > Aquatic > Freshwater > Creek >... | reverse complement strand
CCAAAACGCTGGTCAGCCACATCAGCAAACGCAGCAACGGTCTGCTTAGCGGTTGCCGCCACAGTTGCTCTATCGACCAGAAAGTAGGCACTGTGAACACGAGCGCAGTGGCCAGCCCGAGGCCTTGCAGAAGGAAATCTGCCGTGGCGATTGGCGCCCTTCCGAGAAAGTGCGTGACCACCCCACCGGCACCGGTGTGCTGTCCCGAAGTCGGAAGCTCCCAAGCCAGCAAACTGAGCCAGCCTAGCGACGCGCCAGCAAACAATATCGCGCCGTTGCAGCGGCGCAGCCAGTCCTTGAGGCCGCTCCCGATGGCATCCGGAAGGAGGTCTCGGCGACCCTGTTCACTGTGAAAATGGCCTGCTGACACGGCGCTCTATGGAAAGCTACGGACCAATCGTTCGAGCGCCGTTCTGGTGGTCGGAGCATCTTGGACGAGAGCAATCCGGATATAGGCTGTGCCCGGATCCGTGCTCCCACCCACTCCATGGGTCAGATAGGCACCAGGGACGACCTTGACACCTGCTTCTTTCCAGAGCGTTACCGCTGCTGCCTCGCCGCCCCCAAACTGGCTCATTTTGAGCCAAAGAAAGAATCCGCCAGCCGGCTGGACGTTGCCAAATCGGTTACCAAGGAGGTCGGCAGCTGCGCTGAATTTGGCCTGATAGAGTGTTCGGCTGGCCAATACGTGGTGTTCGTCGGACCAAAGCGCGGCGCTCGCGGCCTGGACAGGCAGGGGCATCTGGGGCGCTGCGACATTGCGGAATTGGCTCAAGCGCTCAAGAAACGCCGAGTCTCCCGCGCAAAAGCCCGAGCGCAGCCCCGGGACGCTCGAGCGCTTGGACAGCGAATTGAAGACGATCACATTAGCGAAACCGTCATTGCCGCCGCTTGCAACCTCGAGTGCGCCGGTCGGCGGCGACTCGCAATAAACCTCTGAATAGCACTCGTCGCAAAAAAGCATGAAATCGTGTTTTCGGGCGAGCGCGATGGCCTTTCGCAGGTAGCTGGCGCCGGCCACCGCGCCTTGTGGATTTGCTGGTGAACAAAGATAGAACGCAACGGTCCGATTGAGCAGATTGGTTCGTTTGGATAGCTCGTCGAGATCGGGCAGGAAACCGGTCGCCTCATGTGCATCGAGGAATATCGGCTCGGCGCCCGCTGCCAGCGTGGCCGCGATATAGGCTTGGTAAAACGGATTGGGAATAAGTACCGCCGGCCGGTCGAGTTTGACACGCCGGTCTATGGCGGGGAACATCGCTGAAAACAGCCCTTCACGCGATCCGTTCAAAGGATGGACGTGACGCTCAGGGTCGATGTCCCCGCGCGCGCCGTAGCGCCTGCCGATCCAGTCCGCGATGGCCTTCCGTAGTTCTGGTGTGCCGTTGATGGGCGGGTATTTCCCATAGCCAGCACTTGCTCCGGCTAGAGCCGGAGCGAGGATTTCGGGCAGCGGGTGCTTGGGCTCGCCAATCGAAAGGTCGATGACTGAGGCGCCCGGCTCGATGCCGTCGAGGAGTCTGCGAAGACGCGCGAAGGGCGAATGAATCGCACCCAGTAAGATGTCTTGAGCCATGGGCTGCTAACTCTTGGTTTGGGGCGTCGACCTGAGCCGAAGCAGGCCTTCCTGCGCGACCGAGGCCACTAGTGCGCCATCGCGTGAGAACACGCTGCCTCGGCAAAAGGCACGAGCGTCTTGGGCACTTGGACTGTCTTGGACGTACAAGAGCCACTCGTCGGCGCGAAACGGGCGGTGAAACCAGACCGCATGGTCGAGGCTCGCGGCCATGATGCGGGGATCGCCGAGCAGCATCCCGTGACCGATCAATCCGGTCTCCAGAAGGGAATAGTCGGATGCAAATGCGAGCGCACATTGATGCATTGCCAGCGAAAGGTCGCTGGGCAAGGGCCTGCGGGCGCGCATCCAAATGCGGTGTTCCGTTCGAGGTAGCTCGGGACTGAGATATCGCTCGAGGTCTACGACGCGCATTTCTATTGGCCACGTAAGGTCGACATATCCGCGCAGCATGATCGGCAGCTTGGCTTTGAGCGCGGCCTCGTCCGGGAGCTGCTCGGGCGGTGCGACGTTTGGCATTTGAAGCGAGTGTTCGAACCCAGCCTCCTGCTTGTGAAAGGAAGCGATCATGGAAAAAATCACTTCGCCGCGTTGCTTGGCTTGCACCCGGCGCGTGGTAAAGCTGCCGCCATCGCGAATTCGGTCGACCTCGTAGGCTATAGGAATGCTCGGGTCGCCGCCGAGAATGAAATAGGCGTGCAAAGAGTGCGGATTACGCCCCTCGACGGTATTAACCGCCGCGGCAAGCGCCTGCCCGACGACTTGGCCGCCAAATACTCGCTTCCAGCCGTTAGTTGGGCTTGTTGCCTCGAATTTGTCTTGGCCGACGGCCCTGACGTTGAGAACCGATAGAAGATCGGAAATGGCTGGGATGGCTGGTTCGGTCATTGGGCTGGTAACACTCGCTCGGAAAAAGAAGTTGCGATCGGGGTTGGGCGCAGCTCTAAGGTGCTCGGCATGGCCCTGGCCCATGCTGCGGCCAGTGTCAAGAACAGCGCCATTTGGAACGATCGCACGATGACGACTGAGCGCCGCGACATTGTCATCGTTGGTGCAAGCTTTGCGGGCCTTGGATTGGCGATAGCTTTGCGAAAATCGCTTGGGCGCGATCTGAGCCTGATGGTTTTGGATGCTGCGCAGAGGACGGCATCCGCGACGCCGGATCAAAGGGCGTTCGCGCTTTCAGCCGCGTCGGTTCATCTATTGACGGCGATCGGGATTTGGCAACGGGTGTCGCCCCTGGCACAACCTGTTAAGGCAATCACGCTTACCGCCGGCCGAATGGCAAGCCCACTCCGTCAGTCCCTGCTCAGCTACAACAACAGCACCGATGCAGGCGAACCGGCGAGCTACATTCTTCCGGCCAACACGCTACGTGAAGCGCTTCGGGCTGCTGCCGTCGAAGAAGGAATTTCGGTGGTCGATGGGGTGGCCATCTGCAAGATCACCACTTCGGCTACGGAGCTATTGGCTGTCGCCATGGACAGCCGGAGCTTTGCGTCCCGTTTGATGGTCGCGGCCGACGGTCGCCGTTCCCCCACGCGGGAGCTTGCCGGTATCAAGTCGATCAGTTGGGCATATCCGCAATCAGCAATCGTCACGACTGTTCGACACACTGCGGACCATGGCGGAATTGCGGTGCAGCATTTCTTGGAGGCCGGTCCATTCGCCATCCTACCGCTGACGGGTGGGCACCGATCCTCGCTGGTGTGGTCGGAGGAACGCAAAACGGCCAGACGAATCATGGCGCTCGACGAGGCGGATTTCCATGCGGAACTAGCCAAACGGTTTGGCGGAGTTCTTGGAACCATTGAGCTAGACGGGCCCCGAGTTGACCACCCACTCGAGTTTCACCTCGTTCGTAACTTCGTTGCAGACCGATTGGCGGTGATCGGCGATGCCGCGCGCGGTGTCCATCCGATCGCCGGGCAAGGGCTCAATCTCGGCCTGCGCGATGTCGCCGCTCTGACCCAAGTCGTCGTTGAAAGTAGCAGATTGGGTCTCGATGTTGGCTCGCTGGGGGTGCTGGGCCGCTATGAGCAATGGCGGCGGTTCGACAGCGCCGTCTCGGCAGCTGCGATGGATGGCCTCAATCGACTTTTCTCGAACGACAATCCCGTCCTTAGAAATGCACGGACGATTAGCCTGGGGATCATTGATCGCATGCCCGGATTGAAGCGGCTGTTTGTCGACGAGGCTGCCGGTTTGACTGGCGACTTGCCGAAGCTTCTCGCCGGCACCCTTCCCTGAAGCCCTTCATTGGAGATGGCATGACGCAAATACCGGCCGCATCCTCGGCTCCACTGTGGCGTTCGCCGACCGCCGTCATCATGGCAGCCTGCCTGATATCTCTGCTTGGGTTTGGCGCGCGGACGAGCCTTGGTCTGTTCTTGACGCCGATGACCCATGCCAATGACTGGAGCCGGGAGACGTTTGGGCTGGCATTGGCGATCCAAAACCTGCTGTGGGGTGCTGGCGCGGTCGCCGCGAGCGTGCTTGCCGATCGTTTTGGTCCCGCACGGGTGTTGGCCCTTGGAGCGATTCTCTATGCCGCTGGAATCTATGGAATGGCGGAAGCGACATCCATAGTCGCGCTGCATCTGACGGCGGGCGTACTGACGGGCCTTGGCATCGCCTTTACCGGTTTTGGTATCGCACTTGCCGCCATCGCCAAGGTCGTTGGCCCCGAACGCCGTTCGCTCGCTCTGGGTCTCGGTATGGCAGCTGGATCTTTGGGTCAGGTACTGTTTTCGCCCCTGGCGCAGGCGCTCATCGATGATATCGGCTGGTATCTGACGCTGCTGCTGATGGCCGGATCCACACTCTTCATCTTGCCCCTCGCAATTCTGCTGCCGAACGACACTTCTGGTCGGGGGATGGTTGTATCCGATCAGACGATCGGCGGGGCGCTCAAGGAGGCCTTCGGGCACCAGAGTTTTCTGCTGCTTACGATCGGCTTTTTCGTTTGCGGCTTTCAAATCGCGTTCATAACCGTCCACTATCCTGCATATGTGAGGGACTTGGGTCTCAGTGCGCGGACCGGCGCTGAGGCGCTTGCGTTGATTGGTCTGCTCAACATCGTGGGATCGCTTCTGTCGGGTTGGTTTGGCCAGCATTGGGCGAAGCGATTTGGCCTTAGTTTCATCTACTTCGGGCGATCTGTAGCGACTGTGGTGTTGCTCTTTGCACCTAAGACCGAAATGACGGTTTTGCTGTTTGCAGCGGTGATGGGTATCTTGTGGCTCTCGACTGTCCCGCTCACCTCGGGACTTGTTGCCCAGATATTCGGTGTACGATATATGGCAACGCTATTCGGCTGCGTTTTCTTCAGCCATCAAATCGGGAGTTTCCTTGGCGTTTGGCTAGGCGGGGTCATTTACGAGCGCACCCACTCCTACGATGGACTTTGGTGGCTGAGCGTAGCGCTTGGATTGTTCGCGGCTGTCGTACATCTGCCTATCAATGAGCGCCCGTTGGCGAGACTGCTGGAGCCGAGCAACGCATAGAAGGGGTGCCGTGGCGTTCAACGTCGCGGCCGCTCATCGTCGACGTCGCTGAGCTCACGTGCCTCGTCAGGCAGCAGTACCGGAATGCCGTTGCGAATGGGATACGCGAGCCTTGCAGCGCGGCTAATAAGCTCTTGGCGAGAGGCGATGTAGTCCAAGGGCCGCTTGGTCAGAGGACATACCAACATTTCCAGGAGCTTAGGGTCGAAACTTGGGGCTTCCTCGCTCATCCGACTGTCCTTGAATCTAAGTGCGGGTTGCGTGACGCCCTATTGCATCGCGGAACCAGATCCGTCACCCGGGGTGGCAAGCTGCATTTTGGCGAGGGCCACCAGGATTTCGGATCGAGTCTTGAGATCCGGCGCCTCCAACAGCGCCTGCTTTTCTTCCGGCCCGTAAGGACTCATCATGCTGAGCGAATTGACAAGAAACTCGGTATTGGAACGGGTTATTGAACTCCAGTCGGCTTTGAGATTCTGGGCATTAAGGTAGGTTCTCAGGACCTCCAGTAGGTTGTCGCGATCGACTGTCTCCTCGCCGAATCCGCGGATGAGGTCGGTGCGGTAGCGCTCGAACGAAACATCTCCTGACCGATAGGGCTTGGCGAGTTGCACTTCACGCAGTAAGTCGAACCGACAAACACCCGTTAATGCAATCAAATACCGGCCATCGTCAGTTTCCTGAAAGCCGGTAATTCGGCCCGCCCCGCCTGTGGTGCGCAACAGCACAGATTTGCCGGGTGGGCTTTCGAGGTCATCTTGCATCAAACGTGGCTGGATAAGTCCCACAATGCGGTCGCCGGCCAGCGCATCGTCAATCAAGGCGAGGTAGCGCGGTTCAAATATATTGAGCGGCACATGCCCGCGCGGCAGCAAAAGCGCCCCCCGCAGCGGAAACAGCGGAATGCGCGATGGCAGATCATCGAGCTTTTGGTACCGCTCCAGTCGAGAAATGACGATCTCCTACCTACTAGGCGAACAACAGTGCCGAGAGCCTGCGGCGACCGGACAAGGTCATCTCGTCCTTTGGTCCCCAGGCCTCAAAGAATTGGACGAGTTGTTTGCGAGCCGCTTCCTCGTTCCAGGCCCGGCTACGCTTCATGATTTCAAGGAGGTTGTCGACAGCACCCTGTTTGTCTCCGGCCACGTTGAGCGCCAATGCGAGGTCGTACCGTGCCTGGTGATCGTTGGGGTTGGCACGGAGAGTGGCTTCGAGGCCAGATGTGTCGGTTGCCGGTGGCGCCTTGCGCGCAAGCTCGAGCAATGCGCGCGCTGCGGCGATGGCCGGTTGCGATTGTTTGGCAGGGGGCGCAAGGGCCAGCGTGCGCTCGGCTTGCTCGAGATCGCCCGACGTCACGTAGCATTTCGCGAGCCCTGCCAAGGCCTCGATGTTGTCTTTCTCCTCTTCCAACACGGCCGCATAGATTTCCGCTGCGCCTTTGATATCGCCCTCATCGAAAGCGGCCTTGGCGCTTTCGAGCGCGGATTTGAGTCCATCGTCTGGTGCGCCGTTCTTGGCAATGATGCGATCGATGAACGCTTTGACCTGGCTTTCGGGCAACGCGCCCATGAACCCGTCGATCGGCCGCCCGTTCGCAAAGGCGAACACCGCCGGAATTGACTGAACCCCCATTTGACCGGCGACCTCGGGATGGTCGTCAATATTCATCTTCACAAGCCTGATCTTGCCCTTCGCTGCCCGAACCAATCTCTCGATGATCGGTGTGAGCTGCTTGCACGGACCGCACCATGGCGCCCAGAAGTCCACCAAGACGGGGACGGTCTTGGAGGCTTCGATCACGTCTTGCATGAAAGTCTGGGTGGTGGTGTCTTTGATTAACTCCTGGCCACCGCCTTGCGATCCCATGTTGGGGGCGCTGGTCGGAACTGACCTCGCTGCCGGAGCAGGATTAGCCGCCGCCGTGCGGGACGCAAATGGATTTGGGAATTTCGCCATGCTTCTTTTCGCCACTTTCCTGGTTCTCGCTCGAATAAGTCGGAGCCCGGCTAGGCAATGTCAAGTCGCCGCGTCCAACCGCAATCGCCAAACCGCGATGAACGAGCAAATGACCAACAGTGGCTAACCGTCGAGCCCGCTCGCCTTCACAATGCGCGGTTCGTGCCCGGTAGCACGGATGAAACGCAAAAGATCCTCCCGTGCAATTGCCGTCGTCGCCGTGTTTTCGAGCGGATGATAGTTGAGGAGATGCTCGGCCATCATGTCTTTATCCAACACGACAACAACGCGGGTCGCCTTGTCATTTATCAATGAAAACGGGGTGACCGAGCCCGGCTTGACGCCTAGTACCTCCTCCAGGAGTTCGGCCTTACCGAAACTCAATCGATCGCAGTCGAGCGTCTTGTGGAGGGTCTTGAGGTCGATGGCCGTGTGATTGAGTGCTACCACCAAAAAGAGCCGATCCTTTTTGTCCTTTAGGAACAAGTTCTTAGTGTGCGCCCCGGGCATCGCCCGTTCAATGTCGAGGCTCTCGGCGACGGTAAAGACCGCGTCATGTTCGTGTGTCTTGGTCTCGATTCCCAACGTGTCCAGCATGGCAAAGAGTTCGGCGCGCGTTGCGGGCATCGGAAGTCCGGTGTTCGGTTGCGACATTCTGATCCCTGGGTATAAGGGAGCGCTTTGGTTTTGCAAATCCGACTCATTTGGGTCAAACGCAAAATGCCCGGCATCGAGCCGGGCATTTCTCGAATAACTCTATCCAGGTCAGACCCTTACATCGCAGACAGCTTGCCATCCTTGGCGATGGTGATAGTCGTCTCGGTGCCCTTCAATACCAAGTCGGCAGTGCCCTTGTCCTTCTTGCCGAGGTGGGCTTTGCAGCCCTTCGAGCAATCGAACTGAGCGGAGGCGCCAGCAGCAACCTTGACCTTCTCTTCCTTCTTGGCGCCGGTCACGAGAATGCGCAGGTCATGGTTCTTGGTGTCGTTGTTGGTGATCGTGAGCGCACTTGCCGAGGTGGCGAAAACCGCGCTGGCGATGAAAGCGGCAGCAATGATGGTGAGCTTGTTGCTCATGTTTCAGTCTCCAAGATGACAGGACGATTTTGATGAACCGACGCGATGAACTCGCACGACGAAGCCCAAGGGGCTAACGTTGCCAGGAAGATGGCCAAGACATCTTGCCGTGGTCTGGCTGGGTGCATACGAATTGGTAAGGCGCGCGTCAACACTTGGCCGCATTAGGTAGTTCCCTTAATCCGTACGCAGGAGACAGAAATTGAGCAAGGACTTGTTCGAACGGATCGATGATTACATCGACCGCTTGTTCGTGCCGCCCGATGCGCAACTGGAGGCCGCGCTCGCGCGCGCAGCCAAGGCCGGATTGCCGCCAATCCAAATTTCTGCCGGGCAAGGTAAGTTTCTGAATATGCTGGCGAAGATTTGTGGAGCGCGTCGTATCCTTGAGCTAGGAACCCTCGGGGGATACAGCACCATCTGGATGGCTCGAGCGCTTCCTGAGGACGGCAGCCTCGTGAGCCTTGAATACAGCGCCGAGCACGCCAAGGTTGCCCGTGAGAATATCGCGGCAGCAGGGCTTTCCCGCAAGGTGGAGGTAATCGTCGGTGCGGCACTCGATACCTTACCCGCGCTTGCGGCCCGCGGCGTGGCGCCATTCGATTTCGTTTTCATCGACGCTGACAAAGGAAATTATCCGGCCTATCTCGAATGGGCGATAAAACTTACCCGGCCTGGTAGCCTAATCCTTGCCGACAATGTCATTCGCCAAGGCGCGGTGCTGGACGCTGCGGGCGGCGACGACATGGCCAAGGGCGCGGCAAAGTTCAACACCAGGTTGGCGTCGGACCAGCGGCTGGAGGCGATCATCCTCCAACAGGTCGGCACCAAGGGGCACGATGGCCTGGCGATCGCTCGCGTGAAATAAGCTGCGGACGATGGAGATCAATGATGACATCAAAACCCAAAGTAACGACCTGCCTCTGGTTCGATCAAAATGGCGAGGAAGCGGCCAAGTTCTACGTGTCGCTCTTCGACAACGCACGCATCGGCCATATCAGCCGCTACGGCAAGAATGGCCGCATGCCAGAGGGCCTGGCAATGGTCGTCACCTTCGATCTGGCGGGCACACCCTACATGGCGCTGAACGGTGGTCCGATGTACAAACTCTCCGAGGCCACATCGATTGTTGTGCAATGCGAAAACCAAGCCGAGATTGATCGGCTCTGGACCGCGCTGACTGCGGATGGCGGCAAAGAGGTCATGTGCGGATGGCTCCGCGACAGGTTCGGACTAGCTTGGCAGATCGTCCCTGCCCAAATCGGCGATTGGATGTCCAATCCCGATCCCGCTGTCGGCGGGCGCGTGATGGCCGCGGTCATGGGGATGGTGAAGATTGATATCGCGGCGTTGGAGAAGGCGGCGCGGGGGAGCTAAGTCGTTCTACGCGCATCGGTCCGAAGGGCGTAGCAGCCGCTCGGCTCCTCGCCCTGATAAAACGCTAACATCTCGCCGTCGTCCGAGATGTAAAAGCTGTGACTGGGTTTGTTTGGCGGTATGTCACCCCAATCGGCGCAATTCGTGAAGTTGTGATTGATCCAAAGCGGGACCTTGGCAGTCAATGATGTCGCCCTGTCTCGTCGTACCTTTTCACTGACATCACCACTAACGTGGGGCCTCATTGATAGCCCGTGAAAGACCAATTCCTGCAGGCCAATTGTCACCAGGAATTCGCTCAAAACCGCACCTATTGGCAAAAATTCGGTTTCGCCCGGCGGAAAGGGTTCCTGTGAGACAACCCAACTCCAATTGCTGAACACAGGCGGATCTTGGCCGCCGATCGGGCAGCGCGCCGACCAAACATATTGGTTCTCCGCGGCGAATTCGATCATGTTGCCGAAGGTCTTGAGCCATTTCGGCGGATAGATGCAGTCCTGGGTTCCCAAAGGGGGGCAACCGTTATCGGAGAAGGGGCTCTCTTCCGTCAACCTCCCGATGTTCAGATAGAGCCTTTGCAACGGTTCGGGCAAAATGGGCGGAAGGGTATTTGACGGCAGGCTGAGTGAGCCCCGTGGTACACCGAACCATTCGTGGACAAAATCGAAGAAATCATCGAGACCGGCTAACATGCGCGGTTTCTCCAACTACTCCGCCGCCTCGACCTGATAGTTCGTCTCCCCCAAGCGCCGGTGGCCTTCCTGCCAATCGCTGGGCTGGTTGGAGCGTGTCACCTGCACCGCCGTCACCTTGTATTCCGGGCAGTTGGTCGCCCAATCGGAAAACTCGGTGGTGATGACGTTGGCGCCGGTCACCGGGTGATGGAAGGTCGTGTAGACGACGCCCACCGGCACGCGGTCGGTGATCTTGGCCGTCAGGGTCGTCGCGCCCATGCGGCTGCCAAGTGAGACACGGTCGCCTTCGGCGATGCCTCGCTCCTCGGCGTCGTGTGGGTGGATTTCGAGCATATCCTCTGGATGCCACGTGACATTGGCCGTTCGGCGCGTCTGAGCGCCCACGTTGTACTGGCTGAGGATGCGGCCAGTCGTCAGAATCAATGGAAACATCCGCGTCGATCGTTCCTCGGTCGGTACGTAGTCGGTGATCATGAACCGGCCTTTGCCGCGCACAAACTTTCCAATATGCATGGTCGGTGTTCCGTTCGGGGCGGAGTCGTTGACTGGCCATTGGAGCGAGCCCATTTCGTCCAACTTCCTGAAGCTAACCCCAGCGAATGTCGGCGTCAGTCGTGCGATCTCGTCCATGATCTGTGCGGCGTTGTCGTAGTGCATCGGGTAGCCCATCGCCTGGGCGAGCCGGCAGGCGGCCTCCCACTCGGCCATCCCGCATTTCTCTTTCATCACCGGCCGCACGCGGTTGATGCGGCGCTCGGCGTTGGTGAACGTGCCGTCCTTTTCCAGGAACGACGTTCCAGGAAAGAACACATGCGCGAATGCGGCGGTCTCGTTGAGGAAGAGGTCCTGCACTACGATGCAATCCATCGCCGACAGTGCGGCTTCCACGTGCTTGGTGTCGGGGTCGGATTGCGCGATGTCCTCGCCTTGCACGAAAAGACCCCGGAAGGAGCCGTCGAGCGCCGCGGCGAACATATTGGGAATTCGCAATCCCGGCTCCGAAACCAACGGCACGCCCCAAGCCTTCTCGAAGAGTTCCCGGACGACCGGGTCGCCGACATGGCGGTAACCAGGATATTCATGCGGGAACGATCCCATGTCGCACGAGCCTTGCACATTGTTCTGCCCACGCAGCGGGTTCACGCCCACGCCCTCGCGGCCGATATTTCCGGTGAGCATGGCAAGGTTTGCCATGGCCATCACCATGGTCGAGCCTTGGCTGTGTTCGGTAACACCGAGGCCGTAATAAATCGCGGAATTGGGCCCTTTGGCGTATAGTCGAGCGGCGGCGCGAACTTCGGCCGCCGGGACCCCGGTGAACTGCTCCATCTGCTCCGGCGAATTCTTCGGCAGGGCAATGAACGTCTTCCACCGCGCGAACTCAACCGGATCACAGCGTTCAGCGATGTAATCGTCCTTGGCGAGGTCTTCTGTTGCAATGACATGGGCGAGCGAGTTCATCAGCGCTACGTTGGTGCCCGGGCGTAACTGAAGATGGTGCGCGGCCCTAACGTGTGGCGAGCGGACCATGTCGATCCGTCGCGGATCGGCAATGATCAGCTTTGCTCCTTCGCGCAACCGCTTCTTCATCCGCGACGCAAATACCGGGTGACCGTCGGTCGGGTTGGCACCGATAACGATCATCACGTCGGCCTTCTCGACGGACTTGAAATTCTGAGTTCCGGCCGACGTTCCGAAGGTCTTGCTGAGGCCGTAACCCGTCGGAGAATGGCAAACGCGTGCGCATGTGTCCGTGTTGTTGTTGCCGAAGGCGGCGCGGATCATCTTCTGGACGACAAACACTTCTTCATTTGTGCAGCGCGAGGACGTGATCCCGCCGATCGCGTCCTTGCCGTATTGGCTCTGGATCGCCTTGAACCGGCCCGCGGCAAAGGCGATGGCCTCATCCCAGCTAACCTTACGCCAAGGATCGGAAATCTTGTCGCGCACCATGGGTGAGGTCTGGCGGTCCTTGTGCGTGGCATAGCCCCATGCGAAACGGCCCTTGACGCAAGAGTGTCCCTCGTTCGCGCCGCCATCCTTGGCCGGTACCATGCGGATGACCTGGTCGCCATTGACTTCGGCCTTGAACGAACAGCCAACGCCGCAATAGGCGCAAGTCGTAAGAACGGTCTCCGTGGGAGTACCATACTGCACGACGGACTTCTCGATCAGGGTCGCCGTGGGGCACGCCTGCACACAGGCACCGCACGAGACGCATTCGCTATCGAGGAATCCCTCGTCCATCCCAGCTGAGACGTGCGATGCGAAACCACGTCCGTCGATGGTCAGCGCGAAGGTGCCCTGCACCTCCTCGCAAGCGCGTACGCAGCGCGAGCAGACGATGCATTTGGAGGGTTCGAACTGGAAATAGGGGTTCGAGAGGTCCTTGGCGGGCGCGCTCGACTTGGGATTGCCGTTGGCGAAATGCCCCTCGCCGTCCATACCGTAGCGCACTTCGCGTAGGCCTGTGACTCCGGCCATGTCCTGCAATTCGCAATCGCCGTTGGCGCCACAGGTCAGGCAGTCGAGCGGGTGATCGGAGATGTAGAGCTCCATCACTCCTTTGCGGATCTTCTGCAGGCGCTCCGTCTGAGTGTGGACCTTGATGCCCGGCGCGACCGGGGTGGTGCAGGATGCGGGCGTCCCCTTGCGGCCCTCGATCTCCACGAGGCAGAGTCGGCAAGATCCGAAGGCGTTGACGCTGTCGGTGGCGCAGAGCTTTGGAACCTTTATTTCGGCCTGCGTGGCCGCCCGCATGATGCTGGTCCCCTCCGGCACTGTCACCGTGCGGCCGTCGATCTCGAGCGTCACCGTCCGTTCGGCGAGCTTGATCGGGGTGCCGAAGTCGATCTCTTTAAGCAGGCTCATGATCTTCACTCCGCCGCGATGCGTTTGACGCCACGCGAAAAATCTTCCGGCCAGTGCTTGATGGCGCTTTGCACTGGCATGGGCGTGAGGCCGCCCATGGCGCAAAGCGAACCATCCGTCATCGTCTCGCAAAGGTCGGCGACGAGGTTGAGGTTGGCTTCCACATCCCTGCCAGCAATGATCTTGTCGATCGTCTCTTTGCCGCGCACTGCGCCTATGCGGCAAGGGGTGCATTTCCCACAACTCTCGATGGCGCAGAACTCAAAGGCGAAGCGGGCCTGCTTTGCCATGTTCACGCTGTCGTCAAATACGACGATTCCGCCGTGACCCACCATCGCGCCCGCGGCGGCGAACGCCTCATAGTCCATCGGCAGGTCGAGCTGGCTGGTGGGCACATAAGCACCAAGCGGCCCACCCACCTGGATGGCGCGAATTGGTCGCCCTGTCGCCGTGCCACCACCGAAGGTCTCCACCAGATCGCGCAGCGTGACACCGAACGCTTTCTCGACCAGGCCGCCACGCCGGATGTTGCCCGCGAGCTGAAAGGCCTGGGTTCCGCGTGATTTTCCAAAACCGAAATTCTTGTAATACGCCGCTCCCTTCTCGATGATCACGGGCACCGACGCCAAAGTCAGAACATTGTTGACGACGGTTGGCTTGCGGAAAGCGCCTTCCACGGCCGGAAAAGGCGGTTTGATCCGCGGCCAGGCGCGCTTGCCTTCCAGGCTTTCAATCAAGCCGGTCTCCTCGCCGCAGATATATGCGCCGGCTCC
>Ga0209698_10005402_pt1 | contig 13833 bp, 10 predicted proteins | sample LitLauG_LLR_2012_FD_187203 | JGI IMG/M metagenome (GOLD analysis project Ga0209698, IMG submission 187203) | Freshwater sediment microbial communities from Pennsylvania, USA - Little Laurel Run_MetaG_LLR_2012 (SPAdes) (version 2) | ecosystem: Environmental > Aquatic > Freshwater > Creek >... | reverse complement strand
GCACATTGCGCCGCCAGCTATGCATGCCGGCCCAACAGATTTCGCCTTCTGCGGCCAAACGCTCACCGAAGTTAGAGGCAATGGTGCCGGCTTCGCGAAACGTATGGGCAATGCGTTTCGTATTGCCTTCAGGATCTTTGATCCATTCGGAAGGACTCGCCGCCGAGTCAATGCGAATGACGCCGTACCTGCGAACGCCCAAGGCTCGCAACTTTCCGCCCAGCACGCAAGCCTTTTGCACTTGCTTCAGGAACAGTCCGCGTTCTTCTTCGTTCCCCATGGCCGATCCGCCACCAGTGCCACCCCAGACAGGCGCCACCAGCGATCCCGCCAACAACCTTCGCGAGGTCAGCTTGTCGGCTAGCTTCTTCAAATCGTCGTCGCTGGAATCGATATCGGTATGCGGCAAAGACAGAAAAAGGTCGACACCGTCGAAGCGTGCGCCGTCGATTTCGGCAGCCGCCGTCAGATTCAACATGGTGTCCAAATCAATGGGTGGCTCGGAATCAGGACCTTTGCCGACCAGTCCTGGCCACATGGCGTTGTGAACGGCGGGAAGTTTGTGATGTGTACTCATAGGGATTTGAAACGCTTCAATCTCCGCCAGAGTATATCAGCAATGCGAGAAGACGGCAGTGATTTGAACGCGATTTGAACGCGATTTGAATGCGTAGCTATTTCTCGTAAAGAAACACGGGCTTTTCCAAGCGGCTTTCGCCACCATCGTTGACTGCGAAAGCTTGATAATCTCCAGTGGCTTTCCAAAGCGACCCCGCTGCATATTCGCCGTCGGCGCTTAGCGCATAAAATTCAATGCCGAGTTTGCTCAACAAACTTTTGTCGTCGTTGAACAACTTCGAAACGCGCTTCAATGCTTCGAGTACAGCTTCACGCGGAGTCACGCCGCGGCGCATTGCCTCAACAATAGTGTGCGCGCCTGCCACGCGAATATTTAACTCTCCTACACCAGTGGCACCGGCGCCGCCTACATCGGGGTCAACAAACAAGCCCGCACCGATGATAGGTGAATCTCCCACTCGCCCCGGAATTTTCCAAGCCAATCCGCTGGTTGTGGTGACTCCCGAGATTTCGCCTTTCTCGTTAAGCCCGAGGCAGTTGATTGTTCCGTAAGTGGGATGGTTTGCCATCCGCCAAGCCCATTTCAGGGTGTCCTCGTCGGCGTTCGGGAAAGACTCGAGTAAACGCTGAATCGGCGGTTCTGCATCGGCACGCAGGTTCCGATCGAATGAAGTCCAGTTGTTGAAGCCTGCAGGCGTACGTAAAGATTCTTTCCACACGAGCCAGGCAGTGCGAGATTTTTCCGTCATCAAGTCTTCGCGCTGATAGCCGTGCGCGAGCGCGAATTTGGTGGCGCCTTCGCCGACCAGCATGACGTGAGTGGTGCGATCCATGACCAGCTTCGCGATCTTCGAAGGCGTCTTTATGCCGTGAATGGCGGCGACCGACCCGGCGCGCCGCGTGGGACCGTGCATCACACTGGCATCCAATTCAACCTCGCCCTCTTCGTTCGGCAAGCCTCCGTAGCCCACCGATGTGTCGTTCGGATCAAGCTCAACAATATTGATACCCGCGATGACGGCGTCGAGCGTATCGCCGCCCGCCTTCATCACTTCCACTGCTTTGGCAACGGCGGCCAATCCGTTAGGGCTCGAAATCGCGATTGGCTTTTTGCGCGGACCGGATTGTCCCGTTGCCGAAGTTGCGGCGCCTGCCAGCGCAGCCGAAGTGCTCAACCATTCACGACGATTCATCATGATACAGGCTTTGTATCACAACCACAATGCGCTGCCAACGCTACAATACAAGTTCAAATGACCGAGCAAGTCTCGCCTGCAAAAGGCGTTCATGGCGTTGTGGGACTTCCAGGCGATAAGTCCATCTCTCACCGTTTTGCGATGTTGACCTCCATTGCGGAGGGCGATTCCGAAATTCACAATTACTCCACTGGCGCCGATTGCCGGTCGACACTTTCTTGCATGCAGGCGCTTGGCGTGAGCCACACGTTTAGCGAAGTGGAAGGCCGGCGTGTTTTGACAGTGCACGGCAAGGGGATCTCAGGGTTGACAGTTCCCGCCGACACGCTGGACGCCGGCAATTCAGGCTCCACGATTCGTATGCTGTCGGGTATTCTGGCTGCGCAACCCTTCACCGCGCGTGTCACCGGCGATGAATCGTTGGTGAAGCGCCCTATGCGCCGAATCATGATTCCACTCACGGAGATGGGTGCGCGTATCGAAGCGACCAATCGCGATTTCCCGCCGATTACCATTCAAGGGTCGAATCTCCACGCTATTGATTATTCGCTGCCAGTAGCGAGTGCGCAGGTCAAGAGCTGTGTCTTGCTCGCTGGGCTTTACGCCAACGGCGAAACCATTGTTCGCGAACCGATCACAACGCGCGATCACACGGAGATTGCGCTGCGTGAGCTTGGAGCGGATATTGAAATTGAGCCGCGTGTGGCGCGCGTCCGTGGCGGTGCGAAGCTGCACGGGAAAATGCTGGTGGTGCCGGGAGATATCTCTTCAGCCGCTTTCTTTATCGTCGCGGCGCTCATTACTCGCGAAAGCGATCTCATCATTACCAATGTTGGATTGAACCCAACCCGCACGGCTCTGCTTGATGTTCTGAAGTCTATGGGCGCCGATATTCGCTTGCTTCACATCGAGCAAGTGAACGGTGAACTGATTGGCAATTTGCAAATACGAAGCTCGGCGATCAAAGGCGGCACCATCCAAGGCGCGACGACGGCGGCGTTGATTGACGAAATCCCGGTGCTTTCCGTGCTGGGTGCGCTCAGCGAAAATGGTTTGATCGTGCGCGATGCCGCTGAATTGCGCGTCAAAGAGACTGACCGGATTGAGACCATCTCCTCGAATCTGCGGGCCATGGGCGGCACTCTCGCCACTACTCACGACACGCTCGAAATCCCCGGCAAGCAGAAGCTTCACCCGGCCCAGATTCAATCTTGCGGAGACCACCGCATTGCCATGGCTTTCTCTATCGCCGCGCTCGCAGCAACGGGCCCCTGCGAAATTCACGAAGCAGAGGCGGCGTCGGTGTCGTACCCTGAGTTCTACGCGACTCTTCGCAACATAGCGCGCTAGAGCAGCAAGCTAAAGGATGCCGGTTATGGACGACGCCGCTGAATCGGAACTGACTCGTGAAGATTTGATTCACGATTTAAACAACGTTTTCGAAACCATTACCGAAGCTGCAGACCTGCTGAGCACAGATCGCCGGTGGAAGAGCTTGGCCGCTACTCTTGGCCGCAGTGTGACGCGCGGCAAGCGTCTACTGGGTGCGATTCCAGACAGCACACCCTATTTAACTGCGATTGTGGAAGACGCCATGCAGTCTGTGACCGACTATTGTATTGCCGCGCGCAAGCCGCGCCTTCGCTTTGTGCGAGTGATTTCCACCGATACGCGTTTGCCTGGTTCGGCGAAGGATTGGGAACGCGTTTTCCTGAACCTGTTTTTCAACGCAGCGCAAATCATGCAGAAGCCGGGCCGCATCGATATTGAAGCGCGACAAACGGACGACGGTCTATGCATTACTGTCGCCGACAATGGTCCCGGCATTCCGACCGACTTGCTGCCGCGTATTTTTCGGACCAACGTTTCGACTAAAACCAGCCGTTCGCGATCGGGCCGCGGGCTTCACATAGTGGCGGCGATCGTGAAGCAGTATTCTGGCCGTGTGACGGCCGCCAACCGAGAGCGTGGAAACGGGGCCGTGTTCACCATCTCCATTCCGTCGTCCAGCTAGGCGGGTTGCCAAGAGCAAAAGTGAAGCGAAGAACTTTCAATCAACTGGGCGTCAATGCGCTTCTATCTGCGGCGTCGCGCGCCTTCTCGGACAATTTTAACAATCTATGGAAGTTGGGAATCATCACCGATCAAGTCGATTTCGATCTTCACGTTGCTTTGAATCGGTTCTTCCCCAGATATCACTTACGTTGGGCTGAAATTCGTTATTTGGAACTTAATGGACAGAAACGCTATATTTACGCGCAGTCCACTCAAAACGAATTGGCGCAGGTGAAGCGGCAGTTGGACGATGCCGGGGTGCGCTTATCGGTTCTCGACACGGCCATTTTCAAGATCGCTTTGCCGGGCACAACTCCAGTCGGCGAAAGCCCTGCTTATGTGGATCCAACACTGAGTGATTTTAGCCGTCAATTGGAAGACTTGAAACGCGCGGCCGAAGCGGTGCATGCCCTAGGCGCAAACCGGCTCCGTATCTTTACTTTTGGGCGAGTTGCGCAGCCTGCGGCCATATTCGAGCGCGTGGTGGAACAACTGCATAAGGCCCTAGCCGTCGCTAAAGAACAAGATGTGACTCTGCTCGTGGAGAACGAGTACGATTGCAACGTGGGCACGGCTGAAGAAATCGTTCGTCTGTTCAAAGCAATTCCAGACACGCGCTTAATGCACAACTGGGATCCTTGCAACGCCTATGAAATGGGTGAACAGCCGTTTCCGAAAATCTGGGATAAACTCGACCACAGCCGCATCAGTCACATTCACTTGAAAGATGCCAAGGGTAAGGACTGGAAACCGATTGGGGCAGGGGAGCTTGACTTCGCGGGTCAATTCCAGGCTCTGAAGCGCATAAACTATTCTGGGACGTTGTCAGTTGAAACGCGCTACCGCAATTCGCGCCAGGATCAGTTCGCTTCAAGCGTGGAGTCGATGGATGGACTCAAGCGCGTGCTTCAAAACATCTGACAACAGAGAAGAAGGAGCAGCATGAGGCGGCGTACATTTCTAAAGAACGCAGCACTTCTGTCTACTGCGAAGTGCTGGGCGGCGACAGAGCCTTTATCGCGATTCAAACTGGGGGCTATCAGCGATGGCTTTTCGCAAGACTTCGAAGAAGCTCTCAAGATCATGCGCGGCTACGGACTCCGTTGGGTGGAGATCCGCAAGGTCTTCGGCGTCTACAACATCGAAGCTAGTCCGCAACAGATTCAACAGATAAAGCGGCAGTTGGACAAGTACGAATTTCGCGTGTCTGTCATTGATTCTGCGTTATACAAGTGCACATTGCCCGGCACAAAACCTGCAAACGTTGAAAAGGACGAATATCCTTATGCGGAACAGATGGACCTGTTGAAGCGTGCTTGTGATCGCGCACACGCGCTAGGCGCCGACAAGATTCGAGGCTTTACATTCTGGCGCGTGGCTCACCCAGAATCCATTTCAGAAAGAGTGGCCGAAGAGCTTGTCAAAGCCGCTGAAGTGGCGCGCGGCGCGGGCATGCGCCTGGTGATTGAAAACGAAGAATCCTGCAACGCCGCGACTGGCAGCGAACTTGCCGAAACACTGAGGAAAGCGGCCTCGGCTCCGAACCTGGGAGCCAATTGGGATGTCGGAAATGGCTATTGGCGCGGCGAAGTTTCCTTCCCAAACGGTTACCGCGCCTTGGATAAGAAACGAATCTGGCATCTGCATTTGAAAGGCGTTGGCTGCCAAGACCAGCTCGCGAATTGCACGGAAACGTTTGCGGATCAAGGCCAAATCGATCTTGCCGGACAGTTTCGTAAGCTGCTGCGCGACGGTTATCAGGAAACAATGTCACTGGAATGCGAGTTCAAAGCCCCCGGACGTAGCCATCTTGAGACGACCAAACGTTCGCTGGAAGGCTTGCTGAAAGTGATGAGCATCGCCCTCAGCACTGCCTGAAAACTTTCCGACAAATAGGAAATATTTCTTGACCACGGCTGCCAATCGATGCACAATAGGATTCTCTAGGGGGTCCAATGTCCTATCCGAAGTTGCGGAAGTGCTTTGAGTTGTCTGCCTTGCTCGTTTTCATAAGCGGGCCTTTTGCTCGAAACGCAGTGGCGCAGATTGGAACCGGAAGCGTCACGGGGGTGGTGGTAGATCAAAGTGGCGCTGTTGTGCCAGGGGCCGAGGTCACGGTGACAAATGTGGAGCGCAACACGCCTCACGTTACGCATGCCACCAATACCGGCGATTACACCGTTTCCGCACTCGAACCGGGACAGTACGCCGTGACCGTTAAGCATGCGAGCTTCCGAACCTCGCAGGTTCCGCCATTCCAACTGGCGGTAGACCAGACCGCACGCGTCGATGTGAAGCTTGAATTGGGCACGGTGTCGGAAGTGGTGACGGCCACCGCGACCGCCCCTCTTCTGGATGCCGAATCGAGCACGGTGGGCCAGGTCATCGACAACAAGCGCGTCGTCGACTTACCCTTGAACGGCCGAAGCTTCCTAGACTTGGCGACACTCGGGCCGGGTGTGACGTACACCAAAGATGGCAACACGAGCTTTCAAGACGCGCGCGGCATTGGCCGCCGATCAAACGAGCAATATTCGCTGGGTGGAGCGCGCTCGCAAGATACGAACTACCTTTTGGATGGCGCGGTCAACACGTCTCCCGATTCGAACACAATTGCCGCCATTCCGTCCATCGACGAAATTCAGGAGTTCAAGGTTCAAACGAATTCTTACACAGCCGAGTTCGGACGCGGGGCTTCGCAAGTGAATGCGGTGACTAAAGGCGGGACGAACCAGTTCCACGGCAGCGCTTTCGATTTTCTACGTAACGACGCACTCGACGCCAAAGACTATTTCAACGACATCAATGGTGGGACGGGCACGCCCAAGCCGCCCTTCCGGCGCAACCAGTTCGGTGCAAGCACCGGCGGACGTGTGAAGCGCGACAAATTGTTTTTCTTTGCAGTGTACGAAGGACTGAGAGATCGAACGAGTGGTGCACAATCTGCGACGGTGCCAGACGCCGGCGTAAAGAGCGGGAATTTTTCGGCCTATGGTGTGCCCATCTACATGCCCAGCAGCGGGGCGAAGTACTTTAGCGGCAATTCTCTTCCGGCCGGATGCTACAACACGAACCCCAATATCAGCGTTCCATGGCCAAATATGACGATCCCTCAGCAATGTTGGGACCCGGCTATTACAAAATTCCTGGCCTCGAAGTATGTCCCAGCGGCCAACCGATCAGGCTTGCGGAATAACTATAGTGGCGTAGTTGGCAGTCCTACCGATTGGGATCAGGGGGCGACTCGACTGGATTACATCATGACTCGAAACATGAATCTGTGGGGACGTTATTCGCAGTCGCGCGAAGATGCCAGCACAACCGGGTTGCTGCCGGGGACTGGTCAAGTTCAGTCGGTAAAGACCGAGACGGCCACCGTTCATCATTCGTGGACCATTGGCGGGCGCATGGTGAATGAGTTGAAGGCGAATTTCGTGCGGGCGAACGCCGCTAGCTTGAACGCGCTGTCAGGCGGTACTAACATAGCGGGCACGACTCTCGGCATTCCCGGTGTATCTGGCGCGGCCATTGATTTTGGGTTACCTTCCTTCGGCGGTTCGGGTGACAATTACCTAAGTCTGGGCGAAAATGCTTTCGGTAATCCCTTACAGAAGGTTCAGAACACCACGGAGATTGGCGACGACTGGTCGATCAATAAAGGAAGTCACGTCATTAAGGCGGGTTTCAGTTTTCGTCATGAATATTTGAACATCTTGTCTCATAATCTGGCTCGCGGCTCGTTTACGTCTCCAGCGGCCGCCACGGGTTTATCGGTAGCGTCCTTTCTGATGGGCATCAGCAACGATTCGGAGGTGGCCACTGGCGATGCGCATAACCACCTATTCCGCTGGACGCAAGCCTATTACATTCAAGACGACTATAAAGTCTCGCGCAGCTTCACTCTGAATTTCGGTCTTCGCTATGAGTTGTCCCCATACTGGCACGACAACCGCAACAGGATCACCAATCTCGATATCATCAACGGCGTCCCCACCATCATCCGGCCCGGCACCGGCGATCCATACGCTGGTTTTTCGCCCGCGCGTTTCGATTCCAACCCGAATTCACCGACTTATCTGCCCTTTATCTCAAGCAACATCCTGGGCCCGAATCTGGTTGCTACCGATCACACGGACTTCTCTCCTCGGCTAGGTTTTGCTTGGTCGCACGGTGCAACCGTAATCCGCGGCGGAGCGGGAATTTTTTATTCGCCGATGAACGCCGACCCGTGGTTCGATTTTGCCAGGAGCGCCCCCATTTCGGCCAAGCTGATTCGCAAGGGCACCTATTCGGTTATCGATCAAATCTTCAACAACACGGGGCAAACCATCATCGCGCCCTCGCAATTCACTGTCGATCCGCATCTGAAGACACCGCGCATCCAGCAGTGGAGTTTCGGGGTTCAGCATGAATTCGCCCAGAACTGGCTGCTTGATCTGTCGTACGTTGGGTCGGCATCGACGCACTTACCGCATCTCACCGATGTCAATCAGGCGCTGCCCGTGTTCAACGGGCTAAATGTCGCGCAACCTGTCGTCTACAACGCTCCCCAATACACTTCCCTTTCTTCGTATTACAACGAGATACAAAGCGTAACATCAGCCAACTACAACTCCTTGCAGGGAAAGATTGAAAAACGTTTCTCGCAGGGGTTCACAGTCTTGAGCTCCTTTACCTGGGGCAAATCTCTCGACACTGCTTCCGCTACGCGCGATGGCGGCAATGGAAGTTCGACACCGCATGTATGGGATTACCGGCTCGACTACGGACCGTCTGCTTTCGATGCGAAATTGAACTGGGTGAACAGCGCGCTATACGAACTGCCCTTTGGCAAGGGAAGACATTGGGGATCAAACTGGTTGGCGCCGGCCGATAAAGTGCTAGGTGGCTGGCAGGTGGGCGGCATCGCGGTGGCTCGTAGCGGTTTTGCTCAATCTTGCTTGAATGGCAGCGATGCGGCGGTCAATAACGTAAACTTCGAGGTTGACAATTGCGACCTCACTGGCAATCCGAACAACGGGCCAAAGAGCCTACTCAATTTCTGGAATCTGAGCGCCTTTGCGACGCCAACGGACAGCCAAGTTTTCGGCACTGCGAGCCGCGGCGTGTTGCGCGGACCCGCCTTTGTAAGCTTCGATTTCACCGCGCAAAAAACGGCAGCCATCACCGAAAGGCTGAAATTACAATTCCGTTTTGAAGCTTTCAATCTGCTCAACCATCCAGTCTTCTCCATGCCAAGCCCTTACGAAGACTCGTATCCAAATTACGATTCCACTGGCCATCCGACAGGCCCTGTGACGATTGGCCAGATCGGATCGTTTAATACAATCAGCAGCACGGCGGCTTCCAACCGTCAACTCCAGTTTGCCCTCAAGTTGATCTTCTAAAACCATGTCGTCATCAAAAGAGTGTTTGCAAAAATTCCGGAGTGGAAACGCGCGGGTTGAAGTCAACCGCTCAGCAAGTGACGCTGGCGGGGCGGCAGCGGCGCAGGCCGCGCGCTTGATCCGCGAAGCGATCAGCCAGCGCGGAAAAGCGCGCATTATTGTCGCTACGGGAAACTCACAAATCCCGGTGGCGGACGCGCTCGTGAACGAAGACATCGACTGGAAAGCGGTTGAGCTTTTCCATATGGATGAGTATGCCGGGATGAAAGCGGATCACCCGGCGAGTTTTCGACTCTGGATACGCCAACGGCTAGAGTACAAAGTGCACCCCGGCGTCGCGTGTTATATCGAAGGCGACGCGCCAGATCTTGCGGCCGAGATGAATCGTTATTCGCAACTGCTCAACGAAGGGCCGATTGACGTGGCATTCGTCGGCTTCGGCGAGAATGGGCACATCGCGTTCAACGATCCTCCGGTTGCGGATTTCAATGACAAGGCAACGGTCAAAATGATTGTACTCGACGAAGCGTGCCGCCGCCAACAAGCGGGTGAGGGCCATTTCGCCGACGCCGCATCAGTGCCGAAAGACGCCATCACCATCACCTGCCCCGGGCTGTTTCGCGCAAGAAGCTGGGTTTGTTGTGTGCCGGAAAAGCGCAAGGCCGAAGCGGTGCGCAATGCTTTTGAGGGACCTATTTCCGAAGCTTGCCCTGCGTCGTTGGTTCGAAGACATCCCGATGCTTACGTTTTTCTAGACCAGGATTCCGCATCGCTTTTGTCGTTGAAAGGCTAAACGTGCTAAAAGTTCTTTCAGTGACTAGCATCATCGTCGCCTTTGCCTCGCTGTTGAGTGCAGCCTCAGAAGTAAAGTTGGAACGCACGGGCCAACAGATCGACGTCAGCCTGGACGGGCAACCCTTCACTACGTACTATTTCGACTCTGCAGTGGCCAAGCCTTATCTAATGCCGTTGCGCACGGCTTCGGGCGTGGTGGTAACTAGAAACTTTCCCGTTGGAAACGACGTATCCAACGGCGACCCGAAAGCTTCCTCCTTTGAGCCTCACCAGCGGCCGCTCTTCTTTGGACACGGGGATTTGGACGGGTTGGATTTTTGGCAAGAGCCGGTCTTCGATCATTACTACGACGATCATGGCCATCAGGCCTACGGGCACATGGTTCTAAAAACGGTTGAACAAGCGGCCTCGAAAGTGCGAGCTCGTTTCACATTGAACGATCCGAATAACCGCATCATCGGCGAAGAAACGCAGTCGTTTGTTTTTAGTGGAGATAGCCGGACGAGAGTAGTCGATTGTGAGTTTGTTCTTTACGCCACTGCCGGGCCTTTAGACATAGGAGATACGAAAGAGGGCACCTTCGGAGTCAGGCTGGCGCCGGAGTTGAGTGCACCTCACGGCCATATGTTGAACTCAAACGGCGCACAAGGCGAGAAAGCAATTTGGGGCAAGGCCGCCAATTGGGTGGAGTACGACGGAGTCATTTCCGGCAAACGCGTGGGAATCGCTGTTTTCGATTCGCCTTCGAGTTTTCGTCATCCCACCACCTGGCATGCGCGCGCCTATGGCCTTTTTTCCGCGAATCCTTTCGGGCTTCGGGAGTTTAGCGGAGATCCGAACAAAGACGGCAGTTGGTCTGTGCCCGAAGGGAAGTCCGTCACCTTTCGCTACCGTGTTCTTATTCTGGAAGGCGATTTCAAGCCGGCAGAGATTGACGCCGCGTACGCCAAGTACGCTGGTGAAAAGTGAATCACCGCCGGCGCTGGTGGATTGTTTGGACGCTGTTCTTCTCCACCTCCATCAACTACATTAACCGGCAAACGCTTTCGGTGTTGGCACCCGTCATCTCAAAAGAATTCCATCTCAATCACAGCGAACTGTCGAATATTTTTGGAGCTTTCCAGTTTGCTTACGCCGGCACTTGGCTGTTGGGTGGAATTTTTCTGGATATCGTTGGCACCCGTGTCGGCCTGATCATAGCTGTTGTCTGGTGGTCTATCGTGAGCGCAGCCACTAGCTTCGCGAATTCGGCTTTTTCTTTTGGTGCATTGCGGTTCATGCTCGGAATCGGCGAAGGGCTCAATTGGCCCGGTGCCAGTAAGGCGGTTGCGGAATTTTTCCCCAAAGCGGAGCGCGGCACGGCGGTAGCAATCTTCGACAGCGGCTCCAGCGTGGGCGGAGCAGTGGCTGCCGTTGCTATTCCCTGGATTGCCCTCAAGTTTGGGTGGCGTTACGCATTCGCGTTTGCCGGGGCGCTAGGCTTCGTGTGGCTCGTCTGCTGGCTGTTGGTTTATCCGAAACCGACACCGCTCGAAAGAGTGCAACAACGCCAACTACCCGGTCGGCAGTTCTGGCGCGATTGGCTCGGGATGCTGCGCCAACGCGAAACGTGGGCGGTCGTGATCGGTCGCTCCCTAACAGATCCAATCTGGTGGTTCTATGTATTCTGGCTCCCACAATATCTAAGCGACACGCGCGGCTTCAGCCTGAAACAAATAGCCGCCTTTTCGTGGATACCGTTTGTCGCTGCAGACCTGGGAAATTTTGCGGGCGGGCTCATTTCCGGAGCGCTCATCAAACGTGGAATGCCGTTGCTGCGCGCTCGTAAGCTAGTCTGCATTGTGAGTTGCGTGCCAATGCTCGCTGGAATTCCCGCAGTGCTCACGGGCAATCCATTCTCTTCGTTGGCGTTCATCTGCCTCGCTCTGTTCGGTTACGCCGCCTGGTCTACCATGGGCTTGACCTTTCCGTCAGACCTATTCCCATCCAAAGTGGTCGCCTCTGTCACCGGGCTCAGTGGCTTTTCCGCGGGGCTGGCGGGCACATTGTTTACACTGCTGGTTGGAACATTAGTTGATCATTTCTCCTATACGCCAGCCTTCGTTGTGGCTGCGACCGCACCGTTGCTGGCCACCGTCGTCATCGTGTTCTTGATTCGTAATCGTGCCGCAGACTGGAGTCCTGATCCGTCTACGGAGCCGCAAGGATAGTTGTCTCGTGAAGAAGAAGTCTTTTAAAGACTTGGCCGAAATGGCCAAAGTGAGCCCGGCAACGGTTTCGAGAATTGCCAAGGGGCAGATTAACGTAGATCCAAGCATCCGAGCGCGTGTGCGTAAAGCGGCTGACAAACTCGGTATCGATTTAGATCAGCGCCGCAATGAAAAAGCCAACATCATTGCGTTCATGCTCGCCAATAGAGATCTGCTGCACACGTTTCAAGCGCGCATTCTGTTTGGCTCGCAGACATATTGCGCCTCGCAAAACCGCGAACTGCTGTTCATGTCCTTCCGCTATTCGCCATCCACGCCGTCTAAGGAACTACATCTACCCAAAATTCTCCTGGAACGCGACATTGTTCGTGCCATGATCTTGGGCGGCACCAATTCCCCAAACCTGCTCAATGCCTTGCGCGAACGAGAAATTCCATTTGCCGTGCTGGGCAACAATGTGATCGGCGACTGGGACCCAAGCGCATTCGACGCCGTGTACTCCGACGACGTCCAAGGTGCGTTTGAATTGACATCTCATTTAATTGCCGAGGGACACCGAGATATTTGGTTCATCGGCGACGTGGAGCTGCCTTGGTATGCGCGTTGCGCGCAAGGCTATCGCAAAAGCATGTTGCAGAGTAGTCTCGAGCCCAGGCTGAGCGAAATTCACTCGGGTGACAGGCAGTTGGGGTATCTAGCGATGCGTTCCATCATCTCGCGCGGCGAACCCGTCACTGCGGTTTTTGCTGGCTCCGACCAAATTGCCAATGGCGTCTATGAAGCGCTGCGCCAGCTAGGCTTGAGCATTCCAGATGACATCAGCGTAGCCGGCTTTAACGATAGCGAAGGTGCCTCGTTTGATCCCCCACTCACCAGCGTCCGCGAGTTTCCCGAAGAGCTCGGAAGACACTTGGCGGAATTCGTGCTGAGGCGCATTCAAACATCCGACCGCGAGCCACAGACGCTTACCATTCCAACTCGGATTGTGCTGCGCAACTCAACTAGGCCTCTCTCCCAATCAAAAGTGGCTCCGCCCGAACGCCTGAAAAGAGCGTAGCGGCGTTACACGCTTTCAGGAATTGTGAACCCCGACCGGTACCCGCGGTCCCCATCCCGTAAGAGCCGGTTGGCCTCGTCATCGCCGATCACCTGCTGCGTTTCAGGGTCGAAGTTGAGCGTCCTCCCCAGTCGGTAAGAAGCGTTTGCCAAGTGCATTAGGGCGCACGAGATATGGCCTTCTTCAATCGGAGCATTCAGCGCTGCCGCATTCCGGCTCGCCACGCAGTCGATAAAGTTCTTGAAGTGATCGGTCTCGGTACCGCCTTTGACAGCGGGCTGCTGTTCTTGATCACGGCCCAGCCAGGCGACAAATGTAGTTGCGTCTTCGTCACCAGTCGACAAATATCCTTTCGATCCGTAGAACACATTCCCCACGGTGTTGTGGCTGCCCGATAGTGGCCCTAGTTTAGCCTGCGCGGCCGTGCGCTTTGGCTCCGGAGTCCCCAGCGAAGACGTGCCGATTTCGGCTTCGTGGTTCGTCATCCAGTGCCTGACTTCAAAAGTCATCATGCGTCGCTTTCCATCCGCCAGGTCGAATTGGAAACTGCAATT
>Ga0209698_10005400_pt1 | contig 13833 bp, 12 predicted proteins | sample LitLauG_LLR_2012_FD_187203 | JGI IMG/M metagenome (GOLD analysis project Ga0209698, IMG submission 187203) | Freshwater sediment microbial communities from Pennsylvania, USA - Little Laurel Run_MetaG_LLR_2012 (SPAdes) (version 2) | ecosystem: Environmental > Aquatic > Freshwater > Creek >... | reverse complement strand
AAAGGTAGTCTCAATGGCTTTATTGATGTCGACTTCCCTTTTCTCTCCGTTGCCGGGATGCGAAAACTCTTTCATGGCGCGTACGATTTTTGTGACGCGCTGGATTCCTTCCAGGGACTGGTCGATGGCGCGCGGAACTTCCTGCTGCAGATATTCGAGGTCGGCCGCTTCGCGGCAGCTGTCAAATTGCTCCAGAGTCGCGGGCGGGACGGCGCCGTTACTTACGCCGAGGCGGAGTTGTTGCGCCGCAGACAAGAGCGGAGCAATCGAAGTCCAGGACTCTTTCAGGAAGTTCGTGTTATCTCCCACATATTGCGTGGGCGTGTTGATCTCGTGCGCAATGCCCGCGGCCAGCTGCCCTATGGCCTCCAGTTTTTGGGCCTGGCGCAGCTGCTCCTCCAGAGTTTTCTTTTCGGTCGTGTCGGACGCCACGATAAGCAGTTCTCCACCATCTCCGTTAAGAGGTTCCATCCAGTTGATCGCGAGGCCGAGCAGCCGGGTTTGACCGTTTCTCTCAAAGGGCACATCGTCATAGCGCCGGCGTTCTCTCTGCCGGCACCAGGACTGAACCTCGGCCTGCATGTCCTGACGTCTCCAATGAATTCCGCATGCGACGAGCGGCTTGCCCAACACCTCCGGTTCCGGGAGTTCGAAAGTCGCGGCAGCGGTAAAGTTCCAGCGTGTGACTCTCCCTTGCGTATCCATACCGATCAGGATCGAGGGGACGGAGTTGATGAACAAGGTGGACTGTTCGTTGGCAGAGAGCAGAGCCTTCTCGGCAGCCTTCCTCTCGCTGATGTCGATGAAGGTCACGACACATCCCACAAGTTCGCCATTTCTGCGCACGGGATGGGACCAGTATTCGACGGGCAGGCTGGTTCCATCGGCCCGCCATACGATGTCGTCGTCGACATGAGTTCCGTTTCCCGTCACCAGGGAATTGTGGATTCTGCACTCCTCGATGGGGTAGGGAGATCCATCCTTATGGGAGTGGTGGATTAGAGGATGGCAATTCTTCCCCAGAACCGCGGACTCGCTTTCATATCCCAGCAACCGCAGGCAGGACTTATTGCAGAATGTGTACTTTCCTTGTAAGTCCAGCCCGTAGATCGCCTCTGCCGTCGAATCCAGCAATAGCTGGAGCTGTTCTTTCTGATCTTTGAGCTGCTGCTGGGCCAGGATGCGGTCATCGATAATCCGCGAGATGGCGACAAACCGCTCAATCTCTCCAGAAGCAGCGCGAACGGCACACGCATGGGTCTCAACGAAGTGCCAGAGACCATTCTTGCCACGAACACGGAGTTCGAAGATGGCACCGTCTTCGCCCTTGGCCGCCATGGCCGTAACCGCTTGCAAGATACGTGGATGGTCTTCAGAGTGCACAATACCCACGCAGGACTGTCCTTCGATTTCATCGACCCTATAGCCGAGCAGGGTCTCGTAAGTAGGACTAGCGTACTGCGCAATCAAGCCGGGATAGTCGACGACGAGGATCAGGTCTCCAGCGTTCTCTCCGATGGAGCGAAACATCGCCTCGCTTCGCCGCAGCGACTCTTCCGCCTGCTTAGGTTTTGTGATGTCCTGAATCTGGGCCGTGATAAATGCCGGCGAACCGTCTGCGGAACGCACCAGCGACATCGTGATAAGGGCCCAAACTACACTGCCGCTCTTGTGCAGGTAGCGTTTTTCCACGTTGTAACTGTCGACCTCTCCCGAGGCCAATTGCCGATATAGCCGCAGACATCGGCTGATGTCGTTCGCGTGGGTGATCGCAAGAAAACTTTTGCGGAGGATTTCGGCTTTCTCGAGCCCCAGAAGTTCACAGAACGATCGATTGACCCGAATCCAGTGTCCATGCAGGTCGAGCAACCCCATCCCAACGGCAGCGGACTCAAATGCCTGGTCAAGACTTGCGCTCATGCGATCGGGTTGGCTAGCCAACTCCGCGACCGGGCAAATACACTCGCTGTCGGTGTCTTTGCACGAAAACGTCGCCAGGTTGTCGTTGCTTCCGGATGTTTGGCTCACTGGATGCTTCCCGATTTCAAGTTCTGTGTCTCCGCTGGGCAAGCTTTTTCGAGCAGAATGTTCCTGCCTTCCGCCCTGTAACCGCGGGCGAAGACAAGTGCGCTCACAAAAGAACATCGGCAAGGATCGAAACTTGGCCAGTGGAAGGGACAACCAATGTGACTTCCGTCATTCGGAATTGGCCGCGGCTGGTTAGGACACAAGTCTCTCCAGAAGAATGATGATCTGTTGCGCTGACATCACAAAACCAACTCGGGAATCACCGGGCGCCGGCAACTGTTTCGGGAAGGGGCTAAGATGTGGAGAGCTGGGGGGTGATCTATGTCCGATCTTGCCAACAAAACCTGCGTTCCCTGCCGCGGCGGAGTTCCATCCCTCAAAGGGCAGGACCTCGCCAACCTTCACCAGCAACTTCCTCACAATGAGTATTGGAAGGTCGTGAACGAGCACCATCTCACCCGGACCTACACGTTTCCCAATTTTCGCGAAGCCCTGGACTTCGTGAATGAAGTCGGTGAACTCGCGGAAGAGCAGGGTCATCATCCGGACATTCTGCTGGCCTGGGGCAAAGCGGAGGTCACGCTCTGGACCCATAAGGTTGACGGACTGACCGAGGGCGACTTCATCATGGCGGCGAAGATCGAAAATCTCCGGGAATGACTTGCAGAGCGCGACGAGACAAAGACCTTCGATTCGCGTTCGAACCACATTCGCGAGAAGCGCAGTTGCGAGGCCGTCTCCTCACGCTTAGGTCACGTCTGAATTCCCCGGCAATGAGTCTGGCTTGTCCTTCCACGACCACATCGCCCAGGCCCACATCGCGGCAGGAACTATCATGAGCAAACCGGCATTGCTGGCCACGATGCGCGCAGGAACGCCCCAATCCATAAAACGCCCTGCAAGAAATGCCCCCACGGCGATGGTCAGCATACTGAAACCGAGATCGGCAGCAAACACTCGTCCCCGAAAGCGGTCATCCGTATTCAGCTGCAATAGCGTTGTAGAGAACACCCACACCGTAGACCCACCGCAATGCGCCAGCACGACCCAGAGACATGCGCTCCACAGGGCGGCGACTCCTCGTAGCGAGACATACCCGAGAACTTCGGCGACAAAACCAGCCATGATTCCAATCCGCAGCCGGCGATCGAAATGCCCCACCCAAGGGGCGGCTAGCAGCGGCCCCAGCATCGCTCCGACGCCACGGGCCGCCATCAGCAGGCTCATCCCCAGCATGGCGCCCCGCTGAGGATTCAATCCATGCCAGTGCACGGGGAAGTCCCGCTGGCCCATGACCGTGAACACAACCCAACTTGGGCCGATTACAAACAGGCCAGCCTTTGCGAACATGGTGGTGAGTAGCCGGCGGTCGCGCCGCACATAGCGAATGCCCTCCAGGATCGGCGAGTAGTCGATCAGGTCACGAGTGCGGAGAGGCAGCGCAGCATCGGCGTGTGGTTCCTCGAAGCGCATACTGCGGATCAGCAGCGCCGATGCCAGGAACGAGATTGCATTCAGGACAAAGACGGCGTCCCGGCCGAGCAATGCTGCCACCACACCCCCGACCGCAGCCCCGAGAACAAGATTCATGGACCATGTCGTCGACGACAGAGTATTTGCGAGCACCAGGTCTTCGCGGCTGGTGATGTTGGGAATCACGGAGCTGCGTGCCGGCTCAAAGAACGCCGCCATGATCGTTTCCAGCAAGAGAAGCGGATATACCAGCCAGACGGTAGATTGCGATCGGACCAGAAGCATAGAGAACACGATGACCATGCGTGCCAGGTCCGCTGTGATCATCACCTGCTTGCGCCGTAAGCGGTCATTGATGACGCCGGACGCCGGGCCGATGAAGGTTTGGGGGAGCACCTGGATCACCAGCGCGATGGCAACTGAACTGGCGCGCCCGGTCAGTTGAAGCAATAATGTGTAGATCGCCAGGGTGTAAAACCAGTCACCGATTTCGCTGACGATCTGCGCCATCCACAGGCGCCGGAAGTTGCGATTCTGGCGCAGCAGGCGTGCGTACGAGACAAGAGACACACGGCTGACTTCGATTTCTGGTGCTGGGTCCATGATGATAGGCGGTTACAAGATAACTGATGAGGGGGTGTGAATGCTGGGATGGATTCGGCGCGGCGGCGGCAGACTATAATCTCCCCATGCTCGACGAACAGCAATTCCGCAAACACGCCGATAGCGCATTGGAGGCTCTGAAGCAGAATCTCATTGTGGCCGAGGAGTCCGCCGAGATAGAAGTAGAAGACCAGGCCGGAGCGCTGCACATCAGCTTCGATGACGACAGCAAGTTCGTAATTTCTCCGAACGCGCCTGTCCGGCAGATCTGGATTTCCGCACTGGCAACCAGTTTCAAGCTGGATTGGGTAGACGACGCCCAGGATTTCGTGCTCCAGAAGAGTGGAGAGAAGCTAAAAAAGCTGGTGGCGCGGCTGATCAATCAGAAACTGGGTGAGGAAGCGGTCACGCTGTAAAGCGCAGTGCAGAACCTTGCTGTTCGTCCTATCCTTTGAGCTTCGCCCTTAAATCGACTGCGATCTGTTTGCCGTGGAATCGGCCGTTTTCGATGAAGATTTCGCTCGTCCGCGATCCCGCCACGATCACTCCCGCCACATAGACTCCCGGCACATTACTCTCCAGCGTCTCCGGATCACAGGCGGGGCGGCACTGCTCCGCAGAAAGTTCAATCCCGATGCTGCGCAAAAAATCGTAGTCCGGGTGATACCCGGTCAGGGCAAAGACGAAGTCGTTTTTCAGTTTGACCGTGCTTTCGGGTGTTTTGATCTGAACATAGTCCAAGCCAACTTCTTGCACGGTGCTCTTGAAGTACGCGCCGATCTCGAAGTTCTTTATTCGATTTTCAATATCGGGCCGGACCCAGTATTTCAGGCTGGAAGGCAGTTGGGCGCCGCGGTAGACCAGCGTGACCCTGGCGCCGTGGCGCCACAGCTCCAGCGCGGCCTCAGCCGCGGAATTCTTGCCTCCGATCACCACCACATCGCAGTCATAGTAAGGATGCGGTTCGCGGAAATAATGAAATACCTTGGGCAAGTCCTCGCCGGGAATTCCCATCAGGTTGGGCAGATCGTAATAGCCCGTACTGACGATGATCTTTCGCGTTTGATAATCGTGTATCCGTCCACCGCGGTCCGTGGCAGTCACGCGGAAGTTGCCGTCTTCGCCGGTGACGGTCTTGACCCAGTGGTACTGGCAGATATGCAATTGAAAACGTTCGGTGACCTTCCGGTAGTATTCCAGGGCTTCCAGCCGGGTAGGCTTCTGATGGGCCGTGGTGAAGGGTATGTCGCCGATCTCAAGAAGTTCCGGCGTAGTAAAGAAGACCATGTTCGCCGGATAGTTGTAGATGGAATTCACCAGACAACCCTTGTCGACCACCATGACCTTGAATCCGAGGTTCTGGGCTTCAATCGCGCAGGCCAATCCCGTGGGACCGGCACCAATCACCAGCACGTCGAGCCAGGTTTCGGGACGTGAGTCTGCCTGGGTGCGCGGGAGGGTGGAGGGTATCATTTCTTGCGTCGGCAACGGATCCCGCCTCTCAGACTGTGCCGCAGCGCCTGGGGCGTCTTCAGGAGCGCTCGGGGAGTCGTGTAAAACGTTCGATTCTAGCACGCAGCATCTCAGCCGGCAGGGAGGGCCCAGGCGCTTCAATCTAGTTCAAGGGCATGACAGAAGACAACGATGTGGCGCACATTCCTGCACAATCCCTCCCTGTTCGGGAATTGCTTGCCGCGACAGCCAGTGCCGAATCGAGGAATGCGGATCACAAGCGCTTGTGGCCTATCTCACAACCCTGCAGGTTATGGTTGTTATAATTTCAGGTTCTCCCTTATCTCGCCGCAATCATCAGGAGCACGCACCATGGCTACTGCCACGCAAAATGCGACCCGAAGCGAAAAAGATTCTATCGGCATCAAGGAAATCCCTGCTGAGGTCTATTACGGAATTCAGACCGCGCGAGCGGTCGAAAATTATCCCATCTCAGGCATGCGGGCCCATCCCACGCTGATCCGCGCTTTCGGGATGGTGAAAGAGGCAGCCACTGAGGCAAACAAGGAACTGGGATTGGTGGATGCCCGGCGTGCCGACGCGATCATCAAAGCGGCGCGGGAAGTCCAGGACGGCAAGTGGAACAAAGAATTTGTGGTGGATGTGTTCCAGGCGGGCGCAGGCGTCAGCTTTCACATGAATTCGAATGAGGTGATCGCCAACCGCGCGCTGGAGATTCTAGGCGGCATCCTGGGGGATTATTCGATCGTACATCCCAACGATCACGTCAACTATGGCCAGTCGACCAACGATGTTTTTCCTACCGGCATGAGGCTGGCGGCTCTGCTTGAACTAGAAAAGTTGTATCCCGTACTCGATTCTCTGGTAGGGGCACTAGAGAAGAAGGGCACGGAGTTTCACGACATCCTGAAGTCCGGCCGTACTCACATGCAGGACGCGGTACCGATGCGGCTGGGGCAGGAATTCACCGCCTACGCCGGCGCCATACGCCGCGCGAGCTCAGCTATTCGACAGGTGTCGGAATCGCTGAGAGAACTCGGCCTGGGAGGGTCGGCCGTGGGGACGGGTATCAACACGCACCCGGACTATCGCGAGAAAGCCATCCGCAATCTTGCCCGCATCTCCGGCCAGAAGCTGGTTCCGGTCGACGACATGCGCTATGCGATGCAATCGAACTTTGCCATGGCCAATGTCTCTTCGGCATTGCGCAACCTGGCGCTTGAAGTCATCCGCATTGCCAACGACTTGCGGCTGCTCTCGTCGGGCCCGAACACGGGGTTTGCGGAGATCAACCTGCCGGCCTTGCAGCCGGGATCGTCGATCATGCCCGGGAAGATCAATCCGGTCATACCGGAACTGGCCGCGATGGTGTCGTTCCAGGTGGTAGGCAACGATGTTTCCGTTGCCATGGCAGTCCAGGCGGGCCAACTCGAGCTGAATGTCATGATGCCGACCATGGCCTACGGCGTGATGCAGTCGATCACGATCCTGACCAACATGCTGCGCCAGTTCACCGACAAGTGCGTCGCAGGAATCACGGCGAACCAGAACCGCTGTAATTTCTATGTGCAGGCGACGGTCTCGCTGGCCACTGCGCTCAATCCTTATATCGGATACGCAAAGGCCGCAGAGATCGCGAAAGAAGCGGTGGCTACCGGGCGCTCGATTATCGAGATCGCGCGGGACAAGAAGCTACTGAGCGACCAGCAGATTGCCGAAATCCTCGATCCGGCAAGAATGACCGAGCCGCAACGGCCGCTCGATGCAGCCGCCAAGCGGGAAGAAATCAAGGCAAAGAAATAGGAGGCGGGAGGCCGTGGAATCCTGCTATGGATCCGCAGCTTTTCACTAGAATAAGACTATGACGGACCCATTGGTTATCGCTGGCAGAGAGTTCAAGTCCCGCCTCATCGTGGGGACGGGCAAATACAAATCTTTCCAGGAAACGGCAAGGGCCCTTGAGGCGAGCGGCGCAGACATGGTGACGGTGGCCGTCCGGCGCGTGAACCTCGATCGCAACAAGGAGTCGATGCTCGACTTCATCGATCCGGCCAGGTATTTTCTTCTCCCCAACACGGCGGGCTGTTACACGGCGGACGAAGCCATCCGCACGGCGCGGCTGGGCCGAGAGGTTGGACTTTCGGACTGGGTGAAGCTGGAAGTGATCGGCGATCAGGCGACGCTCTACCCTGACATTCAGGCTACGCTCGAAGCCACTCGCGTTCTGGTGAAAGAAGGGTTCACCGTGCTTCCCTACACTTCCGATGATGTCGTCTTCGCGAAAAGGCTGCTCGACGCCGGCGCGGCTGCCGTGATGCCGCTGGGCGCACCGATCGGCAGTGGTCTCGGCATTCAGAACGAGGCGAATATCCGCATCCTGCGCGAAGTCATCACCACCGTACCCTTGATTGTGGATGCCGGGGTGGGAACGGCTTCAGACGCGGCTATCGCCATGGAACTCGGGGCGGATGCAGTTCTGATGAATACTGGCATCGCGAACGCCCAGGACCCCATTCTCATGGCCGAAGCCATGAAGCATGCGGTGCTGGCGGGTCGGCAGGCCTATCTTGCTGGGCGCATGCCAAGAAAGCTGTATGCCACTGCGAGTTCGCCGGTTCAAGGACTCGTGGGCCAGGCTTCGTAGTCGGAGGGTTCAAGTTTCTCGCAAAAAAGAAGGCGGCCAATGGCCGCCTTGCTTCGATTTCCGATTTCCCACTCAGAGCATCTTGACGCCGTTGATGTGGATCGAGTCACCGGTCACTTTTCCGGTTACCGCGACGTGATGTCCCTCGTGCCCGGTTAGCGCGTCCGGATTGTCCACGGTCAGGATCTTCTTATCCGCGTCCGTGACGACGACCATCTTGGCACCCTTGTCCAGGCACTTCTTGGTGCAGGCATCGTGACCTGCGGCCGCGCCCTTGGCGCCACACATCGAGTCACTGACGTAGCCGTTCACGGTGCTGCTGTCTTGCGCTACCGCGGAGATCACCGCCACCGTCATGAGCACCATGCACAGGGCCAAACCGATCAACAATAGCTTCTTCATACCACGTCTCCTTGTGTTGGGCGGCAACGAGGCCGCGAGTTTAGGTACAAGCTCGCCCATCCCGATCAGGCGGAGCAATCAGTCCGGGGGATGACACATTCTTATGGAGTCCGTGAAGACCGAATCGGTTGCACGTTCCCGAACGTTCCCGGCACTTTCCAAGCGGCAGCAATATATCACAATCCGATGTGACGAGTTGTCAGGCAGATGGTCGCAGCGAACAGGACTTGCGAGCCAGGCGGAAGCCTACTTGTGAGCCGCGTTGGTGGAAGGTTTTGGCGGATGGGCGGGCGCGGGCGCTACGTAAACTACCTCACCGGGACGAGCATAGTGAAGCTGTTCCCTCGCTTCCCTCTCGATGGTCTTGGGGTCGGTCTGCAGCGCCTTGATCTGCTGGGTGTAGCGGTCGTTCTCCTTCTGAATCTCGTCGGTCTCCTTTCTCAGGGACTGGAGTTCCGCCCGCTTCTGCCTGTAGACGACCATGCCGTTCGCGCCGAATGTCACATGCAGGAAGAGCCAGAGCGTGACCAGCAGGAGGGCTACCGTTGCCAGCCGGCGCCGCGAGACGTAAATCCAGGTCCAGAATGGACGGTAACGTTCGACGAGCCTCTCAAGGAACGCCTCTGCCTCGGGTGCCTTATCCACCATGGCACGCAGTCCGTCTTCCGGTTTCGGGAGGGCACGAAATTTGGGGAACTGTTCTATTCGAAAATCCATTGCTTGGCCGCACTGCTTAATTTCGTCAAACCCTCTTCGCTCCGTGCCTCGGAGTAGACCCGCACCACCGGTTCGGTACCCGACAACCGGTAACAGACCCAGGACCCATCTTCGAAAACCAGTTTCATGCCGTCGGTGCGCACAACTTCGGCGACCTTCAGGCCGAGGAACTCCGTTGGATCTTTCCCGATCTTTTTAGTGAACGTCTCTTTCACTTCCGGCGTCAAGCGGAAGTTCTCACGTTTCGGATAGAACGAACCAACTTTGGCAAATAGCTCCTTGAGTTGCAGGCCGAGCGGCTTGCCCCGGCGTCCCACCATCTCGCAACACAGCAGGCCCGCCAGAATGCCATCTTTCTCGGGCACGTGGCGGCGAATGGAAAGCCCCGCGCTTTCTTCGCCACCGATCACGATCTTGTCCTGCTTGATCAGTTCGCCGATGTACTTGAAGCCTACGGGCGTCTCGTGGAGATCCAATTTGTAGTGTTTCGCAATAGCATTGATAAGGTTCGTAGTGGCGACCGACTTGCCGACTCCGATCCGCCATCCTCGGCTCTCCACCAGGTAGTCAAAAAGCAGGGCAATGATGTAGTTGGGCTGGAAGAAAGTGCCATCTTCATCGACGATACCGAATCGGTCAGCGTCGCCATCGGTCGCGATGCCGATATTGGCCTTCATTCCGCGCATTTTTTCGCGCAGAGGCTCCAGAAGGTGGTCGTCCGGTTCGGGCGCATGGCCGCCGAATAATACGTCACGATAATCATGAACGGCCTCGACCTCTACGCCCGCGTCGCGGAGCAAACTGTCGGAATAGCCCCGGGCACACCCCCAAAGCGGGTCAAAAGCCACGCGCAGCCCCGCCTTCTTGATGACGTCGAGGTCGACGATTTCCCGAAGACGCGAAAGATACATGCGGCGCGGGTCGAGAGCCTCAGGAGAAACCTTCGAGGGCGCAGATGGAGGAGCCTGGGCGCCTGAGGCGTCGTAGGCGGCAATCTCTGCTTCGACACTCTTGGTAACTTCCGGTAGCGCGGGAGCGCCGTCCGGCGTGGAGAACTTGATGCCGTTGTACTCGGGCGGATTGTGGGATGCCGTGAAATTGATGGCGCCGTCGGCTTTGGCCTGGATCACGGCATAGGAAATTGCCGGAGTAGGAGCGGCATCAGCAATCACCAGCGGGGCGATGCCGTACTGCACAAAGATGTCAGCCGCCATCGCGCAGAAAGTCTCCCCAAGGAAGCGGGGATCGCGGCCCACGATCACGCGCGCTCGTTCGGGTTTATGCAACACCACGTGCCGGGCAATGCCGTGTACGGCGCGTTTCACGTTGGCGAACGTAAACTCCTCCGCCATAACCGCCCGCCATCCCGAAGTTCCGAATTTGATTTGCGTGGCCATATTTGACTCTCGGTTAAAAGTTCTGTTTGAAGCCAGAGTTTGGATGATAACTCCGACAGCGGCAGGCGCGCAGGATTCCGTATCACCCAAGGTCAGAGTAATGCTAGATTTTTTCGGTACAAACCCGAGGACGAAATAGAACCGTCTCATAAACGTCTTCCTCCGTTTAGGAGCGAGACCTCAGCGGCTAAAGCCCGGCACTGTTGTGGGCCGACGCGGCACGACTAAAGTCGTGCCCTCCCGCCAAGGCGAGTTACGAGACCGTTCCAGAAAGCCAATCTAATATGATCTACAACAAAGTCGTTCTGACTACGGCTGGATCGCTAGAAGAAGCACAAAGGATTGCCGAGACGCTCGTGGACCGCCGGTTAGCGGCCTGCGTCAACATCGTGCCCAGGATCAGGTCGATCTATCGCTGGCAGGACAAAGTTGAGACCGCCGAGGAATGGCTGCTCGTCGTCAAGACGACTGGTAGCGCTTTTGATCGTGTTCGATCGGCAATTAAGGAACTGCACTCTTACGACCTGCCGGAGTGCATCTGCCTGGCAATCGAAGATGGAAGTAAAGAGTATCTGGAATGGATTGCGAGTTGCGTGTCCTGACTACATGGTGATGACGTGGGATCACTAGCCGACCGCGCCGCGACCGCTAGATTGCGCTCAGCGCCTGATCCAGGTCGTCGAGAATGTCCTCGACATTCTCAATTCCGACCGAGATACGCACCATACCGTCGGTGATTCCAATCTTTCTCCTGCCCTTCTCGCCCAGAGCGCCGTGGGTCATGGTTGCCGGATGCGAGATTAACGTCTCAACACCCCCCAGGGATTCGCCGAGCGAACAGACTCTCACCTTTCTCAACATCTTGTTAGCATTCGAGCGCGAACCGGTCTCGAACGTGATCATCGCGCCAAAGCCGGACATCTGCCGCAGGGCCAGTTCGTGCTGTGGATGTTGGGGCAGCCCAGGATAGAACACCTTCCGCACTTTCCTGTGACGCGAGAGAAACTCGGCCACCACTCTGCCGCTGATGTCGTGCTGCTTCATGCGCACTTCGAGAGTCTTCACACCACGCAGCACCAGCCAGCACTCGAAGGGCGAAAGGATGGCGCCAGCCGCCTTCTGCAGGAATGCCAACTTCTCCGCCTGATCGGGCCGGCTGCAGACTACCACTCCGCCCAGGCCGTCGCTGTGGCCGTTGAGGAACTTCGTGGTCGAGTGCACAACCATGTCCGCCCCCAGGGCGAGCGGCTGCTGAAAATACGGAGACATGAACGTGTTGTCGACCACCAGGTCGACCTTTCTGCGCTGGCAGACTTCGCTGATGGCGCGAATGTCGCTCAAAGTCATCAGCGGATTTGTGGGCGTCTCCACGTACACCATGCGAGTGTTTCTGCGAATGGCCCGCGCGACGTTTTCGACTTCGGTGGTGTCGACGTAGGTAAACTCGAGGCCAAAGTGAGCCCAGACCTGGTTGAAAAGGCGGGGTGTGCCGCCGTAGAGATCGTGCCCGCAGACCACGTGATCACCAGACTTCAGCAGAGTCGCGATCGCGTTGATCGCCGCCATCCCACTGGCGAAGACGCGCGCGGCCACGCCGCCCTCAAGGGATGCCAGGTTTTCTTCAAGGCACGTGCGCGTGGGATTGGAAACGCGTGAGTATTCGTATCCTTTGTTCTTGCCGAGTTCCTCCTGCACGTAGGTGGAGGTCGGATAAATAGGAACGGTAACCGCGCCGGTGGCTGGGTCGGGCGCCTGCCCGACGTGGATGGCGCGGGTGGAGAAACCTGGAATTCTGAGTTTGCTCATTGTTGTTGGGAAACGTGTCCTGCAGATTTTGGACGAGTCTTACTCTACATCCGTGTCGCTCTCAGATCCCACCTTCGAATATCTTCTTCGAGAGATAGCGTTCGGCCGAGTCCGGAATCATGGTCACAACCCGCTTGCTGCTGCCGAGCCGGCGTGCAATTTCAAGCGAGGCGTAGACATTCGCCCCGCCGCTGGAACCGGCTAGGACACCTTCCATCGCCGCCAGTCTCTTCACCGTGTCGAAGGCTTGCGGATCGTTAACCATGAAGATCTCGTCGCACACCGAGCGATCCCAAATCTTGGGGATAAAGCTCGAACCGATCCCTTCGACTTTGTGCTTGCCCGGTGGACCGCCGCCCAGGATCGAACCTTGCGTTTCCACTGCAACCGCAAAGACCTTCGGGAGTTGCTGCTTTAAATAGCGCGCAATCCCAACAAAAGTGCCGGTCGTGCCCGCGCCGATTACTACGGCATCGATGCGGCCTTCCATCTGGTCAAAAACTTCGCGGGCGGTGGTTTCAAAGTGATAGTCGGGATTGGCGGGATTCTCAAACTGGCCGGCCATGAAGGCCTTTGGGGTTTTCGCGACGAAGTCTTTCGCCCGGCTTATGGCCCCATTCATTCCTTCTGCGTCAGGAGTCCGAGTAACCTCGGCGCCGAGGGCGCGCATGATGATCACTTTTTCTTCCGAAAAACGCTCCGGCACAAACAGCGCCACTTTGTAACCGCGATTGACGCCGATCAAAGCCAGGCCGATTCCGGTGTTCCCGGCGGTAGCCTCGACGATGGTTCCGCCCGGCACCAGCTTTCCTTCTTCTTCCGCGCGCCGGATAATGCCGATGGCAGCACGGTCTTTCACGCTTCCACCGGGATTGAGGTATTCCAATTTGGCGAAGACGTCAGCCATCCCGGGCTGAGCCAGCCTTTTCAGTTTCAAAATCGGAGTTTCGCCGACAAGTTGGGTGATGTCGTCGGCCACGCGCAGGCGGGAGCCTTCCGTGATCTTAGTTTGCACATTACAGGGTACGGAAGCGAGGCGTTAGCGTCAATCACTCGGGATCGAAATCACAAACCTTTGGTACCGGTGGTTCACAGATTTCTAATGTGTCCCTGAGGAGGCGCGCTCCTGGCCTGCGTAGTATCCGCTCTTGGTTCGGACGGTGAGCTTGCCGAATCCATGAGCCTTGGCATCCACCTTAATCGTGCGATAGCCACCGGCGGTCTTCGGAGTCGTGGGCTTGTAGCCGATGGTGTACTGGTTGCGGATATCGTGGGCGACGGTGCGGCTAA
>Ga0209698_10005399_pt1 | contig 13836 bp, 14 predicted proteins | sample LitLauG_LLR_2012_FD_187203 | JGI IMG/M metagenome (GOLD analysis project Ga0209698, IMG submission 187203) | Freshwater sediment microbial communities from Pennsylvania, USA - Little Laurel Run_MetaG_LLR_2012 (SPAdes) (version 2) | ecosystem: Environmental > Aquatic > Freshwater > Creek >... | reverse complement strand
AACGTGCGCTCGGCAGGATTCGAACCTGCAACCTTCTGATCCGTAGTCAGATGCTCTAATCCGTTGAGCTACGAGCGCTTCTCGTCGTGCTTCCGTACCGCCGATCCGTCACGGGGACGACCGGCAGGAGAAGACATCGGCGGAACACTCTACCCGACGGGACCACCCTGGTCCCGACGACCGACGCGATCATCGGACGACCAGCCGGTGCCCGCCCGTCCGTGCCGCCCGTCCCCCCGGTAGGGTGCGGACAGTGACCGACACGGGCGATTCCTTCGATCTGGAGCTGGCGGCGGCCCGGTTGCGGGCGGACAGCTCGGACGTGCGCATCCTCCTGAAGGTCCTCGTGGACCAGCTGTCCGACGCCCTCGGGCCGCGACTGCAGGTCCAGCGGGCCGGCGGGCGGTTCCGCAAGTCGGACGAGATCCGCTCCCTCCGGATCACCATGGGGGACGACCGGTTCGACGCCGAGGTCGACGGACCGACGTTGCGCTGCACCGTCGGGCACTCGTCCGGGGGCATCCGCATCCGCAGCGAAAAGGTCGACATGGACGCCTGGCTGAACCGGCTGCTGGCCACCCTGCAGGCGGAGGCCGACCACAGCCAGGCCGTCCGCCTCGCACTCGAGCACATCGTCATCGGAGGAACCGGATGAGCGACACCGCAGGACAACCGCCCGAAGGTCCGCCCCAGGACCTGCCCGAGGGCGCCAGCCGCCGCCTGGCCGAGCTGGAGAACGGGCTCTTCACCTCGGACCTCTCGGTCAACGAGTTCCTCCTCATCAAGGAGGTCGGATTCCACCCGGTCGGCTTCGTGATGGGCTCGTCGATCTACCACACCGGCATCCAGACCCGGAAGTGGGGCCAGAGCCAGGAGCTGACCAAGCTGACCGAGGCGATGTACAACGCCCGCGAGCTGGCCATGACCCGTATGGAGGAGGAAGCACTCGAACTGGGCGCCGACGGAGTGGTCGGCGTGCGCCTCGACGTCAACTACTACGAGTGGGGCAAGGACGCCGCCGAATTCATCGCCGTGGGCACCGCCGTCAAGGCGGAGAACGGCGTCAGTCACCGCAACAAGCTGGGCAAGCCGTTCACCTCCGACCTGTCGGGCCAGGACTTCTGGACGCTCATGCAGACCGGTCACATCCCCCAGGGGCTGGTCATGGGTACCTGCGTCTACCACATCGCCCACCGCGGGCTGGGGGCGACGCTCGGCTCCGCCGGCCAGAACGTGGAGCTGCCCAACTTCACCCAGGCCCTCTACGAGGCGCGCGAGCTGGCCATGACCCGCATGCAGGACGAGGCCAACGAGCTGGGTGCCAGCGGGATAGTCGGCGTGCGGCTCGAGGAGAAGTCCCACCAGTGGGGCAGCCACACCATCGAGTTCCTCTCGCTCGGCACCGCCGTGGTGAAGACGTCCGACGAGGTCACCCTCCCCCGGCCCACCACCATCATCTCGCTCGACAACTGATGACCGTGTCCGCCGAGTCGTCCGGCGACCTGCCCGAGGCCGCGGTCCGTCGACTGGGCGAGGGCGCCTTCACCTCCGGCCTGACCGTCCCCGACTTCGCCGCCTGCCTGCAGATGGGGCTCGAGCCGGTCGGGTTCACCCAGGGGTACTGCGTCATGAACTGGCGGTTCTCCATCTCCGCCCCCTACGGCGTCGGCTTCAATGGTCAGCGCCGACCGCGCGGCTACAGCGAGACATTCAGCTGTCCGCACGGCATGGTCGGCGGCGAGCACCGGATCTGGGGCCAGAACTACGAGCAGGCGTGGGTCGAGGACGCGTGGACCACCGGGTTCACCACCGCCTACGGGCGGATGCTGGAGGAGGCGGCCAGCGCAGGGGCCCACGGTGTGGTCGGCGTGATCGACTCGTCCGGGCCGCTGGCCGAACTGGGCGTGGTCGAGTTCCGAGTCCAGGGCACCGCGGTCCGGGTGATCGACGGCGCACCGCCATTCCGCGACAAGCCGTGGAGCACCTATCTGGCCGGCCAACGCCTGGCCAAGCTCGTCGAGGCCGGCTACGCCCCGGTCGCCGTCGTGGCATCGGTCGCGTCGGTCAGCGTGTGGGCGAGCTGCGTCACCCAGTACCTGTCGGAGGGATCCAACTCGCTGTACGGCGGCACCACGCCGGGTGCCGAGATCACCCAGGTGGTGCAGGCCCAGACGATGGCCCGCCAGATCGCCACCCGTCGGGCGCGGGACCAGCTCGGCCCCGACTCGCTGCACGGCGCCACCATGACCACCACGCCGCGCCCGCGGGGCGAGGGCGACTCGGAGGTCGAGTGTGTTCTCCGGGGCAACCGGGTCCGTCGGTTCAAGGGTTTCGACCCGACCCCCCCGCCGAGGCCGACGGTGCGCCTCCTGTGACCGCCGGCGACCCGCTCGACGGTCCCGACGCCCCCACGGTGGACATCACGGCCGAGATGCGTGCCGCGGCGCGTGCCCTCGCGTCCCTGCCCGAGTCGTCGTCCGGACAGATGACCTCCGACCTGTCGATCGACGAGGAGCTCGTGCTCCACTCGATCGGCTGGGAGCCGGTGGCGCTGGTCAGTGGGGTGTCGATCCACTCGGTCCCCAGAGGGGTGTGGAACTGGGGCCAGGGGGAGATCGCCTACGCCTCGGCCGCGTACGCCCGCTCCTTCGCCCACGCCACCCAGCGGATCGAGGAGCAGTGCACCCGGACCGGTGGTCACGGGGTGGTCGGGGTCCGCGTCGAGTGGTCCGTCGATCGCCACCACGTCGACGTCGCCCTCACCGGCACCGCGGTGCGCCCGGTCGGCGCCACCGGGACCGGACGCGACCCGGTGTTCGCCTCGGACCTGTCGGGACGGGACTTCGCCCTGCTCCACAACGCAGGATGGGCCCCCCTGGGCCTGGCGGCAAGGGCGAGCTTCGTCTACGCACCCCGCCGGTCGATGGGGGCGACCATGAAGCAGTCGGGCCAGAACGTCGAGCTCACCAACTTCACCGAGGCCATGTACGCCGCACGCGAGGCGGCCATGGAGCGGATGCAGGCCTCGGCCATCGCCCTCGGCGGCTCGGGGGTCGTCGAGGTCAAGGTGACCGAGGGCCCCATGGAGTTCGCCCACCACGCCGTGTGCTTCACCGCCTACGGCACCGTCGTCCGGCTGGTGGCCGGCGAGCATCGGCACCCCGGCGCCCGGATGATCCTGCCGATGGACGACCCGGCCCCTGCGTTCGACGCCTCGTCGCTACGGGGCGGCTGACCACCGCCCGAGTGGTTCTGACGGTCCGTCAGATACAATCCCGGGCCATGCCCACCAACGCTCCCCTCCACGGCATCCGCATCCTCGAGGTGTCCGCCCTCGGGCCGGCCGCCATCACCATGCCCCTGATCGACCTCGGCGCCGAGGTGATCAAGGTCGAGCCCCCGGCGGGTGACTACATCCGCGAGATGACCTGGCCGATCGTGGAGGGCGTCTCCCTCATGCACCTCCACGTCAACCGGGGCAAGCGCTCGCTCGTCATGGACCTCCGGACCGAGGAGGACCTGGCCACCTTCAAGGAGCTCGCACAGACCTGCGACGTGGTGGTCGAGGCCGGCCGCCCCGGCGTCCTGGCCAAGCGGGGCGTGGGCTACGAGGAGCTGCGGGCGCTCAAGCCGGAACTGGTCTTCTGCACCATCTCGGGCTACGGCATGACCGGTCCCTACAAGGACCTGCCCGCCCACGGCGTGGCCTTCGACACCTGGGCCGGCATCGTGACCCCCCAGGTCGACGACGACGGATTCTCTTATCTGCCCGAACACGCGTCGATGGGCATCCACGCCGGTCCGCTCTTCGGCGCACTCGGCATCATGGCCGCCGTGCTGCGGGCCAAGACCACCGGGGAGGGCTCGTACTTCGAGATCGCCCAGTCCGACGCGGCTGCGGCGATGGACTGGTACCGGAGCGAGACCTGGAAGGCCTACGAGCGCCCCGAGTCCGAGGTCACCGGCAACAAGGCGGACGACTACGAGCGGCGCGAGCCGGGTACCGCGGGCATGATCCACGGTGTCCGCTACCAGGTCTACGAGGCGGCGGACGGCCGCTACGTCCTGTTCATGGCGTCGGAGCAGTCGTTGTGGAAGAACTTCTGCGAGGCCGTCGACCGGGTCGACCTGTTCGAGCGGTGGCCGGGCTCCAAGTTCGCGGACCACGCCGTGGGCAACCTCGAGCTGCGTACGGAGCTGCGCGACATCTTCCGCAGCCGGACCGGCGTCGAGTGGATCGACTACGGGGTCGAGAAGAACTTTCCGGTGGCGCCGGTCAATTCGCCGAAGACGATCGCCGAGGACCCCCAGTTCGCGGCCCGGTTCTCCTGGTACCCGGTGGAGCAGCTCGGCGCCGAGCAGCTGGGCACCCCCCTCAAGTTCATCGGCGAGGAACTGCCGGTCCCGTCACACGCCCCGACGGTGGGCCAGCACACCGACGAGATCCTTGCTGACCTCCTCGGCTGGGATGCGGCACGCGTCGCCGCGTCCCGGGCCCGGGGCGGACTGGGCGGGCCCGCGACCGACTGACGCCTGCGGTCGGCTGGTTGCTCTCGCTCCCCTGCAGTTCCCTGGGGAAGTCGCCTGATAATGATTATCATTATCAGAACCGTTCAGGAACCAGAAGTGACCCGCCCCGGAGCATGATGGGGCATGGACGCACCGGCGACACCCGACGACCCTCCCACGCCGACCCCCGGCCACGACGCACAGGACACCCCTGGGCGCACGCGGACATGGATCGCGGTGGTCCTCGTCGCCGTGGCCCTCGCCGTCGGTGCGCTCACGGCGGTGCTCCTCGTCCGGGACGCTTCCGGGGTCCATGACGGCGCCGGAACGGCCACGTTCTCGTGGACGTCGGCGCCCACGAGCGTCTCGAGCACGACGTCCGCCCCCCTGCCCCAGGACTTCACCGGGCAGATCGAGGGCCACGACGTCGAAGGGACGGCGAGGCTCATCATCCCGCAGGGGGGCATCCCGTCGAATGGCGTCCCGACCCCGCTGTTCCGGTACCAAGGCACCTTCGCCGGGTCGTCGTTCGTCGTCACCGTGTCCTTCGACTTCCCCACTCCGTCCGCACCCGGGGACATCGCCACCGCCCAGTCGTCCCAGTACGTCCCCCGGATCACCATCACCGGCACCTACGGCGGGGCGTCCGTCCACGGCAGGGTGAGCACGCCGGCCGTTGGGGGTCCGGCCGCCGCCGGCTCCCGGTTCGTCGGGACCATCGGGAACCACGCCGTCGTCGGCACCTTCTCCCCGGTATCGGGTACCGGGAGCCACAGGCAGGTGACCGCCTCCTTCGTCGTCCGCGGCTGAACGGCTGACCGGACCGTCGCCACCGGCGCGCAGGTCGCACCCCGCCGCGCCGGCCAACGGCCACCGGCCACCGGCCGGGTTTCTGACGGTCCGTTAGGATTCGGCCCATGACGACCAAGACACGGGTTCCGGCCATCGAGGGCTGGTTCACGCTCGACGAACAGGCGCCGGCGCTGCTCGGCTCCCAGTGCACCAGCTGCGGGAACTTCGCGTTCCCGAAGGAGACCTTCTTCTGCCGGAACCCCGGGTGCCAGGGACGCGAATTCGCCGAAACGGCGCTCAGCCGCACCGGCAAGGTGTGGTCGTACACCGACGCCTGCTACGAGCCGCCCAAGCCCTACGTGGCCGCCGACCCGTACGTGCCCTTCGCCCTGGCCGCGGTGGAGCTCGCCGACGAGCAGATGGTGGTCATGGGCCAGCTCGTACCGGGCGTCGGCGTCGCCGACCTGCGCGTGGGCACCGAGGTGGAGCTGGTGCTCGGCACGCTGTACGAGGACGACGAGCACGAGTACATGGTGTGGCAGTGGCGCCCGACCGGCGCCCCGAGCGGACAGGGGGCCTGACGTGGCGAACGACAAGAGGGTCGCCGTCCTCGGTGCGGGCATGCACCCGTGGGGCAAGTGGGGCCGCAACTTCGTCGAGTACGGGCTGGCCGCCGCCGGCGACGCCCTGCGCGAGGCCGACCTCCCCTGGACCGACATCCAGTACGTGGCCGGGGCCGACACCATCCGCAACGGCTACCCGGGATTCGTGGCCGGGGCCACGTTCGCCCAGGCACTGGGCTGGACCGGCGCCCGTGTCTCCTCCGCCTACGCCGCCTGTGCCTCGGGCGCCCAGGCCATCAACAACGCCCGGGCCCAGATCCTGGCCGGTCTGTGCGACGTGGCCCTGGTGGTCGGGGCGGACACCACCCCCAAGGGCTTCTTCACCCCGGTGGGCGGCGACCGCAAGGACGACCCGGACTGGCTGCGCTTCCACCTGATGGGCGCCACCAACCCCACCTACTTCGCCCTCTACGCCCGGCGGCGCATGGAGCTGTTCGGCGCCACCGAGCAGGACTTCGCCGCCGTCAAGGTCAAGAACGCACGGCACGGACTCGAGAACCCGAACGCCCGCTACCGCAAGGAGGTGACGGTCGAGGAGGTCCTCGGCTCCCCCATGGTGGCCGACCCCCTGCGCCTCCTCGAGATCTGCGCCACCTCGGACGGCGGGGCCGCCCTGGTGCTGTGCTCGATGGAGTTCGCCAAGCGGCACGCCGGCACCCAGGACCTCGTCACCATCGACGCGGTGTCCACGGTCACCCCCCGGTTCCCGCAGACCATCATCGAGATGCCCAACTTCTCGACCGACTCGTCGGCGACCGCCGTGTCGGTCGGCCCGACGTTCAAGCAGTCGGTGGCGCTGGCCGCCTACGAGGAGGCCGGCATCGGTCCCGACGACGTCAGCCTGGCCGAGGTCTACGACCTGTCGTCAGCCCTCGAGCTCGACTGGTACGAGGACATCGGCCTGTGCAAGCAGGGCGAGGCCGAGCGACTGCTCCGCGACGGCGACACGACGCTGGGCGGCCGGGTCCCGGTCAACCCGAGCGGCGGGCTGTCGTGCTTCGGCGAGGCCATTCCGGCCCAGGCCATCGCCCAGGTGTGCGAGCTGGTGTGGCAGCTGCGCGGCCAGGCCACCGGCCGCCAGGTCGAAGGGGCCCGGGTCGGCATCACCGCCAACCAGGGCCTGTTCGGCCACGGCTCCTCGGTCATCGTCTCGAGGTAGCGCCTCGGTCGGCTACGCAGGCGTGTACGCGCCGGACACCTGCACCCCGGCCGCGGTCAGCAGCCACATCCGGCCCGGCGCACCGGCGAGGGTCACCTCGTCACCCCACTCCAGTGGCCCGTGGTGGGTGAGCACCGCCGTCGCCACCGGTCCGGCGGCCACCTCCACCAGGGCCGTCCAGCTGGCGGCGTTGTTCACGTGCCCCGCCACGTCGAGGTCGACCCGGCGCAGGGGCCACGGGCGTCGGAAGGCGTCGTCGGGAACCTCTGCCGCCGTCACCCGTCCCGACACCCTGCGACCCTCCGACGCCTCGCCGTAGGCCTGACGGAACTCGGGGGAGATGCGCCGGGGTCTGCCGCCGGCGTCGACGGGCACCCACAGCGCCACCGCCTCGACCAGCACCGTGCCGTCGACCTCCAGGTCGGTGCGCCGCTCGGCCCAGGCCGCGCCGATCCCCGAGCACCAGGTGGTGATGGTGACCGACTCGCCCAGGTTCGGCCACCGACCGCCGGTGGTGGCCATGGCCGTGCGTCGGACCACCCACAGGTCGCCCGTGTCGATACCGGTGTCGTCCCAGTCGTCCCCGGCCACGTCGTGCAGGTAGCGGGCGGCCGCGTCCGGGCGGAGCCGGCCCTGCGGGTCGGTGTCCCCCAGCCGGACCCGCTGCCCGCCGGTGAACCGGCGGCCCACTGGCGGGGGCGGCAGGAATTCGGACACGGCCGGAGCCTACGGCCGGCGGGGGCGGCGGACCCTGGTCACCCGTTGACGAGGATGATCTTGCCGAGCTTCCCGCCGGCGGCAAACCGCTCGTAGCCGTCGGTGGCATCCGTCATCGGGAACGTGTCGGCCACCGGAACGGTCACCGCACCGTCCCGCAGCAGGTGCACCGCCCTGGACTCCACCAGCCATGCCACACCGGCCTTCTCCTCGGTGCTGCGGGCCCGCAGGGTGGATCCGCCGATGGTGGCCCGGGCCCCCATGACGGCCAGCAGATTGACGTCGGCCCTGGCGCCGGCGCCGACACCGATCACCACGATGCGGGCCCCGGTGCTCAGGTGCGGGAGCACCGCCTCGACACCGGGGGCGCCGACGAGTTCGAGCGACACGTCGTAGGGACCGTGGTCCCCCACCTCGTCGGCCTGGATGACCGCGTCGGCCCCGAGCGCGCGCACGGCATCGTGGTGGACCGGGTTGCGCACCGTCGCCACCACCCGGGCACCGGCCACGGCGGCCAGCTGTACGGCGGCCGTGCCCACGCCGCCGGCGGCGCCGGAGATCAGGACGGTGTGCCCCTCGGACAGGTCGGCCTGGGTGAAGAGCGCGTCCTGGGCGGTCGAGTACGCCTCGGGGAACCCGCCGGCGTGCACCAGGTCGATCCCGTCCGGCACGGTCAGGAGGTGCGACTCGGGCACCACCACCTGCTCGGCCTGGCCGCCGCCGCCGCAGACGGCCATGACCCGGTCGCCCACGGCGAACCGCACGGCGCCGTCGCCGGTGGCCAGCACCGTGCCCGAGAACTCGAGTCCGGGGATGTCCGCCGGCGAGCCCGGGGGCGCCGGGTAGAGGCCCTTGCGCTGGAGCAGGTCGGCGCCGTTGATGCCGGCGGCGGCCACGGCCACGACGACCTCCCCGGGCCCGGGTGCGGGGTCCGGGTGCTCGTTCCACCGGAGTTCCCCGTCGACGATCGTCACAGCGTGCATGGGGCGAGGCTACCTGGGCCGACCCAAACGGCACCCGGCGGACCCGGACGCTCGTAGGGTGTGGTCGGAGGCCCGACCATGACCATCGACCCATTCGAGGACCACGGGGACGGGGGAGCCGACACACCCGCGCCCGGTCGGCGGGACCGGCATCCGCACGTGGACGAGCGGTTCCCCGACCCGTCCGCCGGCATGGTGCTCCACCGGGTGCTGGCCATGTCGGCGCGGACCTTCCTCCTGAACGACCTCGGCGACGAGCTCGACGGGCGGCGCAGCTCCGACACCGTCGACGCCCTCACCCGGGCCATGGGCCCCCGCCCCCTGTGGGCCCAGTCGGCCGTGCAGTCGCTCGAGGGGACCGGACGGCGGTCCGATCCGACCGAGCGGATCCACCAGAGCCGGGTGGCCATGCGCAGGATCCGCTCGAACCTGCGCACCTTCCGGCTGCTCCTCGACCCCGGCTGGGGGACCACGCTCCGGGCCGAGCTCGCCTGGTACGGCAACCAGCTCGGCGCCTCCCGCGACCTCGACCTGCTGGCGGAGACGGTGGCCGAGCAGGGGCCGGAGGTGCTCGAGCCCGACGAGGTGGCCCGGTTGCTGGCCGTGGTGGACTGGCGGCGCGACGAGGTGGCGGCACGGTTGGCCGACGTGCGGGCCGGGCCGCGCCGCTTCCGGCTCACCGAGCAGATGATGGTGCTGTGGGAGGGCCCGGAGTTCAAGGCCAAAGCGGACAGGCCGGCCACCGACGTGCTCCCGGACATGCTCGCCAGGTCGTGGCGGGATGTGCGCGGTGCCGGTCGGACGGCCCGCAAGGACCCGTCCGACGTCCACCTCCACCAGCTCCGCATCCGCCTGAAGGACCTGCGCTACGGGTCCGAGACCCTGGCCTGGGTGTCGGGCGGTCCGGCCCGCAAGACGGCCAAGGCGGCCGAGCGCCTGCAGAGCAAGCTGGGCGACCTGCACGACACGGTGTTCGCCATCGGATGGCTGGAGTCGCTCGCCGGTGAACAGGTCGACCTGGCCGACGCCGCCGGGCGCCTGGTGACCCTGCAGCGCGAGATGGCGGCCGAGACCCGGAAGGGCTGGAAGCGGGACCTCAAGGAGGTCGAGCGCCGCTGGCGCCACTGGCAGGGCTGATCGCGGCTCAGCCCGCGGCGCCCGCATCGTCGGCCGACGGCGTGTCGCCGGCGCGGATCGGGACCCACAGCCGGATCCCGCCGAGGATGCCGGCCGTGTTGTCCACGATGGTCACGTCGTCGGGCAGGTTGTCGCGGATCACCCGCCGGGAGTTGCCGCCCCCGATGTACAGGTGGTCGAACGCGGTGAGTGCACGCATGTTGGCGATGGCCTTCAGTACACGCTTGTTCCACCGCTGCTCGCCGATCACCTTTCGGGTCGCCTCGCCGAGCTGCTCGTCGTACTCCTCCCCCTTGCGGAAGGGCTGGTGGGCGATCTCGAGGTGGGGCAGGAGCTCACCGTTGTGGAAGAGGCCGGTCCCGAACCCGGTGCCCAGGGTGATCACGAGCTCGAGGCCCACCCCGCGGACCACCGCGGCCCCCTGGATGTCGGCGTCGTTGGCGGCCTTGGTCGGCACCCCGAACTCCCGGGTGAGCGCGCCCGCCAGGTCGAAGCGGTCCCACAGCTCCACCAGGTGGGGGTCGGTCGCCGTCCCCGGGCCGGCCACCGTCACGAAGTGCGGGCACGACAGCACCCGGCCGTCGCGGACCATCCCCGGGAACCCGACCGACGCCCGTTCGGCCGCCGGCAGCGGCGCCACCAGTCGCGTCAGTGACGCCACCAGCTTGTCGGGGGGCAGCGGGTACGGCGTCGGGATCTTGACCCGGTCGGCCACCATGGCACCCGAGGCGTCGAGGACCGAGGCCTTCAGCCCGGTGCCGCCGACGTCGACGGCCAGGGTGAAGGGGTGCTGCGGGACGGGGGCGTCAGTGGCGGCCGCGGGAGCGGTCGGTGCGGAGTCGTCACTCATGGTCATCCCCGCACGCTAGATCCGGAGGCGGGACCGCACGGGTAGGTTGCCGGTACGGGACCGACGAGCGGCCCCGAACCCTGGAGGTCCCCGTGGAACAGCGCACGCTCGGGGTGGCCGGCCCCGTGTCCGCCATCGGCCTCGGCTGCATGGGCATGTCCGGCTCCTACGGCCCCACCGACCGGGCCGAGGCGGTGGCCACCGTCCACGCCGCGCTGGACGCCGGCGTGACCTTCCTCGACACGGGTGACTTCTACGGCATGGGGCACAATGAGCTGCTGGTCCGTGAGGCGCTGGCCGGGCGGCGCCGCGAGGACGTCATCCTGTCGGTCAAGTTCGGCGGCATGCGGGCACCGGACGGGACCTGGTCGGGATTCGACGCCCGGCCGGCGGCGGTGCGCAACTTCCTCGCCTACAGCCTGCAGCGGCTCGGGACCGACTACGTGGACGTCTACCGACCGGCCCGACTCGACCCGGCGGTGCCGATCGAGGAGACCGTCGGGGCCATCGCCGAGTGCATCGAGGCCGGGTGGATCCGCCACCTGGGGCTGTCCGAGGTCGGCGTCGACACCATCCGGCGGGCCCACGCCGTGCACCCGGTGGCCGACGTCCAGATCGAGTACAGCCTGATGACCCGGAGTGTGGAGGCGACCATCCTGCCGGTGCTGCGCGAGCTGGGCGTGGCCGTCAGTGCCTACGGTGTGCTCTCCCGCGGCCTGCTCTCGGGGGCGTGGCGGGCCGACCGACCGCTCGCCGACGGCGACTTCCGCGCCCATGCGCCCCGCTTCGCCCCAGGCAACGTGGAGGCCAACCTGGGCCTGGTCGAGACCCTCGGCCGGGTGGCCGACCGGCTGGGCACGACGGTTCCCGTGCTGGCCATCGCCTGGGTGCTGCACCGCGGTGCCGACGTGGTCCCGGTGATCGGTGCCCGGACCCCGACCCAGCTGGAAGGGGCACTGCAGGCGCTGGAGCTCCGACTGGACGACGAGGCGCTGGCCGCCGTCGACGCCGCGGTGCCGGCCGGTGCGGTGGCCGGCACCCGCTATGCCGCCCCGCAGATGGCCGGACTCGACTCGGAGCGGTAGCCACGGCCAGGGGTCGGACCCGGGCTCCCACCGCACGCCGGGGGTAACGTCCGTCCCATGACCGAACCCTGGCTCGAGGACGCGTGCGCACTGGTCGATGCCTTCCGGGCGGGGACGCTGAGTCCGACCGAAGCGCTCGAGGCCTCACTCGACGCCATCGCCGCGTCGGACCTCAATGCGGTCAGCCATCTCGACGCCGAAGCGGCCCGGGCCCAGGCGGCGTCGGCCGACGTCTCGCTGCCCTTCGGCGGCGTCCCCATCGGCGTCAAGGAGCTCGAGCCGGTCGACGGGTGGCCGTACAGCGAGGCCTCCCTCGTGTTCGCCGACCGCGTTGCGTCGTTCGACTCGACCCACGTGACCCGGCTGCGTGCCGCCGGCGCGGTGCTGGCCGCCCAGACCACCGCGTCGGAGTTCGGCGGGGTCAACTGCACCTCGACCAAGCTCCACGGGGTGACCCGCAACCCGTGGGACACCGACCGCACCCCCGGCGGCTCGTCGGGCGGCTCCGCCGCAGCGGTGGCCGGCGGGCTGCTGCCCATCGCCACCGGTGGCGACGGCGGCGGCTCGATCCGGATCCCGGCCGGGTTCACCGGCCTGTTCGGCCTGAAGGCCACCTACGGGCGCATCCCCCGGGGGCCGGCGACGCTCCAGCCGCCGTTGACGGTGACGCTCGGCTGTGTCGCCCGGTCGGTGCGCGACACGGCCCGGTGGTTCGACGTGTGCAACGGCTTCGACCCGAGGGACAACCTGAGCCTGCCGCAGGTCGGCGGGTGGGAGGCCGGACTCGGCACCCTCGACCTGGCCGGCAGGCGCGCCGTCGTCTCGGTCGACCTGGGCGCCGCCGTGGTCGAGCCCCGGGCGGCCGCCCTGGTGGTCGAGGCGGCCGAGGCGCTCATCGCCCATGCCGGCCTGCGACGGGTCGACGTCGTCGTGCAGCTGCCCCAGGGCGGCCTGGAGTGGGCGCTGTCCAACCTGGTCGGACTGGTGGGCGAGCTGGGCGACCGGTTCCCCGACTGCAATGACGACCTGACCCCGGAAATCCAGATCGGCATGAACCTCGCCACCCACCACTACAGCATCGAGTCGGCCGGCAAGGCCGAGCTGTTCCGGATCGCCCTCAACGAGCAGATGGCCGACCTGTTCGACCAGACCGACCTCGTCTTTGCCGCCACCAACCCCGATGTCGCCTTTGCCGCCGCCGGACCGATGCCGACCGCGGTCGGCGACGTCGACCTCATCGCCGCCTACGGATTCGACAAGGCCATCGGCAACAATGGAGCGCTGACCATCCCGGCCAACCTGGCCGGCCTGCCCGCCGTGTCGATCCCCGTCGGCACGGTGGACGGCCTGCCGGTGGGCATGCAGGTGATCGGCCGTCACCACGAGGAGCAGGTGCTGCTCGAGCTGGCCCGGGTGGCCGAGCGCGAGCGGCCGTGGCCGCTGGTCGCACCCTCGGTCACCGCCTGAGCCACCGGTGCCGCCTGAGCCACCGGTGCCGCCCGTGCCACCGGTGCCGCCCGTGCCAGGCAGGGTCGTCTAGAACAGGCGCATGCGCGTCGACCTCTGGATCCCCACCGCCACCCCCTTTGCCACTCCGGAGCTGCTGGCCACCATCGGCCGCGAGGCCGAGGCCCGGGGCTTCGCCGCCATCTGGGTGGGCGAGCACGTCGTCCTCTTCGAGGAGTACGCGTCGTCCTACCCGTACGCGGACGACGGCAAGATCCCCGCACCCCCGGGCACCGGGCTGCTCGAGCCGCTGAACACGCTCTCGTTCCTGGCCGCCCACACCTCCACCGTCCGCCTGGGCACCGCCATGGTGCTGCTCCCCCAGCGCAACCCGGTGTACACGGCCAAGGAGGTCGCCACCCTCGACTGGCTGTCGGGCGGGCGGGTCGACCTGGGCATCGGGGTGGGCTGGCTGGAGGAGGAGTTCCGGGCGGTCGACGTGCCGTGGCCCAGCCGGGGCCGCCGGACCGACGAG
>Ga0209698_10005398_pt1 | contig 13836 bp, 14 predicted proteins | sample LitLauG_LLR_2012_FD_187203 | JGI IMG/M metagenome (GOLD analysis project Ga0209698, IMG submission 187203) | Freshwater sediment microbial communities from Pennsylvania, USA - Little Laurel Run_MetaG_LLR_2012 (SPAdes) (version 2) | ecosystem: Environmental > Aquatic > Freshwater > Creek >... | reverse complement strand
CACCGCGACAGTGTAGGGGTGGGCTGTAATGCCGAGTCGGGGCAGTCCCGGCTACCCACCGTCGGACCCAGCGTCACCTGCTGAAGCCGCAGCCAGGGGCACGCACCGTGAGAGTAGCGGGCATCGGCTCACGGGTCTCCTGAATGACCGCCGAGACGCTATCCGAGGTCGATTGCCGACACCGTGACCCAGCCATTCGCGATCGCCGTCGTCCCCTCAGCTCCGGCTTGAATCGAGACGGTATGCGCTCCGGGCGTGAGCGTCACAATTGCCGTGACCGGAAGTCCCACGAAGCCGTAGGTGAATCCGGCTTCAGCAGCGACCGTGGTGCTGTAGCAGGGGTTCAACGCAACGCCATCTACGGCCAACTGGGCAAATGCGAACTGCCCGCCCTGATTGCGCACAAGGACCTGACCACTCAATTCGACCTGGTGAGAGCTGCCGGGGGGGATGGTGATCGTTGTCGACTGCAGCGTTACCGAGCCTGTGTTCGAGAGCGCAATCGGGGGTGAGAGGGCCTGGGAGGACGTTGCCGCGTTGACCGTGCCGGGTACTCCTGGAGGACCCGGGGGACCCGGCAGGCCCTGAAGGCCGGGCAGGCCCGGCAGACCCTGGGGACCCTGGGGACCGGGCAGCCCTGACGTTGGCTCCGCCATGCCCACGACCGGAGAATTCAGATGGATGGCTCCGGTGGATCCGTAGAAGACTGCGTCTCCAAAGTTGAACACGCCTCCATCTGCTGCAAGCAACCAATACCCTTTTCCATCGGGTGTAGACGAGATCGCCACGATAGGTGAATTGAGATGGTGCCCACCCATCGACCCGTAGTACTCGGCACCTCCGAACGCGAAGACGCCCCCGTCGGAAGCAGCCAACCAGTATCCGCCACCGGGTGCATCGGCGGACATCAGGCCAATCCTCGGTGATTTCGCAGTTGGCGACGGCACTGCACGCGAAGCGAGTGTTGAACCGGTCGTAATGATGCATCCAAGAACGACTCCAGCGACGACCAGCAACACGCTCTTTGGAACTCGCATCGGTAGCGCCACCTTTGTGTTCAGCTTGGAGCCCCGCGCTCGCATCAAGGTCGGTCAGTGGATCCATCGGCAGGTTCCGACGCCCACTTGACATGAACCCTGCTCCAGATCACCGGCTCGGCGGCAATGGTCTCGCCTACCGATTTCGGGTGCGTGTGCGCTCGGTCCCGCTTCGATAGACCGGCTACGGTGATATCGGGCGGTTCAGCGCCTCACGGCGAAGAGCCTCCAGGTGCCTGGGACCCCTTTGAGTTGGTGGCTTCCCCGGTCGTCAAACTCGATGGCCGAACCGATGACAAGATCCTTCACCGTCCCCGAGACGAGCACTTCTCCCGCTCGGGCCATAGACCCGACGCGAGAGGCGATGTGGACGGCAAGTCCGCCAAGGTTTTCGCCCCGGACATCGCACTCGCCAGTGTGGAGGCCGGCCCGCACCTCGATACCGAGGGCACGAATCACCTCAGTGATCGCCTGCGCGCAGCGGATGGCCCGCGCTGGCCCATCAAAGCTGACCACGAAACCATCCCCCGTTGTCTGAATCTCACGACCCCTGAAGCGACGAAGCTGCTCTCGGATAGCTCGGTCGTGGGCGTCGAGGAGAGACCTCCAGCGAGAGTGCTCCATCGAGGATGCTCGTTCAGTCGAGTTACAGATGTCAGTGAATAGCACCGTCGTGAGCACGCGCTCGATTTCGACGGGCGGACGCTCGCCAGTCAGGAAATCGACGACCTCCGCCAGGTAGTCCGTGGAAGCCAGCCCCACATCACTTCCCGGGAGTTCGACAAAGACAGCCCCGGCGATGTGATCCGCCAAGTATCGGCTCAGCTCAATCGGCACCAGGATGTTGTCACGGCTATGGAATACAAGAGTCGGGGCCTGGATAAGCGGCAGAACCTGACGTACATCGAGGTGCCGCAAGATGTAGTTGTACTGAGCTGCTGCCGCTCGAGGAGTGGCCGATGCCCGCAACAGTTTCGCGATTTGCCCGGTCCTCTCGTCGTCGATGGACAGACTGGGGTTCCCAAGGACTGCCATCTCGGGCGTGCCCCAGGACTCCGCCACAAACTCGACGAGGGCATCAACGGACTCAGGGGCAACGCCGATCTGATAGTCGTCAGCTCTCAGGTAGCGGGCAGCAGTGTTCGCCAGTACAAGCGCCTTAACTCGTTCGGGGTGTAGCGCGGCGAACAGAATTGCGAACGGTCCAGCGTCGAGATCAGCCATGAGAACCGCTTCTGTGGATTCGACCGCATCGAGGACGGCACCGATGTCCGCCGCCCATTCTTCCCACGTAGGCATCGCAGGACCAAGCTGTCCATCTGACGCCCCAGCACCTCGGCGATCGAAGATGATCGTTCTACCAAACGGTTCAAGTCGCTTCCAGAACTCAGTGGTGCTGTCCAGATCCCAGGCCAGATCGATGTGGTGAGCCAGCCCGAAGCAATAGAGGTGATCAGGGGACCCGTCGCCGAGAACCTGATAGGCAACATCCGTGTCGCCGACAGTGACGTACTTCGTTTGAGGCCGCAGCATCACGGGTTCCAGTCTTGCCGATCACAATGGCGGGCGCCCCCGGAATGTCGGGTATTGCCGCGTCGCGGATTGCCGAGTTGTCAGATGGCTTGGAGCGATCGCCCACTGCGCACTCGTGCCGGTCAGCCAAGGTCGATCACTACTGACGACCCAGCGATCGGTGACACATCCCACGTAGGGCCATCGGGCCATGGTTGGTCGGGGTGGTCACCAATGCTGCTCTGCGCCGCCACGATCTGTCGATGCGCTAGAAGGTGACCATGACGGCGCCACTCAATGTCCCCGAACGTGTGCGCCAGCGGGCCATGGCGAACGGGCCAGCAGGACGACGGTGGCTGGATGACCTTCCTTTGATAGTTGCTGATCTGGCCGAGCGATGGACCCTCGAGATCGGGTCGTGTTTCCGGGGCGGTACCGCGGCATTCGTAGCCGCGGCCACCGATCAGTCGAGTCGAGCCTGTGTGCTGAAGGTAGCGATGCCGCCCGAGATAGACGGCGCGGAGTCATTCGGCCGAAGTGTGCTCGTTCACCAGCTTGCCGCCGGTCGGGGCTGCGCTGAGCTTCTGCTCCACGACGAGTCGAGGGCCGCGATGTTGCTGGAGCGACTCGGACCGAACCTCGACGATCTGGGTATGCCCGTCCCGAAGATCCTGGAGACCGTGACCAGTACGCTTCGCTCATTCTGGCGACCATTGGCCCAAGATTGCAACCTTCCAACCGGGGCGGAGAAGGCGGCGTGGCTCGCCGACCACATCACGGCTTCATGGGACGGGCTCGGCCGACCGTGTGCACCCGAGGTGGTCGACCGAGCGGTCGCGTACTGCGACGAGCGAGCGGCGGCGTTCGATCCATCGCGAGCAGTGCTCGTACACGGCGACGCGCATGGCTGGAATACCGTTGACGCCGGCAACGGCACATTCAAGTTCGTCGACCCTGAGGGGCTGCGATCCGAACCAGCTCATGATCTCAGCGTTCCCATGCGTGAGTACAACCAACCGCTCCTTGCCGGCGACACGGCGCGCCTGGTCCGCGAACGAGCGGAGTTGTTGGCCGCATCGTGCGCGATCGACCCCGAACCAGTGTGGCAGTGGGGGTTCGTCGAGCGCGTGTCCACTGGCCTTGCCAACGTCCGTGAGTTCGCAGGAGACGAAGGGAATGCATTCCTCGAAGTCGCCACCCGATGCCTCTGAGTTGCACCAACGGTCGAATCCAACAGAGTCATGCCTGCTACGGACAACTAGGGTTCCCGACATGTCCGACCCGTCTCCTACCAGTGCAGCTCCTGGCCCCGTGCCGCTGACACCTGAGGAGAAAGCCCTGCGCTCGTCGAGCTTCGGCGAGGCCGCCTCACTCTACGAACGGTACCGACCTGGGCCGCCGGTCGAGGCCGTGGAGTGGCTCCTCGCAGATGGACCGTCGACTGTCGTCGACCTCGGGGCGGGGACCGGGGCTCTCAGCCGTCTCCTGCTGGATCGGGTGGCTTCGGTGATCGCCGTTGAGCCAGACGATCGGATGCGGGGCGTACTGGAGGAGAACCTACCGGCGGTCCACGCGGTGGCCGGACGAGGCGAGTCGATGCCGCTGTCGGACGACTCGGCGGGCGCCGTGCTCGCTTCGTCATCGTGGCACTGGGTCGATGTGGTGCCGGCCCTGCGCGAGGTGGCGCGGGTCCTTCTACCCGGTGGCACCCTCGGAGCCGTTTGGACGGGCCCCGACCCAGAAGGCCCGTTTCTGGTGCAGGCTCAAGCACTCCTGGGAGCCGGGACGTCCTCTGGCGCCGACGACGGCTCATTGGCCGATAGAGGCCCCGACATTGCGGAGATGTTGCTTGACGCACAGCGCTTCGAGACGGTCCTGGCCATCCCGGATGGAGAGCCGTTTGCTGATCCAGTTCAGCATGTGCACCGGTGGGACATCGCCCTGAATGCCGACGAACTCATCGGGCTACTCGGCACCTTCAGCTGGATCATCCTCCTGCCGGCGGAGCAGAGGATGGCCATGTTGGCCGAGGCCCGACGACTGCTCCGAGAGGGGCTCGGCGTCGAGGGCGACACCACCGTCGACGTGACCTATCGGTCGGAAGCCTGGCGGACCCGCCTGCTCGACTGAGCCACCGATCCGGTGTTCGGGGCCAGTCCCGCTCCAACGATGTCGGCCGCTATCAAGGGTCAACTGTGCGTACAGCCAGCGGCAGAGGCACCCTGTAGCAAGGAAGCAGATTCGGAGAGCCCGAGGCGGCCTGTGGACGACAGATCGCAGCCCCATTTGTACTCGGACTCGTCTGGTGAGCGCTCGGGGGCGCTCGGTGAGTGACCGCGCCTCCCGAGGGACCCCTGCTACTCGGTGCGGAGGTGCCGCCCCCGCAACCGGCGCAGGCCAGGAACAAAAAGAGAGATGCTATGCCCAGGGTTGCTTGCGAACGCATCATTTTGACCTCCGGCTTTGCTGCCGAAACGTTACCTCCACCTCGCCCGTGATCAACGTCAGCGCAGCGTCATCGAAGTGCCGTTTAGCCCCGCAAATTGACTGCTGACCCGCTTCTGGCGATCGGGAGCACCCGGCCGCCGTTCTTCGCCGGGGGACTTTGCTTCTTGATCTCGAGACCTAGTCCAGCGGCGCTGGAGCCCGAGCCTCGGCGTGAACGGCTGGTACTCGGACCAGGGGAGCTTCACGACGTCGGCGGCAGCCTGCACCTAGGGCCGACGAGAAGCAGTCGATCAGCTCCGGCCGGCCGGCCTCCAGGCGAGCCTTCGTACATGCGTTGTGAGCGCACGGTCACTTACATCAACGACCAGCGACTCCCGCGACGAGCCGACGTGAGTATGGAGGGGATCAATTCAGAGGTGCAGCCTCGATGTCCGCCAGCCGATCCATGGCAGGACCGAAGGTCGACTCGAGCCAATCGCCAGGGTTGTCACCCATCGCGCCCGTGACAACGGTCGACACCCCGATGTTGGCGAAGTCCTCTGCTCCCCGAACCACGTCGTCGACGCTCGCGTCCGGCGGAATCTCGCGGTACATGGCGGTCACCTCGATCTCGCTGATGTCACGACCGAGGGCGTCGCAGTGACGTCGGAGCACCTCGATCTTCGGCGCTACCTCGTCGGGGCCGCCAAACAGGTTGCAGGCGTCGGCATACTGGGCAACCATGCGCAGTGTCTTGCGCTCGCCGCTCCCTCCGATCAATATCCGCGGACGAGGCGTGCTGACCGGAGCTGGGCTGCAAAGCGTGGCCTCGAGCTGGTAATGCTGGCCCTGGTAGGCACCATCGTCGTCACTCCACATCTGCAGGCAGATCTGAATCGCCTCTTCGAGACGTTCGAAACGTTCAGCCAGTGGCGGAAACGGCACGCCGAGGCCCCGGTGCTCACGTTCGTACCAGGCCGCTCCGATGCCAAGTTCGGCCCGGCCGCCCGAAAGCACGTCGAGGGTGGTGACAGCCTTGGCCAGTAGCCCGGGATGCCGATAGGTCACCCCGGTCACGAGGAGACGCAGCCGCAGCCGCTCGGTCTGACCGGCGACGAATCCAAGGGCGGTATAGCCCTCGAGCATCGGGTCCTCGGCCGGTGCCATCCAGTCCATCTGGAAGTAGTGGTCCATGAATGACAGGGTGCGGACGCCGATCGCCTCGGCCCGTCGGGCGAGGTCGGAGACTCCGGGCCCGATACCTGTTGAGCCGCCGGCCCAGTCGAAACGCGAGATGTGGAGGTCGAGTTCCATGGTGAAGTCTTACCACTTGGGCCAATCGTCACTCCCGTGCCGCGAGAGGTTCGGTGACTGATGGGCACTGATTGGCGACTCCCTCGCGTGCCTCGTGACGGCACTGCCCGAACAGTTCGACCAAACCAACGTGCCAGGAGTGGCATATCGGGTAATCGGGGGCGGTGTTACCCTGCGCCGATGGGGACTCAGGTCATCGTCCTGAATGGCACATCCTCGGCGGGCAAGACGTCGATCGGTCGGTGTCTCCAATCGATGTTGAGCACGCCGTGGCTGTTGCTCGGCATCGATGACCTGACCAGGGCCGTTCCCGACAAAGGAATGGACGACGGGACGCTCCTGCACGTCACCGAGACCGGCCAGGTCGAGGTTGGTTCAGGGTGGCGGAGCCTCGAGTCGTCCTGGTACAGCGGGATTGCCACGATCGCTGCCAGCGGGACCGGCGTCATCGTCGACGAGGTGTTCCTCGACGGCGGAGCCGGTCAGGATCGGCTGCGTGCCGCACTCAGCGGACTGGGGGTTCTGTGGGTCGGCGTGACCTGCGATCCCGACACTGCGAGGGCACGGGAGGCGCTGCGGCCGGATCGCGTGGCCGGTCAGGCTGATTCTCAGGTGTCCGTAGTCCACGAGGGTGTCGAGTACGACCTGGTCGTCGACACGAGCAGTTCCACGGCCGAGTCGTGTGCTGCAACGGTTCGCGAACGGGCGACGAATACGGGTTGATAGCTGGGCCGTCCCACTGACCCGGTGAGATGGGACAGTGCGACCTGCGATGCGTCCTCGATTCGATTCGAGGACGGGTTCCGTGCGGGACGCAACCTTGGAGGCTCGTCCTACATCTCGTCCCGATACCGCTCAACCAGCTGCCGTGAGATTCCGAGTCGTTCGCCGAGTTGCCTGGTGGTCATGCCCTCGGCGAGAGCCAGGCGGATCATGGCTCCTCGCCCGATCCGCCTGGATGCGTTCATCCGGTCCATGGCGTCCGTCAGCTGTGGGATGACCCCGGAAGTCTCCCCGCGGGAAAGGATCGTCGTCATGGTGTAGCCCTTATCCATGAGGACCAACGCCTCTCGAATTTCGTTTTGTATCTGTTCGCACGACTCGATCAATTGCTGAAGCTGGACGATCTCCTGCGAACCGCCATCTACGACTGCCCTTCGAAGTTCGTCTGTCGCTCCCACCTTGCGAAGTTCGTCTGTCGCTCCCATTTCCCACCCTCCTTGTCTGGCGTTTGAGCCACGCCACGCCTTGTACACAAGGACGTCAACGAACCATCGTCCCGTTCGACCAATGGCGAAGCTGAGCGGTATGCAGCCACCATCAGCCGATCCCAAACCCACTGTCCACCGGGGGCGCTTCCATTTCTAGGGCCACAGGTCCCCTCTGCCTCCGGGTAGCTCATCACCGTGGGCACAATGGTCGATCGTCATACGGGAGTGTCGAGTCTCACCCCGACTCCCTTGCATGGGACCTCTCGATTCAATCAACGAACCGCAACACGTTGCCAATGCTTCATAAGAATGTACTCCGCGTGTGCAAACGCCCGGACGGGGTCGTCCGCCGAAGATTCAAGGTTGACCCAAGCATTCGCGGCTGTCTGTCGCATAGGTGACCATGTTCCGGATCGTGGCCGAGGCGGAGCATCCCTTCGCCGGAAGACTGAACAGAGTGGATTCATGACTACGCACGTTGGAAGACCACTGACCCGTATCGGTGTGTCCGTCGTAGCCACACGTCTGGAAGCGCTGTCACAAGCAACTCGGCCATCCTTGGGGCGCCAGCTCGAGGGCATGGCCATTGGCCGCCCGTACACCGTTCGGACGCTGCGGTTTGACCCGGAATGTTCAGTCAGCCGTGGTCGTCACCGTGGTAGCACCAGTCGAAGGCTTGTGGATCGGTGAGGATCGTGCGTCCGATCTCGGCAATCGTGTCGGCGATCCGAGGTGTGATCCCGTCCTCAGCGCTTGTTCCAGTTTGTCCCTTTCGGATCATTGCGCCGGGTTCAAGGATCGGGATGTCAGCCACGCTGCGAAGCTCGAACTTGTCCTCGTGTGTCTTCATCCACGCGAACGACGTGTACTCGAGGATCGTGGGCCAGCTCAATTCGTGCACATTGAAGTCGAGGAAATTCGCGATCTGCCTGATGGATCTATCGGGGTCGCGCTTGAGGTCGCCGTAGTGCACGAGCAGCACGTTCGGTTCATTGCGCAAAGGCCACCATGAGGCCACGAAGCCGAAGATCTTGGGCACCAGTGCGTGACTCGCAAACCCAGCTATGTATGCCTCGAAATCGGGCCCGACAATCGCGTTCCTGTCGACCTGCCAGAGGTCGAACCATGCGTCGGAGTGCGCCGAGATGAACGGTCGGAACGACGCCACCGCCTCGACGGGACTGCGGGCCACGACCAGGTACCGCACGTCCGGCCCCGCACCTGAGCGCTGATAGGGCAACGTCGGTGGTGCCGCGTGGCTCTTGAGCGCCCGCCTGGTCTCTTGGGGCATGGCATCGAAAGCGACGACGAGATCATCGAGGTTGGTGTCCGGGCGAGGGACGATCTCGAGCCATGGCACCTCAGCGTAGATATCGGTGAATGAAGGATCACCCCCTGACCGAAGTTGATGGACGATGTTCATCGCCCACGTCGTCCCACTCTTGGCCGGCACGGAGACGACAACGTCGCCATCGCGCCATGCGATCTTCTGTTGGATCGTTTCGTCGAGCCATGGCGGCCCGGCCGGAGGCCCGTTCTCGATTACGGCCTCATGCGCCAAAGCACCCATCTGTCAACCTCCTATTGCGGCTTTCAGGCTCTTCGCCCTCTGACTATTCACCGGATTCGAGTGCAGGGTCCGCCGCACCAATCGGTTGCCCCGTCGATGTGGTCAGCTAGTCCTCTTTCATGCACGTTTCAGTTCTGGTGGTGTCAGACGAGGAGCCGGAGGTCCGAGATCACTCGGGACCGCGGCGATCGCCTGGCGAACACGACCCAAGGTGTCGAGGAAGTCGGCGAGCTCCCTGGGAGAGAATCCCGCCAGTGCCGCCGTGGTGGTCTGGACGACCTCGGGTAGCAGCCCATCGAGTACTGCCTGGGCCGCGGGGGTCACGTCGACGAGGACTCGACGGCGGTCGTCGGGGTCCGTGAGGCGCTCGATGTATCCGTTTCGTTCGAGGGTGTCGAGCACGCTGGTCATGGTGCCAGTCGTGATGTGCATCTGAGCGCCAACGGTTCCTGTGGGCACCGGAGCCCCATTTCCCTCGATGATGGCCAGGGCGTTGAGCGCGGCATGCGACAAGCCATGACGACGCGCCACCGAAGCGACCAGTGCCTCAGCCAGGCCACCGACGTCTTCGAGTTCCCGGAAGACCCGGGCGGACATCCACGAAGCACCGGGGAATTCCTTTTCGAACGCCGCCATCGCCGGCAGGTCAGTCGAGGCGGTGCCCTTGCGGGCACCACCCCGACTCCCGCCCGGAGCCGGGCTCAGCTCACGCCTCCGCGGCGAATTCGATTCGGGGGGCGCCCTTTACACCGGCCCGGCTCATTCCCTCGCGCAGCTCATTGCTTCCGGCAAAGGACTGGGCCTGCTCGAGCGTGGGGAACCGGTGGATGATGAACACATCCTGCTTGTCCGCCGGGTCGACCATCACTTCGTCTCCGGTGCAGCCGTGCTCCTTGCGAAGGGCGTCCAAGCTGTCGTAAACCGAGCGCCATGCTGCGTAATCCTCTACCTGGTGCCTGACCAGCAGTGTTGCTTGTGACACGCAACCACCTCTTTTCTCTTGAGGGCCTTATACTTGAGACCCATTAGCTAGAGATCAAGCTAATCCAAGATCCAAAGATGTCAAGGAGGATTTCGGTGTTCGCCAATGTTCGTGGGAGCGGCGAGCCAAGAGCCGGCGAGCGATTTCCCTGCCCGCGATCTGTCGACGGGGGTTCGAACAAGTGGCCTTTCGGCTCTGGACGAAGCCCAATGGCGAGCGGATCGTTCAAGTATGGAAGCCGGACGAACGATCGACGATGCAACACGGGACCTCTCGGACTCCGCGCGGGCGATCACCGGAGCGGCCGACGACTACGAGTCACTGCTGAATCTGGTCGGAAACCGCAGGCTGGTACTTATCGGTGAAGCCTCGCACGGCACTCACGAGTTCTATCGCGAACGTGCCCGGATCACCCGCAGACTCATCGACGATCTCGGATTCACTGCGGTAGCGGTGGAGGGCGACTGGCCCGACGCCTACCGGGTGAACCGATACGTCATGGGCATGTCGACCGATGCAGATGCCGACGTGGCGCTGGGTGGCTTCCTGCGATTTCCCACATGGATGTGGCGCAACCTGGACGTCCTGGGATTTGTCCAGTGGCTCCGGGCTCGCAACGACGCACAGTCCCATCCCGCCACCAAAGCCCGTTTCTACGGTCTCGACCTCTACAGCCTCCGCACATCGATCGACGCGGTGATCGCGTACCTCGACCAAGTGGATCCCCCGGAGGCCGATCGGGCGCGTAGCCGGTACTCCTGCTTCGACCTCGTCGGGGCGGAAGGACAGGCCTACGGCTACGCCCTCGCCTATCAGCAGGCCACGCCGTGCGAAAACGAGGTCGTCGCACAGCTGGTCGAATTGCGGCGCCGAGCTGAGGTCTACCTCCGGCGCGACGGTTGGGTCGCCGACGACGAGCAGTTCTACGCCGAGCAGAACGCCCTGCTCGTCCGAGACGCTGAGGAGTACTACCACCAGATGTACCGCGCCGACGTCTCGTCGTGGAACCTGCGTGACCAGCATATGGCGGCGACACTCGACGCACTGATCGAGCACCTCGACCGGCAGATCGGCTGCGCGAAGGTCGTCGTTTGGGAACACAACTCACACGTTGGGGACGCGCGGGCCACGGCCATGGGTGCTCGCGGTGAGCTCAATGTCGGTCAGTTGGCACGACAGCGCTACGGCGACGAAGTCACCATCATCGGCTTCTCCTGCTTCGACGGCCATGTCACGGCCGCCTCAGCATGGGGCGAGCCCGCCGAACGCAAACGAGTCCGTCCGGCACGTAGCGACAGCCACGAGGCCCTCCTCCACAGCGTCGGCGCGCCACAATTCTGGGTGGACACCGCCGAAGCCGGCGTGGCGCATGCCCTCTCCCCTCCGCGGCTCGAGCGGGCGATCGGCGTCATCTACCGCCCCGAGACCGAGTTCCAGAGCCACTACTTCGAGGCCCGGATGACCCAGCAGTTCGACGCCGTGATCCACGTCGACCACACACATGCCCTCGAACCCCTTGAACGGACGGCCCTGTGGGACCGGGGGGAGCCTGCAGAGACGTATCCGACGGGGTTGTGAGATGACTGCCCCCAGTCCTGTCATGCACGGACCACCCTTCCTGGACAGGACGGACGCCGGTCGCCGCCTCGCCAAGAAGCTGGAACCTCTGCGAAACGAACGTCCCGTGGTGCTGGCACTGCCGCGTGGCGGCGTTCCTGTCGCCGCCCAAGTCGCCCGATCTCTCGGTGCGCCACTCGACGTGATCGTCGTCCGGAAGCTCGGTGTCCCATTCCAGCGCGAACTCGGATTCGGGGCCATCGGCGAGGGTGGCATCCGCCTCCTGGACATGGACCTCATCCGCCGGGCCCGCCTGACCGACCGGGACGTCGCCGAGGTGGAGGCGAACGAGCGACGGGAGCTCGATCGCCGGGTGCATCTCTACCGGGGCCAGCGTCCGCCCCGGGACGTGGCCGATCGGACGGTCGTGATCGTCGACGACGGATTGGCCACCGGGGGGACGGCACGGGTCGCGGTGCAGGTCGTTCGAGCCATGGGTGCACGCCGGATCGTGCTCGCGGTGCCTGTCGCACCGTCCGAGACGGTCCGCGAACTGGAGTCCGAGGCCGACCGGGTGGTGTGCCTGGTCACGCCAAACCCGTTCTCCGGCGTCGGTCAGTGGTACGAGGATTTCCGGCAGACCTCCGACGACGAGGTGGCGGAGTTGCTTCGACGGGCCGGCACCGACGAGACGTCTGAAGCGACCCCGGCGGCACCCGTGGTGATCTCGGAAGTCGCGATCCCCATCGGCGGGGTCACGCTCGATGGCTTCCAGTGTGGCCCGATGGATCGGCACCGGAAGCCGGACCTCTGACATCTCTGATCTGAAGGAGACTCGCGGCAACCTCCACATGACCCAGATCACCGGTTCGGCAGCGGTTGACGACTACGGCCTACCGGAACGTCGATGGCACCCTTCGAGCGGGGCTCAGCCCGTGGTCCGACAAGCATTGTGGAGTGATACAACCATTCGATGGAAGGCATAGAGGTCCTCTGGCTCACCGAAGCCGATCAGATCGCACAGGCCGTAGGCGTGGCCGCTCGGGCGTTGCGAGACGATCCGGACTGGATGGCTGTCTCGGACGATCCACTGGTCCGCCTGGAGATGCTCTACAGCACGTTCGCAGGCTCCCTACGAGGGGCGAGGGTTGCCGGGGTCCGACGGGGAGATTGCATACTTGGCGTTGCCTCCGCCGTCGAACCAGGCCACTGCGTGGGTGCGAGACTGCCGCCAGAGGTCAGGATCCTGGAACCTCCATCGAAGGACGCTTCCGACTCTGATCGCTTGACGCACTTCAGATCGATCCTCGCCGCTCACGATCTGGATGAGCCGCACTGGCACGTCGGACCCGTCGGAGTGGAGCCCGGCTTTCAGTCAATGGGGATGGGTCGGGCGGCGATGAGACTGTTGTGCGAGGAGTTCGACGAGCACGGAAGAGTCTCATGGTTGAAGACCGTCAAGCCCGAGAACGTGCGTTTTTACATCGGGCACGGATTCGAGGTCGTTGAAGAGTTGCCGATGCTGGCGGCGCACCTGTGGTTCATGCGCCGGTGGCCTCAGTGATTGATCCATGAGCATCTGTTCGGTCGAACGGCGGTTTCCCCCCATTCACCCGCTATGCCCTCAGCTCTAGAGACTGTCAGTCATCGGCCATCGGAGCTGATGGGCATATCCGGTGATGTGGGATAGCTGGCGCTCGGGATTTTGGGACAGCGACCAGGAGTGCGGGGCCACGGTGGCGGCTGGATCCGACGAGGTGGCATGCTCATTGTCTGCGGGTTGGGCAGACAGGACTTGGGGTCGTACCCATGGCGGCAACAACGGTAACGATGCTGTTCACCGATCTGGTGGGGTCGACGGCGCTGCTGTCGCGCGTGGGCGCGGAACGCTCCGAGGAGTTGCGGCGTGAGCATTTCGCCTTGCTGCGGGATGCGATGGCGAAATCCGATGGCCGCGAAGTGAAGAACCTCGGTGACGGCCTGATGATCGTCGTTCCGAGTGCAACGGCCGGTGTCGCCTGTGCAGTGGCCATCCAGCAGGCATTCGAGCAGCGCAACCGAGAGGCGACGGATCCGTTGCTGATACGGGTCGGGGTGTCGCTGGGTGACGCCGACGTCGAGGACGACGACTACTTCGGGATTCCGGTGATCGAGGCGTCCCGCCTGTGCGCCATGGCCGAAGGAGGGGACATCCTGGTCACTGATGTGGTGCGCGCCCTGGCCGGG
>Ga0209698_10005397_pt1 | contig 13838 bp, 8 predicted proteins | sample LitLauG_LLR_2012_FD_187203 | JGI IMG/M metagenome (GOLD analysis project Ga0209698, IMG submission 187203) | Freshwater sediment microbial communities from Pennsylvania, USA - Little Laurel Run_MetaG_LLR_2012 (SPAdes) (version 2) | ecosystem: Environmental > Aquatic > Freshwater > Creek >... | reverse complement strand
GTCGAGGTGTATCGTGACCGCGCATTGGCCCTGACTCCACTGAACACGACGTTGGCGCAAAGGTTGATGGAACAAACGAAAATCTACCGCGCGCTTCGGGGAGTGCGCGGCCGCAAGCCTGTCAACATGGATGCACTGGAGCAGCTATTGGTCCGCTTCAGTCAGCTCGTTGTCGAACAACGCTGGATCAAAGAAATCGACATCAATCCCCTGCTCGTGTCTCCCGAGCAGATGGTCGCTCTCGACGCCCGCATCGTTTTGCATGGCGGCGACGTAACCTACGACCAGTTGCCCAAACCGGCAATCCGTCCCTACCCTCTTCGGTACGTGTCCAAGTGGGCAATGCGCGACGGAAATGAAGTCACTATCCGTCCCATACGCCCCGAAGACGAACCGCTGCTGGTGAAGTTTCACGAAACGCTCTCCGATCGCAGCGTGTATTTACGCTATTTCTGTACCCTCAGTTTGAGCCGTCGTATCGCGCACGAACGGCTCTCGCGAATCTGTTTTGTCGATTATGACCGCGAAATCGCCCTGGTCGCCGAGCGCACCGATTCAGTCTCCGGCGAACACAGCATCATGGCGGTTGGGCGTATCAACAAACTTCACGGCAAGAATGAAGCCGAGGTCGCCGTCCTGGTCTCTGACAAATTTCAGAATCTCGGCTTGGGCTACGAATTGTTGCGCCGCGTCGTACAGATCGCCCGTGACGAGAAGCTGAGCGAAGTCCACGCTGAAATGCTTCCCGATAACATCGCCATGCAGGTCATCATGAAGAAGGTCGGGTTTCGTGTCCGGCCCGGCGAAGACATGGGATCGGTCCAGGCCTTTTTAGAGCTTTAGCCACCGAGTAGAGATCTCCTGCCCGGAAAATCCGCTTTTACTGCTCCGCCGCTTTTTGTGATCCGCATCACACGTCCGTGTGAGCTATGTTCCCGACAATATCGCGTTGATCCGTCATGCTTTACCTAACCGTTCCCTCAGAACGGCCGGGGCTACAACGGAGTCCAGAAGGGGATGTCATGAAGCGTAAGTTCAAGACCATGGACGGTAACGAGGCAGTCGCGAATGTCGCCTACCGCCTCAATGAAGTCATCGCGATTTACCCTATTACGCCGTCGTCGAACATGGGCGAATGGGCCGACCAATGGTCGTCGGAAAGCGTGCCGAACGTCTGGGGCAGCGTGCCTCACGTGATTGAAATGCAAAGCGAGGGCGGGGCTGCAGGCGCGGTTCACGGAGCACTGCAGACCGGAGCGCTCTCCACGACCTTCACCGCTTCCCAAGGTCTGTTGCTGATGATCCCCAACATGAATAAGATTGCGGGCGAACTCACGCCGACCGCCTTCCACGTCAGCGCCCGCACGGTGGCTGCGCACGCCCTCTCGATTTTCGGCGATCACTCAGATGTCATGTTCTGCCGCACTACCGGCTTTGCCATGCTCTCCTCGAATTCTGTGCAGGAGGCAATGGATCTCGCGCTCATCGCACATGCGGCAACACTAGAGACCCGGATCCCTTTCCTCCATTTCTTTGATGGCTTCCGCACGTCGCACGAGGTCAACAAGATCGAACTGCTCACCGAAGACGACATGCGAGCCATGATCAACATGGACCGCGTCATCGAGCATCGACAGCGCGCGCTTTCTCCCGATCATCCAGTCTTGCGTGGCACCGCCCAGAACCCCGACGTTTATTTCCAAGCCCGCGAAGCCGGCAACCCTTACTACGACACCTGCCCCGATAAAGTCCAGGAGGTCATGGACAAGTTCGCCCAGATCGTCGGCCGTTCGTATCACCTGTTCGATTACGTAGGTGCACCCGATGCTGAGCGCGTCATCGTCATGATGGGCTCCGGCGCCGAGACAGCTCACGACACGGTCGATCATCTGAACGCCAAGGGCGAAAAGGTAGGCCTGCTGAAAGTTCGTCTATACCGGCCATTCTCGGTCAAGCGATTCATTGAGGCCCTCCCTGCAACCGTCCGCAAGATCGCGGTACTCGATCGCACCAAGGAGGCCGGCGCCGCCAGAGAGCCTCTCTACCTCGACGTTGTCAACGGCTTGCACGAAGGAATCAAACTCGGTTACGGAAAACTGAAGACTGCGCCTGAAACCATCGGCGGACGCTACGGCCTTTCGTCCAAGGAATTCACCCCGGCGATGGTCAAATCCGTTTACGACAATCTGTCGAAGGCCGCTCCGAAAGATCACTTCACGGTTGGCATTCACGACGACGTGGGTCACACCAGCCTCGACTACGACTCCGAATTTTCTATCGAGCCCGAAAGCGTTGTGCGCGCGATGTTCTATGGCCTGGGAGCCGATGGCACCGTCGGCGCCAATAAGAACTCTATCAAAATCATCGGCGAGAATACCGCTAACTACGGCCAGGGATACTTCGTCTACGACTCCAAGAAGTCCGGCGCAATGACTGTTTCTCACCTGCGCTTCGGGCCACAGCCGATTCGCTCCAGCTATCTGATCTCGAAAGCAAACTTCGTGGCCTGCCATCAGTGGATCTTCCTCGAGCGCTACGACATGCTCAGCACGCTCGTTTCGGGCGGCGTCTTCCTGCTCAATAGTCCTTTCGACAAAGACGCAGTTTGGGATCAGCTTCCGCGGGAAGTCCAGACCCAGTTGATCGCCAAGAAAGCGCGCTTCTTTATCATCGATGCCTATCAGGTTGCTCGCGAGACCGGTATGGGCTCGCGCATGAACACCATCCTGCAAACCTGTTTCTTCGCCATCTCTAAAGTGCTGCCCCGCGACCAGGCGATCGAAGCGATCCGCCAGTCGATCCGTGACACCTACGGAAAGAAGGGCGACGAAGTCGTCCAACAGAACCTGCACGCGGTGGACGAGACCCTCGCGCACATGTTCGAAGTGCCGGTGCCTGACAAGATCACGAGCAAGACGGAAATGCCCGCTGCCTTCGCCGCCGGCGCTCCCCAATTCGAACGGGACGTGCTCAGCGTGATCTACGCCGGCCACGGCGACGAGATCCCCGTAAGTGCTTTCCCGGTCGACGGCACCTTCCCCACCGGCACCGCGAAGTGGGAGAAGCGCAATATCGCCCTCGAAATTCCCGCCTGGGACACAAAAACCTGCATCCAGTGCGGCAAGTGCGCGATGGTCTGCCCGCACGCCGTGCTCCGTATCAAGGTCTACGACTCCAAGCAACTCGACGGTGCGGCAGCAACCTTCAAGTCCACAGAAGTCCGCGACAAAGACTGGGCTGGCATGAAGTACACCATCCAGGTTGCACCCGAGGACTGCACCGGTTGCGGCATCTGCGTCGACATCTGCCCCGCCAAAAACAAGAGCGAGACTCGCCTGAAAGCCATCAACATGGTCGCTCAGCCGCCGCTGCGCGAGCCGGAACGCGAGAATTGGGATTTCTTCCTCAAGATTCCTGAACTCGATCGCCGCAAGATCAAGATCAGCAACATCCGCCAGCAACAGATCCAGGAGCCCTTATTTGAGTTTTCCGGCGCCTGCTCCGGATGCGGCGAAACGCCATATCTTAAGCTGCTCTCGCAGCTCTTCGGAGACCGCTCCGTGGTTGCCAATGCCACCGGATGCTCTTCGATATACGGCGGCAACCTGCCGACAACTCCATGGGCGAAGAACGCTGATGGCCGCGGCCCCGCATGGTCGAACTCTCTATTTGAAGACAATGCGGAGTTCGGCTTGGGATTCAGGCTGTCCATCGACAAGCAGACAGAATACGCACGCGAGTTGGTTAAGCGCCTGTCTGGCTCAATCGGCGGGGAGCTCTCCACGGCCTTAGTGACAGCGCCACAGAAGGACGAATCCGACATCTTCGAGCAGCGGCAGCGGGTTGAACTGCTGAAGGACAAGCTGAAGAGCCTTGACGTCCCCGAGGCCAAGCAACTCGTGGCGCTCGCCGACATGCTGGTAAAGAAAAGCGTATGGATCGTCGGCGGCGACGGCTGGGCCTACGACATCGGCTACGGCGGATTGGACCATGTGCTCTCGACCGGGCGCAACGTCAACTTGCTGGTTCTCGATACCGAGGTTTACTCCAATACCGGAGGTCAGGCATCCAAAGCCACGCCCCGCGGCGCAGTCGCGAAATTCGCCGCTGGCGGAAAGCCCGCTGCGAAAAAAGACCTAGGGCTGATGGCCATGAGTTATGGGAACGTATACGTGGCCAGCGTCGCCATGGGCGCAAAGGACGAACATACACTCAAGGCCTTCCTGGAAGCAGAAGCCTACAACGGGCCCAGCCTGATCATCGCTTACTCGCACTGTATCGCGCACGGCATCAACATGGAGACCGCGATGACCGACCAGAAAGTATTGGTTGAATCGGGTCAGTGGCTGCTTTATCGCTACAATCCCGAGCGCGCCGCAGCCGGCGAGAATCCGCTGATTCTCGACTCCCGGACTCCCACGCGCAAAGTCAAAGAAGCCCTTCAGCAGCAAACACGCTTCAAGATGCTGCTCAAGAGCAAACCGGAAGACGCCAAGCTGCTGTGGGAGGAAGCCCAGCAGGATGCCGAGACGCGCTTTCACCTGTACGAGTATCTGGCGCAGCGAAAGTCATCGTCTGCGGCAGCACCAGCGGAAGTTCATAAAGCAACGCCAGTTCCGGCAGAGACAGTGAAGTAAGGGTCAAAGAAGCCGTTACGTTCGAGGAACAGGCAAGGAGAAGAAACGATCATGGATCTCAGCACAAAATATCTCGGAATGAATCTCCGAACGCCGCTGGTCGCATCGGCGTCCCCGCTCTCCCACGAAATCAGCGGAATCCGCAGCCTGGAAGACGCCGGAGCATCTGCCGTCGTGCTCTATTCCCTGTTCGAGGAACAACTGCACAAGGAAGCGCTCGAGTTGGAGCTCCATCTCAACGCCGGCACCGAGAGCTTTGCCGAGTCGCTCAGTTACTTTCCCCATTCCTGCGAATTCAACACCGGGCCGGAGGAATATCTGAACCACATCCGCAAAGCCAAGAGCGCGGTCGACATTCCAATCATTGCCAGCCTCAATGGGGCGACCCTCGGAGGCTGGTCCCGGTACGCCAAGCAAGTTGAGCAAGCGGGAGCGGACGCGATCGAATGCAACATCTACTACATCCCGACAAACACCGAGGTCCTGGGGTCCGAGATCGAAACAAACTATGCCGACATCCTCCGCGAAGTGAAGACGGCGGTTCACATTCCGGTGGCTGCCAAACTCAGTCCATTCTTCAGCAACCTGGCCAATATGGCGAAGCGCCTCGATCAAATGGGTACCGATGGTTTGGTGCTGTTCAACCGTTTCTACCAGCCTGATATTGATCTGGAAGAACTGGCGATCAAGCCGAACGTCTTATTGAGCAGCCCGCAGGAACTGCGTCTGCCGCTCACCTGGGTCGGTATCCTATACGGCCGCGTCCGTGCAAATCTCGCGGCGACGACCGGAGTGTATGCCGCCGAAGACGTAATTAAGCTTCTGATGGTTGGCGCGGACGTGACCATGCTCTGCTCAGCACTTTTGCGCAATGGAGTCGAGCACATCCGTTATGTCGAACAAGGAGTTCGACAGTGGATGGAAAATCACGAATATGAGTCGGTACACCAGATGCAGGGAAGCATGAGCCAGCAGCGCTGCTCTGATCCGGGGGCATTCGAGCGCGCCCAATACATGCGCGCCGTCAAAGGCCTGCAACACCTGGCAGCCACACGGTAATCTATTTCACCCGCGCTTTTAGGGGGCGAGGTTCATGCTCCCTCAAAGTGCGCTTCGATCTCTTCCAGCGTCTTCCCTTTTGTCTCCGGCAGGAAGAACGCGGCCGTGATGAAGTAAACCACCGTGCAAGCGGCAAATCCAAAAAACATCGTTGAGTATCCGTACTTGCCGACCGTCGGCAGGAACATCGCTGCAATTCCCGTCGATACCGCCTGGTTGATCAACAGCGCAATGCTCATGCCGTTCGAGCGAATCCGCGTCGGCATCAATTCAGAAAGCGCGAGCCACACGCAAACTCCGGGCCCGATGGCAAAGAACGACATGAACACAAAAAGACTCATCGCCACCAACCAGCCGTTCTTCGTGGTCGGCATGGGCGTGATGAGCGCATTGTCAATTTTCAGCGGCGCCGTGCGGGCGGCGTCAAGATTGGCAAACGGGTTCGAGAAAAATGCCACTACTTTATTGGGCGGCAAGCTGTCACGAGTGATCTCAATGGGCTTTGCGCCGGCATCGTCCGACCGTGCGACTTTGGATGCGGCGCGAAAATCTCCATAGGAATAGATCACCACCAGCGACGTTGGCCGATTGCCGACCGCAACCGCCTTGCCGGAACCGGCATCTCCGGTTGAAGCGAGCAGCGAATTCGCTGTCTTCTCGTCGTAAAGCAACGTGACTTTCTGGCCCGCGCCAACCATGGACTGAACCGCATCCCGTGAATCCACGCGCAGGCTTTCTGTTCGGCGAAATAACGTTCCCGTGCAAAGCAGCGACAAGATGATCCCGGCGCTGCCCACCGACAGTAGAAACTTGCGCCCCTTGCGATCCACCAGAACGACGCCGCCGATGGTCATAAGGAAATTCACCATCGTGAAAAGAACGTAGCCCCAGTGCGCCTGCAGATCGGAGAGGCCACCCTGAATCAAAATCGTCGTATTGAAACCAATAATCGAGTTGATGCCGGTGGCCTGATTGCAAGCCAGAATCACACAGGCCATGACAAATGGAATGATGTACTTGCGGCGAAGTAGCGATTCCTTGACCTTCTCCCCGGTCGAGCTTTTCGCTTTCTCCGCAGCCGCGACCTGCTCCATTTCGGCAAGCTCTGCATCGCCTTGTTCCTTGGTGCGTGAGCGCAAAAGCGCAGCATATGCAGCATCCCGCTTCCCGCGTAAAAACAACCAGCGCGGCGACTCCGCCACCATGAAACTGCCGATGACAAACAAGATGCCGGGCGGCAGCGAAATCCAGAAGATACTGCGCCATGCCGTATCTTTAAACGCGAAGAGCCGAGACGCATCGCCGAGTTTAGCCACTTCTTCAACGCGAATACTCAACAACATTCCGACCAGAGCGGCAGCAAAGATCCCGAGTGTCAGCAGCCATTGAAAGATGGCTGTCCCTCTGCCGCGACTCGACGCAGCCAGACATTCCGCCAGATAAAGCGGAACGACGACACCGATCAAGCCACCACTGGTGCCCTGCAACAAGCGGCCAAACACCAGCGAGCCATAGCTGTGCGAGAGTGCAATCATCGGAATGCTAACGACGAAGAGCAGCCCGCTGAGGACCATCAGAGGCTTGCGCCCCATCCAATCCGCCAGGACCCCTGCAAACAAGGTTGAGATCACGCTGCCCAGGAGCACGGCGGCGACAACGATCGACAACTGTCCGGCGTTGAATGAAGACGTGGCCTCCAGGTAAGGCAGAGCGCCACCGATGATCCCCACGTCCACGCCGTACAGCAATCCACCTAGCCCCGCGACCAGCAGGAGGAACCGGTTATAGCCAGTTTTATCCGCGCTCATTCACTTGTCCGATCTTTGAAATTCTTCATTTCACCAAACGATAGCTTTAACGAGCCGCTCACTTCTGCAACTGGTGGAGAGCTTCATGCGCCGCGCCCAGCATCGGCGCATCTTCATTCACAACCACCGTAATGGGAACCTGTTCCATGACTTTGGCAAGTTTTCCAGCGCCGCAAAACGATTTAAAAAACGAGATGTCCTGCAGCCTCTGAAGAAGCTTGGCAGCGATGCCGCCCGCAATGAACATCCCGCTAAGTGTCATGCTTTGGAGGGCGAAGTTTCCTGTTGCACCGGCCAATATTTCAACCCAGAAAGCCACCGTTTCGGCGCAAACTTCACACGAACCAGCTAGCCCGCGCTGCGTAATGTCGCTGGCAGCATTTACTCCGGAGCCTTCAAACGATTCGTGCAGCACAGCAGGATCAAGAAACTCATGAATCCTCCGAAAGCCGCGCCCAGAGACGATCTCCTCACACGACACATGCGACAACTGACGCCGCAAATGACTCAGCAGCGCGATCTCGCGCTCGGTTCGCGGCGCAAAATCTGCCTGCCCACCCTCAGCCGGGGCCACCTGATACCTGGTGCCGTTCCAGAAAAGAAGCGCCTCGCCCAAGCCCGTTCCGGCAGCAATCACACCGCGTGTTCCGTATTTGACGGGCACTCCTATATTGAGAACGACACAGTCAGCGACCGATAAATGTTCCAAACTCAAAGCCGTCGCAGCCAGATCGTTGAGCAGTTGAATATGCCTAAGCTTGAGCCGGTCAGAAACCGCGGAAACGTCGAGCATCCACGGCAAGTTCTCGGAGTAGTGCTTTCCGCCGGTGACCACTCCCGCTACTCCGAAACCGGCCGCGTCGATCGAAGCCCGGTCTTTGATTGCGCCCGCTTCCTGAGCCTGCTGGAGAAACGCTTCGATCAGCACTTCAAACCCGTCGTACTGTCGCGTCCCCAGGCGGCGATGAAATAGCGGCCGCAGCCCTGTTCCGTGCTGCTCAAATAACGCCAGATTGGCTTTCGTGCCGCCGACATCCCCGGCCAGAATCATGGTCACGTGGTCTTCACTCCCCGTATCCGTTCGGGTGCGAACGATGCCATCGCCACGCACTCTCCAGGATCGCTCGCATACCCGGAAACTTCGGCTGCCACCCGAGTTCGCGCTGAATCTTTTTCGAGCTGGCAATCAATATTGCCGGATCACCCGGCCGCCGCGGCGATTCCATCACCGGGATTGCTTGCCCCGTAACCTCTCTTGCCGCTTCAATGACCTGGCGCACACTAAAGCCCTGCCCATTGCCCAGGTTGTAGATCAGGGGACCAGCACTTTCTTCGCGAACCATCAGCGCATTCAGCGACAGAAGATGGGCCTGTGCCAGATCGCTGACGTGAATGTAATCTCGCACGCACGTTCCGTCAGGAGTCGGGTAATCGGTGCCAAAGATTGTTGCTTGCTGCGCGCGTCCCTGCGCCACCTGCAAGATTCGCGGTATCAGATGCGTTTCCGGTTGATGAGCCTCACCTTTGTCAGGACCGGCCGCTCCCGCCGCATTGAAGTAGCGCAGGCTGGCATAATGCAGGCCGTGAATCTGATGGAACCACGCCAGCATCCGCTCCACCAGCAATTTCGATTCACCGTAGGCGTTCGTCGGACGGAGTGAGTCTTCTTCTTCAATTGGGGTGCGTTCAGGGTTGCCAAATAGCGCAGCGGTTGAAGAGAACACAAAGTGCTTCACTCCCGCGGCCAGCATCGCTTCGAGTAGGTTCAGGGCGTTCGCCGTATTGTTGCGAAAGAACTGCTCGGGAGCCTTCATCGACTCACCGGCTTCGATCAGCGCCGCAAAGTGCATGACCGCATCAAACTTGCCGGATTGCAGAACGCGATCCAGGGCTGCGCGGTCCGCCAGTTCACCTACGATCAACTCCGCGGCTTGGGGCACTGCCTGCCGATGGCCGCGGCTCAAATTGTCAAAGACCACAACCTGGTGCCCGCGCTGCAAGAGTTCGTCGGTCACAACGCTGCCGATGTAGCCGGCGCCTCCGGTCACCAGAACCTTCAATCGTCCCATTCCCTCTTCCTGTGGCTCGGTTACCTCAAATGCGTCACTTTGCGCTGCGGCCCTGTCGTGCCAGCAACAGCATGGTCGCGCCAAAAATCAGCATCGCGAGCCCCCACCACATATTAATGTCGATGCCGAGAGAATGAAGCGCATACATCTGATCGCCTCGCGTTGCGATACCGTATCCACTGATCAGCAAACCGAACACACTGAACATCAAGCCAATCGGCAATCTAATGTCGAATCCCATAGCGTCTCTCGACCTACTCTCTCAGTTCCGTTGAACCATCAGAACATGACTTACCAGAAGATAAAGTTGAGCGCTAACAGCGCCGTCAGAACGACAACCGCCAGCACCACCGGTTTCTGGTACCACTCGATCGCCTCATCCTTCGGCCGATCCGTCAACGAATAAACCAGCCCTTTCAGTTCTGCTTCCGCGCGCGGCTTGGTCAGGAGCGAGATAAGGATGGTCACGGTGAAACACGTAGTCCAGGCACAAATCGCCGTCCAGAAATTCTGCGCCATCTCGCTGGGATAGTAATGAAGCACCGTTCCGAGGAATGCACCCTTGACTCCCGGAACCGATCCTGTCGGCAGCGTCAGACCGTGATGCAAGGCGGCCGCGCACGTGCCGCTCAGCAGCCCGCAAAATGCGCCATGTCCCGTAGCACGCTTCCAGAACATCCCCAGCAGGAACGTCGCGAACAACGGGGCATTCACGAAAGCAAACACCAACTGCAGCACGTCCATGATGTTATTGAACTCGCGGGCAATGTAGGCGGCGGCTACAGAGACCACGAGGCCGAAAACTGTGGCCGCTCTTCCCATCCAGAGGTAGTGTTCGTCGGACGCGGTCTTGTTGATGTAGCCCTGGTAAATGTCATACGTCCAGACCGAATTGAAAGCCGTCGTATTGCCTGCCATCCCCGACATGAACGATGCCATCAGGGCGCACAATCCCAAGCCCAGCAGTCCCGACGGAAAATACCGGACCAGCATCATCGGCGTGGCCAGATCGTAGTCCAGCACCGCGTTGCCGTCTTTCATCTCCGGGCGTCCGTGTTCATCGAGCTTCGGAGGAATGATGCCCTTTCCACCGTCGAGGGTAATCCCGTCACTCGCGGCCGATTGCGAAACAATCGCTGACGCCGCAGTCGCGTTCGTTTTGCCGCTCATGGTTGCCGCAGAGACCACACCCGCTATCATGCCCGGCAAAATGACCAGAAACGGAAATAACATCTTCGGAAACGCCGCGATCAGCGGCGTGCGACGTGCGGAAGTCATGGAATCGGCCGCCATCGCTCGCTGAACCACGAGAAAATCCGTACACCAGTAGCCGAACGACAGCACGAAGCCTAGCCCCATCAGCATGCCGAACCATTCCACACCCATCGGGTTCGAGTTCGGGCTGCCAAGATACTTCCAGGAGTGCACCATGGCGTCGTTGCCCAACCGGGCCTTCAGGCCGGTCCAGCCGCCAACGTCCTTCAATCCAAGAAACACGAGGGGGATGAATCCGATGACAATCAGAAAAAACTGCAGCACTTCGTTGTATATCGCAGACGTGAGGCCACCCAGAAACGTGTAAGCCAGTACGATCAGCGCCGAAACAATGATGGCTGCGTTGAAATTCCACCCCAGCAACAACTGCAGCAACTTACCCATGGCATACATTGACACGCCGGACGAAAATACCGTCATCACCGCAAACGAGATCGCGTTCAGCCCGCGCGTCTTCTCGTCAAAGCGCAGTTTCAGATACTCTGGCACCGAGCGCGCTCGTGACCCGTAGTAGAACGGCATCATGAAAAGGCCCACGAACACCATCGCCGGAATCGCACCCACCCAGTAAAAGTGCGAGGTCATGATGCCGTACTTGGCGCCACTGGCACCCATTCCGATCACTTCCTGCGCGCCGAGGTTCGCCGAAAGAAATGCCAATCCCGTAATCCAGGCGGGAATCGACCGCCCGGAAAGAAAAAAATCGGCGCTCGTCTTCATGTATTTCTTGAGCACAACACCGATTCCCAATACGAACATGAAATAGATGCCGATGACCGCGTAGTCAATCCAACCGGGATGAGGATGAATCAAGGTTTTGACCTCTCTTCAGGAAACAAACTCTGATCGAGAATGCCTCTCGTCATTGACGAGACAGCATCACTACCGGAGCAACCAGACGGAACGTCCAAGAATACCCTGACGCTGACGATTTTGCTTAACCTTACTGCTGCCTGGAGCGGCACTCCAGATTCTCTCGCGATCGGACACTTCACGGCTTAGCCGCGTCAACCACATCGTCCTTGCCAAGATATTCCCATTGTTGCAATGCGATCGGAACATTCCCGTTCTGCCAAAGGAAGTCGTGAAACGCGCGCAGGCTAAATTTGTCTCCCCGCTCCAACTGGGCAGCGGCGAGAAAATGCAGAATCTGCGTCTTGCCGATCTGATAGCTGATCGCTTGCCCTGGAGTCGTCGCAAACAGCGCTGCTTCCCCTGCCGCTGATTTCTTGTCCATGGGCACGTGCTCGGCAAGATACTCGGCAGCCTGCGCCATCGTGAATTGGCCCAGCGCAAGTTTTACATCCACTTCTACCCGCAACGCACGCAGCCGCATGAAGTTATAGATAATCTCCCGCGAGCGCGGGCTGTTATCAAACAACCCGGCTTGAAGCATCATTTCCTCCGCGTAGAAGCCTAGCCCTTCGTTCGCACCGGAATCGTAGTAGTGTCGGCGAATCAAATCTGGATGTCTCCAGGACCAGCACATTTGGAAGTAATGGCCAGGAACGCCTTCGTGAACCATGTCCGGACGTGGGTCTTTGGCAGTCGCTAACCAGAAGTATCCGAGATCGGGCGACGGCGGAACAACCCACCGGACGCCATCCTCATTTAGCCGCGATGGGCCCGTGAAGTCATCGGTCTCGCCAAAGTCGGCCAGCGCTTCGATGTATCCGGGCATCGGACGAATCGTGTAGTGTCCGACATTCCCGGGAACGGTGAGAATGCCTTTCTCGTCGAGAAACTTGCGGATCGCCAGTTCGTCGCGCTTTGAGTTTTCAACTTGTTCCTGCAAACTAGCGGCCAGTTTCAACTCTGGCAGGCCCTGATTTCGCTGCTTTTCATACTGCTCGAACGCGACGGCCCGGTCCCACTCCTGACGACTGATCGCCAGCAAGTCCTCTGGCGAATACGGCAACAAAGCCACCTGCTGCAGAAAGAATTCGTATTTCTCCCGTCCAATCGACGTGTTCTCGGGCATCGTGTCGAGGCGTTCTTGCAGCCACGCGCGATAGCTTTCGAGAGCGCCAAGCGCCTTCTCGGTCGCCGTCTGAAATGCCACTGCCAGTTCCCTGCCTTCGACGGGACCGCTCTGGATCAACGGATCGTTTTTCAGCAAGGGAGCGACTTGACGTTTCGTTTGTTCCAGTTCAGGACGGATCTGCTTCAAATTCGCAATCGCCAGCGCGGCAAAAGGTCGCAACGGGTGCAGGTTCGCTTTTCCCTGCTCGATAATTGCGGGAATCGCCTGCATTCGTTCGACAATCTCGCGACTGCGAGCCGCGTCGAATGGTGGAGGCTGCACCAGCGCTTCGAGCAACGCGGTCATCGTCTGGTCGACGTAAAACGACGGATCCCGCTGCCAGCGCGGATTGATCTCCAGTTCCCAGCGCACTCGTGCGAGCGCCGAACCGATCAGCCGATAGTCCACCTGCCGAGGTACGCTCCAACTGCTCGGGTCGATCTGCTTCCACTGTTTTTCGAAATCCTCAAGCGCCGTTTTCTGCCGGGCAATCGAATCGGCGGACCAGTCTCGCCGACCGGACGGATGTTCGATGCGGGGGATATCGTCCTGGGAAAACGGCTGATAGCGCGCTCTCCACTGCCAGAACGTGCTGGCCAGAGCGCCGAGCGCATCGGGAGAATTCTTGTCGTCCGCGAGCAGAGATGCACTCATCTGGCCGCAAAGCATCGCGACGCCGAGACAGACAAACAGAGTGCGAAGGCAGGCAAGCCTAAGTCTTTCCATGACAGGCATCTTAGTAGCGAATTGAAAGACGTGCAAAACAAAAGCCCCGAACCAGCGTTCGGGGCTTCGTGCTTTGATTGAGAGAATCTAGTGCGATACCGCTGCGAACAATGGCGAGTGCATCAGCGCCTGGAACTTCTGGTCGTCGCTCTTGAAATGGAGTTGCAGGTTGGCGCTGTCGGAATCTACCGTCGTCGAATCCAGGGCAGTTTTTTCAGCTGGCGTGGCGTTCAGCTTCTTA
>Ga0209698_10005396_pt1 | contig 13839 bp, 13 predicted proteins | sample LitLauG_LLR_2012_FD_187203 | JGI IMG/M metagenome (GOLD analysis project Ga0209698, IMG submission 187203) | Freshwater sediment microbial communities from Pennsylvania, USA - Little Laurel Run_MetaG_LLR_2012 (SPAdes) (version 2) | ecosystem: Environmental > Aquatic > Freshwater > Creek >... | reverse complement strand
CGCATAGCTCAGCTTGCCCTCCGATTGCTCGCGGATGAACTCGGCTGGAACCTCGCCAAGAGTCTCGACGTCCGTACGCCAATTGTGCACGCGGAACAACGGCGCCGGCATGTCGCCGAACATTCGAGTGATCTGCGCAGCATCCATCGCGGAATGCGTGCCAAGCGCCGGCAAAACTGCCTGTAGTTGATCGCCGAAATATTCCCAAGCGTAGCGGGTCAGATCGCCGGCGCAAGAATGAATGCGGCTCTTATCCGGTGGTACGACGAGCACCCGGCGTCGTTTTCCAAGCTCCGCAAGACTTTCCACCAGCAAATCGTGCAACTGTTGCAGAGATAGATCGGTTTCAACACTGCCCTTGGCGCAAAAAAGACTCATGCCGTGATTCCACCTTCTTTAGGTCTAGGATAAGCTGAGGGCGCCAAGAGAGAATAATAGATTTTCAGGGCTAGCACGATGACATGGTTGTAGATTTGTTGGGGCGTAGACTACACCATTTTCTTTTAAATCTCATCCCAAAGGTACAGTCGCCGACGCGGCGTGTTCTGAGAGTTGCTAGACGTGCTTTCGTACGATAACCGACTCAGTGGTAGCCGCGCTGCCCCGCCCCGTCTACTCCCCTCACAGATCTTCGCGAACATTCAGTCGTCGTGCTTGTGTTCGTTGGGTTGAAAGGGAACCCAGCGAAACTCTACGGCCTGATTGCCCCCAATGCGCAGAGTTCGTCGAACTTTCTACTCGGGGATGATTTCGATCGCGCTGATCGAAGGATAATTTACGGCAGGAGTGAAGTAAATCTCGATTTTGCCCTGAGGTGTGGGTTCAACGTGCTGTAAGGATTTCACGAACGGTTCGGAGCCAGCTTCCCGGAGAATATCAAATCCTTTGAGAAGCATCGATCCGTTACACCAGACATCAAACACTCGGCTGCCCACACCTCCAATGCCGCCATTCTGGACGCCAAACCAATGTTCCATAAAGTGTAGTCTCAAAGTGTACTTCGCGCCCGTCGCAACAGGTACCACGTAATGGAAGTGCCCAAACCGATGCCATTCGTAAATGCGGCCATCGGTGACCTTGGTTAGACTGCCTCACTCGGCTGGCGCCAGCGTTAATAGCCGGCACCACGGCTGCGTGTACTCGTGGGATAGGTGTTGAGATGGTCTCTTAAGGCGTTGGCAGGACGTTTATTTCGGCAAGGATTTCGCTACCGAGCGACACTGGCCGAATATGTCCGGGGTATCGAGTCACGAAGGCACTCGGCAAAAAGACCGATGATATGTTTCGTCACCCTTCTCGTTGGAGCGAGCTCTTCGGGTGCTAATGCAGTCCTCTCGTCGAAGTATCTGTTAAGACGCTCGCGAAGGTGTAACCGCACTCGCCATAGCCGTGCCTTCACTGCGGCCTGGCTAAGGTTTAGCAGTTGTGCGGTCTGTTCGATCGACAGTCCCTCGACGTCACGGAGTACAAAGACCGTCCGCAATATCGGGCGCAATTCTTCCACGGTTCTGCCAAGGATGTCTCGGAATTCGGAGGCCCAACATAGTTGCTCTGGGTTCGGGGCACGATCGGGCACGTCCACTGGAAGCGCGTCCCCATCCGGCTCAAAATCCTCGTCCAAGGAAACTTCTTTGTGGGCGCGCTGTTTTCGCAGCTTCATAAGGGATTGGTTCACAGTAATGCGAATCAGCCAGGTTGAGAATTGTGAGTCTTCTCTGAATTCTGCCAGGTTCTGAAAGGCTTTCAAGAGCGCTTCTTGGACCGCATCTTCGGAGTCTTCCCTATTGCGAGTGACGGTTTGCGAGATTCGGAGAAGTCTGCGGCAGTATCGCTTCACAAGTTGCTCGAAAGCGGCAACATCCCCCTTCTTGCTAGCGTGGACAAGCTCCAAGTCGTTGCTAGCTGCGAAATGTGTCGAGTTTGCGTTCATAGTCGTTTACGGCCTTTGGAGAACGACCCTCTTGCAGCGCAACCAATGCGGCTGCGAGCGGGAGGCCGTCTCCTTGCGCACCAGTTAGACGTCTGAGCTCACTGCACCACGACTTTGCCGGTCATCTTCGGGTGGATCGTGCAGTAGTAGGAATAGGTTCCCGCCTTGGTAAATGTGTAGGAAAACTTTTCATCCGTATCGAGCACCTTGGACTTGAATACACCCTCGGTACTGACTGAAGTATGGGGAATGTCGTCTTTGTTTGTCCACGTAACTGTCGCTCCGACGGGCACCGTGATCGTCTGTGGTCCAAAAACGAAGTTGTCGATTTTCACCTCTGCGTTTGCCGCGGAGGGCTGGTCATTCGCCGTGACGGTCGGTGATCCCGCGACTAGCAGTACGATCGCAATGATTACCGATGCTGTGAAACTTGCAACCCAGAAACTGTTCCGCCTCATTGTTCTGTTTCCTTTACGGTTTGATTTTCTTCCTTGTTTTCACTGTTCGGCGACCGGATCGTTAGCGGGTCCACACAAGACTTGAGTTAGCGACCACCAGAGCCGCTGCCACTTCCTGAAGCCGAAGACCCCGAGTCCGCAAGTGGGGAATCGACAACCGCAAGGCTGCGTCCGCTGACCAGATAGTTCACGTCGGTGATTCCCAACACCTGTTGCAACTGGTCGGCTGGCACTTTCATTGGTCCGGCTGAGGGAGCTGTTCCAGGCGCAGGCTGCGGGAAAGCCGTCGACATCGCCGTGTGGAAAGACACCTTGCCTTCCACCTTTTGCATGATCTGGTGTATGTGGCCGTTTAACACCGTCACGGAACCGAAGCGCTTGACGTAAGACAAAGCTTGTTCACTGTCATCGGTTCCCCATCCCCAATCTGGATAGATGGTCCACAGTGGAATGTGTGCAAAGAGCACAATCGGAGTGCTGACAGAACGGCCCTTGAGATCGTCCTCTAGCCATTCCAGTTGTTCGTGACCGAGCGACCCCATGCCGCCGGCCTTCAGATTGGCGACATTCACGAGCCCAACAAAGTGGACGCCCTTTTGATCGAAGCTGTACCAGCCACTGCCTTTTGTGCCTTTCCCGTAGCGCTGCAGATATTGTTCGCCGTTGTCGGTCAGCATGTCGTGCTCGCCTGGCACAAAGTAGATCTGCTTCGCGGACGCCCCCTTTAATACCTGGTCCAGCGTATCGAACTCACTCGGCTTCGAGAGCTGACTCAGATCACCGGTGTGAATGATGAAATCCGGCTTGTGGGGCATCGCGTTTGTCTTGTTGATTGCCGTCTGCAGAGTAGCGGTAACGTCCGGGTTGGCCGGCTTGTTAAAGCCGATGTGGCTGTCGCTGATCTGGACAAAGCTGAAGTCTCCGCTTTTGGCTGCACCTTTGCCGTTGGTCTTGGCGAATGCCCGAGACGTCGGAATGCCGCCGCTCATGGTCCAGACCAGGCCTGTGCCGGCCCATGCCATGCACTTCAGAAATCCCCGACGATCGACGCCATCGTTGTTGAGGTCTTGCAGTTTCTGATCGATAAGATCTTTGTTCTTGTCTGTCATCTGGCCTCCGTTGTTTTTGTAGCGTTCACAGTTGATAACTGGACTGAGTCGGTTTTATTCCCGCTGAACAATAGAAGGGCAATCCGAAACTTCTGCGGTTGTCTGGACCGCATTGCCGACTTCTGCGGCTGGGAGACTGACAGGGGAATACAACGGTGGCGATGTCGGCAGCGGATGGCCTCCGAGAAAGGGGACCTGATTCAGATCTGGCCTCGTGGTCCTGTCAGGGGCGGGTTCGAACCTGCTCTGAGCGAATTCGACGCGACGGGCGTTCCCGCGCCCGCCGCGTCTTCAGTTGAGAGCTGTTCTCACCTGGCCAACCACCAGGCGAGCGCGAGCCACAACGGCATCATGGTCAGCAGCGCATTCCTCACTCCCCGCACCAATGCTTTGGCGCCGGAACACGCTATTTCATGATCCTGGTCGTCGCAGGCGCGCCTTTGCGCAAAGAATTCCACGAGTTCGACCTCGCCCGTGCGTCTCAGGGATTTCCGCGATGTGCCTTCCGTATTTACCCTCATAAATGACCCTTGCTCCCGAATGTGTTCCTAAGCGGGATCTCGCGTCGGAGCGCCCTAACTAGGGAGGTTTACGCCGCTCAGAAAGCCGCCCAAATGGCCGGTCAGCGCAACAATACCCACTGCCAGTAGTTCCACGGCGAAGCGATAGCTAGGCAAGAAATCCGTCCGTCGCCGAGCACGGAAATGCACCCACCAGACCAGCCAGATCAGGACGCTCGAGACGCACGCAAGTACTAGGTGCAGCAATAGGATCCCCTTCAGTTTCTGGCCCTCGAGTTGGAACTGCCAGGCGAGTAGCCCTGTGGCGAGAACCGGAAGCGTTGAAATCGCCGCCGCGACCAAGTTGTAATACGCCGCGTCTGCGAGGCCACGGCGCTTCGTCCAGAGTGCTATGAGGTCGAACGCTACTGCCGCAAGAAACAGACCGATTGGAAAATGGATCAGCACCACGTGTTGTGCATGCTTCGCCAAGAGCGCGGTCTTTAGATCGAAAGGATTTACCATCGCCTCACCCGTTCTAAGAATCTGCTTCTCCTGCAGTTCACGATCCGACTTCTGTGAAATGACCTTCTCCATGGATAACGGACTTTTTGCCGCTTTATTCCGCTTGGATTGCGTAATTGTCAAGCGGCCGACAAATTGATACTTCAATGGAATATTTACGTGGAAAGGTAGTTCTTAAGAGTAACGGGGATTATTTGGGGCGTTCATGAGATGTGGTCACCATCATTGCAATGTCTGTCTCACCAATCATTTAGCCTGCCACTGAGTTTTCCCCAACAATTCTTGGTTTTGAAGGGAATAAAACCAGGACTCCGAAGTTCTCATCATGTGGACGTGTCAGGAGCGAATCTTCAACTCGACTCGTTCGAAGAGCTGGCCATCCCGCTCTTCGATCAGCTTTACAACTTCGCTCACTGGCTCACGCAGAATCGCGATGAAGCTGAAGACTTAGTTCAGGAAACTTACGTTAAGGCATTGAAAGGATTCTCATCCTTTCAGTTGGGTACTAATTTCCGGGCATGGATTTATCGCATCTTGCGCAACACGTTCTTGACCTCTCGCAAGGGCCTGAAAGTTACAATGACCGTACCTCTCGATTTCGATGAGGAGGAAGAGGGACCGGAACCTGCCATTGAGCGGGACACGCCAGAAACGCTCCTTTTGGAGCGATCGAGCCACGAATTGCTGCAAAGGGCGATCGATGAACTCCCGGTGCATTTCCGAGAGATTCTTCTTTTATGTGAGGTAGAGGAAATGTCGTATCGAGAGATCTCCGAGACGCTTGCAGTTCCCATCGGTACCGTAATGTCCCGTTTATCGCGTGCGCGGCAAACTCTGCGGAATCAATTGCGACCACTGTTGCAACAAGAAGCAGGACTGAGAGTTCCTAGGGGGACGAACCATGGTCTGTGAATCCTGGAAGGAAAGACTCGACACCTACCTGGACGGAGAGCTTGCACACGAGGAGATGCGAACTTTCGACGCTCATGTGCGTAATTGCCCCTCCTGCTCCGCCGATGCCCTTTCACGCGTGCAGTTCAAGCGCGCGCTTCACTTGGCGGGAAAACGCTTCACTCCCAGCGCTGAGTTTCGGAATCGGATGCAGCAGAGCATAGCGTCCAAGCCGCGGCGGGCTTTCCGTGTGGGATGGATGCTGGCGGCAGCAGCCGTCCTTCTCGTTGTCGGAACCTTAACTTCTACAAATCTGGGAAACCGATCAGGCAGAGACCAGGTGTTCAGTGAGATTGCAGACTTGCACGTGGCGACGCTGGCCAGTTCCTCGCCGGTCGATGTGATCTCCACAGATCGGCACACGGTGAAACCCTGGTTCCAAGGGAAGATTCCCTTTGCCTTCAATCTGCCGGAACTCCAGAATAGCGAATTCTCTCTGCTGGGCGGGAGGATGACCTATCTTGAGCAAACGCCGGGTGCGCATCTCATTTACGACGTGCGGAAACACCATATTTCCGTGTTCGTGTTTCAGGAACGCTCCTTGCCAGCCAGGTTGAGTGATAGCGCTCTCCAGCCGGATAAATTGTCGTTCAACATGGAAACATGGAGTCAGGGCGGGCTCCGCTATTTCGTGATCGGGGACGCGAGTGCTGCGGACATCGATAGTCTTGCGAGATTGCTTAAATCCCCGTCATAGATCTGACGTCCGTGTGTTGGTTCAGCCTGAAGTGTGGAGAGTATGCTCTCCGTTAGTGAGTAATGAAATGGCTCCCGTTTGGTGTCCAATTTCGTTATGCGGTCCCATTGTCGCAAGTCGGTTTTGTGCTCTCTAATCGTGCTTTGCGCACTGTTAGGGTTTGCTAGCGTAGTTCTCGCACAGTCTGGCGGCCTTGCGCTCACGCATGTCACCATCATCGATCCAAGTTTTGGTAAACCGCAACACGACATGACCATCCTCGTCCGTGGACACGATATTGTTGCTGTCGGCCGAGCGAAGCAGGTCAAGATACCCACCTCTGCGACGGTGATCGACGGCACCGGACAGTTTGTGATCCCGGGACTGTGGGACATGCATTCTCACTTCCGCGATGCAGCCCGTGACCTAAAGATGGACATTGCCAATGGAGTTCTCGGGACGCGCAACATGGGCGGAGCTGCCAAAGATGTATTTCCTCTGCGGGATGCAATCGCCCACAGTCAGCAACTAGGACCGAAGATTGTGGCTTGCGGAGCTATCATTGATGGCCCTAACTCCTGGTCCAATCCGCAATTCACCATCTCTGTGACCACTGCGGATGAAGCGCGGGCTGTCGTAGTTTCGCTCAAGCAACAGGGCACGGACTGCATCAAGGTGTACGACGGCCTGTCGCGAGATTCCTATTTCACAATTCTCCATGAAGCGAAGAAGCTGGACCTGCCAGTCGTCGGGCATCTCCCCAGCGCAATTAGTGTTCGTGAAGCGTCAGATGCTGGCCAGCGGTCTTTGGAGCACGGTATTGCTCTGGCGGGCGGATCAACGATGGAGGGCGATTACATCAAACGGCGTCTGGATCAATCTGCCTTTCAGGAGGCCCTCCTTTCAAAGAACTTCGGACTGATTCCAGCCAAGATCGCGCGGGATAACACCATGATGCTGGACACTTTCAGCCAGGAACGCGCGGATGCGACCTATCGGGTGCTGGCGAAGAACAACACATTCATCACTCCCACACTGGTAACCGAGCGCTCGCTAACGTTCATCGATGATCTATGCAAAAGGCCTGATCTCAGGATGCAGTATGTCTCGGCGGAAGAGCTGCAGTGGTGGAAACCAGAGAACGGCATGCTGACGAAATACCGGACGCCGGAGTACATTGCGATGAGAAAGCGGGAGTATGCAAAGATGCTGGAAGAAGTCCATCGCGCACAGACGCTTGGCGTGCACCTTCTGGCTGGAACAGATATTACCATTCCATACACGTATCCGGGCTTCAGCCTGCACGATGAACTCAAATTGTTTGTCGAAGCTGGGCTGACTCCGATGCAAGCGCTCGAAACCGCCACGACCAACCCGTCCTTGTTCCTCGGGTTGTCGAAAACGTGGGGCCGTGTCGAGCGCGGCTACACAGCCAACCTGGTGTTGCTGAATGCTGATCCTCTGGCGGATATCTCGAATGTGAACAAGATCGATTCCGTTGTCGTAAGTGGGCAACGGTTGGATCGTGGCCAACTCGATCAGCTGCTCAATGACGCCAAACTATCTGACGCTGGGAGCAACTCTCAACAACGGTGAGTTCGTCATGCACATCTGAGCCGTATTGACAGACAGGGCCAGTTCTCAATCAAAGACATAGTCCCATTGGGGCCCCATAGTGGATATCCGCACAAGCCCTTGATGTCGTTGCAATGAGAATCGACCTGCCAGTCTGGGCCTATCACGCATTTGGTCTTGGAATCTTTTCGGTTAAACAATTTCATGTACATGTGTTTGTGTTTTATTAGGCTGGACGACCATAATTCTCACAACTCGCATCGTTCTTCGATTTCGGGGGGGACATTCAAGTGGCAAAAGACAGTTGCCGGACGGCCGTCATGAGATCGACAGCCAAGGTACACGTCTGCCGACCGAGAACAACGCCATCTCCGCGAACAGTTACAGGCGAAAGCGCAGAAGGGTCTACCCTGCTGACGGGCCATCTAAGCCGTGTGTCATCAATGACCGGTGAGACCTTCCGTAGACCCTCGCGATGATAGGCCTATTCCGAGTCATGCCGCAGCGCCGTCACCGGATCGAGATTACCGGCTCTCGCGGCGGGCAGCCATGCGGCCAGCAGCGCGACCGCGGCGAGGAGCAGCACGATCGCCGCCAGCGGAGCGACCCCGAACGACGTCCTCGTGAAAATCTGGAATCGCACCAGGCGTTCGATGAGGAGGCTGCCAACGAGCCCAGTAGCGAGGCCGAGGGACGCGAACTTCGCGACCATGAGAAGGATCAGTCTGAGAATGTCGCCGCGTTTGGCGCCCAGCGCCATGCGCACGCCGATCTCCTGCACGCGCTGCGTTACGTGGTAGGAAATCACGCTGTAGATGCCGATGGCCGCGAGCGCCAGCCCCAGCGCCGCGAATGTGCTGAACAGCACCATGAAGAAGCGGGGCTGTTGCGTCTCTTCGCTCAGTAATTCGTCGAGGGTGTTCGGCTTTCCGAGGGCGACGTCCTTGTCGAGATCGCGCGCTTTGAGGCGCACGGCGTTAACGATGGCCAGCGGATCGCCTGTGGTGCGTACCGCGAGCTGGCGATCGGGCGGCGCGTACAACGTGTACGGCAGGTAGACGGCGGGAGCCGGGACCTCCCCGAGGCCATCATTTTTTGTATCGCCGATCACGCCGACGATCATCACGCCCGCTGCAATTCCCGGAGCCGCGAGCACCTGCGGATTATCAGGCGGTTGCTTCAGATCGTCGATTTGCATCGCCCGCCCCACCGGGTCCTCGCCCGCGGGCCAAAGCCGCGCGGCACTCTCGTTGATGAGCGCCACGCGCGTGCCGCTCTCGACTTCCGCCTCAGTAAATTCCCGTCCGCGCCGCAGCGGAATCCCGAGTGTCTGCGGGTACAGGGCGCTGATCAGCGCAATCGCTACCTTGCGGCCGTCCACGCGCGGTTGCCCGGCGATCGTAAAAGACGAACGCCATCCGCTGTATGGCAGCCCTTCGTTGCCGAGCTCCGCGGCCCGTACGCCGGGCAGGTTCATCACGCTTTCCAGCAGATTGCGATCGAGTAGGTTGCGCTGGGCCCAGGTTGGATAGCGCTTCGGCGCCAGCGTCACGTCGATGCGCAACACCTTCTCCGGCCGGAAGCCAGGATCGACGTGCAAGAGCTGGACGAAGCCGCGTACCGCGAGGCTTGCCCCGGAGAGCAGGATCACGGACAGCGAGATCTCGGCCACCACCAGCCCGCTGCGCATGGCGCGTCCGCCCACGCTGCCGGTGGCCCCGGCGCCGCCGTCTTTCAACGTTCCCGCCAGGTCAGGCCGCAACGAACGCAGCGCCGGCGCGAGGCCGAACAAAATCCCAGTGAGCATGGAGACGCCCAGCGAAAACAGCAGCACATAACCGTTGATGGTGATGCGCGCTTCGTTCGGCACATAGTCCGGCGGAATCAGCACGACGATCAGCCGCGTCGCTCCCAGCGCGAACAGCACGCCCAGCGCGCCGCCCACCACCGACAGCAGCACACTCTCGGTGAGCAGCTGCCTAACCAAGCGCCCACGTCCTGAGCCGATGGCAATGCGCATCGCAATCTCGCGGGCGCGACCTGTGGTCCTCGCCAGTTGCAGGTTGGCGACGTTGACGCATGCGATGAGGAGCAGCAGGCCGACGGCCGCAAGCAGCAAATGAAGGCTCGCGCTCATGTCGCCACTGGCCACGGTGATGTCCATATAACTGAGCAGGAGCGTGCGCAGCTGTCCCTTCGGGTAATCGTCCGGGCGCTCCGCGGCGAACCGGACATTGAGCTGGTTCAGCTGCTGCTCGGCGGCGTGTGGCTTCACGCCGGGGGCGAGCCGCACGATGACCGCGAGGCCGCTCGGATCCTTCGGATCCATCCGCAGCGGCAGCCAGAAGGCCTCGTTGGTCCACCAGCCGAAGCGCGGCGGCATGACGCCGATGATGGTGCGCGGCACGTCATCCAGCGTGATGGTGCGGCCGATCGCGCGCGGATCGCCGCTGAAGAAGCGCTGCCAGAAGCCGTACGTGAGCACCACGACCGGCGCCGGATCGCCGCCCGGTCCGACATCGAAGGGCTGGATCGTCCGCCCAATGAGCGGCTTCACTTCCAGGAAGTTGAAAGCTCCGCCGGTGAGGAAAACGCCGTAGAAGTTCTCCGGGTTGATGCCGCCCGTCAGCATCACCGGCTTCACGCTGGTGGCCATCACATCGCCGAACGCCGGAAGCTTCTCGATCTCCTCCATCTCCCACTGCGAATACCAATGCCAGCCGTGGACGGCATCATTGGGGCCCAGCACCGCCGGCGCCCAGATCTGATTCGGCCTGGCGTAGGGGTACGGCGCAATCAGGACGCCATAAACCACGCTGAACAGCGCAATGCTCGCCCCGATGCCCAGAGTCAGCGACAGTAACGCCACCACGGTGAAACCGGCATTCTTGCGGAAGGTGCGCAGCGCAAAGCGCACATCCTGCCACAGCCGCTCCGGCCACAGCCACCGCCACGCTTCCCGCGACTGGTCGGTGGCCAGCGCAACGCTGCCGAACTTCTTCATCGCTGCTTGCCGGGCTTCGAGCGGCGCCATGCCCGCCTCGATGTTCTCCTGCGTCCCCAGGTCGATGTGCTCTTGCATCTCGTGCTCTAAACGCTTCCTGCGCTCTTCCCAGCTTTCCATCGCACCATCCTCGCTTCCGGTTTTGCGGGGGCCTATGAACTCTGGTCTACCAGTGGAATCAGCAGTCGCGCAATCGCGCTCGCCAAACGTTTATCCCTGATTCGTGCAGCATTCACGTTTCTGCCGGTTGACGGACTACCCGGAGGTTATTCGCAGGAGCACGCCAAGTGGGCATCGGTTCAGCGGCAGGAACCCGGTAAACAGCAAAAAGTAACGAGCTCGGCGCGGCTGTTTCGAGTCGTCACGCTTTCACAGATAGCCGAATTGCTCGCGAACTAGGGGGGAAAGCTTCTCAAGTGACTCTGCTCCAGAACCACCTGCGCTGGAGCGGGGACTCAACCCCGGCGTCCCTGCTCCAGACCCCATTCCGGCTAGTTCTGATTGCTGGCAACTTTAACTCAGATTCGCCCTAAAGAGGTTCGACCCGATAAGGTTCGCCTCGGGGAGGTCCGCCCCCGACGAGATCTGCTCCGCTGAGGTCCGGTCGGACGTTAGGATTTGTTCCTCCACCGATTGAACGCCTCGCCACCCTTTAGCTTCGCGAGATGTTCGGGGTCTGCCACCGTGAGCCGAATAGTACTCCATTGACCGCGCCCGACCGAACGACGAATCTTTCATTTCCATCCCCATCCGCGAAGAACCTTCCAAGCGGTGACCAGCCAGCCGCGGCATCGTCTTCGGACTCTGGCGTCCCTGGAGCCCGGTAATACTACGTGAGCGGGTAAGAAAGGTGTATAGTCGGTGCCGTCTTTCAAGCCAAAAAGGAGATTCCAGGTTAGAAACCTGTCCACTCCGTGTTCTTCGTAGCCAGGTGTTTTAAGCGCGAAGCGCGCAAGGGACGCACCCGGTGAGGAAAAGCCAAGCAGGGGCTGGCATCGTGGGTGGCTTGCGCTGGCCCCAAAGGGGTGGGTGGCGAAACAGCACTATTCTCGCGTGTTTGCCAAAAGATGTAGCGTAAAAGGCACCATGGTAGATCCAGCGAAAGCGTTTGTCAGCTACTCGCGCGCGGATACGGACTTCGTATTGCGGCTGTGCCAAGACTTGCGCACCGCCGGGGCGTCGATTTGGCTGGACCAACTCGATATTCATCCCGGTGAGGACTGGGACGAGGCGATCGAGCGCGGACTCTTCGAGTGCGGACGGATGCTGGCCGTGCTCTCGCCCAAATCGGTCTCTTCACAGAACGTGCTCGACGAGATTGGGTATGCTCTGTCGAAGAAAAAACCTATTATTCCAGTGCTGCATCAGGATTGTGAGGTACCGTACCGGTTGAGTCGGATCCAGTATGTCGATTTCCGGACCACCTACGACGAACCATTAAAGTCTCTTTTGGTGGCGATTGGAGACGCGAAACAGAACCCTGAGACCATCCCGGTGCCTGTGCCCCATGACAGGTCCCGCCGTTTGTATCTTTTGGCCGGGGTCGCCGCCATAGTCGCCGGCCTCCTCACTTGGACAACGTTCGGCCATTGGCGTGTTTCGGAGAATTTCAAGCTCGCCGTCGATACGCAAAAGCCGGAGCGGGTCACGACAGACCCGCCTGCTCAATCGAACACGAGCCCTGCGACGGGGAATTCCCGGCCGGCGCCAAAAGGCTCGTTCCAGGATTCGTTTCGCACCACACTACTCCGGTACGTTTCCGAAGCTCCGTCCGGATTCCAAACGCTGGGCGCAAAAGAAGAGTGGATGGATTGGACCCCGTCCGTAAGCCTCCCGAACGCGGTAAGCTGCCGCGGTTCAGGCTACCCCCAGGAACCAGTGATTGAGTGCGTCCTCTATCGCACCGACTCGGAGCTTGAGGCCGCGAACAAATTCGAGGATCTGATTGAGTTGACGCGGGCTACTTTGCCCGAGTGGGAAGAAAACCGTTTGAATATGTACGTTGCATATTTCTCGAGCAAGAAGGTAACCTCGCTCGTGGGTCTCAACGTCGTGAAGAGCAGTGACCATTTTGACGTCGTACTTTCGGTGCGTCCGAAACGATAGAACTGGAATCGGCAAGCACGGGCTCGACCCGTGAGATTGGATAGATCTGACCGCACGAGGAGACAAAGCGTTCGGTTTCTTACGGCGATTCCTTCAAATTGCCCCACCTTCCGCCGATGAGGCCCGCGGATGCGAAATTCCGCTTCCGCTCGTTCGAATCGGTCAACACTGCAAGCGCGGCACTGAGTTTCATTCCACTGGTGCAGGCAAATGTAAAAGGAAACGGCCTCGATTCATCATGAGGCCGTCTGCGCGACAACGTGCGAGAAAGGTCATTCAATCGTCATCGTCACCCAAGTGGAAGAACACGCCATTCCGCTCGTGAGCGATTATCGAGTAACGGTTGCGCATTGGATTGGGGGCCTCAGATACAAATGAGAAGCCTCCCGGCTGAGACGCCTGTGCCGACCAGTTTATGGTGGCCCCGGTCTTCACGAAGTGACCGCGGAAGCTCTGGTTTTCGTTCACGACCTTTTGAGAGTCGATGACGCCGCTCCACTCGATGTCGAACGACACAGTAGCGGGAACTGCGGCAATGGGCGGGATGTTCAAGCCATTTCCCGAGAACCCTTGCCCATTCGTGAGGTTATTGAGCAAGTCGTGAGCGTCCATCACGGAAACGTCGTGCACTCGCAGCGACGCGAAACCTTCGTCAGGATCGGCATGTATCGCATCGTGCGACGTCGGGATAACCCAGAAAAGCCCATTGGGCGCGATTCCGGGGCTGTAGTCGTGAGTCTGTTTGCCGGGATTGAAAAGCGTCGGGTCTGTGGGATTGAAATTGTTAGGGTCGAACTGACCCTTGTAAATGTCGAGTCAAATGAACACGAAAGAGCCGTGGTGGTGTTTACCGTCTTCACCTACGTACTCGCCCCGCATGGCGCCCATGTCAGCGCGAAACGCGAGCGACCCCGGTTTGGTGTCGTCTGCGAAAGTGACACCGCTTCCGGTGCCAAGACCCCGAATCATGGTATCGAGGACCAGACCGTTAAAGTCGCCGATCTC
>Ga0209698_10005395_pt1 | contig 13840 bp, 10 predicted proteins | sample LitLauG_LLR_2012_FD_187203 | JGI IMG/M metagenome (GOLD analysis project Ga0209698, IMG submission 187203) | Freshwater sediment microbial communities from Pennsylvania, USA - Little Laurel Run_MetaG_LLR_2012 (SPAdes) (version 2) | ecosystem: Environmental > Aquatic > Freshwater > Creek >... | reverse complement strand
CAGGGTGCCTCCGCATTGCGGACACATCAGGTTTTGCCGCAGAACCGGCTTGGTCGACGAAGAGTGCTCGCCGATATATTTCATCAGTTGCAGTGTAGACCGCGGGGAGAGCTGGAAGTCCTTGCTTTGGTCAAACCAGAAGGCCTGGCAGGGCGGGCACACTTCGGCGGTAATCGGAGTACCGAGACGGCTGTCGAGCGTCAAGCCGGTCATCGGAGCCGCACAATTGGAGCACTTCACAGCCGTATGTTAGCAAGCCGTTGAATAATCTGCAGGGTGTGGCAGCTACGGGTCGTGTGAGGTTCAAAAAAAACCAAGCGGCGCGATTACTTTCCGATTGCCGACGACTCACTTGCAATTGAAGAGCAGAGGCAAATCTGAGAGGCGGAGCCGATGTGGCTCGGCTTGCATAGTGAAGCTAACCGCCTAGTTGGAAAGGGATTGCAGCCACAAATAGAGAGTCCCGAGGTGATGTTGAGCTCATTCGTCTCGGCCAGTAGCTCGCGTTAGACCCTTGCTGACCTTATTCCTACAACTCCCTTGCGGGTGCATTGTAAGCCGATCCTGCTTGGGCTCCGGGCTCACCGCCAACCGGATAAACCAGTTCAACGCCTCGGGACTCTATCCTGCCTTTAACAGAGGCTCCTGTTCTCCTCGACCAGCGCTTAGCTATAGACCCTTGCTCGCCCTCCCAGACTTACCTCGCGGTTGTCTGAGTGACTACGCTTGAGCCCCGGACGCTGCACCAACCGGAAAAACTTCAGAACGTGTCAAAGAACGATTATGTTTTTAACACTTCTATTTTTTACGTCAACGAAATTCATGCGTCTCTAACTGCTTATTCATCAATCGAGTGCAGCTCATGCACAGCCGGGTGACGCGGAAATTGTGCACTTCTCTCGAGCAGCGGCCGAATCGACCGCAACCGTGTTGTTTTCTCGGCCCCTCCTGCAATTTCGCCCGCTGCTCACACCAAATTGTGACTGTGCAAATCGGCGGTTCACCCGCATGAATTGGGCGCATTCTGGAATTCTATTGCAAGTTCCGCTGCGGATACTTACGTCCACCAGATGCTTTGTCTACAATCTCAACGTACCGGTGGCGGACGAATGCGTCCGCCCCTACGTGATTCTTTATGACTTCCGATCTCTTCAATCGGGCGGAATCCGCGGCGGCGTTTGTGCTTTCGCAGACTGCGTTGCGGCCGCAGATCGGGCTGGTCCTGGGCTCGGGCCTCGGGTCCTTTGCCGACGACCTCACCGACGCTGTCCGCATTCCCTATGCCCACATTCCTACGTTTCCGCGTTCGACGGCGGTTGGACATGCTGGGCAACTCGTGATTGGCAAATCCGGCGACGTTCCGGTTGCGGTGATGCAGGGACGAGTGCATTTGTATGAAGGCTATCCGGCGGCGGAGGTGGCTTTTCCTACGCGGGTGCTGGCGCGAACCGGCGTACGCGCTCTGATTCTGACCAATGCCGCCGGCGGCATTAATGTTGAGTATGGACAGGGCGCGCTGGTCATCCTGCGCGATCACATCAATCTTCAAGGGCAGAATCCCTTGACGGGGGCGAATGATGAGCGCTTAGGGCCTCGTTTTCCGGACATGAGTTATACGTATGCCAAGCGCTATCGCGAGATTGCTTTGGAGGAGGCGAAGAAGCTTTCGATTCCTCCGCGCGAGGGCGTGTATGCGGCGCTGGCCGGCCCGAGTTATGAGACTCCGGCGGAGATTCGGTATCTGCGCGCGATCGGGGCTGATCTGGTGGGCATGTCAACTGCGCCGGAGGCAATCGTTGCGCGGCATATGGGGATGAATGTCCTGGCCATTTCTTGCGTGACTAACATGGCTGCGGGGATTCTGGATCAGGCGCTGGTCCATGAGGAAGTGCTTGAGGTGGGACGACGCGTGATGGGGCAGTTTATTGCGCTGCTGCGGGCGGTGTTGCCGCGGATTGAAGCGGAGCTGCGGACGGCGGGCTAGAGGCCGAGCGGTGCTCGGCTTGGACGGGCGAGGGCGCCCGTCCCCACACGAACCCGTCACCACATGAACATCGCCGGATTTAGTGAGTTTTTCGGGGTATGAACACCGGCTGCGGCGGATCTATTCGGTATATTGCCGCGAAGCTGGCCTGGTTGAGGGCGAAGCTGGTTCGTCCGCGGGAATCGATGAACAGTAGTGGCTGTTTGAGGGGGACGTCGCTGAACGTCCTTACGAACGGCATTTCTATTTCGCGTCCTGCGATTGTGACTTTCAACTTATCGCCGTGCTGATAGCCGAGCTTCAGAAAATCCTCGGCGGTGATGTTGGTGATCAGGTTGCCGTACGGGCCGTCCAAGGCGATTGCCTCTCCGGTCAAGCCCTTGTCGTCTACGATTGCGGTTTTTAGATCGACGCGGACCAATGTTTTGACGGCGGGCCCGACCTGAGTCCAGTCATCGCCGCGCGCGATGTGGGCGCCGACGGGGGAAAAAATGTCGCGGCCGTGGAAGGTGGAGGAAATTTTCCCGCCGACCATCCAATCGGGGTTGGTGACCTCGCGAATGCTTTCGATGCCGTCGCGGTCCTCGACCATGGTCATCAGGCCGTTGTCGGGCAGGACGAAGAATTGTCCGCGCTTCGATTTCACGACCACCGCTTTGCGCGAACTGCCTACGCCGGGATCGACGACTGCCACGAACACGGTTCCGGCCGGGAAGTAGGGGGTAGCGCCGGACAGGAAGCGGGCGCCGTCTCGAATGGAATATGCATTGACCTGATGGGTGAGATCGACGATGCGGAGGTTGGGCGCGATGCCGTACATGACGCCCTTGCAGAGAGCGACCGAGTCGTCATTGAGGCCGAAATCGGTCATGAAGACAACGGTTGGCGGAGGTTGCCAAGCAGACTGTTGCGCCAGAACGGAGCTCGCGACGAGCACTAGGACGGCCAACCGGCAATAGGTTATTCGTGTCGTTTTCTTTGACGGGGATGATGACATGCCCATAGAGTCGCACTCTCCGAAAAGACCACTAGTCTACTCGAGCCCGCCGCAGGAAAGAAAATATGGTGCGCCCGTGATTTTAGTTCGGGCATCTATAATCGGGGCGGCAATAATTCACTCCAGGAGAGAGCCAGCGATGTCCAACGTGATTCCTGAAAAATACGTCGACCTTTTCCAGAAGCGCGCTTTCGCCAATCTGGGCACCCTGATGCCGGACGGACGGCCACAAGTCACTCCGGTCTGGTGCGACTTCGACGGGCAACACGTCATTTTCAACTCGGCCAAGGGACGTCAGAAGGATCGCAACGTGCGGCGCGATCCGCGGGTTGCGTTGGCTATTGTCGATCCCGACAATCCCTATCGCTATCTGGAGATCCGAGGGACCGTGGTTGAGATTACCGAAGACGGCGCCGCGCAGCACATCGACAAGATGGCGAAGAAGTACATGGGAGTCGACAAGTATCCGTACGCGCAGCCGGGCGAAGTGCGCGTGCTTTACAAGATACGGCCGGAGCACACGACGGTGATGGGCTAGATGACGTGGGATGTCCAGCCCTGAAGGGGCAGCGATTTAGAAGAATATTGGCATCGCTAAAGCGATGCCCTGATACGAAGCCTGGGTTTCTCTTCTTTCACACAGTGCCGCCGCGGGCCGCGGGCGGGGCGCCCGCGCCGCACGAACCAGCCTTTCTCTGCCGATAACCTTTCCTGGGCAAATGAGTCCAACTCTCAACGGAACTTAGCGGGGCCGTTTTCCGTATTTACGGGACAGATCGATGGACACTTGTCGTTGAGTGTTTTCTGGAGGAGGGTTTATGGAAGTTGCGAAGAGTGGCGGCGCTGGCTTGCAGGCGATCGATGCGCAAGCCAACAGCATTTCGGCGCAGCAGGTGGTCAAAGCGGCGCACGACGAACTCCTCCAGCTCATGCGGCAGCGGGCCGAGATCATGAAGCGCATTGGCACGGTGAAGCAGACGATCGCCGGGCTGGCGAATCTTTTTGGCGATCAGGTGCTGGGCGACGACTTGCTGGAACTGATCGACCGCAAGCCTAATGGGCGGCAGCCGGGCTTTACCAAGGCTTGCCGGAGGGTGCTCATGGAAGTGCGGCGTCCGCTGGGGGCTCGCGAGGTTTGCGTGGAACTGGAACGATATGCTCCGACAATTCTGGCGCGGCACAAGGACCCGTTAGCTTCGGTGACGACGGTTTTGAATCGGCTGGTGGATTATGGCGAGGCCCGCAGTCTTAGCAACGATCGCGGGCGGCGGGTGTGGGAGTGGATCAGCGACATGGAGCCGTCTGTGGATGGGATGGGGTCGAGGCGAACGGCCTGAGCGCGACCGTGAGAATATTGATCGCCGGCAAACTGCAGATCCCTCGCTTCGCTCGGGATGACAATTCGTAGAGGGTGGAACCTAGGCTGGCAACAGGCGTCCTTTTTCCAGATGTCTGGTCACGTGGGCGTACTGGGCAGCGTGGGGATCGTGGGTCACCATCACGATCGTCTTGTTGAAACTTTCATTGAGCCGCTTCAGAATCTCCAGAATTTCCGTTGCAGAATTGCTGTCGAGATCGCCGGTCGGTTCGTCGGCCAGGATCAGGGTCGGGTCGCTGACGATGGCGCGGGCGATGGCTACACGCTGCTCCTGTCCACCCGAAAGCTGCTTCGGAAGGTGATGGACGCGATCTTCGAGTCCCACAAGTCTTAGTGCGGTCATTACGTGATCGCGGCGCTGCTGGGGTGTCATCTTGGTTAGCAGCAGGGGCAACTCGACATTCTCAAAGGCGGTCAGCACCGGGATCAGATTGAAGGTCTGAAAAACGTAGCCGACGTGAGTGTTGCGCCACTTGGCGGACTGACTGTCGTTCAAGCGAAAAACATTCTCGCCCATTACCAGCAGTTCGCCGGAACTGGGGCGGTCAATGGCTGCGATCATATTCAGCAGAGTTGTCTTGCCTGATCCTGAGGGCCCCATCAGGGCCAGGAACTCGCCACCGGCGATGTCGATGGAGACGTTGTCGAGCGCGGTCACCTCGAAAGCGTCACGCTTGAAAATCTTGTTCACGCCACGGGCTTGGACGACCGTGCCGCCCACCGCCGGTTGTGTCGTTGTTGATGCCATCGTGCTCATGATTGCCCCTTGATACGAATCTTTTGCCCGTCCTGCAAATCCGCGGGCCCGGCCGTGATTACGCTTTCGCCGCCAACCAGCGAGTCCACCAGATAGCCTCCTGAACGTTGGCCCTGAACGTGGACATCGCGGCGTAGAGCTTTGCCGTTGAAGGAGAGCAAAACGAACTTCTTCCCATCTTTATCGCGCAGGGCGGCAGTAGGAATAAAGACATAGGTCTGTTTCGCGACAGCGCCCTTTTCGTCGTTGGCCTTCGCTTTGAATTGAACGGTGGCATTCATTTCCGGGCGCAGGTAGGAATCGGGTTTCAGAATCTGCACTTTGACCTGGACCGTTGCTTTCTGCCGATTGGCTTCGGGCGACATTTCGGCGATCTCGCCTTTGTAGGAGCGGTCTTTGAAAGCATCGAGAGTGACAATGCCTTCCTGCCTGGGAGATAGTTTGGCGAAGTCGTCCTGGGCGATATCGAGTTCGACCTGAATGTCGTTCAGATCCGCCAGTGCCACTACGGACCCGCGCGGGCCGCCTTCGGCTCCGCTGGCGAACTGAGCGGTGACCAGTTCACCCTTCTCCGCGGTGCGCTCCAGAATCGTGCCCGTGACGGGCGCGCGAATTACCGTGGCATCGAGTTGAGACTTGGCGTATGCCATCTGGCCTTCGGCCTGCAGCAGGTCGCCGCGGGCACGCAGAATTTCTTCGGAGCGCGGACCAAGCTGCATCAACTTGAAAGCTCGCTCCAGCGAATTCATTCTTTGCTGGGAGGCTTCGTACTTGGCGGTAGCGTCGTCCAGACTCTGCTTGGAGGCTACTCCTTGCGCGTACAAATCGCGTGCGCGGTCCAGATTGAGCTTGTCATTCATCGCGGTCGCCCGCGCCTCCGACAGATTGTGATCGGACTGCTCGATCTCCTCCGGGCGTGACCCATTCTGCTGTTCGAGCAGCCGCGCTTTGGCGCTCTCCACCGCGCCTCGGGCTTGTTCGTACTGGGCGCGGAATTCCTGGTCTTCCAGACGCACCAGAACTTGTCCTTCTTTTACCTTGTCGCCTTTTTCGACGCCGATCCAGGCGACGCGGCCAGTGACTTTGGAATTCACACTGATTTTGTGATGCGCGACGATGTAGCCGCTGGCTGATAGCACGGTGCTGCCGGCGATGTCACTGCCTTCGGCCGTGGCGCGGGCTACTTCCACCTCCGCGGTCTGGGAGGCTAGCGCGCGGTACGCCAGGACGACGATACCCAGCAGGACGACCACGGCGATTCCGCCGAGGATGAAGCGGCGCGACCATGCGGGCGGCTCTCCGCCTCCGTCGCGCAGCGAGTGATCGATGCGCAGACTGCGTAGGTCGTCGTGCTTCGTGTCCATCGGTCCGAGGTCGGTTGGCATTGGTGAAGGGATGCTTTCAGCTTTTATCGTGATGCAAAATCCATGGCACTAACAATTGTACGAACTATGTATGAATAAGGTGCGAATCAGGCCCGTAGTGATGTCAAAATATCCTGCCGTGCGGCGTGCCATGCAGGCGCGAAGCCTCCCAACAGGCCCATGATCATGGCGAAGCCGACCGCAGCCAGTGCGATTGCCCAGGTCAGGTGCAGACTGAAAACAGTTTCGCTGAAGGTGAGCGAGTTGCCGATGCCGGTGCTCATGCCGTTGAATGGCAATATCAAAACGATCCCTACAAATGCTCCGAGCAGCGAGAGGAGCAAGGCTTCAATCACGAACGAGGTGAGAATGCTGGGGCGGGAAAATCCTATGATGCGCAAGGTTGCGATCTCGCGCGAACGATAGGCGACCGCCGCGTACATGGTATTCATGGCGGCGAAACTCGAACCAATCGCCATGATGACGGCTACAAACTCGCCGATGTATTTGATGGCGCCGCCAGAACTGGTTTGTTTTTCGTAATACTCGGTTTCGAGCGTGCCCTCGAGTTTGAGGCGCTGATCGTCGCTGACGCGGTGCTTCAGCGCGTCGGCGGCAATTGGATCGGTGGCGCGGAGATAAACGGAAGCGAATGCTCCCTGGCGGTCGAAGTCGGCGGCGATCTGGTTGACGTCGCCCCAGATTTCCGAATCATAGGCAGTGCCGCCCGAATCAAAAATCCCAACGACCTTCCACTGTCCTTTGGCGAAGTCGAGGGTGTCGCCGACGCTGGCGCCGGAAAAACGATCGTGGATGGAGTGGCCGACGACCACTTCGCGCTGTCCGGGAGTGAACCAGCGGCCTTCGACCAGCTTGGCGTTGGGGCGCAGCGTGAGTCCGGCGGGCATCAGGCCGCGCACCGACACGTTGACCTCGCCGGTGCCGTCTTTTCGGGGCAGAACTACTACCACTACCCATTCGCCGGAGGCCACGGGTTCTCCCTGGCTGTCTTTGGCAATGCCGGGGAGCGTCTTCAACGTTGGGAAAAGGCTGGCGTCGAAGCCGCCCGAAAGTTCCGCGGTGGAGCCTTTGCGCATGACGAGCACGTTGATGGGATCGCCGCTGGTCATGAAGGCCTTTTGCAGGCCGGCCAGCAGCGCCATCAGGAAAACCGCGGTGGTGACGGTGAGGGCTATACCCAGGGCGGTCATGATGGTGAGGCCCTTGCGCAGCTTCAGATTGCGAATGTTATAGCTGATCGGAATCGCCATGGTTAGAGGCTCGTCGTTGGTCGTTGGTCATTGGTCGTTGGTCGTTCGTCGTTAGTCTTTAGCCGATGTAGCGCAAACCCTCCACAATATCTAACTTTGCTGCGTGATAGGCGGGCAAGAGGGCGCTCAGTAATCCAACCATGCCGGCGACAACGATGGCTAGCAGCAAAGTGGCCGGCGTCACCTTCAGACCGGAAAGAAACAAAACCATTCCCGGCGCTTGCCTGAGGGCTGAGACCAGCCCGAGCGCCAGCAGGCAGCCGAGAACGCCGCCGGTCAAAGCCACCAGCACCGCTTCGCCGATATAAAGCCTCAAGATCGATTGCCGGGTGAAGCCGAGTGTCTTCAAAACGGCTACTTCTCGTGTGCGCTCGCGGATGGACATGGCCATGGTGGTGGCGGAAACCAGTAGCGTGGCAAACACCACCGCGAAGCAGATGCTCAGGATAAATGCTTTCACATTGCCGATGCTGTTGATGAAGCTCAACTGGAAGGCTTTTTCGCTCTCGGTTTTGGTGGGCTCGGGAGAATTGCGGAACATGTTGTCGACCGCGGACGCGACGGTGGCGACGCTATCCGGAGAATCCGTGAGGATATCGAAAGTGCCCGCCTTCCCTTTGGCAAACGAGACGGCCTCTTCGACATAGGTCTGATTGAAGTAAACCGATTGGGTGGAAATGGGCGCCGTATAGAGGCCGCGAATGGTGAGTTCGAGATCCACGGGATAAATAGTTCCCTGGAGGACGATGCGATCACCCAGCTTCCAGCCGAATTTGGTGGCGAGTCCGCTGTCGGCGATGGCGCCAGCGCGGTCGCGCTGCCAGGCCAGCAGTTGATCGGGCGGCAGCTTGAAGTCGGTAAAAACTTTGAGGAGTTCCTCGGGGTCGGTACCGAACTGGGCGAAGAAATTCTCGGGCTTGGCGTCTTTGTAGATGCCTCCAAACCAGTCGGCGGGAACAACGGCGACCACGCCGGGCAGGGCCCGGATCTTCTCCCGATAAAAGGACGGCATGGATTCGGTCAGCGAGACGCGATGGCGGGTGATCAGGCGCTGCGCGGACTCGGCGTCGCCTTTATCGATGTAGAAGGTGTGCCAGATGGTCATCATCAGCGTCAGCAACAGCAGGGAAAAGGTGATGCTCAACACGGTCAGGAGGCTGCGCCGCTTGTTGCGAAACGCGCTTTTGGTCACGAAGCGGGTTAAGGTCATGCGACTCCGGAAAGCCGAGCAGTTTGATTATGAAAATTCCCTGAGAGGGAGATCGAGCCCCAATTGCGCTAACCTTGAGAATAAAGCAGCGGTCGCGGTATGGACAACTGGGGTTGACCTTACTTGCGTGAATTTTTCGTGAACATGCTCTTCGTCAACACGCCGGGCAGACAGCCTGAATGTGTCTACTGTTATCCATGACATTGTTATGGGCCGTGTCTCGGCTGTTGGTGAGAATGGCGATTTTTCGACAATCACTCCCAGCGCCCGGGTTTCTGACGGCCGGCTTCCGCGGAAATGAACGTGCCAAAGTCCGACGAGTTCGATTGACGCGCGGACTACTGCACGGTGAGCGTGACGGGGGCGGTGGCCGTGGTGCTGCCTGAGGTGCCCGTAACGGTTATGGTGTAGGTGCCCGGCGTGGTGCCGGGATTACTGGGGCCACTTCCGCCACTACTGCCACACGCGAGTAACCCGCCGGCGAGGATCATGAGGAAAACGAGCGCGCCAAGCCTCTTCCGCTTGCTACGACCGCGCGCCGGGATGCCGACGAGCAGGATGAAGGCTAGGCTCGTGACGCCAGCAGCGTACCAGCGCATTCCCGGGCGCGCGGGATACGCCAGAGCACCCATGGTCGGAGCCGTCGTAGAGATGGTGAGGGTGGCCATCCCGGCGGCGGTGCCGGTGATAACTACCGGGCTCGTCGAACCGAAACTGAACGTGGGGAGATCTTGGGCGCCGGCTGGGCTGGAGGTGAGAGCGGCCGTCAGGGTTACGCTACCGGTGAAGCCCCCGGCAGGTTTCACGGTGATGGTTGAGGTGTTTCCGGTGGTTGCGCCGGGTGCGACAGTGACTGCTGTACCACTGAGCGTGAATGCAGGGAGGGTAACGGTGACCGAACTGGTGCCGGTGGCCGTAGTGTAGTTGCTGTCGCCCGAGTAACTGGCTGTCAGTGTGTCCGTGCCAACTGCGAGTGAGCCGGCAGGAATGTTGATCGTCGCGCTGCCGTTCGTCAGCGTTGTGGCTCCAGAGTTATAGTTGCCGCTGGTCAGTGTCACCGTGCCGGTGGGCGTTGGATCGCCGCTTACGCCGCTGACTGCGATCGTTACATTGAGTGGCTGCGTTGTCGTGATGCTCGATGCGGACGGCGTCACCGTGACCGCGGGCGTCAGTAGACTCGCTGTCAGGGATAAGGTCGGAGAGATACTGCCGAGGTAAGTTGCATCACCTGCGTAACTGGCTTCGACCAAATGCTGCCCGGTACCCACGGGCGAGATACCCGTCGCGGTGGCAGTGGCTGTCTGGGTCTCCTGAGCGAGCAGAACGGTGACCGATTTGGTGGTATTGTTGGCGGCGGCCAGATCGGGCAGGCCATCGCCGTTGAAATCTCCGACTGCGACAAAGAGAGGATTTGTACCGGCGGCAGGACTCAGTGGTGCAGCGAAGGTTCCATCTCCGTTGCCCAGCAGCACCGATGCCGTGTTGCTGCCGGCGTTTCCAGTGACCAGATCGGCCTTGCCGTCTCCGTTGAAATCCCCGACTGCGATGGAATTGGGAACTGAACCTGTCACCGGACTCGCCGCCGTCGGAGTAAACGTCCCGTCCCCGTTGCCGAGCAGGACCGTCACGCTGCCCGGGTCGGGGTTGCCGCCGTTCAAATTCGAAACGGCGAGATCAAGGATGCCGTCCCCGTTGAAATCCGCGACCGCTATAGCTGCCGGTTGGTTGCCTGTCGTAGGGCTCGACGGCACCTCCGTAAAGGTTCCATCCCCATTACCCAACAACACTGTTACTGCGTCTGCGGAAAAGTCCACAACGGCCAAATCCGCGTTGCCATCCCCGTTGAAATCGCCCACGGCGATGGCTTGTGGACCCCCTGCTACCGGGATCGTCGCCCCTGCCGTGAAAGTTCCATCGCCATTGCCCAGCAGTATGGTTAGGGTTCCGGGGCCAGGGTTCACCAGGACCAAGTCGGCCTTACCGTCTCGATTGAAGTCCCCCGTGGCAACGACAAAAACCCCAGTGGCCGGTATGGCCGGCATAGGAGTGAAGCTGCCATCTCCGTTGCCAAGCAGCACCTGGACTTCGTTAGCGTCAGGGAGCGATATGGCCATATCTACGATGCCGTCGCCATTGAAATCCGCTACCGCGGCGTTGTTGACATTTTGGCCGGTTAGCGGAAACGCAGGCCCAGCCGTGAATGTCACGTCGCCATTGCCTAGCAGTATGTTCATATCGGTCAACGGGGTAAATATGCTATAGACCGGAACCGCCAAGTCCAGCTTTCCGTCTCCGTTAAAGTCGGCCACCGCGACGGATTGTGGAAAAGGATTCGTTGCCGGATTACTGGATTTCAGGAAGCTTAACCCGGCCGTGCCCGTGCCCAGCGGCGCCGTTCCGAGCACAAAGTTGTTGCTGGTGGTATCCAGGAAGGACACTGTACCGGCTGGCGCGGCCAGAGTTGACGCGTTCACCAAACCGGTTACCGTTGCCGTCAGCGAGTAGTCTCCCACGCTGCCGCTCGCGGAGATCGCGGTGCTGGTCGGAAAGAGTCCGGTCACCGACAGCGCCACTGGACTGGAAGCGCTGGCCGCGTAATCCGAGGCCCCGTTTGGCGTGCCCGCAAAGACCGCCTTGTAGTGGTGACTGCCGATGCCGGGAACGAACTTCAGCACCGTCGTCCCCGCGCTGGTCAACTGTGCCGTCCCCAGCAGATGAATGTCGGTGCAGGACGTCGCCGAGGCGTCGCAAAAGTTTACTTGCCCCACCGTCACTGCCGCGCCTCCCGCTTTCACCGTCGCGGTCAGCGTGACCACACTACCTGCGGCGACGGACGTGACTGGAGTGCCGTCGGAAGTCACCGCCAGGTTGGTGGTGGTCGGTTGTACTTGCACGCTACTTTCATTTTGCGGTCCGACATCTTGCCAGAGAATCTGATGGTCAATGATCTGGCTTCCTTGCTGGTAAGTGGTACAGTTGGGAGCGCCTCCTATGTCTATACAATCGCCGGGTATAAGCCCTGCTGGCGCGGTGAATGAGAATGTATAGGGTTTCGAGTTAGTGCTGGCGGTAACGACCCAGACACCGTTGTATCCGGAAGCAGAATAATCTGTAATGTTCATTGTGCCGCCAACGTCAGCCCCCTCGTAGGGTTCAAGCTGATTGATTCCTACCGACTCTCCAACCGCGTCCACAGTCGCGCAGGTAGCAGTTGTTCCGGAATCTGTGCATGTGGTGACCCAACCAATGACTGGCGAAGGTTCGTAAGTCGTGCCAATGAACTGAGCAAACTGAGGGGGCTGTGTACTTCCGCTAGTGCAGCCAGAAGCGCAAGCAACGTAACCCACTGCCTGAAAGACAGTACCACCCGGAATCGGCTCGATCAGATTGCCCACAACGTAAGGATAGTTGGGCTGCCACGACGGACCGCAAAAAGCCAATGGCTTCGCAGGCATTCCGGGTAAAGCTACGTAGGACTGCGGTATGTCTCCGAGAACTTCGTTAAGCGCACCGGGAATGTGCTGAGGAACTCCAGTTCCGCTGAGGCTGTACTGTTGTGGTCCGGTCGCGGGCGACTGGCAAATAGTAGCTTGCCCGAAGGCCGCGACAGAAAGGGCGAGAGCGGCGAGAATGGAAGAGAGTTTCATCCAATGGAAGCGACTCTTCTGGGCGGCGAAAGCGAACCACGACAACAGCGGAATCAATGTGAGGGTGCACACGCGATGAATGCTGGTTTTCATAAGCCTCGCCCCGTGATGTTACGACAGTTGAGATGCGCCACGACTGCCAGGTGAATAAGAAATCAGCACCGCTGGCCGATTAATGGCAAGGAATGCAACGTCGATCCATCCCTGGAATGGTGATTCGGCGGTGTGGGAAAAGTCCATTGCAGGCTACTCTAGCAGCAGAGTGGCGGTTGGGAAAAGACGGTTGCCCAAATCACTATTACATCACTGTCTAATTCTGCGTACATACCAGGTTGCTTACGAGAAACGATCTCATCATGAACGCAAGGATGTAAACTGCCGATTTTTACAGCGGCTAGAGTGCTCGTATTTATTGCATGTGGACGGCGCAGCTGTGACTCCCTGCCCTTCCCCAAAGCTAGGGGATCGACGTCTCTCCGCAGCCAGCGGCGAGGCACACACTCCTTCGCAAAGTAGGGGAATGAGTTGGGCACACGTCCGAAAGATTGGCGCGGATTTTCGGTACTTTCGTAACTCTCAGTTGGGCGGCGGAAGGCGGTATTCTAGGTTCGATTCTCCCCCTGTTTCTGAGCCAACTCGATTTTCAATGGTGTGGTGCGGCTTGGCACCGCGAGGCAAGTGTAATGGCGACGATGTTTGGCCGGTTCGATATCCAGAGTGAGCTTTCGAAGTCCGATACCGCCTGGATTTACAAGGCGATGGACATGAAGACCGACCAGGTGGTGGCGCTCAAGACGCAAACCCTGGAGGCGCTGGGCGACCGCGCCAACGCGTTTGTGGACACGCTGATCGACGAAGGGGAGAACGCACGCGATCTGGTCAGCCAGAACATTGTGGTCCTCTATGGCGCGGGTGAGATCGAAGGCCAGTTCTGCGCGGCTATGGAGTACATCCAGGGCAACAGCATTGCGACCATGCTGGCGCGCAAAGAAGGCTTTTCCATCTGGGATCTGCTGGACATTACACGGCAGGTTGGGGCCGGATTGGAGCATGCTGCCTCGAAGAGCGTGGCCCACTGTTCGCTGGAGCCGGCCAAGATCATGGTGCAGTGGGACGGGATGGTCAAAATCCTGGGCTATGGCATCTCCAACATGAGCCTGCTCAAGGCGGAGTCGGGAAAAGGCTTGGGACGGCTCATGCCCTATTGCTCTCCGGAACAAATTCGCGGGGAG